>UMGD01032129.1_pt1 | contig 53662 bp, 44 predicted proteins | sample 1965201 | NCBI WGS metagenome assembly UMGD01 (sample SAMEA4836066, study PRJEB28245) | human gut metagenome | biome: gut microbiome; material: fecal sample | place: Denmark | collected 2008 | reverse complement strand
ATTTTTTTTTATTCTTTAAAATTATCCAAAAAGGAGAAAAAATCTGTATTAATTGTAAAAATATAATAAAAATTAATTGACTGAAAAATAAAAAATTGGTATATTTGTTATAAATAGAGTTCGTAATTGGGAACAAACTCTATAGAGACATCTCCCACTGGGACTTGTTAAATATATTCATAAAAGAGGAGAAGAATTATGGAAGCTTTATTGATTTTAGTCATTGTTGCAGCTTTGCTCGCACTTGGCTATGCAGCATTTAACTTTATTGGTGTTAAGAAGTTAGATGAAGGAACAGACCGTATGTCAGAAATTGCAGCGGCAATACGTGTTGGTGCTAATGCATTTATAACATACGAGTATAAGATTATTGCGATAGTAGTGGCAATAATCGCAGTAGTATTTTCGGTTATATTTTCAATTCAGTATGGTGCGTTCAGCTGGGAACCGTCAGTGTGCTTTGTTATTGGCGTTTTAATGAGTGCGTTGGCAGGCTGGGTAGGAATGAAGATTGCTACATATGCTAATGTAAGAGTGTCTAATGAGGCACGCAAGACAAAGAATATCGGAAAGACTTTAAAGGTTGCTTTAAGAGGCGGTTCGGTAATGGGTCTTTGTGTGGGCGGTTTTGCACTTTTGGGATTATTTATTGTTTATATAGTCTTTGGCTACGGACTTAATATGTTATCTATTGAAGCTTTAAGAGGTGCACATGTATTTACACAGTGTCTTTCATGTTATGCGCTTGGCTGTTCAATAGTTGCCATGTTTAACCGTGTCGGAGGCGGTATTTATACAAAGGCAGCTGATATGGGGGCAGACCTTGTAGGTAAGACAGAGGCACATATTCCAGAGGATGATCCCCGTAACCCTGCTACAATAGCAGATAACGTAGGTGATAATGTTGGTGATGTTGCCGGTCTTGGATCCGATTTGCTTGAATCGTTTGTAGGTGCTATTTCTTCAGCAATAATTCTTGCAGTAAGTCTTTTTATTGGAAGTCTTGCTAAAAACGCAGCTATTTCAGAAGCAATGCTTTCAAAAATGATGTATTTTCCGCTTGTGATTGCTGCTATAGGTTTGATTGCGTCATGTCTTGGTATTGCATATGTGCTTATTAAAAAAGATACTCAAGATCCTCATAAGGATTTGAATATTTCAACATGGAGTGCTGCTGCGATTACTATAATTGGAGGTTTTGCTGCTACATGGTTAATGTTTAAGGAAGAAGCTGCAGAAGTGCTTAGTGCATCAGGATTTAGTGCAGGATTTATTTCACCTTGGGTTGCTGCTTCGCTTGGTGTTGTAAGTGGTGTTGTAATAGGTATGATTGCAGAATATTATACAAGTTATGATTTTAAGCCTACAAAGAAGATTGCAGAAGCATCAAAGGAAGGTGCGGCTCTTACAATCACACAGGGGCTTTCAGTTGGTATGAAATCATGTATGTTCCCACTTATAATTTTAGGTATCACAACATATGCTTCATACGCTGTATCGGGAATGTTCGGTATTGCTATGGCAGCAGTAGGTATGCTTTCATTTGTATCTGCAACTGTTTCGGTTGATACATACGGCCCTATTTCAGATAATGCGGGCGGTATTGCGGAGATGTCAGAACTTGAGCCTGAAGTAAGAGAAATTACTGATAAGCTTGATTCAGTAGGTAATACAACAGCAGCTATAGGTAAAGGTTTTGCGATAGGTTCTGCTTCATTTGCAGCACTTTCACTTATGGTTTCATTCCTTTATGCATTCCAGCCTGAAGGTTCAGACCTTTTGCTTAATTTTACAGATCCTAAGATTCTTGCAGGTGCTTTAGTCGGCGGTGCTCTGCCATTCCTTTTTTCAGGAATGCTTATTGAAGCGGTTGCAAACGCTGCTCGTAAGATGGTTGCCGAAGTAAGAAGACAGTTTAAGGAAATTCCTGGTATTCTTGAGGGAAAAGAAAAGCCTGATTATAAAACATGTATTGAAATTTCTTCACAGGGTGCCTTGAAAGAAATGAGAATGCCTGCTATACTTTCTATTGTATTCCCAATTATTTCAGGTTTCTTATTCGGACCGTTTTTTGTTGGTGGTCTTTTGATAGGTGCAACACTTTCGGCTATAATGCTTGCTATATTTACAGGTAATGCCGGTGGTGCATGGGATAATGCTAAAAAGTATATTGAATCAGGTGCGGTTGAAGGAGAAAAGAAAGGCTCTCCGGCACATGATGCGGCTGTTGTCGGCGATACAGTAGGCGATCCTTTGAAGGATACAGTAGGACCTTCTCTTGATATTCTGATTAAGATTATGTCAACAGTATCATTGGTTGCAGCAGTGCTTTTCAGCAGATATAATTTATTAGATTTTATACAGAATCTTTTAAAATAATTAAGAACTGTCAGTTAAAAATATTTGGGAGAGGTCTGTTTAGGACTTCTCCTTTTTGATTTTATGGAGAAAATGTTGATGGATGAACGCGAGTATGCAAGGATTATGGTTGAAAAAAGAAGAAAGAAATCAGCTGTTATAAAAAATCGAAGAAAAAAGCAGATAAGAATTTTAAAATTGAGAATAATGTTATCGTTAATACTTATATGCGTTTGTGCGGTAACTTCTGTTATAGCTGCAAATTATATCAAAAAAACTAAAGGAGAAGAGGTTTTAGCTGCAAATAATGTGCCGGAGATGATTGTGGAGCAGACTACAGAAGAGCCGGAAACAGGAATGCAGTTAAGTGACGATTTTCAGACAGTAACTACAGATGATGTCAACAGTGCTTATCTGGCTATGTATGATATGGACAATAAGATGGTTGTTGCAGGTAAAGATTATGATACTAAGATGTATCCTGCTTCAATGACTAAGGTTATGACACTTATTGTTGCGGTTGAAAATATTACAGATTATTCAAAGACATTTTCTTTGTCATATGAGCAGTTTGAAAAGCTTTATGTTCAGGATGCTTCGACAGCTATGTTTGAGGTTGGAGAACCGGTGAATGCGCTTGATTTGCTGTATGGACTTATATTACCGTCAGGAGCAGATGCTGCTCTTGGTCTTGCTGATATAGTGGCAGGGTCTGAGGAGGAGTTTGTAAAGCTTATGAACCTTAAGTGCGCAGAGCTTGGATTAAAAAATACACATTTTACAAACACAACGGGACTGCATGATGATGATCAGTACACAACACCTTATGAAATGTGTAAAATTATGGAATGTGCGATGAATAATGAACTGTGTGCAAAGGTTCTGAATACAAGGACATATACAACGTCAGTAACTGACAAGCATCCGGACGGTCTTATGCTTACGGGCCATGCATATTTAAAGCTTGATAGTAAAAAGAAAGATGATATTAGCATTATAGGCGCTAAAACAGGTTATACAGATGCAGCAGGATATTGCCTTGTCACATGTGCTAAGAAAAACGATAAAAAATACATAGTTGTGTCTGGCAAAGCCGAAAGTGCAGAGTTTTATGTGCTTGATGCATATAAAATGTACGAGGAATATGCATCGTAATAGCTTTGATATGCGCCATTTTTACAGAAATTGTCATAATAAAATTTTTTGAAGCGCAGATAATAACATCAAGATAACAATTTAAATTGTTGTCTATATAAAAAAGCAATTATGGAGGTGTTATTATGACAAATTCATCTAATTCATCAGCAACAAAGAAGCAGGCTAAGGAAGCTTTAGACAGATTTAAAATGGAGGTTGCTTCAGAAATCGGTGTTAACTTAAAGGAAGGTTATAACGGAGACCTTACTTCAGCAGAGGCTGGTTCAGTTGGTGGTAACATGGTTAAGAAGATGATTAAAAAGCAGGAAGAGCAGATGTCTCAGGGTATGTAATTTAATCTTTAACCATATTAATTATTTATAATAATGAAAAGAATGCTGTTGTATCATGTTGATGCAGCAGCATTTTTTATACTTGCATTTCTTAAAAAAAACTGGTAATATCAAAAAGGTTATGCTATAATCGATTAATATGTTAACATTTTGATTTACATATATTTAAGGAGGAAATTTTTACAATGAGTTTTAAAGTTGAACAAATGGAAGAAAAAAACATGGTAAAGCTTGTTATTGAAACGACAGCCGAGGAATTTGAAGCGGGTTTAAACACTGCATATAATAAGAATAAAAATAAAATCTCTGTACCGGGCTTTAGAAAAGGTAAGGCACCACGTAAGATGATAGAAAAGCTTTATGGTAAGGAAATCTTTTTTGAAGATGCAGCCAATGCTATTATTCCTGATGCTTATGCAAAGGCAGCAATGGAATGTGAATTAGAAATCGTTTCACAGCCAAAGATTGATGTAGTTCAGTTAGAGGCAGGAAAGGATTTTATTTTCTCAGCAGAAGTTGCAGTAAAGCCTGAGGTAGAGCTTGGAACATATAAGGGCGTTGAAGTTGCAAAGACAGATATTTCAGTTACTGATGAGGATGTTGATGCTGAAATTAAAAAGGTTCAGGAACAGAATTCAAGAACAGTTACTGTTGAAGACAGAGCTGTTAAGGACGGCGATATAGCTGTTATTGATTTTGAAGGCTTTGTTGACGGTGTTGCTTTTGAGGGCGGCAAGGGTGAAAATTATCCATTGACAATAGGTTCACACTCATTTATTGATAATTTTGAAGAGCAGCTTGTTGGTATGAATGTTGGTGATGAGAAAGAAATCAGTGTAACATTCCCAGAAGAATATCATGCAGAGGCACTTAAGGGCAAGCCTGCAACATTTAAGGTGGCTGTAAAGGAACTTAAGGAAAAGCAGCTTCCTGAACTTGATGATGATTTTGCACAGGATGTATCTGATTTCGATACTCTTGCAGAATATAAAGAAGACTTAAAGAAGAAGCTTACAGAACGTAAGGAAGCGGAAGCTAAGTCTAAGAAAGAAACAGAAGTTATAGATAAGATTGTAGAATCTTCAAAGATGGATATTCCACAGGCTATGATTGATACACAGGTTACAAGAATGGCAGAGGATTTTGCACAGAGATTACAGCAGCAAGGTCTTTCAATCGAACAGTATTTCCAGTATACAGGACTTACAGCAGATGCAATCCTTGCACAGATGAAGCCTGAAGCAGAAAAGAGAATTAAGAACAGCCTTGTATTGGAAGCTATCGCAAAGGCAGAAAATATTGAAGTTGCTGATGAGGAATTTGAAGGCGAACTTAAGAAAATGGCTGATATGTATAAGATGGAACTTGATAAAATCAAGGATTTCATGGGTGATGCCGAAGCTAAGCAGATGAAGGATGATATTGCTGTACAGAAGGCAGTTGAACTCGTTGTATCAGCAGCAGTTGAAAAATAATTTATATTAGATGTTTTGTCGGGAATGGAGGCAATGTGAAAAATCATGTTGATACGATGATTTTTCACATGGCTATTTGTGTCGCAGGCGCCACAAATCAGCTTTTATCGCAGAGTCAGATTTGACTCGCGATTCCTTCGACGCAAAAGCGTCTGCGGAATGGAGGCTTATATGAGTTTTGTACCTTATGTCATTGAGCAGAACAGCCGTGGAGAGAGATCGTATGATATCTATTCAAGACTTTTAAAGGACAGGATTATTTTCCTTGGAGAAGAAGTTACAGATGTTACAGCTAATCTTGTTGTAGCACAGATGTTGTTTTTAGAGGCAGAGGATCCTAATAAAGATATACATTTGTATATTAACAGTCCGGGCGGATCGGTTTCAGCCGGGTTTGCTATTTATGATACAATGCAGTATATAAAGTGTGATGTATCTACAATGTGTATGGGACTTGCAGCAAGTATGGGGGCATTCCTTCTTGCAGGAGGTACTAAGGGTAAGAGACTTGCTCTTCCAAATTCAGAAATAATGATTCACCAGCCATCAGGCGGTGCCAGAGGTCAGGAAACTGAAATCAGAATTGTAGCTGAAAATATTTTAAAGACAAGAAACAGATTGAATGAGATATTGGCAGCTAATACAGGTAAGTCTATAGAAGAAATTGCCCGTGATACTGAGCGTGACAACTATATGACAGCCCAGCAGGCACTTGAATATGGTTTGGTTGACAGCGTTGTTGAAAAGAGATAGTTATTTGATAAGGGGCTGCTGCAATCGCATCAGCTCCTTGTTGACTTTTTTGTATGAATAAATTAGCGTGTGAGGAGGATTTATGGCAGGCAAAAATATTGATGAAAAGCTTAGGTGTTCATTTTGTAACAAAACTCAGGAGCAGGTAAGGAAGCTGATAGCAGGACCTAACGGAGCATATATCTGTGATGAGTGTGTTGCCATATGCGGAGAAATTCTTGATGAAGAATTTCTTAATGACGATGACAATGAGGCTGCAGCAGGGCTTGATATTAATTTATTAAAGCCTAAGCAGATTAAAGAATTTCTTGATGAATATGTAATAGGACAGGATGAGGCTAAGAAAGTTTTGTCAGTAGCTGTTTATAATCATTATAAGAGAATACTTTCTGCAAATGAGCTTGATGTGGAACTTCAAAAGAGTAATATACTTATGCTTGGCCCGACAGGTTCAGGAAAAACATTTCTTGCACAAAATCTTGCAAGAATTCTCAATGTGCCTTTTGCAATCGCAGATGCGACAACGCTTACAGAAGCAGGTTATGTAGGTGAGGATGTTGAAAATATACTTCTCAAGATAATACAGGCTGCTGATTATGATGTTGAGAAAGCACAGTATGGAATAATTTATATAGATGAGATAGATAAGATTACAAAGAAGTCTGAAAATGTTTCAATTACAAGAGATGTTTCAGGTGAGGGCGTGCAGCAGGCGCTTCTTAAAATTCTTGAGGGTACCGTAGCTTCTGTGCCGCCACAGGGTGGAAGAAAGCATCCTCAGCAGGAGCTGATTCCTATAGATACAACTAATATTTTATTTATATGCGGTGGAGCCTTTGACGGTCTTGAAAAGATTATTGAATCGAGAATGGATAAAAGCTCCATAGGTTTTAACGCACAGATAAAGGAAAAGACAGAAGCAGATGTCGGAGAGATGTTTGAAAAGGTGCTTCCGCAGGATTTGATTAAATTTGGTCTTATCCCTGAATTTGTGGGGCGTGTTCCTGTTGTTGTTGCATTGGATTCTCTTGATGAAGAGGCACTCGTAAGAATTTTAAGAGAGCCTAAAAATGCTATTATCAAACAGTACAAGGCATTGTTTTCACTTGATGAGGTTGAACTTGAATTTACAGATGAAGCAGTTTTAGCAGTGGCTAAAAAGAGTTTTGAGAGAAAGACAGGTGCAAGAGGACTTCGCTCAATTCTTGAGTCTGTCATGAATGATGTTATGTTTACAATACCTTCAGAAGATAATATTGCGAAATGTATTATAACAAAGGAGGCTGTCGAGGGAACAGGAAAGCCTGTTCTTGAATACAGAAAAGACAGCGTTGCGGTATGAAAAAAGTCACTTTACCAACTATAGCTTTAAGATGTATGACTGTGTTGCCTGACATGGTCATACATTTTGATATAAGCAGGAAAAAATCAATAAATGCAGTAAAGAAAGCAATGGAAGACGGGCAGAAAATATTTTTGCTGACTCAGCGTGATGAGCAGGTTTCAGATCCTGATAAAGATGATTTGTATAATGTGGGGACTGTTGCACAGATTAAGCAGATAATAAAGCTTCCTGATTCCATTACCCGCGTCATGGTCGAAGGTGCATATAAAGCAAATGTGAATGATGTATATACGGAAAATAATATGCTGCTTTCTGATATTACGCCAGCAGAAGATATTAATCACAATTTGCCTGACGAATCGACATCAAAGGCAATGGTTGACATGATACATGAGCTTTTAAGACGTTTTGCAGCCGTGAATGTCAGAATAAGCAGGGATATAGTCAATAAGTGGCTCTCTATCTATGATTTGCAAAGTCTTTTCAGACGTGTGGTTATAGATTATCCGATGACATATATTAACAGGCAGCATTTTCTTGAAATTTCCGATGTAAATGTTTTTTATGAAAATCTTGCAAAGCTTATTATGGAAGATATTGAGATAAGCAGAATAAAAGATGAACTTGCCGAAAAAGTAAAAGCAAAGGTAAATAAAAATCAAAAAGATTACATAATACGGGAGCAGATGAAGGTACTTAGCGAAGAGCTTGATGGTGATGGTAATGTTTCTGAAACAGACGAATTTTACGAAAGACTTCAAAAGCTTGACGCAGATGAAACGATAAAAGAAAGAATTTCAAAAGAGATAAGACGTTATAAAATGTTGTCACAAGGTTCATCAGAAGCAAATGTTGAGAGAGGATATATTGAAACACTTCTTGCGATGCCGTGGGATAAGGAATCCTGCGATAATACTGATTTAGACAGGGCAAAGGAAATTTTGGACCGCGACCATTACGGCATGACAAAGATAAAGGAAAGAATTCTTGAAACGCTTGCTGTAAGGAATGTTTGTCCAAATGCAGATACTCCTATTATATGTCTTGTAGGGCCTCCGGGAACAGGAAAGACTTCGATAGCACGTTCCGTGGCTGACGCTCTTAATAAGGAATATGTGAGGATTTGTCTTGGAGGAGTTAAGGATGAGGCTGAAATAAGAGGACACAGAAAAACATATGTCGGAGCAATGCCTGGCAGAATAATTGCGGCATTAAAACAATGCAAGGTGAAAAATCCTCTTATGCTTCTTGATGAGATAGATAAAATGAGCAGCGATTACAAGTCAGATACGGCTTCAGCGCTTCTTGAGGTACTTGATTCAGAGCAGAATTCACATTTTGTTGACCATTATATTGAGCTTCCGACAGATTTGTCAAGGGTGCTTTTTATAGCTACCGCAAATGATATTTCACAGGTGAGCCGTCCGCTGCTTGATAGAATGGAGATAATTGAGATAAACAGCTACACAAAAAATGAAAAGCTGCATATAGCAAAGGAGCATCTTATTCCAAAGCAGATAAAGAAAAACGGACTTTTAAAGAAGCATATAAGGATTTCTGATAAGGCAGTTGAAAAGATTATTGATTCATATACAAGAGAGGCCGGCGTAAGAAGTCTTGAGAGAGAAATATCAAAGATATGCAGAAAGGCTGTAAGAAAGCTTTATTTAGACGGTAAGATAATCGAAGATTTCAAACAGGTTTCTGTCACTGAAAAGAATCTGGAGGAGTATCTTGGCAAAGAGAAGTTTTCTAATGATGTCGTCAACAAGAAAAATGAGACGGGTATAGTAAGAGGACTTGCATGGACCAGTGTCGGAGGTGAGACTTTAGAGATAGAGGTCAACACGATGCCTGGCGGCGGAGAGCTTATACTTACAGGTCAGATGGGCGATGTGATGAAAGAATCTGCAAGAATTGCATTGTCATATGTTAAATCTGTTGCATGTACTAAAAAATATGGTGTGGAGCAAAAGTTCTTTGAGGAAAATGATATTCATCTTCATATCCCGGAAGGTGCTGTTCCAAAAGATGGTCCGTCGGCGGGAGTTACGATGGCTACAGCACTGTTATCGGCAGCCGCAGAAATTCCTGTAGATGCAAAACTTGCGATGACAGGTGAGATTACCTTAAGAGGACGTGTACTTAAAATAGGCGGATTAAAAGAAAAGCTCTTAGCTGCAAAAACAGCGGGCGTAAAGCGCGTCGTTGTTCCTAAAGATAACATGGCGGATATAGAGGAATTTGATGCAGAGATAACGGATAATATTGAAATTGTGTATGCAGAGGATATGTCTGATGTGTTAAAATATGCTTTGGTAAAATAATTTGCATACAGGAAAGGTAAAAGCATGGTAATTAAGAAAGTAAATCTTGATATTGTTATCGGCATTACAAGTGCTGTTCCGGAAACTGATATACCGGAGGTCGCATTTGCAGGAAAGTCAAATGTGGGTAAATCATCACTTATAAATGCGTTGATGAACAGAAAATCGTATGCCAGAACTTCATCACAACCCGGAAAAACACAGACCATTAATTATTATAATATTAATGACAGTATGTTTCTTGTTGATTTGCCGGGATATGGTTATGCTAATGTAAGTGAATCTGTCAAGGTTAAATGGGGCAAGATGGTTGAGAGATACTTAAGACAGTCGGCGCAGTTAAAACAGGTATTTTTACTTATTGATATAAGACATGATCCGTCAGCTAACGATAAAATGATGTATGACTGGATAGTTTCAAATGGTTTCAGACCCATAATCGTAGCTACGAAGCTCGATAAATTAAAAAGAAGTCAGATTGATAAGCAGGTAAAGGCTTTAAGAACGGGACTCGGACTAAGAAAAGAGGATTTATTAATCCCTGTTTCTAATTCGACGAAACAGGGAATTGATAAACTGTGGGAAACCATAGATTCATATGTTCTTGAGAAGTCTGATGACATTACATAAGTTTATTCATAATGTAATCGTATACTTCCTGACTTGTTTCTTTCCATTTAAGACACATTGCATCTGCCATTTGTTCAAGAGGAACTGACACATTTAGTTCGATTAAAGTGGAATCGCCCTCCTTTACCTGACAATGCACAACGTAATCACCGTTTGTGGATTTATAATAATCGGAGGTCGTACCTACCTCGCATTTTAAATCGTACTTATTTTCTTTTAAATATGTGTCGATATCTTCGCGGATGGCAGATGAAATTTTTGTATTAAAAAATGATATGGTATCAATACCCTCCTTGGTCAGCTTATACTGTGTGCTGTTGCGGTAAGTAAGTACCTGGATGAAATTGTTGCTTGCCAGATCGCTGAAAACTTCCTGCAGAGTAAAATAATTAGTATATTGGCGGTCAAGCATAAATTCTGAAATCTGGCTGTTAGAAAGCGGAAAATTTACTTTGCTTAACATATATAAAACCATTAATTTGTATAGAGTAGTTGCTTCGTTGTTCATCTGTAATTCCTTCCCTGACAAATGTTATTATCTTTGAAGTATCTGTTGATTGAATTTATGACATTCTTTTTATCGGCACTCCATTTTGGAGCAATCAGCAGTCTTTTGGCACCATCGCCTGTAAGACGGTGGATAACCATTTCTTTTGGTAAAATTTCAATAATTTTTCCCAGCAATTGTATATATTCTGTTAATGACATTGCTTCGAATGTCTTATTTTCGTATTCGGCTGCGAGATCAGTGTCTTTAAGTACATGTAGAAGCTGCAGTTTTATGCCTCCCGCACCGCAGTGGCCAATGTAGTCGGCAGTTTCAAGCATCATTTTATCCGTTTCAAAAGGCAGACCTATAATCATATGTATAATCGGTTTTATGCCTATACCAAGCAGGCTGTTCATGGCATTTTTAAATACATCAAGGCTATAGCCGCGTCTTATATAACGGGCTGTATTTTCGTGTACAGATTGCAGACCAAGTTCAACCCAAACGGGCTTTATCCTGTTTAATTCGTTAAGCAGGTTTATTACGTCAGGCCCTAAACAATCGGGGCGTGTGGCTATTGATAATATTTTAATGTCAGGTCTTTTGATTACAGAATAAAAAAGATTGCGCAGATAATCTGTATCTGCATAAGTGTTAGTATAAGATTGAAAATATGCAATATATTCGTTTCCCTTATATTTTTGGGAAATAAGCTGTTTGGCGAGATTTATCTGAGTGTCAATATCGCATTTATTGTGCAAAAGAGCGGCTCCGGTAAATTCTCCGGAGCCTCCTTTACTGCAGAAAATGCAGCCTCTCGTATCGATAAGTCCATCACGGTTCGGACATGACATACCGCCGTCCAATGATAATTTATATAGCTTTGTACCGTATGTATCACGCAAATATTCATTGAGTGAGTAATAGAAAGGTCTCATGTAAATAATCCTTAAATATGTTCCATAACTGCTTTACATACAACATCCGCAACACGAGGGTCAAAAGCTTCAGGTAAAATATTTGTATCACTGAGTTCGTTATCTCCAACAAGGTTTGCTATTGCAAGGGCAGCAGCAAGTTTCATATCCTCTGTAATCTGTTTTGCGCGTCCCAAAAGAGCGCCCTTAAATATTCCAGGGAAAGCTATTACATTGTTAACCTGGTTAGGAAAATCAGAACGTCCTGTTCCGACAACTCTTGCACCGGCAGCTTTTGCGACATCAGGCATAATTTCAGGTACAGGGTTTGCCATTGCAAAAAGTATAGAATCCTTATTCATTGAAGAAACCATTTCGGCAGTCACTATATTAGGAGCTGAAACACCTACAAATATATCGGCACCGTTTAATGCATCGGCAAGTGAACCATGTTTATTTTCAAGGTTTGTGACATTCATCATTTCCTTCTGCATCCAGTTAAGTCCTTCACTGTCTTTTGAAATAATCCCTGACCTGTCGCACATTGTAACATTTTTAAATCCGTAAGTAAGTAAGAGCTTTGTTATTGCAATTCCTGCCGAACCTGCACCATTTACAACAACCTTACAATGCTCTTTGTCCTTTCCTGTGACTTTAAGTGCATTTATAATACCGGCTAAAACAACAATGGCTGTACCATGCTGGTCGTCGTGAAATACAGGAATATCAAGAAGTTCTTTTAATCTTTCTTCGATTTCAAAGCATCTTGGTGCAGAGATATCCTCAAGGTTGATGCCGCCGAATGCAGGTGCTATATTAACAACAGTTTTTATAATTTCTTCTGTGTCTTGTGTGTCAAGGCAGATAGGTACAGCATTAACCCCGCCGAATTGTTTAAAAAGAACAGCTTTTCCCTCCATAACAGGCATTGCAGCATGTGCCCCGATATTACCGAGACCTAAAACTGCGCTTCCGTCAGAAACTACAGCAATAGTGTTTGATTTAATTGTGTATTTGTAAGCAGCCTCTTTATTCTCTGCAATTACCTTGCATGGTTCAGCAACACCTGGTGTGTAAGCAAGTGCGAGATCTTCTCTTGTCCGAATCTGCATTTTAGGAGTTGTCTCAAATTTACCATTCCATTCTTCATGAATCATAAGTGCTTTTTCGGCGTTAGTCATTATATTATCCATCCTTTCATATATAGCTTAGGGTGTCAAAACACCCTAATTATGATTACACGGATTGTTTCGTGCTTTGCAATCCCATAATCTTCTTAATGATTACTTAGAAAATAATAACATATGTAAAATATAAGGGCAAGGATATAAAGTTCAAAATTATGTTTGAAAAATGTCTGAAATAATGTATAATCATATTATCAAATTTCTATAGTCATCATATCGATGTAAATTCCCTTGACAGGCAGATAAATTGAAAATGATATGTTTAAATTTTAAGGAGCAGTATTATTATGAGAGAAAAGTTAGAAACATTATCGCTTGCGGTTCTTAAAGATTTTGCTAAGGATAAAAAAATAAAAAATGCTTCAACAATGAGGAAAAAAGAACTTATAGATGCTATTATTAGCGCATCGGAGCAGGAAAGAGACAATGCTAAAGAAACCTCTAAGGAATCTTATGCAGGAGATTTGGAGAGCAAGGAAAAGGCGGCTGTGTCAGATGAGAGACCGGAACAGAAGAATCAGGAGATGGCAGACGGTATTCTTGAGGTTTTATCTGACGGATACGGATTTATAAGATGCGAGAATTTTCTTCCGGGAGAAAATGACGTGTACGTTTCTCCGTCACAGATACGCAAATTTAATTTAAAGACAGGCGATATAGTAAGAGGCCCTAAGAGAGCAAAGAGTCAGGGAGAAAAGTTTTCGGCGCTTATGTATCTTGAGCAGATTAACGATTTGGATCCTGTACTTGCAATAAAGAGACCGTCATTTGAGAGCCTGACGCCTATATTTCCTAATGAGAGAATACATCTTGAGAAAAATTCAAACACTGTAGCTATGAGAATGGTTGATTTGATATCTCCAATAGGCAAAGGCCAGAGAGGTATGATTGTATCTCAGCCAAAATCAGGTAAAACCACACTGTTAAAGCAGATTGCCAATGCAGTGACAAAGAATAATCCTGAAATGCATCTTATAATACTGCTTATAGATGAACGTCCGGAGGAGGTTACGGATATCAAAGAATCTATTAAGGGTGATAACGTTGAGGTTATATATTCAACATTTGACGAGCTTCCTGAACGTCACAAAAGAGTGTCGGAGATGGTTATAGAGAGAGCCAAAAGACTTGTTGAGCATAAGCAGGATGTAATAATACTTTTAGACAGTATAACAAGACTTGCAAGAGCATATAACCTTACTGTTCAGGCGAGCGGACGTACTCTTTCAGGCGGTCTTGATCCGGCTGCATTACATATGCCGAAACGATTTTTCGGTGCTGCGAGAAACATGAGAGAGGGAGGAAGTCTTACAATTCTTGCAACTGCACTTGTTGAGACAGGCAGTAAAATGGATGACGTTGTATTTGAGGAATTTAAGGGTACAGGCAATATGGAGCTTGTGCTTGACAGAAAGCTTTCGGAAAAGAGAGTATTTCCTGCTATAGATATAGCTAAATCAGGGACAAGAAGAGAGGATTTGCTTCTTAACAGAGAAGAACAGGAAGCTGTTGACATAATGCGCAAGGCACTTAACGGACTTAAGACGGATGAGGCAGCAGAGAGAATTCTTGATTTATTTGTAAAGACTAAAAATAATAATGAATTTGTAGAAGTGGTTCGCAAAAATCATCATGTATAGTGTGAAAAATCATGTTGTTGCGATATATAAACGGTTTTAAAATGTTTTTACAAAATAAAAAAAATCGCTTGCATATATTATGATGTTATGTTACAATATCAAAGCTGCTTATTAAGACAGAGAATTACTTTGCGAGATTAAATCTTGCAATGTCAATATTAGATTAGTGATTAAAGAGGTGAAAGACATGAGAGAAGGTATCCATCCAGAGTATCATCAGGCAAAGGTTGTTTGTAACTGTGGTAATGAATTTGTAACAGGTTCAACAAAGGAAGAAATCCACGTAGAAATCTGTTCAAAGTGCCATCCTTTCTACACAGGACAGCAGAAGGCTACAGCAGCCCGCGGACGTATTGATAAGTTCAATAGAAAGTACGGCGTACAGAACAATTAATTTGAAGCTATTGATAAGGTTGAGGTCGTATAAGCCTCAACCTTTTTGCATAATTAAGAACGAGGTGAGTAATGAAAACATCAGGTATTGGCGGCCAGGCTGTTATAGAAGGCATTATGATGCGCAATAAAGACAAATATGCCATAGCAGTCAGAAAGCCGGATAAGGAAATCGAGCTTACTGTCAGGCAAAGTAAGCTTATAACAGAGAAATATAAATGGCTTAATGTACCTATTATAAGAGGTATTGTAAGCTTTGTTGATTCGCTTGTCACAGGAATATCTACGATTAATTATTCTGCATCTTTTTATGAGGAACCGGCTGAACAGAAAAAGACAAAAGTCGATGAAATCGGTAAATCAATTTTTAAAGACAAGCTCGAAGCGGTATTTATGGCTATTACCGTAATTATTTCAGTGCTTATTGCAGTAGCTTTGTTTATGCTTCTGCCATATTATGCTTCAAGACTTTTATCGTCGTTTATAGTATCACAGTTTCTTCTTAATTTTATTGAGGGCGTTATACGTGTTTTGATTTTTTTACTGTATATATTAGCTGTATCGCAGATAAAAGACATAAAGCGCACATTTATGTACCACGGAGCAGAGCATAAGTGCATTAACTGTATAGAGCATGGTGCAAGGCTTACTGTTGAAAATGTAAAGAACAGTTCACGTCTTCACAAAAGATGCGGAACAAGCTTTTTATTTCTTGTGATGTTTGTTAGTGTTATTTTCTTTATATTTATAAGAGTTGACAATACTGTTGCACAGATAATTATAAGATTGCTGCTGATTCCGGTTGTTGCAGGCGTTTCTTATGAGATTTTAAAGTGGGCAGGAAAAAATGATAATGCATTTGTAAATATTGTCAGTAAGCCGGGAATGTGGCTTCAGAAGCTTACGACAAAAGAGCCTGATGAGGACATGATTGAGGTGGCAATTTCAGCAGTAGAAGCAGTATTTGACTGGAAAGCATTTCTTGATGAATATTATGAGGATGCTGATGATAAAGAAGCTGCTATGGCATTGTCTGAGGCGGAGCTTGCTATCTCGTCAAATCTTATTGATAATAAGAAGAAAACACGTTCAATAGAGGTTAATGCGGCAGAAGATGTTTCTAAAAGAAATGCTGACGAGACAGACATGGAGGAGTATACCCAGGAACGTTTTAATGCAAGATTTGAGGAGCAGGACGGTTCCGGTGACACATACTATGACAAATTTTATGATGATGAACAGTCATCATCAAATGAGTATGATGAGCTGGACGGGTTTGATATAGAAGATGATGACACTGCGGATTTGAAATTTGAGGCAGAGAAAGTGAATTATCTTCTGGACGACAGTGACAGGTTATATGAGTTTTATGAAAATAATGAAGCTGCAGCATTGGATAATACGGTTTCGGAAGAAATTGCAGATGAAGAAAAGTTATCTGCTAAACAGACGGACGATGAGTATATAAATGCTGAAACAGAGGATGATATGGAAGGCTTTGAGTTTATGGAAGATAACATCGAAGCAGAGACATATGCAGACGATGTACCTGTGTTTAAGGAACGTGAAAAAGAGGGCAGGAAGAATTAGTTAAGTATGGAAAAAATGACGATTTCCAAAGCAGTAAGATGTGGTGCATCTTTTTTAAAAGAGAGTAATATAGATAATGCAGATTATGACAGCTTTGCGTTGCTTGCTGACATTATGGGGATTGACAGAAGCTATTATTATATGCATGGTGATGATGAGCTGGACAGTCAGGTGTACAATGAGTTTCTTGGCAAAGTAAGGCGCAGATGCGCTCACGAACCATTGCAGCATATTACCGGCAAACAGTATTTTTACGGGAATGAATTCAAAGTTAATCCGGATGTACTGATACCTCGGCAGGATACGGAGGTTCTTGTAAGCGAGGCACTTAAAATATTGGATGATAAAATGAGTGTGCTTGATATGTGTACAGGTTCAGGCTGTATTATAATATCTCTTGCGTTAAATAAAAACCTTAACGAAGCAGTGGGGGTTGATTTGTCAGCAAAGGCTCTTAAGGTTGCTGAGGAAAATGCTGCTAACCTGGGAGCTTCTGATGTGAATTTTATAGAAAGCAATTTGTTTGAAAGTCTTGATCTAAGTATGGAAAATAAGTTTGACATGATAGTATCAAATCCGCCATATATAGAGACAGATGTTATAAGAACGCTTTCGGATGAGGTGAAGCTGCATGATCCTATGATGGCACTTGATGGTCATGAGGACGGTTTGTATTTTTACAGAAAAATCACGTCATGTGCTCCGAAATTTTTAAAAAATGGCGGATGGCTCTTATATGAGATAGGATATAATCAGGCAGATGCGGTGTCTGTGATTATGCGTGATGCAGGATTTAGAGATGTAAGCACAGTAAAGGATTTAGCGGGACTTGACAGAGTTGTTGCGGGAAGATTTAATTAGTTGATAGTTTTGGAGGAAATTTAATTTATGGATATGTTTAATAAGCTTGAGGATATTGTTAACCGTTATGAAGATGTGACAGCGGAGCTTAGTAATCCTGATGTTGTAAATGACCAGAACCGATTTAGAAAATTAATGAAAGAGCAGAATAATATTTTACCTATTGTTACTGCTTTTACAGAATATAAAGCGTGCAGACAAAATATTGATGACAGTCTTACAATGCTTGAGGAAGAGACGGATGAGGAGCTAAAGGAGCTGGCAAAGGAAGAGTTAAACAGCTCTAAAAAAAGAGTTGAAGAGCTTGAAAATGAGCTTAAAATATTACTGCTTCCAAAAGACCCTAATGATGATAAGGATATAATCGTGGAAATCCGTGCCGGAGCCGGCGGTGATGAGGCTGCGCTTTTTGCTGCGGAGTTATTCAGAATGTATACTCACTATGTTGAATCAAGAGGCTGGAAAATAGAAGTTGTAAATGCTGATGAGACGGGCATAGGCGGAATGAAAGAAATTGAGTTCATGGTTAAAGGTCAGGGAGCTTATTCGGTTATGAAGTATGAGAGCGGTGTGCACCGTGTTCAGAGAGTTCCTGAGACTGAATCAGGCGGAAGAATACACACATCCACTGCTTCTGTTGCGGTTATGCCTGAGGCGGAAGAGGTTGACGTTCAGATTGATGAAAAAGATATCCGTATTGATGTTATGCGTGCATCAGGTAACGGAGGTCAGTGTGTAAATACAACTGACTCTGCGGTGCGTCTTACTCATTACCCTACAGGTATAGTTATCTATTCTCAGACTGAAAAATCACAGATTCAAAATAAGGAAAAAGCTTTTGCGCTGCTTCGTGCAAAGCTTTATGATATGGAATGTCAGAAAGCGCACGACGCCGAGGCAGATGCAAGAAGAAGCCAGATTGGTACAGGAGACCGTTCAGAAAAAATCAGGACTTACAATTTCCCGCAGGGAAGAGTTACGGATCACAGAATAGGTCTGACACTTTATAAGCTTGATAAGATTATGGATGGTGATATACAGGAAATAATTGACGCATGTATAGCGGCAGATCAGGCGAAGAAGTTAAGCCGCATGCAGAGTGAAGCCTAAAAGCCTTGATTTTACTGGACTTTTGAAGAAATATCCAGATATATGAATTAAATAAAATCGTAATAGAAATGGTCTTTGACACATGTCATCGACCGTTTTTCTTTTGGGCATATAGTTTAGATGACACTGATAATTCCAATTAAAGATTTGAAGAATACCTCAGAGATATCTGATATGTGCCATAAGACAGAGGAACCAATTTATGTTACAAAAAATGGCTATGGCGATATGGTAATTATGAGCATGGAGATTTATGAGTCAACAATGAGACAGATTGCTATGTACAGAGATATAGAGATATCTGAAAAGCAGATAGAGGCAGGACATGTAAAGGATGCCAGAACAGCACTTAGAGAAACGAGAACAAAGTATGGCTTATAAATTAAATGTTACAGAGCATGCCGATGAATTGCTTGATAATCTTGTGTATCATTTGATTTATCGCTTAAAGAATGAACAGGCAGCGGAGCATCTGTTAGATAGTATTGATGTAATCTATGACAGGCTGGAGGTTAATCCTTTTCAGTTTGCAGAGTGTAGAGATGCATGTCTTGCTAAGAAAGGATATCGTGAAGCAGTTGTGCCACAGATGAATTATATTATCATTTTTGATGTGAGAGTTGATGTTGTAAATGTAGTTGGTATTTTCCATCAGTTATGGAAAGTATTTAAGTTATGACAGAAAAAAACAGTTGACTTTTAAAAAAAATTATGATAAAACTATTTTCAACAAAAAGGGAGTAGTTGCATGCGAAGCATGTCCTAATTTTCGTCAATACGTCTTTTGAGACCGGAAGTTAGGTGACGTTATGTTGAACAAGACTTTTTGTGTACAAAATGTACACAAGAAGTCTTTTTTTGTGTACATCTCTGAGAAAGGAAAGGAGAAGAAATATGAAAGAAGTTTATCAACAGACAAAGCAGGAACTATATGAAACATATGGCAGTGCAGACGGACACTCTAAGGACAAAGCAAGTGAACTGCTTTTAAAGTATGGAGAAAATGTATTAGAGGAAAAGGGGAAGAAAAGCGTATTCAGAATCTTTTTGGAGCAGTTTGCAGATCTGCTTGTAATTATTCTTATAGCAGCCGCTGTCATATCAATGGTTTCAGGTAATGTGGAAAGTACATTGGTTATTTTTGCGGTAATCATTTTAAATGCTGTTTTAGGAACAGTTCAGTATGTTAAGGCAGAGAAGTCGTTGGATTCTTTAAAGGAATTATCTGCTCCTAAAGCTAAGGTTTTAAGAGACGGAATTAAGACTGAGATTGCATCAAAGGAAATCGTGCCGGGTGATGTGCTTCTTTTAGAGGCAGGAGATATGATTGTAGCCGATGGTCGAATTATTGAAAATTATTCACTTCAGGTAAATGAAAGTTCATTAACTGGTGAATCAACGAATGTTGATAAGAAAGATGAAGAAATTACAGGCGAGGCAGCTTTGGGTGACAGATGCAATATGGTATTTTCGGGGAGTCTTGTTACTTATGGCAGAGCCAGTGTTCTTGTAACTGCCACGGGCATGAATACTGAAATGGGTAAGATTGCAACGCTTATGAATGATACAAAGGATAAGAAAACTCCTCTTCAGGTAAGCCTTGATGACTTCAGTAAGAAGCTTGCAATAGCTATCATGATTATAAGCGCGATTGTATTTTTGCTTAGAATATGGCAGAAAGAGCCTGTGTTGGATTCACTTATGTTTGCTGTTGCGTTAGCTGTTGCAGCTATTCCTGAAGCACTTAGTTCAATTGTTACAATAGTTCAGGCTATGGGAACGAGAAAGATGGCTGCGGACAATGCAATTATAAAGGATCTTAAGGCTGTTGAAAGTCTGGGCTGTGTATCTGTTATCTGTTCTGATAAGACAGGTACATTGACACAGAATAAAATGACGGTAAAGGAAGTGTATATAGATGGAAAATGTATGCTTCCGGAGGATTTGGATTTAAAATCACGTCTGCACAGATATTTTTTGTATATTGCCATATTAAACAATGATTCAAATATAAATAGCGGAAAAGATATAGGTGACCCTACAGAGACATGTCTGTTAAATATGGCAAGAAAGGCAGGTCTTGTAGAGGCAGGAGCGACGGAAGAGGATATAAGAAGTATGATGCCCCGTATGGAGGAAATTCCGTTTGATTCCGACAGAAAGCTTATGAGTACAAAATATCGCGTTCATGGAGTGCCGACAGTACTTACGAAAGGTGCTGTTGATGTTTTGTTGGACAGAATTGAAAATATTGCAACAGAGGATGGAGTAAGACCGATAACTCAGGAGGACAGGGAAAAAATCATTAAACAGAATCAGATTTTTTCAGAAAATGGTTTGCGAGTGTTGGCATTTGCTTACAGAGAATGTGAAGAAGATGATGTTTTGTCTGTTGAAAATGAATGCGGATATACATTTTCAGGTTTGGTAGCGATGATTGACCCTCCAAGAGAGGAATCAATAGAAGCTGTAGCAGATGCAATAAGTGCAGGTATTAAACCGGTTATGATAACTGGTGACCACAAGGTGACAGCGACTGCCATAGCAAGGCAGATTGGAATTTATCATGATGGGGATATGGCTGTTACAGGTCAGGAATTAGATAAAATGTCTGATGATGAGCTTGACAGTGTGCTTGCTGATATTTCAGTATATGCGCGAGTTTCACCTGAAAATAAAATCAGAATTGTTGATGCATGGCAAAGAAAAGGCAATATTGTGGCAATGACGGGCGACGGAGTAAATGATGCACCGGCACTTAAGAAGGCAGATATCGGCGTTGCAATGGGAATTACAGGAACCGAGGTATCAAAGGATGCTTCTGCAATGATTTTGGCGGACGATAATTTTGCTACAATTATAAAAGCAGTTTTGAATGGAAGAAATGTTTACAGAAATATTATGAATGCAATTCAGTTCCTGCTTTCGGGCAATATGGCTGCAATTTTAGTTGTTTTGTTCTGTTCATTTATGGCTCTTGATACACCTTTTGAGCCGGTACATCTTTTGTTTATCAATTTGCTGACAGACTCACTTCCGGCATTGGCAATAGGTATGGAACCATCTGATAAGCAGCTTCTTAAGAATAAGCCGAGGGACCCAAAAGCAGGAATGCTTACAAAAAACTTTTCACTCAGATTGTTAGGTTACGGATTATTAATAGCTGTTGTAACTCAGACTGCATACTATATTGGTTTGGAAATAAGTCCTATGGCGGCAAGTACAATGGCATTTGCCACATTGACATTAGCAAGATTGTTCCACGGATTTACATGCAGAAGCGAGTTTTCAATTTTTAAGATAAAGTTTACAAGCAATATGTGGAGCGTTGCTGCTTTTGCTACAGGTGTTTTACTTCTGGCATTTGTTTTGTTCGTTCCGTTTATGCAGGGACTGTTTATGGTTGAAGCATTGAAAATGGTTGATATAGGATTAATTTTACTTCTGGCATTTATACCTACTGCATGTATTCAGCTTGTCCGCGTAATAAAGGAACAGGTAAGAAAATAAATGATAAGATTTAAAAAATTTACGGAGTTTCCGAGGGGAACAATGTATGATATATTGCAGGATGCCTACTCATATGATGTAAGAAATAAACAGATTTGGGATGAAAATTGGCGTAAGTCGGATGATTTTTTCTATGACAATCCCGATATTGCGGATAAATATGGTTTAGTGACCTGTTTAGATGATTTTCCGATTGGGTTTGTGACGTGGGATCCAAGACATATGCCTGATTACGTAGAAATTGGTCATAATGGTATAAGAGAGCAGTTTAAGAGAAAAGGATACGGGCATATGCAGTTGGAGGAGGCTCTCCGTAGGATAAAACAGTACAAAAATCTTAAAAGAATCATTGTGTGTACAAACAGTAATCTTGCTGCTCCAAAAAATTACGAAAGTGTCGGTTTTAAATTGTACAATACGAAGAAGAATGATTCTGAAAGCCGGTATACCGGGGCGTATCTGTATTATGAAATAAAATTAGAATAAAGGAAACTGAGAAAATGAGAATTGCAGTAAAAGAGTTATCATATGAATAATCATCAGGTAATGAATTAAGAGAAGCAGTTGCTATTTGGAATGATGTTGTTGAGGATGGAGTGGCGTTTCCGCATTATGAGGTGTAATTCCGAAAGGATTTTTGTTAAAAGACGGGAATTATGAGGACATTATTCCTCATTATATAGAGCTGTAGTAAACGTCTTTATGAGGGCTATTATGGAAAATAAAACTAATGTTATGAGAATTTTGGACAGCAAAAAAATAAAATATGAGATGTATGATTATTCTGAAAGTGATGCGTTAAGCGGAACGGAAGTCGCGAGGTTTTTAAATCAGAATCCTGATACTGTTTTTAAGACGCTTGTTACGGTAGGTAAATCAGGAAATCATTATGTTTTTATGGTGCCTGTATGTAAGGAGCTTGATTTAAAAAAGGCTGCAAAGAGCGCCGGTGAAAAGAGCATAGAAATGATTAAGTCAAAAGAACTGCTGCCGCTTACCGGATATATACATGGCGGCTGTTCACCTATAGGAATGAAAAAACAGTTTAAGACATTTATTGATATAAGTGCAGAAAATTATGAAAAAATAATTTTCAGTGCGGGAAAAATCGGATATCAGGTAGAGGTTGCTGTTGATGAGCTAAAAAAAGCGGTAAATTATGAATTAAAAGACATTTGCGTCATATGATTTTTTATTGACATTTACATTATGATAAACATTTCATATTTTAAAAAGCCGGAGATTTCATATTATATGAAATCTTCGGCTATTGATTTATTCATAACTTTTTTGATGTCAAGATTATTGCTTATTGCAAGCCATAATTTACAGTAGGCTGCAATAAGTGCACTGTCATGAAGAGCAATTATACCTAATTTTCTATAAAGCTCCACTGTATCATATTCTGTCATATACGCTGATAAGCCAGAAAGATATATAGGTATCTCCAAAGCTTTTGCTGATTTGGCAAATCTTTCAAGGTCATTGTTTATACAGATTGTTCCCGAATGGAAGCTTTCATGAAGTACAGCTTTTGTTTTCTGTGAAAGAGCAGGATATTTAAATCCCGGATAAGCCGGAATTCTTAGTATAAAATCTGAACAGTCACTTAAATTTACATTTTCAGGATTGACAAATTCATAAGTATTGTCTTTTGAAATTTTGTAGTCTGGATTAGCAATATATCCGCTTTCGTAATATTTTCCATACCATGAATCTGAAACGCTTGAGACGTCACCTGAGTAGGGAACGGGAGGCTGAAGCCTGCTTGCGCGGTGTATAGTCGGAATACCGCCTTTGTTGCAGTAGCTTACGAATACTCCATGACCTCTTTTGTTAATAATAAAATCAGCTGCATATGTGTAATTGATAAGACCGTTTGCACGCACATCGTCCAAAACAAAATCACTTGAAACAATCATAACAGGAAGCTTTGCAGCTGCAAAGACATAACAGAGAATTGCGGCTGTATACTGCAGCGTGTCGGTTCCGTGAGTTATTATTATTCCGTCAATATCAGTACGTTTCAGTGCAGTATTTACGGAATTTATAAGTGACAAAAGATTTTTGGCGCAGAGGTTTTCGCTTAAAATGCGATAAGGCTCACAATTTATGAAATTAACATTTCTGTGATTTTTTAAGTACATTTCTGTAAGCTGAAAAGGTGCATCACCGTTTGTTGAAATGGAACCTGCATTATTGATGCGGCTTCCTATAGTGCCGCCCGTAAAAATATTATAAATAGTAGTAAATTTTTCTGACATTATATTTCTCGCTTTTTCTAATTATAACAATGATTACACGGATTGCTTCGTGCTTTGCACTCCTAATGTAATCATTATATTAACAATAAAACCATTTTTATGCAATGTAAAGGGTGAGTTGAAAATGTAGGAAGAATATTTTATAATTTATCAAAATAAGTAAAGGCAGGTGCGTACTATTGAACAATAAACAGACATTATGGGTTATAGGTGATTCTACAGTCAGCAGTTTTAATGATAAATATTATTATCCGAGATTCGGTTACGGAACAAAGCTGGAATGTTATCTTGATGACTGTATAGAGGTAAGAAATATTGCTTTGTCGGGAAGAAGCAGTAAAAGCTATCTGGAGGAGCCTGAATATAAGGAACTTATCGCAGGTATGAAGCAAGGGGATTTCCTGCTTATAGGCTTTGGACACAATGATGAAAAGACGGAGACTGAAAGGTTTACGTCTGCGAACGGAACCTATAAGGAGAAAGGAACATTTGCAGCTTCATTATATGAAAACTATATAAAAAAGGCTGAAAATACAGGCTGTCAGACAATTCTGTGTACACCTGTTGTAAGAAGAACTGCAACAGGTGAATGGAAGGAACAGGAGCTGCATATAACAAAAGATACAGCAGATTTTCCGGGTGGAGATTATGCAGAGGCTGTAAGAAAGCTTGGAAAAATGCTCTCAGTGCCTGTAGTTGATATGACATCCATGACAAAGGTACTATATGATGAATTAAAGCCTGATAATACTATATATCTTCATGCATGGCCGTCAAATAATAAGGCGAGTGTTGATAACACTCATACAAATGTGTGGGGTGCGAGAGTAAATGCGTATCTTTGTTTAAAAGAAATAAAAAAATTAAATATAAAAGGACTTTCAGAACATGTTACGGGAATTGATGAGGATGCACCTTACCCGGAAATGGATAAATATTTATATTCAGATGAAAATTATGTTCCGACAGTGTTTGATGCAAATCTTAGTCAAAGTAAGCTGTGGGAGGATGCAGGTATTTGGAAAGGTACGGTTTTTGGTGATTTGCCTGAAAAAATTGATACGGACAGCTTTGTTATGCAGCCGCTTGCAGATGACAGTGTGCATATAGCTGTTAAAAATAATTCTGGAAAAATTGCGGCAGTGTCTGACGGAATAGCAATGTATTATACAAAGATTCCGGCAGGAAGGGATTTTCAGCTTACTGCAAAAGCAGTCATAAATGATTATTTTTTAAATGACCAGGTTTCTTTTGGGTTAATGGTAAGAGATGACATGTATATTGATAAGGTTACACCTGATATTTTAGGTGACTATGTGGCTGCCGCACCGCTTCTTTTAACACATGGAGCCGGAAGCGTAAACTGTTTTGCAAGAAAGAGTGGTGTTCTTACGTATGGCGGAGAGTGTACAAGAAAATATGAATCAGGTGAGACTGTTGATTTAAAGATAGAAAGTACATCAGACGGATATGCATGTAAATTTGCAGATGAAGAAACAATTACAGGCGGTTTTGATTTTAAACTCACAAGTATTGATCCTGAAAATGTATATGCAGGTGTGTTTGTTTCAAGAAATGCAGATGTTACATTTTATGATATAAATTTAGAACTAAAATAATTGTGCGGAATGGAGACTAGTGTGAAAAATCATGTTAATACGATGATTTTTCATACAGCTATTTGTTTCGGAGCAAAACAAATAGTATTTATGGCAGAAGAGAAATCGCCTACGCGAATTTCTCTTCGCCTCTTCGCAACAAAGTTGCTCAAGAAATGAGGATTAGTATGGACAAGGTTAAAAAGGTATTAAATCATATATTTATTGATGGTCTTGGAGGCATGGCATTAGGATTGTTTTCAACGCTTATAATAGGAACGATAATATCGCAGATTGCTGCTTTTGTCGGAGGAACTGCCGGGGAGTATATAAACGGAGTTGCGAATGCTGCCAAGACACTTACAGGTGCCGGAATAGGTGTGGGCGTCGCAGTAAAATTCGGTGCAGGGCCGCTTGTGACGGTCTCGGCGGCAGTTGCAGGTATGATAGGTGCTTTTCCTGATATTGCTTCGATGTCTGAAATTGTGATAGGAAAACCTGGAGAACCGCTTGGAGCCTTTGTCGCAGCACTTGTTGCTATAGAAATAGGAAAGCTTGTGTCAGGAAAAACAGGTGTCGACATTATCGTAACGCCTGCGTTATCGGTAAGTGCAGGAGCTTTTGTTGGATTTGTCGCAGGACCGCCGATATCTGCTTTTATGATATGGCTTGGAAATCTTGTAAATATAAATGTTGAACAGCACCCTGTAATCGGTGGGATTCTTATATCGGTATTTATGGGAATGATACTCACACTGCCTATAAGCTCGGCAGCTATAGGAGTTTCTATGGGAATAAACGGAATTGCGGCAGGAGCTGCGACGGTAGGCTGCTGCTGTCAGATGGTAGGCTTTGCGGTGGCAAGCTACAGAGAAAATAAAATGGGAGGACTGATTGCGCAGGGACTTGGAACGTCAATGCTGCAGATACCTAATATAGTAAAAAAACCGATGATATGGCTTCCTGCAATAATTTCAAGTGCCATTTTAGGTCCTGTATCAAGTACGCTTCTTAAAATGACAAGCACTCCGACAGGTTCAGGAATGGGTTCCGCAGGTTTTGTAGGACAGATTATGGCATGGCAGAGCATGTCACAGACAATGCCTGCACATATAGTTATTATAGAAATAGCAGTGATGCATTTTGTGCTTCCTGCCTTAGTTACACTTGTGATATCTGAAATTATGAGAAAATATAATCTTATAAAAAAGGATGATATGCTGTTAAGGCTGTAAAGGGTTAATATGTTTGATAAAATAGAAATAAATAAAGGATTATTAGAATTTATAGAATCATCACATGTGTCGTATCAGACGGTTGATACGATAACAAAAAGACTTAAAAATGCAGGCTTTTGTGATATTTGTGATAGTGATTTTAATGAGAGCGTAAAAGGACGATGCGCGAAAATTTATTCGATTCGGGCAGGCTCGTCACTTATAGCGATGAAATTTCCGGAAAATAGTGAAATCAGGCCCAAAGGGTTTCATATGGTATGTGCACATACTGATTCACCTATGTTTAAAATAAAAGAAAATGCAGAGCATACCGATGCAAACGGTTACTGTAAGCTTAACACAGAAAAATACGGAGGCATGATAGTTAATACATGGCTTGACAGGCCTTTGTCAGTTGCGGGCAGGGTTGTGTTTGAAAATGATGGAGAGCTTAATACACGCAATGTGGATTTAAAGCAGTCTTTATATATAATACCTAATGTTGCGATTCATATGATACGCGGCTTGGATGAGAAGCCTTTAAGCATACAGACTGATTTGCAGCCGATAGGCGGTGAGGGGCTTTATGAAATGCTTGCAAAAGAGGCAGGCTGTAAGGACGTTTCAGATATTTTAGGGACTGATTTATATTTATATAATGTGCAAAATGGCTGTATTTTGGGAAGTGACAGTCAGTTTGTCTGTTCACCGCGCCTTGATGATTTACAGTGTGTTTATACTGCGCTTGAGGCTTTTCTTGCTGCAGACAGTGACGATTATATCAATGTGTTCGGTGTGTTTGATAACGAGGAGGTTGGAAGTCTTTCAAGACAGGGGGCAGCGTCTGATTTTCTTAAAAGAATTCTTGATATGACATCAGAGGCACTTGATTTGTCAGCTCAGGAGTATGCACAAATGCTTGATAAAAGTTTTATGGTCAGTGCGGACAATGCTCATGCGGTGCATCCTAATCATCCTGAAAAGGCGGATATTGTCAATCGTCCAAAACTTAACGGTGGCGTGGTAATAAAGTATCATGGCGGACAAAGATATACTACCGATGCGTATTCGGGAGCATTTATAAAGCAGATTTGTAAAAATAACAGAATACCGTATCAGATATATCACAATAATTCCGATATTGCAGGCGGTTCAACACTTGGAAATCTTATACAGGCAAATGTGTCTGTAAAGGCAGCTGATATAGGAGTTGCACAGCTTGCGATGCACTCATCATACGAGACAGCAGGTACGGAAGATACATTGAATATGTATAAATTTATGAAATTATTTTATTCTATATGATACCAATATTTGGTAATATGCGTATAAACCTTACAAATTAATTGAAAATTGTGGTTTCATATCATAATTGATTGAAAATATTTTTTGTTAATGATATAATAGCGGCATATAAAAACGTGTTTAATAATATAGTTAAGGGGGATTACGCAGCAGCGGTTGCAGGCGGAAAATAGTAGTGGATAAAAAATTAACAATATTACTTATTTTGGAAAACAAAGAAGAACGCGGTCAGTTATATCAGATGTTTAATGAAGAATATAATGTTGTACTTGCAGATAATTATGATTATGCGATAAGCATTCTTAAAAAAATCAAAGTTTCGCTGATTATAATGGGACTGAATAAGGATAATGAGAAAAATCTTTGGTTTGTGGAAAGATGTGTAGGAAATGAAAAATTTCGTAAAATTCCTATTATTTTATCGGTAGATAATTCGGCAGATAAAGAAGAGGCGGTAAAGTATCTTGAAAATGGTGTCTGGGATTATATAAAAACACCTTACAATGAAAATCTTCTTAAGTTTCGTGTTAAGAATATAATCAGTACTAATGAAATGTCTATTTACAGGGAATTGAAGTATCGGGAAAGATACGATTTCCGGACAGGAATGTATAACAGAAACGCTTTTTTTGAGGAAACGCGTAAAGTAATAGATAATAATCCGCAGTATGATTATGCATTTATACGTTTTGACATACACAAATTTCAGCTTGTTAATCAGTTTTACGGAATAGAGGAGGGGGACAGGCTTATAAAGTTTATTGCCGACGACATAGTGGAGGATATGCGTCTTGTGCATGAACGGTCAGGTATAGAGGGCAGAAGAGTCGCAAGTTACGGGCATATAATGGTGGACGTGTTTTGCTGCTGTGTTCCTTATATAAGTAAAGATGACATTTTGCAGCATTTTAAAAATATAAGGGACAGAATTTCTACATACGGAATTAATCTCGATTTGCTGCCTGTTTTTGGTGTATATATTGTTAAAGACAGAAGTCTTCCTGTTAATGAAATGTATGACCGTGCTAATATGGCATCAAAGAAGTGCAAGGGTAATTATGTTAAAAATTATGCATTTTATGATGAAAGCATGGGGAAAAATATGCTTGATGAGCAGATGCTTGTAAATGAGATGTCGCAGGCACTTGCAGATGAACAATTTGAGATTTATCTTCAGCCTAAGTATGAGGTGAGAAAATACAGGATGATTGGTGCGGAAGCACTTGTGCGGTGGATTCATCCGCAGAGAGGAATGATTTCTCCCGGAGCTTTTATACCGTTATTTGAGAGTAACGGTTTTATAATGCAGCTTGACGAATACGTGTGGGAACACGCATGTATGCTTATAAGAAAGTGGCTTGATGATGGCAGAAAACCGTGTCCTATTTCAGTTAATATGTCAAGGGTAAGCGTGTATAATCCTCATCTTGTGGAAATATTATGCGGGCTTGTAAAAAAGTATAATATACCGCCAAGACTTTTAGAACTTGAACTTACTGAAAGCGCATTTGTAAATAATCCTGCAGTTATTAAAAAAACTATGGAAGAGCTGCAAAATAATGGGTTTACAATTCTTATGGATGACTTTGGTACCGGATATTCAGCACTGAATGCTTTAAAGGATATTTCGCTTGATGTGATAAAAATGGATATGAGTTTTTTGTCAAAGACTGAATATCCGGAGAGAAGTAAATGTATTATGGCATCTTTAGTAAAAATGGCGAAGCGGCTTAAAATGTCAGTTGTTGTGGAAGGTGTTGAAACTAAAGAACAGCTTGAATTTTTAAGAAGCATAGGCTGCGAATTTATACAGGGTTATTACTTTGCAAAGCCAATGCCTGTTGAAGATTATGAGGTTTGTGCATTTGAGAATTGTACTGAATGTGAAATAAATGAAGATGAAAGATTTGATATCGGGGATACGACACTTTTGGCATATAATGAACATATGGATATGTTATTTAATAACATATTTCAGCCTATTGCGATGTATGAATATATAGATGGTGATATAGAAACGATACGTGTTAATAATTCGTATCAGGAAACATTTGGATTCGATAGTGTAATTTTAAGGCTTAAGGATGGAACTGGTGATATATTTATATCAAAAGAAGATAAGCGGATAGTATTTGCTGCATTTAAAAAAGCAGTTGATACACAGGATTGTGCAGAATGTGAATACTGCAGAATGACAAAAGAAGGTGTAGGAAAATGGGTTCGTATAAGTCTTATGTATATGGGAAGTATTGAAAACAGGCATATTATTTTTGCTACTCTTACAGATATGAGCATGCAGAAAAAAATACAGGAAAGATTAATGAGCTATAAAAATATGCTTTTTAAAGAAAAAGAAAAAAAGAAACGGGGTGTTTATTATGAGACTTAATTTTTTGGGTGCAGATCATGAGGTTACAGGAAGTTGTCATTATATTTGTGCATGCGGCAAAAATATTTTGATTGACTGCGGTATGGAACAGGGAAATGATGTTTATGAAAATCAGGAGCTTCCTATACCGGCATCTGATGTGGATTATGTGCTTCTTACACATGCACATATTGATCATTCAGGGCTTATACCTTTATTGTATACCAATGGCTTCAGAGGAAATATTTATACTACAAAAGCAACCGTTGATTTGTGTGATATAATGCTTAAGGATAGTGCGCATATACAGGAGTTTGAAGCTGAATGGCGAAACAGAAAGGCAAGACGTTCAAATGGCTCATTAAAAGAATTTCTGCCGCTTTATGATATGGATGCTGCAGTAAATGTAATGAAACAGTTCGTGGGTTGTGAGTATAATCAGATGATTGAAATCTGTGACGGGGTAAAGATACGTTTTAATGATGCAGGTCATTTGCTTGGCTCTGCAAGTATAGAGGTATGGCTTACGGAGGATGATGTATCAAAGAAAATAGTATTTTCAGGTGATATAGGTAATATAAATAAGCCGATTATCAAAGATCCGTCACATATTGATGACGCTGATTATGTGGTTATGGAGTCAACATACGGTGACAGAACGCACGGAGGAACACCTGATTACATTTCTGAGCTTGCCGAGGTATTTAACAGAACCTTTGCAAGAGGCGGAAATGTTGTTATACCGTCTTTTGCAGTAGGAAGAACGCAGGAGCTTTTATATTTTATAAGAAAAATAAAGGCTGATAAGCTGGTCGACAGAACGTTTGATGTGTATCTTGACAGTCCTCTGGCTATAGAATCAACGGCAGTATTCAGTAAAAATATATACCAGTGCTTTGACGAGGAGGCAATGGAACTGATAAATAAAGGAATTAATCCGCTTACTTTTGATGGACTTAAGTTTGCAACAACAAGCGAAAATTCCAAGATGATTAATTTTGACCCGAATCCAAAGGTAATTATTTCTGCTTCAGGAATGTGTGAGGCAGGAAGAATAAGACATCATTTAAAGCATAATCTGTGGAGACCGGAATGTACGATTCTTTTTGTTGGATATCAGGCTGTTGGTACAACCGGAAGAGCTATTGTGGATGGGGCAAAGGAAATAAAGCTGTTTGGTGAACCTATTCAGGTAAGTGCAGAGATTGCACAGCTTGCAGGTGCAAGCGGTCATGCGGACAGAGAAGGTCTTATAAGATGGATCAAAGCCTTTAAGAAAAAACCGCAGAGAGTTTTTGTTGTTCATGGCGAGGATGGAGTGTGCGATACATTTACAAATCTTTTAAGGGTGGAGTATGGTTTTGATGCAGTTGCGCCATATACAGGTGCATCATTTGACCTCATTACGGATGAGTTTGTAAATGATGGCAACAGAGAAAAGAAAACGCGAAGAGCTGTTGCAAATGCTAATAGAAATCAGGGGGTTTTTGCTAGACTTCTTGCAGCCGGAAGCAGACTTATCAGCGTTATAGGCCGCAATGAGGGCGGTGCCAATAAGGATTTGGCTAAGTTTGCAGACCAGATAAATGCGCTCTGTGATAAATGGGATAAATAATTTTAGATTTGAAGGAAATGTGAGTAAGTTATGAAAAAAATACTGTTTGTGTTCAATCCAAACTCAGGAAAAGGTCAGATAAAAAACAATCTTATGAAAATAATACAGATATTTTCCGAGGAAGGATATGAAGTTACGGTATACCCTACAAAAGCTGAAAAAGATGGATATGAATATCTTGTTAAAAATGAAGGTAATTATGATATTATAGCATGCAGCGGCGGCGACGGGACATTAAATGAAACAGTTGCTGCCGTGATGGGCTATAGCGGTATAAAGCCGCCGATAGGCTACATACCGAGCGGTACCACGAATGATTTTGCAAATAGTCTTAATATACCTAAAAATATGATAAGTGCTGCGAGACATATAGTTAATGGCAGCAGATTTTCTATAGATGTGGGAATTGTAAATAAAGAAAGATATTTTAATTATGTTGCGGCTTTCGGAGCATTTACGGCAGTTTCCTATGCTACGCCGCAATCACTTAAAAATGTGCTCGGACATCAGGCATATGTACTTGAAGCGGTAAAAAGTCTGGCGGAATTAAAACCTATATATATGAATGTCGAATCTGATGGTGTATCCGTAAGGGACTGGTTTGTATACGGAATGGTGAGCAACACGATGTCCGTAGGAGGCCTGAAAGGGCTTACTGGAACAGGAATTGATTTGCAGGATGGACTTTTTGAGGTGACTTTAATAAAAGAAATTAAAAGTCCTCTTGATTTTCAGCAGCTTGTAACGGCATTTCTTACACAAAAGCTTGATGAGTGTGAAATGCTGTATTCATTCAGGACAAATCACATTACCTTTAAGTCAGATGAAAAAGTTGCGTGGACTCTTGATGGAGAATTTGGCGGAAAGCATGATGAAATAGTGTTTGATGTTATAGAAAAAGCAGTTGATTTTTTGGTGAAAACGCGAAAAATGTCGGAAAATGAAAGTTTGCCTGTTTTTTAAGTTGTCTTTATTGCATTTATGTAGTATCATACAGTAAAACAGCTGACTGTTTATGGCGGTCTGTTATAATGAGGTACAAAGGGAGGAACTTTTATGATTACAGTATCAATATTATTAGACTCGGTAGAAAAAGTTCAGCGTTTCGTAACAGTAATCAGCAGATATTCGTGTTCTTTTGACATAGAGTCGGGACACAGCTGTGTTGATGCAAAATCACTTGTAGGACTCTTCAGTCTTGATATAAGCAAACCGTTACATCTTACAATACAGGATGAGGGAGAGCAGATAGAGGATATATTAAGAGATATTAATGAATTTATGGAGTATTGATGGCAGGTAATTATGTAAAGCATGGGGAACCTGAAAGAGCAGGCATAAAAGGCGAAGAAAATGATTATATAAACTGTGTATATAACAGAAAAGGTTTATGCATTCTTTCAGATTGTCCGTGTTTGAAAGCGGCAGACAAAAAACTTTTGTGCAGCAGCTTTAAAGAAGGTTGACAATTACACCAAAAACATTATACAATATATGTCGTTGTGTGTGACACAATATGCGGAAATGTCGGAATGGCAGACGAGCAAGATTCAGATTCTTGTGTGGGTTACCACGTGTGGGTTCAAGTCCCATTTTCCGCACTTGTATTTTTATGGTGCACAGGTATCGTTTCATTTTTTTATTTGAAACGGTCCTGTGCTTTTTTCTTTTCAGTTATCCTTTGATTTGTATGGAAATAGTTGATATTTAAAGATGTTGTGTGTTAATATAAAATAAAATCACCTAATATTCAAAAAAGTGAGGAGGAGTTATATGTTTGGGCAGTTGTTCGGAAATTATTTAGTAAAAGAAAATATATTGGAGGAGTCACAGCTTAAGCAGATTTTGAATGAGCAGTCAAAGACGAGAGTCAAACTTGGCACAATCGCTGTTGCTGAAAAATTATTGACGCAGGAGCAGGCGGATGAAATTAATCAGGCACAGATGCAGATGGATAAGCGCTTTGGGGATATAGCTGTCGAGAAAGGATATATCAGTGAGCAGGATATACAGGTGCTTCTTGAAAAACAGGGAAGTCCTTATATGAAGTTTTTACAGCTTCTTGTTGAAAATACTGATATAAAAATTTCAAAGATTGATGGTTATATTGATGATTTTAAGGCGGAGAATGGTTTTAATGATGCAGAACTGGACGCATTAAAGAAAGATGATATAGATGCAATAGTCCCGGTCTTTGCTTTTGCATCAAAACCATATATTACAGAACTTGTCGCTTTAATTCTGCGTAATATAACAAGATTTGTTTCATCTGATTATTATATTGGACAGATTCAAAGCGTTAAGCAGTTTGAATACAGAAATTTTGCAGGCCAGAAATGTGAAGGCGATTATGATATATGTATAGGTATTGCAACAAAGAATGGAAATGAATCTTTTGAAAAAGTAGCAGCGGGATTTACAGGTGAGAAATTTAGTCTTATGTCAGCGGACGTATATGATGCAGTAGGCGAGTTTGTAAACTGCATAAGCGGACTTTTTGCATCGTCACTTAAAGATGTCAGGCTTGAAATTATGCCTCAGTTTGCTTACGAAAATCAGGTGGCTGTGGGAGATGCATACATAGTGCCTGTATATATTGAGGGCAATGAGCTTTATTTATATCTTGCAGTTGATGCAGATGTTAAAATAGGAACAATGCCGCTTACAAGAAAAGTTGTTTCGGGAATTTGCGGTGCTTACGATGAAAACAGTAAGGGTACTGTGGTTATTGTCGATGATTCTGGCATGTCAAGAAAGATGCTTAGGAATATACTTGAATCACAGGGGTATTGTGTGGTTGCAGAGGCAGCAGACGGAATGGAGGGGGTGCTTGCATATAAGCAGTATAATCCTGATGTTATTACACTTGATATAACAATGCCTAATATGAGCGGAACGGATGCTCTTCGAGAAATTAAAGATTATGATCCCGATGCCAAGGCTGTTATGATTACGGCGGCAGGACAGCAGGAAAAAATTATAGAGGCTTTAAAAATAGGTGCAGAAAAATTTATTACAAAGCCATTAGACGAGGCAGAAGTAATAAAAAGTATTTCTGAAGTTATTCACGCAATTTAAATTTGAAAAAGAACTGTACACTAAGAATCAGGTATTGGTGTGCAGTTCTTTTGACACTGTAATCATTAAATTTAAAAAAATTTAAAAAAATTTAAAATTATTGTTGACAAATGAAAAATTCAATGATATTATAAACAAGCGTTGTGAGTGCAACGCAGTAAACAAAACGCAGTCGTGGCGGAATTGGCATACGCGCTAGACTAAGGATCTAGTCCATATTGCTTGGGTGCGGGTTCAAGTCCCGCCGACTGCATTGATTAAGCTCTTGTATCGTTAAGATATGAGAGCTTTTTATTTTATAGGATTAGGGTGTTTTGACGCCCTAATTATGATTACACGGATTGTTTCGTGATTTGCACTCCGTAAAGATGTGACTGGCGCGTACGAATATTATATAAATTTATATCTAAAAGCTTCGCTGGGCTTGCATAGAGGAGTATTTTTAAGTTGAAATAATATATGCGTTGTGTTATAATAAGCGATAGTTTATTAACAAAAGGAGGTATTGTCGTGAAGCATATTAAGACAATCAGCAACCGCGTATTGAAAGAAACAATGAAGAACGGCGGATGTGGTGAATGCCAGACATCTTGTCAGTCAGCTTGTAAGACATCTTGCACAGTTGGTAATCAGAGCTGTGAGAATAAGAATAATTAATTGAAGTGAAAGAGCGTGTTTAGCATTTCAACACGCTCTTCTTTTCGCGTTAAGCATGATTAAAAGTGCAGATTTTTTGCGAAAGGTGGAAAGGTTAGAATGGTACATCAGTATAAGAATAACGGTTATAATATCTGTCTGGATGTTAACAGTGGTTCAGTACATGTAGTAGATGATATGGTATATGACATTATAGGCATGTATGAAGAAAATTCGCTTGAGCAGATATTATACAGTTTGGAAGACAAATATCCCGAAAAAGAGATTAGGGAAGCATACAGGGAAATAGAAGAATTAAAAGAAGCAGGACAGCTTTTTTCAGAGGATATATATGAGAAGTATATAGACGGTTTCAAGAATAGACAGACTGTTGTTAAAGCACTTTGTTTACATATTGCTCATGACTGCAATCTTGCATGCAAATATTGTTTTGCAGAGGAAGGCGAGTACCACGGAAGACGTGCGATGATGAGTTTTGAAGTAGGAAAGAAAGCACTCGATTTTCTTGTTGAAAATTCAGGAAGCAGAAGAAATCTTGAGGTGGATTTTTTCGGTGGCGAGCCGACTATGAATTTCGAAGTTGTAAAACAGCTTGTTGAATATGGAAGAAGTATAGAGGAAGCGAATAACAAGAAATTTAGATTTACTCTTACTACGAACGGAATTTTGCTTGATGATGAAATACTCGACTTTGCAAATAAAGAGATGGGTAATATTGTTTTAAGTATTGACGGACGAAAAGAAATCAATGATTTAATGAGACCGACAAGAAACGGACACGGCAGTTCATATGACATAATAATGCCTAAGTTTAAGAAGGTGGCAGAAAGCCGCAATCAGGATAATTATTATGTTCGTGGTACATTTACACATAACAATCTTGATTTTGCCGAGGACGTTCTTCATCTGGCAGATGAGGGCTTTGAACAGATATCAGTGGAGCCTGTTGTGGCTCAGCCTACAGATGATTACGCAATAAGACCTGAGGATGTTCCTGTTATTTGTGAGCAGTATGATAAGCTTGCAAAGGAAATTATAAAACGAAAGAAAGCTGGAAAAGGATTTAACTTCTTCCATTTTATGATTGATTTAAATGGCGGTCCGTGTGTAGCAAAGAGACTGTCGGGATGCGGTTCAGGATGTGAATATCTGGCTGTTACTCCATGGGGCGATTTTTATCCGTGTCATCAGTTTGTCGGAAATGAAGATTTTCTGATGGGAAATGTTGATGAAGGTATTATAAGAACAGACATAAGAGAAGAGTTTAAAAACAGTAATGTGTATTCCAAGGAGAAATGTAAAAATTGTTTTGCTAAGTTTTACTGCAGCGGCGGATGTGCGGCAAACGCTTACAATTTCCACGGGAATATAAATGACGCTTATGATATAGGGTGTGAATTGCAGCGTAAAAGAATTGAGTGCGCTATAATGATTAAAGCGGCATTGGCAGATAATTAATGCATGAAAGGGGTTTACTAAAATGAAGTACAGTTTAAAGAAGAAAATCGGATATTCAGTACTTGTTGTTGCCATGGTAGTTGGTTTTACACTTATGGCAGTATTTGGATACGATAAAAACGGTTCGGGCAGTGTTGGAAAGATAAGTCTCGGACTTGATTTGGCCGGCGGTGTAAGTATTACTTATGATATTAAGGAAGATAATCCAAGTGATCAGGATATCAAGGATACAATTAAAAAGCTTGAAAAGCGAGTTGAGAGTAAATCAACAGAGTCACAGGTCTATAAGGCTGGTGAAAAACGTATAACAGTTGAAATTCCAGGAGTTACTGATGCCAATGAAATTCTGGAGGAGCTTGGAACACCGGGTTCTTTGGAATTTTTGGATACCGCAAATTATGAGCTTTGGGATGCAGAAAAAGAGTATAAGGCAGTTCTTACAGGTTCTGATGTAAAGGGCGCTCAGGCATATACTGATACATCATCATCAACAGAATCATCATTTGGTGTTCAGCTTACATTTACAGATGAAGGAGCAAAGAAATTTGAGCAGATAACATCTGAAAATAAGGGTAAGCCTATATATATAGTATATGATGGTGAAGTAATCAGTGCACCAAAGGTTGAGGCGGTGATTTCAGGCGGTACAGCTTCAATTACAAATATGGAATCATTTGAGTCCGCAGACAGCCTTGCTACATTTATAAGAATAGGTTCAATTCCGCTGACACTTGAAGAGGCAAGCTCAAATATTGTTGGCGCGCAGCTTGGTAAGGATGCTATTAATACAAGTCTTTATGCTGCAATAATAGGTCTTGTAATACTCTGTATATTTATGATTATTGTTTACAGAATACCGGGTGTTGTTGCTACATTTTCATTGTGGATTTATACAGCACTGGTTCTTGTTTTAGTCAGTGCTTATGAACTTACACTGACGCTTCCTGGTATTGCCGGTATTATACTTGGCATTGGTATGGCAGTTGATGCAAATGTTATTATATATTCGCGTATAAGAGAAGAAATTGGTGCAGGAAAGAGTGTTGACAGTGCGATTGTTTCAGGCTACAGTAAAGCAACATCGGCGATTGTAGATGGAAATGTTACTACACTTATAGCCGCAGCTGTGCTTTATATATTCGGAACGGGCCCTATTAAAGGCTTTGCTACAACTCTTGCAGTTGGTATTGTTGTGTCTATGTTTACGGCGCTTGTTGTAACTAAGATTATAATGAAACTTTTCTACAATTTTGGTATAAAGAATCCAAAATGGTATGGAAGAACAATACACAAAAAGAAATTTAATGTTCTTGCAATCCGTAAGTGGTGCTTTATAGGTTCTGCAGCAGTCATAATAATAGGGTTTATCGGAATGTTTGTTTTCAATGCAGGCGGAAAGAGAGCATTTAATTTCAGCCTTGAGTTTGTAGGAGGTACAACGACTACATATACATTTGATAAAGAGTATACACAGCAGGAAATTGAAAATGATATAGTACCTTTGATTAAAAGGGCCGGCGGCATAACAGAAGTGCAGCAGCAGAAAGTAAAGGACAGTACTAAGGTTACATTTAAAACACCTGAGTTAAATACAGAGAAAAGACAGCTTATTGAAGAAGCTGTTACTGAGAAATTCCCAATAGCGAAGGACAGCATTGTTGAATCTGATACAATTGGTTCGTCAGTAAGTGATTCAATGAAGGAAAGTGCAATTATTTCTGTTATAATTGCCACAATATTTATGCTTCTTTATATCTGGTTCAGATTCAGAGATATAAAATTTGCAGCAGCGGCAGTTATTGCTTTAGTTCATGATGTTTTAATAGTTCTTGCATTTTATGCCCTTTCAAGAGTGCCGGTAGGTACAACATTTATTGCATGTATGCTTACAGTTGTTGGTTATTCAGTTAACGCAACTATTATTATATTTGACAGAATACGTGAGCAGTTAAAGTCAGCTAACGAAAAAACAAATATTACTGACCTTGTAAATGGTGCGATAACGGATACATTTACAAGAACTGTAAATACAAATATAACAACACTTATAATGCTTATTTCGTTATTTGTATTAGGTGTAGCTTCTGTCAAGGAATTTGCACTTCCTCTTATGGTAGGTGTTATAGTGGGTGCGTATTCTTCAGTATGTATTACAAGTGCGTTGTGGTATGTTTTAGGCGGCAGGAAACGAGGAATTGTTATTGAAGAAAAGAAAGAAAAGCCGGTAGTTGACAAAGATGGTGCACAGGTTTAATTTATAAGATATGAGATTTATTGTCGCAGGGGGCATTTTTCCGCCCTTTGCGGCAATTTTGATTTAAGCGAGGGAAAATAAGTGGCTAAATGGTTTGTTTATGCAAAAAAGGCAGATTTTAAAGCGATCGGAGAAGCTTATGGGATTGATCAGGTAATTGCGAGAGTTATAAGAAACCGTGATATATGTACAAAAGAACAGTTTGATATGTACTTGTCTGATTCTTTGGAAGGTATGCATATGCCTGAGCTTTTAAAGGATGCTGATAAGGCTGTTGATATAATTATAAATAAGATAGAACAAAAAAAGAAAATAAGAATTATAGGTGATTATGATATAGATGGTATATGTTCAACAACGATTCTTTATAAGGCGTTAAAAGAAACAGGAGCAGAGGTTGATTACGCTGTGCCTCACAGGATTAATGACGGATATGGTATAAATGAAACTTTGATTGATGCAGCAATAGCGGACGGTGTTGATACAATACTAACCTGTGATAACGGAATAGCTGCAATAAATCAGGTTGAATATGCAAAAAGTCATAATCTGACTGTTATAATAACAGATCACCATGATATTACGTTTGAAGAAAACGCTACACAAAAGCGATATATTTATCCTAAAGCTGACGCTATTGTAAATCCCAAGCGTGATGACTGCGGCTATCCGTTTAAAATGCTCTGCGGGGCTGCAGTTGCTTATAAGCTTGTGGAAGTTTTGTATAAAAAGAGATGGCTTTCAGAATATGATAAATATAAAAGCAGTCTTGATGAATACAGGCAGTTTGCGGCGATAGCCACTATAGGCGATGTTGTTGATTTGATTGATGAGAACAGAATTCTTGTAAAAAACGGTCTAAGGAGTATTGCAAATACAAAAAATATCGGTCTGAGGGCTCTTATAGATATTTGTAAAATAGATATCAACAAACTTACTCCGCACAGTGTCGGATTTGTTATCGGGCCATGCCTTAATGCGAGCGGCAGGCTTGATACTGCAAAGAATGCAATAGAGCTTTTTCTTGAAACTGATAAAAATACTGCAAAGTCAAAAGCAATGGAGCTTTATGCCTTCAATGAGGAAAGAAAAGGAATGACAGAGAGCGAACTTAGTAAAGCTCTTAAAATAATTGATGAGACGGAAATAAAAAATGATAAAGTGCTTGTTATTTATCTTCCTGAATGTCATGAGAGTATTGCAGGAATTATAGCAGGGCGCATAAAAGAGCTTTATTACAGACCTACATTTGTTATAACTGACGCAAAGGACGGAGCAAAGGGTTCAGGCAGGTCCATAGAGGGTTATAATATGTTTGAGGAAATTACAAAATGTGCAGGCCTTTTGACTAAATTTGGAGGACATCCTATGGCGGCCGGAATATCACTTGATAAGGATAAAATAGATGAGTTCAGAAAGACATTAAATAAAAAGCAGACATTGACCGAGCAGCAGCTTGAGCCTGTTGTGTGGATTGATGTTCCGATGCCGCTGAACTATGTTACGTACACACTTGTAGAGCAGTTAAGTATTCTTGAACCTTTCGGCAAGGGCAACGAAAAGCCTGTATTTGCAGATAAGGATCTTATCGTAAAAAGCGTAAATATAATCGGTAAGAAATCAAATGTTCTAAAGCTTATGCTTGAGGCACAGGACGGAAGTGTGTTTGAGGCTATACAGTTTATGTATGACGGAAATAAACCGCAGGTCGGACAAAAAATTGCAATAACATATTATCCGGATATAAATGAGTTCAGAGGAAAGAGAAACCTGCAGTTTATTATAAAAGAGTGGAAACAGAATTAAAGAGCAAAAAATGGGCAGAATTTGCTTGAGAATGGAGATTAATATGAAAAAATTAATAAAACAGAGTGTAATTATTATGATAATCATATCTATGTCAGCTTTAACAGCTTGCGGTATCAATGGGAAAAACACTGATAATGATGAACAGAATAATACACAGGGTAATGCTGAAAGCGCACAGGTGGGAGAACTTAAGGTTGCTGCCTTAAAAGGGCCTACTGGTATAGGTATGGTTAAGCTTATGCAGGATTCACAAGACGGAAAAACTGCAAATAAATATGATTTTAAGATAGCTGCAGCTGCTGATGAATTCAGTGCTTCGCTTATAAAAGGTGATATAGATGCAGCAGCGCTGCCATGCAATGCGGCAGCGGCGCTATATAATAAAAGCGGTGGGAAAATAAAGGTTATAGCGATAAATACGCTTGGAGTCCTTTATATACTTGATACCGGAAATGAAGTTAAAGCACTGTCTGATTTAAAGGGAAAGACAATATATACAACAGGTAAAGGGACTACACCTGAATATACGCTTAAATATCTGTTGGAACAGGCCGGACTTGATGTTGAAAAGGATGTTAAAATTGAATTTAAGTCTGAAGCAGCAGAAGTGGCTGCAATTATGAAGAAGAGTGAGAAGGATGTCGTGGCTATGCTTCCGCAGCCTTATGTTACGACAGTTATGGATTCTAATCCCAATGTGCGCATAGCGATAGATGTGACAAAAGAGTGGGAAAAATTAACAGGCGGCGCAAGTACTGTTGTTACGGGTGTGATAGCAGTTAATACTGACTATTATAATAACAATAAAGCAGTTATTGACAAATTTATGGAGGAATATAGAACTTCCACTCAATATGTGGTGGAAAATGTTGAAGTATCATCAAATTATGTGGAAAAATTCGGTATTTTCAAAACTGAGGTTGCAAAGAAAGCAATTCCATATTGTAATATAACATTTATCAGTGGTGATGAGATGAAAGAAAAAATCCAAAGCTACCTTGAAGTTTTATATAAAGAAAATCCGGCATCAGTCGGAGGAAAGATGCCGGATGAGAATTTTTACGGAATGTAAACGCTACAATGAAAATTTTTAAGTGATGAAAAATTTTATAATGACTGTTTATCAATATAGTTTACTTTATATTTTATGTTAGAAAACTTCTGACTGCTGTAGAGGCTGAAGTATCCTGACAGCAGGTAACTTATCGCTATACAAAGAACACAAAAATGCAGGCTTTGTGAGCCGAACATTTCTATTGCCATCAGAAGAGATGTTATCGGACAGTTGGTAACTCCGCAGAATACACTGACCATTCCGCAGGCTGCACATATTCCTACCGGAAGACCGAATACAGGAGCAAGAAAGCTTCCGAGTGTTGCACCTACAAATAGCGTCGGAACTATTTCTCCCCCTTTAAATCCGCCTCCGAGTGTAACTGCAGTAAACAGTATTTTTAGTAAAAATACATACCATGCGCAGCTTGTTACAAAGCTTGCAGATATAATTGAAGTACCTGCACCCAGATAATCTGTTGTATTAAAAATATATCTTAAAGCGATTACTAAAAGTGCAGCTGTGATAATTCTTATGTACGGATTTTCGATAAATTTTGAATATATTTTTTCAGCCTGATGAAGTGCTATGCAAAGAAGGGCACTTGCACAGGCGAAAAATACTGCAATTATGACCATTTTAAGCCCTGATATTGCAGTAAACGAGGGAATTTCATTTACTGCAAAGGCGGTGGCCTCATTACCGAAAAGCAGTGATATTTTCCCTGCTATTAAAGAAGCAAGAACACAAGGAACCAAAGCAATGTAATACATTTTTCCTACAACTACGACTTCCATGGAAAATACAGCTGCTGCGGCAGGCGTTCCAAAAAGTGCTGAGAAACATGCACTCATACCGCACATGGTCATCACCCTTGTATCATTTGCATCAAATTTGAATATTTTTGCAAAAAATGAGCCAAGTGAGCCGCCGACTTGAAGTGCCGCACCTTCACGACCGGCTGAACCTCCGCAGATATGTGTGAGAGTGGTTGCAATTATAATCAGAGGTGACATTCTGACAGGAATACTTTCGCTTGTCCTTAACGATGAGATTACGAGGTTGGTTCCTTTTTTGGCAGAAGCACCGAATATCCTGTACAAAAAAACGATTATGATACCTGAAACAGGAAGCAGGAAAAGCATCCACGGATTTGACTGTCTGAAATCGGCTGCAAAAGAGAGCAGATGATGAAAAAGTGCGCCTATGGCACCTATAACCACGCCGGATATACATGCACAGGCTGTCCATTTAAAAAATGCTTTTAACAGAGCCGGCAGAGTCTGAACCTGTTCTGTATTTTTTATTTTATTAAATAAATCTTTAATTTGTAAGGTTTTCATCTTATTGTAAATTCTCCTTAAAAGCTTTTTGGCTCATATTGCTGTTGTGATATGCAGGGTCATTAGTTACATCTTTAATAAACCATGATGGCGGAATATAATCCTCCGCTTCTTTGGTGTTGTCAAATTCAACCTCAGCAAGTACAGTTCCGGCAAATACACCCTCAAAAATATCAAGTTCTATTGTCGTGCCGGTTTGTTCCGGTATTTCATATCTTTTTTTGGTTATTATATTGCCGTCAGATTTCTTTATAAGATGTTCATATGACTGCTTTGTTAAAGGAAGATTATATTCTTCCCTTGACATAAGGCCGCTTCCTTTGTAAGTAAGATAGTAATTATCATTGTCTTTGCGGACTCTTATTACAGGGTTTGTGCAAAGGTATCCCTGCTCGATTTCCCTGCATTTGTAGTTGTTAAGATTATCCGGTAGTTCTGATATTAAAAATTTTCGTTCAATTTCCATATTTAAATGAATTCTCCATTCCTAAGATTTTAGTTTTATTATGATTACACAAAAAATGGCTGCGCAAATTAAATTTGCAACAGCCATAAGTAAGTCGATTTCAATAATATTAAATCGGACATTAACCGATATTAGTTGTTAACAATATCCTTTAAAGCTTTTCCAGCTTTGAATTTAGGAGCTTTGCATGCAGGAATTTCAATAGCTTTACCTGTCTGTGGATTCTTGCCTGTTCTTGCAGCTCTCTTAGAAACTTCAAAAGTACCGAATCCAACAAGCTGAATCTTACCGTCATTCTTTAATTCTTCAGTAATTGTGTCTGTGAAAGCTTTTAAAGCTTTTTCTGCATCTTTCTTAGATAATTCAGCCTTTTCAGCTATAGCTGCAACTAACTCTGTCTTATTCATGTATAATACATCCTCCTTGAACCATATAGGTTAATAATATAATTCTATATATACTCCTATAAAGTAAGTTTGTCAATAAAAACCGCTATTTTCCGACAAATCCTCCCATTTTTCGTAAAGCGTATCAAGTTCATCACTGAGAGAAGTTTTTTCATTATGCAATTCCATAAGCTTTGCGGTATCACGGCACACCTCGGGCAGAGATGATTCTTCATCAATTGCAATTATGCGTTCTTCAATACGCGCAATATTTTCTTCTGTTTTTTTAAGCTCGTTTTTTAATTTACGCAGTCTTGCCTGTTCTTCCTTTGATTGCTGCCAGCTTATCTTTGCTTCTGCTTTTGAAGACGTATCATGTGTGTTTGGGACTTCTGCTCCTGATATAGATGCATTTATGCCTGCAGCTTCAGAGAGTATTTCCTTTTTTTCGATATAATAATCATAGTTGCCTATATAATTGATTATTTTTTTATTGTTAAGCTCCAAAATTCTTGTGGCAGTAGTATTTATAAAATACCTGTCGTGTGATACGTAAAGGATTGTGCCTGTATAGCTGTTTAGAGCATTTTCAAGAATTTCTTTTGAAACTATATCAAGGTGGTTAGTAGGCTCGTCAAGTATAAGGAAATTAGCGTTTGACAGCATAAGTTTGGCTAAGGAAACGCGTCCGCGCTCGCCGCCGCTTAAGTCACGTATAAGTTTAAATACGTCATCGCCTGTAAAAAGAAATGCAGCAAGTGTATTTCTTATTCTTGTATTATTCAGGTCAGGATAAGCGTTCTGTAATTCATCAAACAGAGTATTATCGGGATTAAGTATGTTGTGTTCCTGATCATAGTAGCCAATGTTAACGTTTGTTCCGAGTGTTATAGTACCTGCATCAGGTGCGGTTATACCGTTTATAAGCTTAAGTATTGTGGTTTTACCCGTTCCGTTATTGCCTATGAGTGCAACACGTTCACCACGCTTTATCTCAAAATCTATATTTTCAAATAAACAATTATTGTCAAACGATTTGGAAAGGTTATTTACGTTAAGAACATCATTTCCGCTTACTATATCGGGCTCAAGTTTTATGTTCATTTTATCGTTTAATTCGACAGGTTTATCGACACGCTCTATTTTATTAAGCATTTTTTCTCTGCTTTCTGCACGCTTTATAGATTTTTCCCTGTTAAACTGCTTAAGCTTTGTTATAACCTCTTCGTGATGTTTGATTTCACGCTGCTGGTTTAAATATTCTTTAAGCTGCATATTTCTAAGAATTGCCTTTTTTGCTGCGTAGTCGGTATAATTGCCCGAAAATACGCTTACATTGCCATTGTCAATCTCTATAATTTTTGAGACGATTTTATCAAGAAAATATCTGTCGTGAGCGACGATAATAACACTGCCTTTATAAGACGAAAGGTAATTTTCAAGCCATGCGATAGATTCCATGTCGAGGTGGTTAGTAGGCTCGTCCAAAAGTATTATGTCGGGTTTTGATATGAGAAGTTTGCCTAAGGCTATTCGTGTTTTTTGGCCTCCGGATAAGGTGTTTGTTTTAAGTGAAAAATCCTCTTCATTAAATCCCAATCCTTTGAGAATTCCTATAACCTCGCTTCTGTATGCGTAACCGTTTTGAAGTTCGAATTCATGGTTAAGCCTTGTGTACTGTTCTAAAAGATTTTCAAGGTCACTGCCGGTTTTGTCTTTCATACTGATTTCAAGAGCTCGTATGCGCGCTTCCATATCAATAATTTCCTGTTTTGTGGACATTACTTCGTCAAAAATAGTATTGTCTGATGTCAGATTCTGGTGCTGCGATAAATATCCGAGAGTTTTGTCTTTAGATAATGTTACCTGTCCTTCATCAGCAGACAGCTCGCCGACTATTATTTTTAAAAGAGTCGATTTTCCGGCTCCGTTTATACCTATTACTGCAGCTTTTTCGTGGTCCTCTATATTGAAAGTACAATCTTGTATTATTTGATTTGTTCCAAAAGCCTTACTTATATGACTGCATGAAAGAATCATAAAAAATCTCCTTTTCCGCAGCAACTTATGCTGCGTCCTTTGCACATTGTAATTAGGGTATAAAAATACCATAATTATGATTATATGGATTGTTTCGTGCTGTGCACTTCTTTAATCCTCCACAATATTATAAATGTAAACAGTTATAAAAGTAAATAGAAACTACAGTATTTCTTTGACTTATGAGTTGAATTATCATATACTGTTTAAGTTAAATTTAATTGAGGAAAGAGAATAAGAGAATGAGATTTGAAGAATTAGTAGCAGATGAGAGAATTTTAAGGGCAGTTGAAGATATGGGATTTGAGGAGGCATCTCCGATACAGGCACAGTCAATACCTGCTGTTTTGCAGGGCAAGGATATAGTAGGACAGGCACAGACAGGAACAGGTAAGACAGCAGCTTATTCAATTCCGCTGCTTGAGAAGATAGATCCTGATTTAAAAAAGGTTCAGGCAATAGTTCTTTGTCCGACGAGAGAGCTTGCAGTTCAGGTTGCAGAAGAAATACGTAAGCTTGCAAAATATATGAGTGACATAAAAGTACTTCCGATATATGGAGGGCAGGAGATTGTCAGACAGATAAAGTCATTAAAATCAGGTGTTCAGATTGTTGTGGGAACACCGGGACGTGTTATGGATCATATGAGAAGAAAAACTGTAAAGTTTGATAATGTATCAATGGTTGTTCTTGATGAGGCAGACGAGATGCTTGATATGGGATTTCGTGAAGATATGGAAACAATTCTTAAAGAGACACCGAATGACAGACAGACTGTTATGTTTTCTGCCACAATGCCGAAAGCTATTCTTGATATAGCAAAGACTTTCCAGAATAATCCGGAAACCATAAAGGTTGTAAGAAAAGAGCTTACAGTAAAAAATATAGAGCAGTATTATTATGAAGTGAGACAAAAGAATAAAAACGAAGTTCTTTGCAGACTTATCGATATTTACAATCCAAGACTTTCAGTTGTATTTTGCAACACTAAAAAGCAGGTTGATGAGCTTATTTCTGCTCTTAAGGGCAGAGGCTATTTTGCAGATGGGATACACGGTGATATGAAGCAGGCCCAAAGAGACAGAGTTATGGCGGATTTCAGAAGCGGAAAGACAGAAATACTTATTGCTACAGATGTTGCAGCAAGAGGTATAGATGTTGATGATGTAGATATTGTATTTAACTATGATTTGCCGCAGGACGAAGAGTACTATGTACACAGAATCGGAAGAACAGGTCGTGCCGGAAGAAGCGGACTTGCACTTTCGTTTGTATCAGGCAAAGAGGTGTACAAATTAAAGGATATAGAGCATTACTGCAAGACTAAAATTAAGGCAAAGCCTATTCCGTCAATGGATGATGTAAAAAATACAAAGCTTGAGGTATTGTTTGATAAGGTTAGAGAAACTGTTAATGAGGGTGGTTTGTCTGACATGATAGAGATGGTTGAAAATCAGATAAATGAAGAAGATTATACTATTATGGATATGGCAGCGGCACTTCTTAAGATGACAGTCGGCGAGTCTCTTGCTGACAGGGAAGATGTCGAGGAGGTTCATTTTGACATGGAGGGTGACAGAAGAGGAATGGTTCGCCTGTTTATAAATGTCGGAAAGAAAGATAAGATAAAACCTGCTCATATTTTAGGAGCGATTTCAGGTGAATCAGGTATACCTGGAAAGCTTGTTGGGGCAATAGATATGCTTGACAGTTATACGTTTGTGGAGGTTCCTGCAAAGCATGCCGATGCAGTTCTTAAAGCAATGGAGAATGTTAAAATCAGAGGCAGAAAAGTGAACATGGAAAAGGCAAAGGGCACAGGACTTAGAAGAAAGAAAAGAAAAAAATAATATGAATGATAAGATAATCCTAAGCAAATTGAATAGAAGAGAGGCGTTAAGATACTTAGGATATAAGAGTACAGACGTCGACGAAAATATAAAAAATATTATGGATATATGTGAAAAAAAGGTTCTTTCGGCAGCGAAGCCGAGGTTCACATATAAGGTATTTAACATTGAGATTACAGGCGGCGGAGTACATTGTATAGGAACAGATCTCGTCCTTAAGGGTAATTCGATTCTTGAACATTTAAAAGGATGTGAAATGGCAGTGCTTATGGCTGTAACGATATCGTCTGATATAGACAGGCTGATAAGAATTGCACAGCTTGAAGATATTGCACATGCTCTTATAATTGACAGTATGTCAAGTGTTGCGGTAGAACAGGCTGGTGACAGGGCAGAAGAAATAATTGACAGTGAATTTTCAGAGTATTACAAAACATTTCGTTTCAGTCCCGGATATGGTGATATGCCTATACAGCAGCAGCCTGAGTTTATAAAGCAGTTAAATGCTGACAAGCTGATAGGGCTTACTGTAAATGCAGATTCATTTATGCTTATGCCGACTAAGTCGGTCACTGCGGTTATAGGATTATCAAAAAATAAAATAGACGCAAAATCAAAAGGCTGCATTACATGCAGTATGTACAAAACGTGCAAATTCAGAGAAGAAGGTGGTCGTTGCAATGGGTAAAGGTTTTAGGGAGCTTTTAGAAAATGAGTATGTTATATTTGACGGCGGCATGGGAACTATGCTTTTTGATGCCGGCATGAAAACAGGTCAGATACCGGAAACTCTTAATATAACAGATCCGCAGCTGCTTATTTCAATACATGAAAAGTATCTTAACGCAGGGGCTGATGTTATCTACGCAAATACTTTCGGTGCAAACGCATATAAGCTTGATGGCTGCGGTTACAGTGCAGATCAGCTTATTGAGGCTGGAATAAAAAATGCAAAAACAGCATGTGAAAATGTAAATAGTGAGGCGCTTGTAGCACTTGATATAGGGCCTATCGGACAGCTTCTTGAGCCATCGGGAACATTAAGCTTTGAGGAAGCTTATGAAATGTATGCCGAGGCTGTAAAGGCCGGAGCTGCGGCCGGAGCTGACCTTGTTGTGTTTGAGACGATGACGGACCTTATGGATGTTAAGGCTGCAGTGCTTGCGGCAAAGGAAAATACGGAGCTTCCAATTGTGTGCACTATGTCATTTGAAGAAAATATGCGTACCTTTACGGGCTGTCATGTTTCAGCAATGGCTCTTACATTGCAGGGACTTGGTGTTGATGCGATAGGAATTAATTGTTCACTTGGGCCAAAGGAGCTTGCTCCGGTGGTTTGCGAGCTTTCTAAATGGACAACACTTCCTATAGTTATGAAGCCTAATGCAGGACTTCCTGAGCCAAAGACAAATAAATACAATGTTGATGCAGTTGAATTTGCAAATCTTATGAAAGATTTAAGAAAATTCGGCATTAAGATTTATGGAGGCTGCTGCGGAACAAATCCTGAATATATAAAAGAGCTTTCCAAAATGCTTAAAGAATATGGCAATGAGTGTGATGAGAGCTTTAAAATTAAAAATATTCCTGCGGCGGTGTGTTCAGCGACAAAGACTGTTACAATAACAGAGCCGAGGATAATCGGTGAAAGAATTAATCCTACGGGAAAGAAATTATTTAAGGAAGCTCTTATTAACGGTAATATAGATTATATATTAAATCAAGCACTTGAGCAGGTTAATGCAGGGGCTGATATTCTTGATGTAAATGTCGGACTTCCGGGAATTGACGAAAAGCAGATGATGATAACTGCAGTAAAATCAATACAGTCTGTTGTTGAAGTTCCTCTTCAGATAGACTCAACAATTCCTGAGGTTCTTGATTCTGCATTAAGAGTATATAACGGAAAGCCGATAGTTAACTCTGTTAATGGTGAAGAGGAATCACTTAAAACAGTACTTCCTATAGTAAAAAAATACGGAGCAGCAGTTGTGGGTCTTACCATTGATAAGGACGGTATACCGGAAAAGGCAAAAGATCGCTTTGCTATAGCACAAAAGATACTTGATGCAGCTTTAAGCTATGGTATTCCAAAGGAGGATGTTTATATAGATTGTCTTACACTAACCGCTTCTGCACAGCAGGAGGGCGTGACAGAGACTCTTGAAGCAGTGAAAAGAGTGAAGGAAGAGCTTGGATTAAAAACAGTTCTCGGAGTGTCAAATATTTCTTTCGGATTGCCTAACAGAGTTTTGGTAAATCACATTTTTCTTACAATGGCACTTCAAAACGGGCTTGATTTGCCTATAATAAATCCTAATATTGATGAGATGACGGGAGCTGTGCGAGCATATAAGCTTCTTGCTGGGATAGATGTAAATTCTGTATCATTTATAAAGGCATATTCGGATATGCCTAAAATAAAACCGATTGGCGAGGTGAAGCTTACTCATAATAACAGCGTTAAGACAGAAGATGTGCCTGGCACGTCACTGCAAACTGGAGACGCAGGGCAGTTAAAACAGGAACTGTACAAGTCTGTGCTTTCAGGACTTAAAAATGAGGGAACGTTGCTTACGGAAAAGCTTCTTGAAACTGCTGACTCAATGGAAATAGTCAATGATGTATTAATTCCGGCGCTCGATAGGACAGGCGAGGAATTTGAGAAAGGAACGCTGTTTTTGCCTCAGCTTATAATGGCGGCTTCAGTGGCTCAAAGTTCATTTGAGGTTATAAGAAAGCGTATGGCGTCAAATAAGGTTTCACCTGTCAGCAAAGGCAGGATAGTTATTGCGACCGTAAAAGGAGACGTGCATGATATAGGTAAAAATATAGTCAGGGTTTTGCTTGAAAATTATGGCTATGAGGTTATTGATTTAGGAAAAGACGTGCCTTATGAGACGGTTGTGGAGGCAGTTAAGAAATATAATGTAAAGCTTGTAGGTTTGTCAGCCCTTATGACAACTACGCTTAAATCTATGAAAGAGACAATTCAGCTTATTCACGATAATGGTCTTGACTGTAAAATCATGGTGGGAGGAGCAGTTCTTACACCTGAGTATGCAAAAGAGATTCATGCAGATTTTTACTCAAAGGATGCAAAGGAATCAGTAGACATAGCAAAAAGAGTGTTTGGCAATTAGCTTTGACAATATTTTCACACTGATATATAATTACGTCAATATATGTAACTTAGAACTTAGGAGAGAAGTATGGGAGAAACAAAGAAAATATCATCTGCGGTTATAAGGAGGCTTCCAAGGTATTACAGATATCTTGGTGAATTGATAGAAAGTGATGTCCAGCGTATTTCATCGAAAGAATTGAGTGCAAAGATGAAGGTTACTGCGTCGCAGATAAGACAGGATTTAAATAATTTCGGAGGCTTCGGACAGCAGGGATACGGATACAATGTAAAATATTTATATGACGAAATTGCTAAAATATTAGGAATTGACAGAAGTCATAATATGATTATAGTAGGTGCCGGAAATCTCGGACAGGCTCTTGTAAATTCAGGCGATTTCGCAAAAAGAGGATTTTTGATAAAGGCTGTATTTGATAACAATCCTGATATAGAGGGAGAAAAAATCGGTGATTTATCTGTACAGATGATGGATAAAGTAGTCGATTATATTAAAGATAACAATATTGAGATTGTCGCACTTACAATTCCTAAGCATGCGGCAAAGGATGTAGCTAAAATGGTGACAGATGCAGGTGTAAAGGGAATTTGGAATTTTGCTCACACAGATTTAAATCTTCCTGATAATGTAACGGTGGAAAATGTTCATCTGTCAGAGAGTTTGATGCGATTGTCTTATAATATCGCAAATAAAGACGATAAGTGATTTTTTACACAGCTATTTGTTTGTGAGCAAAAACAAATAGCCGGCAGCAAAGTTGCTCAGAAATGGGGGTTAAAATGGCTGATATAACATATGATTTGTTAAAAGATGTTCCGGCATTCAGACATATTCCTATTTTGACGCTCGATCCGCGCTGGTATAAGCTTATTCCGGAAAACAGTAAGACAGATGAAATTAAATACTGGGAAAAGCAGGTAAATGATCTTTTAAAAAGACAGGGACAAATAAATAATGATATTAAGGATGTAAAAAAGATTAAAAGCCAGATTATCCAGGAAGTTGTCCAAAATATGGAAAGTGACGAAAATGAAGCCAGACACCAGAAATTCATGAATCAGAGACAAAAACTTATATATGAAGCAAAAGAGAAGATATCGGAGCTTGAGGATGAGCAGAAAGAGATTCCAAGAGAGCTTGCGAGAGCAAATCAGATGCTTATGGTTGAAACTGTGCGTGTGTGCTTTGCAAAAATTAATGAAAACAGTGAAGATATAGAAATCCTTGAAAAGTGGATAAGTGAAACGAGAATTAAGCTTAAAAAAAATTTGTTGATAAAGCAGGACAAAGAAAGTGTAAATTCAAATATGTATGCAGGTATGCATGATATTCTCGGACCGCAAATTATGAGTGCTTTGGACAGGATTAATGATAATTAAGTATGTGTAGAATTGCTATGCTGTCATGACTGTTATGCAGTAATAACTGCATTGTGGTTGTGGCAGCTTTAATTTTTAATTGCCGCAGAATGGGGGTTAATATGGAGTATTTGATGAGCAGTGAGCAGATGAAAAAAATTGATAATTATACGATTAACAGGGTAAAAATACCGTCAATGGTACTTATGGAAAGAGCGGCTCTTGCGGTTAGTGATAAGGTCAGACAGCTTTTTTCAAATAAGGGGTACGCAGTATGTGTTTGCGGAAGCGGTAACAACGGTGCAGACGGGCTTGCTGTG
>UMGD01015652.1_pt1 | contig 61080 bp, 43 predicted proteins | sample 1965201 | NCBI WGS metagenome assembly UMGD01 (sample SAMEA4836066, study PRJEB28245) | human gut metagenome | biome: gut microbiome; material: fecal sample | place: Denmark | collected 2008 | reverse complement strand
TAGTAAAAACAGAGGTCTGTGGATAAAATTGCGGAAACTCAAGGATTTGTTCAGGTTGATTTTTTATATACGATACAATATAATGAAGCGGAGCAAAAGGAAAGGGGGTACGAAAATGTTAAAAGACAAAACAGTTTTGCTCGGAGTTACCGGAAGTATCGCTGCGTATAAGATCGCGTATCTTGCCAGTGCGCTGAAAAAGCTTCATGCGGATGTACATGTGCTTATGACGAAAAATGCGGTTAATTTTATCAATCCGATCACGTTTGAAACGCTGACGGGAAATAAGTGTCTTGTAGACACGTTTGACCGTAATTTTGAGTATAGTGTGGAGCATGTGTCTTTGGCAAAGAAAGCGGATATCGTAATGATCGCGCCGGCAAGTGCCAACGTGATCGGGAAAGTCGCCCACGGCATAGCGGACGATATGCTGACAACAACGGTTATGGCATGCAGATGTAAGAAATTTATCGCGCCTGCGATGAACACGAACATGTATGAAAATCCTATCGTGCAGGATAACTTAAAGATCTTGCAGGGATACGGATACGGTGTTGTAGATCCGGCAGTGGGATACCTTGCATGCGGAGATACCGGAGCCGGAAAAATGGTTGAGCCGGACGTTCTGCTCGATGTCATTTTGCAGGAAATCGCATATGAAAAAGATCTGGCAGGTTTGAAGATTCTTGTAACGGCAGGCCCGACACAGGAAGCGGTCGATCCGGTACGGTATATTACAAACCATTCTACCGGAAAGATGGGCTATGCTATTGCAAAAATCGCATCAAGGAGAGGAGCTGAGGTGACGCTCGTATCAGGGCCGACTGCAGAGGAAGAACCTGCATTTGTAAATGTTGTAAATGTATGTTCCGCAAAAGAGATGTTCGAGGCAGTTAAGGAACGGGCGCAGGAACAGGATATCATTATCAAAGCGGCGGCAGTGGCGGATTACAGACCGAAACACGTAAGAGGCAGCAAGATGAAAAAGACAGAAGACGGATCGGATCTGACGCTTGAGCTGGAACGTACAGACGATATTTTGGCTTATCTCGGAGCACACAAAAAGAAGGGGCAGTTTTTATGTGGATTTGCAATGGAAACGGAAGACTTGATTGCAAATGCAAAAAGAAAACTGGAAAAGAAGCGGCTTGACATGATCGCCGCAAACAGCCTTTGTGTACAAGGCGCAGGCTTCGGCGGCGATACGAACGTCGTAACGGTCATCACAAAAGAAAAGGAAGTTTCACTCGGGAAAATGACAAAAGAGGAGACAGCCGCAGAACTTTTGACTATGATCGCAGAAGCCGGAAAAGTCTGATAAGAAGCAGACAAAAGCAAATGCAGTGTATCCCGAAAGGGAATGATAAGAAGCAGACAAAAAGCAAATGTATTGTATCCCGAAAGGGAACGATAACAAGGAGGCAGACATGGAAAACAAAACAGTAACAGAAAACAGCACAGTATCATGTGCGGAAGAAATGAATACGGCAGAAGTATACTGCTCAGATCAGTATGCAGCGGATCTAAAGACCGTGAGCAAAGATCGGCAGACGTCGGGAAAACAGCGCTCGTCAAGTAAATTCAGTACAATGAGTATGGTTCAGGTGGCAATATTCGGAGCTGTCATATGTGTGATGGCTTTTACCCCTTTCCTCGGATATATCCCGCTTGGATTTACCCGTGCGACGATCATACATATCCCGGTTATTATCGCTTCGCTTTTGATGGGACCGAAAAAAGGCGGCGCTTTAGGATTCCTTTTTGGATTGACAAGTTTTATTAACAATACGATGAATCCGACGCCGACATCGTTTGTATTTACTCCGTTTTACAGTATTGCAGGCGTAAGCGGCGGATGGGGAAGTGTGATTATCTGTTTTCTTCCCCGCATACTTGTGGGAATTATACCGTATTATATATATAAGCTTATCATTCGTTTTTCAAATGAAAAAACAAAAAAGACCGGTGTGTCAAGCATCGGACTTGTGACTGCAGGCGTGGCGGGCGCAATGACAAATACGCTGCTTGTTATGAATCTGATTTTTCTGTTTTTCAGGGAAGCATATGCATCGGCAAATAATGTGGCGGTATCGGGCGTATACACATTTATTCTTTCTATTATCGGGATAAACGGCGTTCCTGAAGCGATCGTGGCAGGTGTGCTGACTTTATGTATCGGAAGAGCGCTTTTGAAAAAGAATGTAAGAGAAAGGCTTGGTTTTAGAAATGATATTGGCTATTAATATCGGAAATACAAACACCGTGCTCGGCTGCATTGACGGCTCAAAATGCGTGTTTGTGGAACGGATTTCAACTGTTAAGACAAAGACGGAACTGGAGTATGCGATCGATATTAAAAACGTACTCGACATCTACCATATTAAAAAGGCAGATTTAGAAGGCGGGATCATTTCGTCGGTTGTTCCGCAGATTACGATGGTTGTAAAAGCTGCGGTTGAAAAGATTTTAAAAAAGGAAGTCCTTATCGTAGGCGCGGGGATCAAGACCGGATTAAATATCAGGATCGACAATCCGGCGCAGCTTGGCAGCGACCTTGTTGTCGGAGCGGTGGCAGGGATCGCGGAATATCCGACGCCTCTTCTTATTTTTGATATGGGTACGGCAAACACGGTTTGTGTTATAGATAAAAACCGAAACTATATCGGCGGCATGATTTATCCGGGGATCGGAGTTTCTCTTGATTCCCTTACAGCCAATGCGTCTCAGCTTGGCGGGATCAGTCTGGAAGAACCGGGGCATATTATAGGAAAAAATACGGTGGACTGTATGAAAAGCGGTATCGTTTACAGCAGCGCTGCGGCGATCGACGGGTTGATCGACCGACTGTCAGAAGAAGTGGACGGCGATGTAACGGTAGTTGCGACAGGGGGAGTGGCGGAAAAGATCATTCCTCACTGCAGAAGAAAGATTATTCGAGACGATGATCTTGTTTTGAAAGGACTGGAAATCATCTATCGGAAGAACTGCAGGTGACAGATCGGAGAAAATCGACCTGTGTATAAGGTAAATATAACGTAAAAAGAGAAAAGGATAGACGCGGTATAGACTATATATACAAAAAATAGCTGCGGCTATCCTTGAATTTATGTGTAAAAAAGCGAAAATATAAAAAACTTACTATTTTAAATCATAAAAATATAACAAAATATAATAAAAGTGTGATATGATAAACAGTACAACGTAGCATCGGAGTATTCGGCTTAATTTATTTATGGCTGTACTTCTGTGCGAATTTAAAGGAGGAAAAAGATGAAAAGGAAGCTTTCAAAAGCAGGCGGGAAAGCGTTATCTGTCGCACTTGCGATGGCGACTGTTGTATCGGCAGCTCCTTTCTCTGTGGCGGCCGAGGATAACGTTGCTTTGGCACAGACACAGGAAACGGAGGGAAATGCTTTGCGTTTGTGGTATGATGAAGAGGCACCCAATTCGTATGCGGGGTGGGAGCAATGGGCTCTTCCGCTTGGAAACAGCGCGATTGGAGCCAGTGTGTTTGGCGGCGTTCAGACAGAGCGTATTCAGTTGAATGAAAAGTCGCTTTGGTCCGGCGGTCCTTCAGACAGCCGGCCGAACTATAACGGCGGTAATATTGAATCGAATGGTCAGAACGGCGAAGTTATGAAGCAGCTGAAAGAGAAACTGAAAAACGGACAAGGGTTTGACAGTGGTCTTGCAGGACAGCTTGTCGGAGTCAGTGATGACGCCGGAGTACAGGGATACGGATATTATTTAAGTTATGGCAATATGTATCTGGATTTCAAAAATGTTACAAAGAATAACGTTTCGGGATATTCGCGCGATCTGGATCTTCGCACGGCGGTAGCCGGAGTGAATTATGATCTCAACGGAGCGCACTATACAAGAGAAAACTTCGTAAGCTATCCTGACAACGTTCTTGTAACACGTCTGACGGCAACAGACGGAGGAACGCTTGATTTCGACGTTCGCGTAGAGCCGGATCAGGAGAAAGGCGGAAGTCAAAATAATCCGGGTGCGAACTCTTATGCGAGAACATTCGATAAAAAGGTAGCTGACAATGCGATCGCGATCGACGGACAGCTTACAGATAACCAGTTGAAGTTCAGTTCTTATACAAAGGTTATCAAAGATGACGGAACGGCGGGTCAGATCAAAGACGACTCGACAAACGGTAAGATCACGGTAAGCGGCGCGAAGGCGATTACGATCATTACTTCCATCGGAACGGATTATAAAAACGATTATCCGAAATACCGTACAGGCGAGACAAAAGAACAGCTCGCTGCTTTGGTAAAAGGATATGTATCCGGAGCTGAGGCGAAAGTAAAAGCCGGCGGATATGAGACGTTAAAAGAAGATCATGTGAATGATTACGATCATATTTTCGGAAGATTAGATCTTAACATCGGACAGGCAGTGTCTGACAAGACAACGGATAAGCTGTTGGAGGCATATAAAAAAGGAACGGCTTCCGAAACAGAAAAACGTTATCTGGAATTGATGCTCTTCCAGTACGGACGTTATCTGACGATGGGATCATCGAGAGAGACTCCGGTGAACGAAGACGGAACGAAAAATGAAAGAAGAGCAACTCTTCCGTCGAACTTGCAGGGAATCTGGGTCGGAGCGAATAACTCCGCATGGCATTCGGACTATCATATGAATGTCAATCTGCAGATGAACTACTGGCCGACATATACGACAAACATGGCGGAATGTGCAGAGCCGCTGATCGACTATGTAGATTCTCTCAGAGAGCCGGGACGTATTACGGCGAAGATTTACGCAGGCGTTGAGAGTACGGAGGCGAATCCGGAAAACGGATTTATGGCGCATACACAGAACAACCCGTATGGATGGACGAATCCGGGTTGGGCGTTCGACTGGGGATGGTCTCCGGCAGGCGTTCCGTGGATTCTTCAGAACTGTTGGGAATATTATGAGTTTACGGGAGATACAGAGTACATGCAGACTCATATTTACCCGATGATGAAAGAAGAAGCGACGCTGTACGATCAGATGCTGATGAGAGATTCAGAAGGTAAGCTTGTATCTGTTCCGAGTTATTCACCGGAGCACGGACCGAGAACTGCAGGTAATACATATGAGCATTCGTTGATCTGGCAGTTATATGAAGATACAATTACAGCGGCAGAGACTTTGGGAGTTGACGAAGCGAAAGTCGCACAGTGGAAAAAGAATCAGGCTGACTTAAAAGGACCGATCGAGATCGGTGACAGCGGACAGATCAAAGAGTGGTATAACGAGACAACATTAAATACAGATGAGAATGGCCAGAAGATGGGAGAAGGATATGGTCATCGTCATATTTCCCATATGCTCGGATTATATCCGGGAGACTTGATCGCTCAGAATGACGAGTGGCTGGCGGCAGCGAAAGTATCGATGCAGAACAGAACAGATGTGACGACAGGATGGGCGATGGCTCAGCGCGTCGCAACATGGGCGAGACTTGCAGAGGGCGATAAGGCTCACGATGTATTGTCTAAGATGATCACAAACAATAAGATTATGACAAACCTGTGGGATACACATGCTCCGTTCCAGATCGACGGAAACTTCGGTTACACAGCGGCAGTTGCGGAAATGCTTGTTCAGAGCAACATGGGTCACATCGACCTGATGCCTGCAGTTCCGAAAGCATGGGGAACAGGTAATGTGAAAGGTGTGCTTGCCCGCGGTAATTTTGCGGTTGATATGGCATGGGCAGACAACAAACTGACAGAAGCTGCGATCCACTCTAATAACGGCGGAGAAGCGGTTGTTCAGTACGAAAATCTTTCACTTGCAACTGTAAAAGACAGTGACGGAAACCTCGTTGAGATTACACCGTTGACGTCAGATCGTATTTCCTTTAATACAGAAGCAGGAAAGACATATACGATTACCGCTATCCCTGATAATACATTAGCTGCAGCTCCGACAGGTCTTAAGGTAACGAAGATCAAAGACGGAGAGACAGTTCTTACATGGGATGCGGTCAAAGCTAAAACAGAAGTATCTTATAATGTATACCGTCAGATCGAAGGCTGCGAGTGGGTACAGGTTCAGACAGAACTGAAAGAGGCAGAATGGACAGACAAAGATGCTTGGGATGTGCTCGGAACATTGAAGTACAAAGTTACGGCTGTGATCGACGGAAAAGAAAGCGAGTTCAGTTCGGAAGCAACGGTAGATGACTGCCGCAACATGATCGGCATGATCGACGATCAGGACGAGCGTATCAAATATACAGGAAGCTGGGGCGACTGGATCAGCAAGGAAGGAAACTATGGCGATTCAGTGAAATTCTTAGAAGACCCGACAGGAACAGAGACAGCGGAACTTACATTCTGCGGAACGGGTATCGAAGTATTCTCCTGTACACAAAACGACAGAGGTAAAGTTGAGATCTCTATCGACGGAGAAGTATGGGCAACAGCAGATACTTATTCAGCACAGCAGCACAGACAGGCGAAAATATTCTCTACAGAGAATCAAGAAGGTAAGACGCTTAAATACGGAATCCATACGATTAAAGTTCGGGCGATGGGCGAGAAAAATGCATCTGCAAGCAGAGATAAAGTAGAGCTTGACGCGTTTAATGTATTGAATACAGAAGCGGCGCGGGTTGAAACAGTAGAGGTAACGTCTGCAAGCGGAATGACAACAGTAAGCAAAGCCGGATCGACGCTTCAGATGAAAGCGACAGTAACTCCTGCAGAGGCGATCAACAAAGGCGTTACATGGTCTGTTACAACAAAATCAGGCAGCGCGGCAGCTACGATCGATGAAAACGGACTTCTGTCAACAGGAACGGCAAACGGCGTCGTGACAGTAAAAGCGACATCGAAAGAAAATGCCGAAATCTCAGGCACATGCGAGATTACGGTTGCAATCCCGGATGTGACAGCACAGTCAGAGATCATCGAAGACTGCTCGGATGATAAGAACTCCAAGAATCCGAAGATCACATGGAGTGAAACAGGCTGGGGTAATCCGTATGCAGGAGAAGCTGATAAGCACCACGGCGGAACTAAGACGGAGACAAGTACAGAAGGAGCATGGTTTAGCTATACATTTACAGGAACAGGCATTAAGTTCTATGCTCAGAAAAATAATACACAAGGCAAATTTACTGTAGAACTGGATGGAAAAGCAGAAAGCGATGCAGTTCTTTGGGAAGAAAAATCAGGCGGATCACCGCAGCAGTGCGTGTTTGAAAAGACAGGTCTTGAAAATACACAACATACGATTAAGTTTACAGCGGCAAGAGATCATAACAATATTAATGTAAACATCGATTACCTTGAAGTGTTTGCTCCGGCAGCGGCTTCTGTTGACAAATCGGCGCTTCAGGCTGCAATCGAGAAATACAGCGGTCTGAATAAAGACGATTACGAAGAAGGCTTATGGAATGAATTTAAGAAAGCGTATGACGATGCCGTTAAAGGAATGAATGACGACAAGACAACAAAAGAGCAGGCTGATAAGCTTGCAGCAGATCTGAATGAAGCAGGCGCAAAACTTGAGGCAGCGGACATTCCGGCTCCGACGATTCCGGAAAATGCAAAAGCAACTGTAAGGGGAGTTACAAGTACAGAAGCAACTGTTTTATGGACGAAACTTCCAAGGGCAGAGTCTTATAAAGTATATGCTGTAGAACATGAAGGAACAGCAAAAGCGCTGAAAGCGATTACAAATACTGTTCCGGATAATGCAGGAGAACCTGTGACAACAACAGAGACAACGGTACGGTTTACGAATCTGAAACCGGGTACATCTTATGTATTTATGATCGTAGGAGTAAATCATAATAAAGTAGAGTCGGAAAAAGCTCTTTGCAGCGAGCCGTTTACGACAGTGGCGGCGGCAGATGAAAAAGCTCCGGCACAGGTAAGTGGAATCAGTGTAGTAAAAGAAGGCGAAAAAGATGTGAAGATCACATGGGCTCCGTCAGCAGATCCAGAAGGAAGCAAAGTTACATATATTGTATATGTAGACGGCGTGATCGTATCTGAAAGCGATAAGACAGAATATACATTGAAAAACGCGGATGAAAGCAAAGACTACAGTATCCGTATCGTAGCTGTAGATGCATCAGGAAACAAAGCTGTACCTGCAGTAATTAACCTGACGGTAGACGACTGGAATGCAAAGACAGTTGTAGGCGTAGAGGAACTTGCCGATCTTAAAGTGAAGAAAGGAACTGCTGCTGACAAACTGGATCTTCCGAAAACAGTAAACGTTACACTGGAAGGCGGTCGTATCACAGCTACACTGGAAGTAAAATGGACGACAGATAATTACAAAGCAGATCAGGTCGGAACACAGACACTGTTAGGAGAACTTCAGAAGAAGAAAGGCGTTAAGATTCCTAATGAGTTTAAGACGGTAAAGATCAATGTAATTGTAGAAGAGAGCGAAGTAAATCCGCCGCAGCCGGAAGACAAAGTGGTTACAGCAGTAGAAGAACTTGCTGACCTTACTGTGAAATTCGGAACTCCGGCAGATAAGCTGAATCTTCCGAAAGAAGTAAAAGTAACACTGAATGATAAGACGGAAGACAAATTGTCAGTAGAGTGGAATAAGGATGCGTATAAAGCAGACGAAGCGGGAACATATAAACTGGCAGGAACACTTCAGTCAAAAGAAGGAATCACAATTCCGGAAGAATTCAGGAAAGTAACGGTCAACGTAACAGTAGAAGAAAAAGGCGGAGAAGTAGACCCGCCGAAGCCGGAAGACAAAGTGGTTATAGCAGTAGAAAAACTTGCTGACCTTACTGTGAAATTCGGAACTCCGGCAGAGAAACTTGCCCTTCCGAAAGAAGTGAAAGTGACATTTGCTAACAAGGCGGAAGATAAACTGTCAATCGTATGGAACACAGATGCATATAAGGCAGACAAAGCAGGAACATATAAACTGGCAGGAACACTTCAGTCAAAAGAAGGAATCACAATTCCGGAAGAATTCAGGAAAGTAACGGTCAACGTAACTGTTGAAGAGAAAGGAAAAGTTCCTCCGACATCCGGCAAAGAGGAAGGAAAGAACAATTCCGGCGCGGTACAGACAGGCGACGATAAGAACGTATGGCTTCCGATCGCAGGTCTTGTAGCTGCAATCGCCGTTGTGGCGGCAGTTCTTATTATCAAAAATAAAAAGAAAAAATAAGAACAAAAATAGGAATAAAGTTTTCATGATATAATATTGTGAGGCGATATAAAAGAACCGATTCTCTTTTGGGGAATCGGTTCTTTTGAAGCTGTAAAAAGAGAGCAAAGAGAAAAACGGAAAAACAGGAGTAAAAACTAAGGAGAAGATACATATGAAAAGAATTATAAATACAGCGATTGTTTATTTTATATTTGCAATGGCGGGAGGCGTATTTTATCGGGAATTTACAAAATGGAACGGATATACAGAGCCGACTACATTAGGAGTGCTGCATGTTCATCTGTTGGTGATGGGAACATTGTTATTTCTTATAACGGCTCTTTTCGCAAAAGTAACAATGTTGGCGGAAAATCTTTTGTTTAAGAAATTTTTTGTTCTCTATAATATCGCATTGCCTGCCATGGTGGTGATGATGCTTATTCGCGGGATTGTGCAGGTTCTCGGAATAGAGCTTGGAAAAATGGGGAATGGGATGCTGTCCGGTCTGGCAGGATTGTCTCATATCGGAATGATGATTGCACTTTTCTTACTGCTGTTTGCGATAAAAAGGGAATTGATACGAAAACAATAGGAATAATGATTTTTATAAACAGCGAAAACCCGCTAACCTTCCGGCTAACGGGTTTCGTTGTTTTTATAGTTATCTAAAGGAATGAGGGGTTATCAGACTGGTTTATATCGTGTTACAAAGTGTTGTAAAGCCCGGAAATACGGGCTTTTTTTAAATTAACCATTTCACAGTTTGTTATATTTAATTACATTGGACTGTCCCAAAACTGTCCAAAGGACAGTAAAAAATTTGTTAGAGAAACTTAAAAATAAAAAAAGCCCATATAATTTTAAAATAACAGAAAAAATAATTGAAAACAAGTCTTTTATTCTTGAAAATTGTACTATATATTAAATGCACATAAAAGTATGCGCATTCTTTTTAAATCGTCTATAAATTTTAAATTCCTCAAGAAAGGGGGAAAATCATGAAAAAGATTAAACGTTGTGTAGCAATTATTTTATCAATGGTTTTAGTATTTTCGATGTCAACGGTAGCTTTCGCTAGTGAAAAATATAATCGAAATGCCAATTCGGAGAGTACTTGCAGTAAAGAAGAGGTTGACTTATCCAATGGTAGTTATACTATAATTTATGAAGATGGAGAGTTATATATAGTTCCTTCTCAAGAAACACGAATGGGTGGTGGAATTGGACACTGTACTGTAAAAAATAAGACTTTTTCATATTCAATGACAAGAAGTCAGGCAGAAGCAGCACTTAATGCAATAAATATAGGAGAGGGTGCAACTAAATCTTTAGGGACTTTACTCTTAGCTGCTTTAGGTGGAACTCCTGTTGGTGCAGCTATTGGACTTGGTATTTCTGTAATTCTTAATTTTATCGGTGGAGAGAGTGCTTACGTCAGTCATTTAAAATCATTCCTTAATTCGGGTAAATCTGTAGCATATTTTAAATTTGATACACATTGTGTGAATAGAGGGAATATGTATGGAGATCCAATGTATGATTATGTGGTAGATGATGTAAGAATAACTTATTAGAAATGAAAAGAAATCATTGGGCATTATTAGTTTTTGTGTTAATAATAGTATTGCAGTGGATTGGATTAGGATGTCACGATGAAATAAGATTTATTCTTTTGGCAATTATATTAGTTCTGATTGTTTTATTTGCAATATTATTGCGGAAATAGCAAATGTGTTTATGTTCAGAAAGAATAGTGAGGTAAAGGAACAAGGCGAAGCCGATACGCCGTAGGGCAGTCCTTTACGGAACGGACATAGCCAGTACCACCATGATACATAAGAGGACTTGAAAGGTCACAAACCTTGCAAGTCCTCTTGTCTGTCTCATAGGTTATTTCTGGTCGGATTGCATTTTCCGATAGACCGCTTCTTTCGTGGCTTCTCGAAGAAAGTTCTCCTGTTTGGTATATGCCAGATGTTCATTCTGGATATAAGCGTCTGATTCGCAATCATATTCGTAAGGGATAACCTGTGCTGTTCCCTGTTCCTCGTTAATTCCATAGACAATTACTTTGGAATCTCTCAATGCCAGTCCGAGTGTCAGAAAGCCGGAAGTGAAATAATTATTGCTGTGTGGAACAGTTATGCTTTCCAGTGCATGAAAGAAGTTTGCTACTTCCTCAGTCTGTCCATTCTCAAAAGCCGGAATGATATGTAAGGTGTTGTTTGCCTTATCTGTATATGCCCGGCAGACCAGAATGGAAGAATCCACTTTTTGTATGATACCGTCAAAATAATCGCCAGAGTATGCGGTCGACTGATAGAAAATGGCGGTTTCTTTCGTTGTAAGGTTATGATAAGTCAGAAACCCGTTCACAAGCCGGACAATCTCAATATCATCCCCATAGCTAAAGCCTTTCTGCTCTAAAAGAGTATAGAAAGTTTTTGTAAATTCTTCCGGCAGTTCAATCCCCAGTTTTTCTGTGATAAGCATATCTACATATTCTTTAAATGAACCATACAGAAGTTCGTTAAGTGTCATATTTCCCAACGTGGCAATCTGTTTCAATCGTTTCTCATTGGGGAGATTCACTCCCTTTTCCCAACTGTTTACAGAGCCTTTCGGGGCATTATCTATGATTTCCCCAAACTTCTGCATACTGTAACCGTATTTCTTGCGTATCTGTAAAATTCGTTTTCCTACTGCTTCTTTATTCACAAACATATGCACACCTCGTTTCTGTTTTCATCATAACACAAGATAAGGATAAATGTAAGGGTGAAATTGTAATAAGTTATAAAAAGATATAGTTAAGCGTTTGAAATACAAAAATAAAAAGTAAGGATAAAAGTAAAATAATTATTGACAAGAAGAAAAAACAGGTCTATGATGAGGTTAAGAGGTAAGGATAAAAGTAATGAAATAAATATAGATGTGGATATGAAAAGGACTTGTCACACTTACCAGACACTCATTCACTATGATTTCAAAAAAAGGAGAAATGCAGTATGCAGATTACATTGACAAAAGAACAGGTCAAAGAAGCGTTCGGGGAACTCCGTTATATGGGAGCAGACTACTGCTACAAGTATGATAAGGAAACCCGGAAGAAAACCGAGGAAGTGGAAGCATTGAAACTTCACCTCGGAAGTATAAAACTTGGAAACAGCGTAGATATCCGTCTGGAAGCAACGGAACTTCCAAAAGTAGAGCCTTACACCGTGGTAGAACTGGAAGAGGCGGTATATGCCCCTTATGTGCAGAGGGGAAATTTCCCGGTATTGGTGGACAGAATCACTTGTAAAGGTATCCGTTCTGTTGCCGGAAAAGGAAACGTGTAGAGACTGTTCCCGGACATTCTCTGCGGACTGCTCCGTACAGCATGAAAGGAGCAAAGGGAGCAGAGGAAGTTCCGGGAACGTGGCGAAAGCCACGGCAGACTAGGAAAGGCAGGGATAATAATAACGGAAATAATGAAAATTTCAGAACCCCCCTATACTAACAGGGGGGTAGCTCGTCAGAAAGAAAATTTGACAGCACTGATTGACTGGTGTCAGATTACCGTCAAAGGTGTGGATGTATTCACGATCATAGAAGATATCCTTCGGATTCCGTTGAGTTTTATGGAACTGCATGGCAAGGAAAAAGGAATTGCCGGACATGAACTGATAGCAAGATTTGACAATATCAAGATTCTGAAACCGACAGGAAATGCACAGTATGAGGGATTCCAGATTCTTATGAGTGGTTCGGGGTGCAGGAATTATGAAAATTTTCTTTTACTGAACAGGGAAACATGGTTTGACTTTCTGGAAAGAGTTTGCAGATACCCGGTGAATTTTCCACGGATAGATTTGGCAATCGACGATAGGAAGCCTTACCTGTCTATCCCGGAATTGATTCGTCTGAAAAATGAGGGGCTGATATCCAGTCAGTTGCGTGACACATCGGAGAACCGTTCCGATAAGCTGAAAGAGGATGAAATAGAAGCACAGGGGAAAACGCTCTATCTCGGCAGTAAACACAGTGATTTTCGGATTACATTCTATGAAAAGGGATATGAACAGGCAGAAAAATTCGGAAAAGAACTTAATCCGGACTGGAACAGATATGAACTTCGATTCCGGCACAAAAAAGCGGTCAGATTAGTGGAAGAACTTCTGAAAGACAGGGATGTGGCACGGATTGCATTGTCCGTATTAAACGAGAAAGTACGTTTCTTACAGAAGCCGGAAAACAGCACGATTACAAGGAAACGGCTTTATCCGACTTATCCGCCGTGGGAAGAACTCATGCGGGATGTAGGAAAGATAAAGTTGACCATGAATCCAGAGAAAAAGACACTGGAACGGACATGGCGGTGGCTGAACGTAGCAGTTTCGCCCTCTTTAAAACTGATGGATAAAATCGGAAAACTGGATAACAGAGATTATATCCGGCAGTTAGTAGAACGGGGGCAGATGAACGAAGAACAGCAACGCATATATGAGGACTATAAAAAATCTTTCCTTTTGAGGGAAGAAGAAAGGAGAATTTTTGACAGAACATATACAGAACACGATACAGACAAAGAAAGCCTTTACAGTGAATGAAGCGTCAGAATATACGGGAATTGGAAGAAACAATCTGCGAAAGCTGATAGCATGGCAGAAGATTCCAGTCATAAGGATTGGAAATAAGATTCTTATACGTTCTGAGGTTTTAGACCAGTTTTTGAAGAAAAACGAGGGGCATAATCTGAAAAATAAATATGAAGTAATTGCAGTATAAACACGGATAAGCATATAATACTGTCAGACCAGTTCTGATAGTCCTTGCAAGGAAAGGAGCGTGCAGATTGGGCAAGGACTTAAAAGGAAATACGTTGCCGGATGGAATCGTACAGAGGAAAAATGGAAGTTTTCGGGGACGTTTTCAATATAAAGGCCAAATTTATACAAGAGATAATACAGACTTGAAAAAGCTGATAGAAGAAATGGATGATTTACGCTATGAAGTCAAGCATGGGCTGAAAGGAAAGGGCGATAATATCACTCTGGATACATGGTTTGACATCTGGCTGAACACCCACAAGAAACGTACGATTAAAGAAAGTACACAAGTACGTTATGATGATTTTTACAGACGTTATATAAAGAAGCAGATAGGAAAACAGCGTGTGGCAGATTTTAACCCGATTATTTTGGAACGTCTGCTTCAGAATATGGCAGATGATGATTACAGTACAAAGACCATACGGGATGTGTACAATATTCTCAATGCTATGTTCAAATATGCGGTACATAACAGGATTCTTACATTCAATCCATGTGCAGGGGTGGAAGTTCCAAAAACAAAGACAAAACCGATACGGGTACTGACTGTGGAAGAACAACGGGAAGTATTGGAACATGCAAAAGGGAGAATACACGAGAATCTCATACAAGTGGCACTCGGTACAGGGATGCGTGGCGGAGAACTGCTTGGGCTTACATGGGATGATGTGGACTTTCGGAAACGGGAAATTTCTGTAAATAAGACGCTGGTGCATATCAAAGATAAGGAAACGAAAAAGTATGTATTTAAGTACCAGACACCAAAGACGAAGAACAGTATACGGACGATTCCCATGCAGGACAGTGTATATAAGGCTTTAAAACGTCAGCGGATTCAGTTGAAAGAAATGCAGTTGTCAGCCAGTGAATGGAAACCGTTAGAGGGATTTGAAAATCTTGTATTTGTTGGAAAGAACGGGAAACCGATTACAGAACACACCTTTCAAGTAACATTGGACTGGATAGAAAAATCTATCAATAAGGAACGGAAGAAACAGGCAGAGAAAAATAAGACAGAGTTTATACCGATTCCGCATTTCTATCCTCATGCTTTACGACATACATTTGCCACAAGGTGTTTTGAAGCCGGGATTGACGCAAAGGTAGTACAGGGATTCCTCGGACATTATTCTATAGCAATCACACTGGATTTGTATACGCACGTTACAGATGATAAAGCAAAATCGGAAATGGATAAATTGCAGAATTTATATAAGGAAATCATATAATCAGAACAGAAACAATGGAAAAGAAAAAAGATAAGTGCAACATTTCTTTAGAAAAAGAACTGTCCCAAAACTGTCCAAGGGGCAGAACAGACACAGCCCTAAACAGCGAAAACCCGCTAACCACAAGGGCTAACGGGTTTCGTTGTTTTTATAGTTATCTAAAGGAATGAGAGTAAAGTGCGACATCCCGGTTATCCGGGATGTCTTTACTTTATGAGGGGGGAGATAGTTGTTTTATCAACTATCTGTTGAACAGTATATCTTCAAAATGTGTCTAAAGTATGTTTAATGTCTAAAAGAAAACGAAAAAAAGTTATGAAATTCTTAAATTTAGATAGTTAAAGAAACCTCGCTTTATTGAAAAGAAAAGATAAAAAAATCTGTCGGTACTGAAGGTTATTGAGAAATTAGGAGTGTATTTCCCGCATAAATTAAGTTGGGATCAGAAATACCGTTCAAGGCAGAAAGAGAAGCGACGGTCGTGCCGAATCTTTCGGCAATTTCGCTTAATGTGTCTCCCGGCTGAATGGTGTAATAAACCGGAGCAGAATTCCCACCTTGTGGAATGCGGAGTGTATTTCCGGCGTAAATAAGATTGGGATCGGAAATACCGTTCAGAGCGGAAAGAGAAGAGACGGTTGTTCCGAATCTTTCGGCAATTTCACTTAATGTATCACCGGACTGAATCGTATAAGTGATATATGTCGGAGCGGCGGGAGGAGCGGGCGGCGGAGCAGTTTCAGACAGGTGATTAAGTCCTGCCCGGCGGATGATGCCGGGATAATCGATGTAGCCGATATCAAGGTCTACATTCCCGCCGATACCGGGAACACTTCCTTCGTTTGTATACTGCCACATACCGCAGTCTGTTCCGTCGAAGGAAGACGCATAGCGGGCGTACCAGAATGCATATCGTTTTGCAAGATCATTTCCGAGATAATTGTCTAAAAAACTGCGGTTTGTGTAAAACATCGCATAGTAGCCCCCTGCTTCAATACGATTGCAGAAAGAAGAAACGAGTTGTTTTGCAAGAGCCGGAGTGATAGTGACACCTTCTCCGAGAGCATAAGCGGCGGATGCCTGTTCAATATCGTAGCAGACAGGATAATCAATTCTATAATTACGAATGGCGCTCAGACAGCCGTCGGCTTCCTGAATAGCCGTTTCAGGACTGACAGCATAGCAGAACCAGTAAACTCCGATCGGAAGACCGATTCTGTTGCATTCAGAAGCATTTCTCTGAAATTGTTTGTCAATCGTATTGAATCCATAACCTGCACGAATCATAGCAAACTGATAGCCTGCGTTTTTAACCCGTTCCCAGTTGATTTCTCCTTGAAATTCGCTGACATCAAGTCCTTTTATATTCATATTGCCTCCATAAATAATATATTGATGTAAATATTTTAGTTTCTTTTGCGAAAAACAAATTAAATATTGAAAAAGCAAGCGCGTATAGAGGGGCATTACGGCTCGTTTTTTCTATGATTATTGTATGTATTGCCGAAGAAAATGTGTGTGCGCCCCCTAATTTTTGCAATAAAATGTATAAAATAGATAAATAAAAGAAGAGGCGGTAAATATTTATTTGTAGACGTTGCAAAAATAAAAATAAAGTCCTATAATGATTATGTTTAAGTGGATTTACTAGGAATACTAGTCACATCATCAAAATATAGGAGAGGAGAAAAAGGGATGAAAAAGAAGCTAAACAAGATCGCAGCTTTAGTCTTGGCTCTGGTTATGGTCATCACGGGATTTGTGGCAGTTCCGGAGATGGATGTACAGGCTGCGAGCGAATCGTCTTATGAGGTAAAGACGAATGTCACAGAAGTAAAACCCGGTGATAAGATTCATGTAGAATGTTGGTTTACTCCGGGCGAAAATACTATGATGCTTGCTAGTGAGGTATACTTTGATCCGCAAGTATACACATATGTAAAAGGAAGTATGAAAACTGATCCGAATCACAAATTAGATCAGGCTGAAATGATATTTAAAGACGATGGTCTTGCAAATACAAAGGGTGGAGTTCTTTTAACACTTAATATGAGCGACGACTATCCGATAAAAGAAAAAGTATTGCTTTATACATTTGATTTAACAGTTAAAGATAATGTGACTGCAAATAGCAAGACAGAAATAGTCGGAAAAGATCATGGTAGTTATGTAGGAACTACAAATGATAATGCTGACCCTGTTCCAGCAAACACTATTCCGTCTAAAACAGTGGATAAAAACGGAAAAGAGATTGAGAATGGAAAAATCCCGGTTGTAATCGAGCTTTCTTCTCTCAAGATCAACAAAGAAGATTTCACAATGGCGAAAGGTACTTCTGAGACACTTACAGTAACAGGAACACCTGCAGACGCTTTGGAAGGTCAGACAATTACATGGAAGAGTTCTAATAAAGATGTTGTGACAGTTGATTCAAAAGGTAAAGTTGAAGCTGTCGGAGTTGGAAACGCAACAATCACAGCGACAGCAGCAGGCAAGAGCGACAGTGTGAAGATTACAGTAAACAATCCGTTGAAAAAAATTACTGTAGATCCGGCAACTCTTACATTGAAAAAAGGTACTTCAAAGACGTTGTCAGTGAAATATGATCCGGCAGATACGACGGATAGCACAGTAGTAACATGGGAAAGCAGCGATAAGAGTGTAGCGACAGTTGATGCAAACGGTAAAGTAACGGCATTAAAAGACGGCAGCGCAACAATTACTGCAAAGGTCGGAAAACTTACAGCAACTTGTGCACTTACAGTACAGGAGAAGAAACTGACAGAAATTTCACTTGATAAAACAGATTTGGAACTTTCCAAAGGTCAGAGCAGTGAAGCTCTTAAAGTGATTTATACACCGGCAGATACAACAGATGATAAGACAGTTACATGGTCAAGCGCCGATGAAAAGATCGCAACAGTAAAAAATGGTGTCGTTACAGCGAAAGCAACAGGTACAACAAAGATTACGGCAACAGTAGGTACACATAAAGCTGAATGTACAGTTAGGGTTAATGCAAAATTGACAGGCATCAAAGTGACACCGGACAAGGTGACAGTTGAAAAAGGTCAGACAGCAAACCTGAATGTAACATATCTTCCGGCAGATACAACAGATGAAACAGCTGTTACATGGAAGAGCGAAAATGAGAGTGTAGCAACAGTTGATGAAGATGGTGTTGTTACAGCAGTTGCAGGCGGAACAACAAAAGTTATCGCAACAGCAAAAGCAAACAATAAGATCACAGCAGTATGTGAAGTAAAAGTTCCGATCCATACAGAAAGTATTGCGCTGAATAAAACAGAAATTACGGGTCTTCGTAAAGGTGATACAGAGAAACTTACAGTATCCTTTGAACCGGCAAATACAGAAGATAGCCAAGAAGTAAAATGGACAAGCAGCGATCCGACAGTGGCTTCTGTAAATAACGATGGAGTTGTAAAAGGTATTAAGTCAGGTGAAGCTACAATTACAGTAACAACAGTTGATGGAAAACATACAGCTTCTTGCGTTGTAACAGTAAAAGAAGTTCCGATAGAGATCGATAAAGTTGAGCTTGCGCAGGATACTCCGAATACTCTTCTGAAAGGACAGAAACATAAGATTGAGGTTGTATTTAATCAGGATGAAGAGCCGACAGAAACAGCAACTTACGAATATAAATCGTTAGATGAAAGCATAGTTTCTGTAGATGCAAACGGTGTTATGACAGCGTTGAAAGCAGGAAAGGTAATGCTTGAAATTACAGTAAAATCAAGTAATGGAAGCATGATACTTATGCATTTTGTAGAAGTAAAAGAAATTCCGCTTGAGTCGATTGAAATCAAAGGTGATGTAACTTCCCTTGAAGAAGGAAAGACAACAAAACTTAACGTAGTATTCAATCCGACAAATACAACAGATGACAAAACAGTTGTATGGAGCAGCTCTGATACAAAAGTAGCAACAGTAGATGCAAACGGTGTTGTTAAAGCTGTAAAAGCCGGAAATGTAAAGATCACAGCGAAGGTTGGAGATAAGACGGCTGAGTATGCTTTGAAAGTAACAGCAAAAGCAAACGGTACAAACAATAAGAATGAGAAACCGGCTGACGGCGGTGCAGTAAAGACCGGAGATAGCAACCACATCTCAGGTTTCGTAGTAGCAATGCTTTTATCCATAGCAGCGATTGTAGGCGTAGTAATTTTCAAAAAAAGAACGCATAGATAAAAGTTAAAAGAAAGCTCCTTGTTGGCGACTGACCGACAGGGAGCTTTTTGGTATCAGAAGAAAGGAAAACAGTAGATGATATTGTATTTCTTTTGATACCAAAAAGCTCCGAAAAGGTGCAAAAAATATATGTTATAAAAGGGAAAGAGAGTAAGGAGAATAGAGGTTGATGAGAGGAAAAAGAATAAAACAGTTTATTTTAATTTTATGCATGGTCTGTCTTTTCGGAATGAATGTTCAGGCGGAAGATGTATATACGGAGTTTCATGTAGATAATCAAAAAGGAAAAGCGGGAGACGTCGTAACAGTTCCGGTAGAGTTTAATACAGGTCAGGAAGTCGGCGGCTTTCAGATCTCTATTTATTATGACAAAGAAGTTCTGGAATTTCAGTCGTTGGAGGCAGGAGATTTGATTGAAGAAGCCGGAGGCGGAATATTTGATTACAACCATATTGAAGAATCATCAGAAATAATCGTTGTGTATGTAGTTCCGGATACAGTGAAAAATGAAGGATCTATCGTTGATTTGAAGTTTAAATTAAAAAAAGACTGTACGGAGAAGCTCCCAATCGGAATGAAGCCGGATGAAGTGGTAGACAATACGGAGTCCAGTAACCCGATTACAGGAGAAGTTTCCGGTGTGGATAAAGAATTTCAGGAGAAAGTTGTGGGAGATCTTGCCGTAGTTTCAACAGATCAGAACAAATCAGACAGATCGAAGTCGGACGATAAATCGGACAAAAAATCAGATAAGGACAAAGACAAGTCAAAATCTGACAAGGAATCAAGCGATGATAAAAAAGATTCGTCCGAATCAGGTGAGAAAGGGAAAGGTGACAGCGGGAAAAAAGATGCTGATAAGGCGGATAAAGATAAGAAATCGAAAAAATTATCAGCTGAAGATTTTAAAGCGCTGGCTGCATTTTTCGGAGTTATGGTTTTATCAGGCGTCGTTGTCTACTTGATAAAGAAGAAAAACGGAAACAAACAAAAGTAAAAGCTGCGAGAGCGGGGGCGGGATAAAAATGCTGATTTTAATGGCGTGTATAGTGATAGTCGGAATATTGGGCGGCGGGTATTATGTATCCGTGTCTGCGGCAACCGGAGTCGTACTGACCGGAGTTTTGTTTTACAGAATGTATGTGAAGAAGCGTATCACAGCAGCGTGGGATCTGAATATGGCTGCCTTTGCCGTGCTTGTGTTCGGATATCTTCTGTCTTGTTTATGGGCGGTGGATTCGGGAATGGCTCTTATGGGAGTCGTGAAGTTCCTTCCGTTGTTATTGTTCTACGTACTTGTATCGGGTCTGACGGACGAAAGAGAGAAAATGATCGCGTCTCTTCCGATGCTTGGATGTCTTATGACTGCTTTTTCATTTGTTATGATGCAGTTTGAAGTTTTTGAACAATGGGTATCGGTTGCAGGCAGGTTGTCGGGATTTTTTCAATATCCGAATACATATGCATTGTTTATGCTGATCTGTCTGATTCTTGTAATGTGGAGATTTGATTACAAAAAAATCGACTGGCTCGATATCGTGTATGGTGTTGCCGCTGTATTTGGAATTATTATGAGCGGAAGCCGTACGGTATTCGTATTAACTGCTGTTGCCGTTATATGGGTGTTTGCGGCAAAGTCCTCGGGGAAAAAAGTTATTATTTCGGTGTTGGCGGCAGGCGCCGTTGTGGCGGTGATATTGGCTGCAGTGGCAGGAAGCGCAGGTATTCTTGAGCGATTTACAAATATTTCCTTCGGAGCAAGTACGTTTCTCGGAAGAATTTTATATGTGCAGGATGCGCTCCCGCTTATATTAAAACATCCTTTCGGACTCGGATATTATGGCTATTACTTTATACAGCAGTCAGTGCAGACCGGCGTGTATACAGTTGTAAATGCACATAATGAATTGATTCAGATATTACTTGACGTCGGAGTGATTCCCGCAGTGTTTATGGGCGCTGCTGTTTTGCGGTCGGTGTTTACGAAGCGGACAACAGACAGGAACAGGATTGTTCTTGTCATTATGATCTTGCACAGTTTGTTTGATTATGATTTTCAGTTTATGGCAATGGGATTTGTATTGATCCTCTTTCTTGACATGCGCAATATAAAGACGCAGAAAGTGCCTGTTTTAACAGGGACAGTTGTAGGTCTGGCAGGAACAGCGGCTGCCGCGCTTTCGATCGTGTGCGGGATTTCGGACGTTTGCTATACGGCGGGGAATTATAAAGCGTCTGAAAAAGTTTACAGTGGAAATACAATGGCTCAACTGGCTCTTCTTACGAAAGCGGATAAGGCAGAGGAAATGAAGTCGATTGCGGAAAAAGTGATTCAGGATAATAAGTCTGTATCGCTTCCGTACAGTGCATTGGCACAGGTCGCTTTCGCGGATGGGGATGTAGAGCGGTTTACGGAATATAAGCTAAAGGCGATCGAACTTGCGCCGTATCAGTATGAGGAGTATGAAAATTACCTTGACGTGCTCGTGTACTGCAACAGTTTGTATCTGCAGGCGGGGGATGAAGCAGGCGCAAGATTCTGTGTGGAAAAAGCAGAAGAAATCCCTGAGATGCTGGAAAAGGTAAAAGAGAATACGAGCGCGCTCGGATGGAAAATCGTGGATCGGCCTCAAGTGACGTTATCTCATGAAAATCTTGAAATTATTGAAGAGATGAGGAGGCGGATAGATGAATAAGAAAAGAGCGGCCGGAGTTATATTGGCGATCGTGGTATGCGGAGCTCTTGCGGCGGCGGGGATGATGCTGAGCAGAAAAAGCGGAGCGGTTGTGCTTGACCGGGAAGGAAATGAGTTTGCGAAACTTACGGTACAGGACGGAAAGATCAGTTATGAGTGCGAAGCCAAATATCAGTCTTATGCGGATATCGTTTCACAGGAAACTGTCAAAATGATTCAAGAGCGCGAAGGTGTGAATGAAAAAACTGCGGCAAAAATACTGGCAGACAGAGAAATAACAGTGAAAACATGGCTCGACCGGGAAACTTTGGATGCGGTGATCGGCTCTTATAATGACGGTGAAGGAATGGCGTGTGAGCGGTTCGGAGCGGCTGTCACTGATAAAGAAGGGCATCTGACGGCGTGTTACAGTGATACAAAAGGAAACGACAACTATAACAATGTGACAAAGCCGGCGTTTGCAGGATCGACGATGAAACCGCTTAGTGTATATGGCCCGGCGGTTGAGGATGGAACGATATGCTGGTCATCGTTGTACGAAGATAGCGCTTATGGAGTTGTGGCAGGAGACAACGGGATTGCCAGAGAATGGCCGGAAAATGTCGTGCCGTTTACAGGGAAAAATGTGACGGCTGCAGATGCGCTGAAAGAGTCAAATAATGCAGTAGCCGTGAAGGTACTGAAAGATTACGGTGTTGAGAAGTCGGTTCGTTTTTTGGAAGATACGCTCGGTTATGATGTGGATAATGAGAAAAAGATTTTAGAGGAGGAAGGAGAAGACCGAACCTTAAGCAATATAGCGAGTGGATATCTGGAGGAAGGAGAAGACAGAATTTTAAGCAACATAGCGCTTGGATATCTGGAGAACGGCGTGACGGTTTCCAAAATGGCGGACGCATATCAGGTATTTATAAATGAAGGAAAAGATACGCCTCTTTGTGCTGTGAAAGAAATAGAAAAATCAGGAGAGACCTATTGGACGCCGCAGCAGAAAGAATCGGAAGTGTTCAGTGAAGATACGGCTTATATTATGAACCGGATGCTTCGGGAAGTTGTGACAGACGGAACAGGTATATCAGCACAGGTGACAGGACTTGACGTGTGCGGGAAAACAGGAACGAGCGAGTATGGAGACCATTGGTTTGTCGGAATGATTCCGGGAAATGTATGTGCGGTATGGTATAAATCCGATAAAGATGTGCACGCCGATACTGCGGATGCCGCTCGGATATGCAAAGGGGTTTTTGAAAAGATCGGGGCAGATGCACCGGAGCAATATTCGATTCCAGCCGGTGTGAAAGAAGAAGTATATTGTAAAAAAAGCGGACTTTTAGCAGGAGACAGATGCAAAGAAACAGGTGTCGGATATTACAGAAAAGAAGATTGTCCGCAAGTATGCGGAGAATGCAGGTGATATATTAGAATGCAGCGTTTGCGGAAAGAGATATTAACAGTAAAAACTGACTTGAAAGGAGGCGGTAACTTTAAGAGAAAATAATACACTTTTTGACAAGATAAAGGAGGGAAAAAGTATGATCACAAAATTTGAGAGAAAAGTGATCGCAGGACTTACAGCGTTTTTGATGTGCCTGTCGATGATATTTGCGGTTCCGGTTTCCGTAAATGCAGAAGCAGAACAGACGCAGGATGAAGCAGTAAGTGGTGCGCAGCAAAATGAGGATGTAGAGGATATACAGATACCGGATGCGCAGGAGGATGTACTGCATGACATAATTGAAGTTGATGAGACGGGTGATGCGGCAAAGGAAAAAGAAGATCAGCCGACAGCGCCATATGAGGAAAAAACGAGAACACCTCAGATGCTGAATGTCGATCAGCAGGAAGAAGTGGCAGGAACAATCACTCTGAAAAAAGACGGAACACCGGAATATGGGGAAGCCGCTTTTTCGACAGAACAGACAACGGTTCGTTATCGTCTGAATGTTGAGGAAGACGGACAGTATTACTTTGAGTTAATTAGAGATTGGAGTGTAAATGCATATACCTCTATTGTTGAAAAGAAAGAGGATGGCGATACATGGCTGCAAGGAGAAGAAAGCCGATATGAACTGCATAAAGGCGGAGAGTATTATCTGGAGATAACGAATAATTCTGCAGAATCTGTACAAACCTTAAAGTGGTATGCCGGAAAAGTAAGAGATATTAAGCCGGGAGAATTTGAAGCGGAATTAAGCGAAAATGTAGAATCGATTTATTACAATCTGACAGTAGACGAGACCGGATGCTATCGTTTCGATTCGGGTTCTTTGTCAAGGAGTATTAAAGACAAAGAGACCGGGGAATATATTTATGGAGGGCCGTTCTGTAAATTAGAATCAGGTCATACTTATTATATCACTATAAGTAAGAATGAGGTAAATCAGGGAACGTCAAGTAAATGGAGCGTCAAAAAAGGAAAAGCGATTCCGGTAGAGTTGGGACAAGTTTATCGGAATGAGAACTTAAAAGATGTTTATTATGTGTTCGTGCCGGAAACGACAGGGAAATATGTCGTAAAAGAATCGGCAAGTATTTATGATGAAAACTGGAAAGCACTCGGAGGCAGATATAGCCCTGTACAAATGGAAGCAGGAAAAACTTGCTATATTATGGTGAACGGTACTCAATATTGGAGTATCCAAAAATATGAAGAAAGTGAAAAGGAAACGATAGAGGTACAGACAGGAACAACATATACTACGCCGTTTGATAAGAACAAGGAGATTAATTATACGTTTACTCCGGATACGACGGCAATATACCGTTTTCGATCTCGGCAGGATGGTGCAAATCTGTATATAAAGGAATGTGACTGGCAGACAGGATTCGGAAGTTCGAGTGGAAAGCTAGATTTCTTCATTGCGCTTGAGAAGGGAAAAACTTATGAATTCTCGATGGCAAGCTGGGACAAAAGTGAGATCCAATGGGATATTACAAAAGCAGGTACGAAAACTGCTAACGAAGGAACAGAGTATACGACGACAAAAGAGGAGACAACAGTATATGATTTCGTTCCGGGTAAGTCGGGAGAATATATGTTTTCCTCAAAAGACGGAGGTTCAGGAAAAGTATACAGTTCTGAATATAAAGCAATAAATGGATACTTGTATAACGGCTCTGTTGAATTCGGTACGAAGGTTTCATTGGAAAAGGGAAAAACATATCATTTTTGCGTCGGAGCAGAAGGAAAAGAAGCAAAATGGAAAATCGAACCGGTAAAAGAGTCATCTGATTATACATATCGTGCGCTGTCTGATAATACAGTAGAGATTTTGAAATATTCCGGAGCAGAAAGTAATGTAACAGTACCGGATAAGATCGACAATAAGGTAGTTAAAAGTGTCGGTTACGGAGCGTTTGCGGAGAATGAAAATATTGTCGGCGTAACGATTCCGGCGCAGGTTACAGATTTACAGTACGGCGTATTTGCGTCATGTGCAAATTTGGAAACAGTTACATTTAAAGAAGGAAGCAAATTACAGAAAATTGCCGCAAGAGCATTTGAAAACTGTTCAAAGCTTCACTCGGTCAGTCTGCCTGACAGCGTTCAGACAATCGAAGAAAACGGATTTGCTTACTGCAAAGATCTTGGATTGGTAGACCTTGGAAACGGATTGAAAAATATTGAACAATATGCATTTTACGATTCGGGAGTGACTCGGATTCATATTCCTGACAGCACGACAGAGATTGGAGCAAGTACATTTTCCGAGTGCAGATCGTTAAACGACATTACTCTCGGAAGCGGTTTAAAAGGAATTGAATCCGGAGTATTTTATCATTGCAGTAATTTGAAACAGATCGAGCTGCCGGATAATATTACTTATATTTCAGATAATGCATTTGGCGGCTCGGGATTGACGTCTGTAGAGATACCGGACTCGGTGACAAGTATCGGCAAGCTGGCATTTTACGGCTGTCAATCATTGAAAAAAGCAGTAATCGGAAATAATCTTGCATATATAGCGGATAACGCATTTAGTTCATGTGCATTGACGGAAATCATGTGGGGAGATAAGGTTGAGAAAATAGGAGTAGAATCATTTTCCAATAATAAAAACCTTACGACAGTTTCGCTTCCGAACAGCGTAACAGAGATTGAGTATGGGGCGTTTAACGGATGTGAGAATCTGAGCGATGTTGAAATTCCGGATTCGGTAGAGGCAATCGGCGGTTTTGCATTTGACAATGAGCGAAGCGGCATAAGAAATACGAATACTAAATGGTATGACGCACAGGCTGACGGAGGCTTATATGTAGGAAAAGTTTATTACAAGTATAAAGGAGAAGCGCCGACAGATACAACGGTTACGATCAAAGACGGAACGAAAGGAGTCGCAGGATATGCATTCTATATGCAGAGAAATGTGACAGAGGTTGTGATTCCGAACAGCGTGAATAATATCGGAGAAGTGGCGTTTATGGGATGTGAATCTTTGAAGACAGTCACAATCCCTGAATCTGTAAAAGTGATCGGAAGAGAGGCTTTCGGATATTTGTCGAGTAAGCAATATGAGCAGGGATATAAGGTAGAAGGCTTTACGATCCGGGGAGTAGCAGGATCGGCTGCGGAGAAGTACGCAAAAGAAAACGGATTTACGTTCGAGGCAATTAAACCGGACTATATAAAAGGTGATTCGGATTCGGACGGAAAAGTGACGATCTCAGACGTTCGTACTACTTTGAGGTATGTATGTCAGAAGGTTGAGTTGGACGAGGAACAGAAACTTGCCGCAGATGTGGAAAAGGACGGAGTTATAAACATTAAAGATTTAAGGAAAGTATTGAGATTTGTATGTAACAAAATAGAAGAACTGTAAAAGCGATTGAAAGAGCTTCAACTATACAGACTGCCGCTTGCGATTTTATGTGCATGCGGCAGTTTTGTTATAGAAAACAGATGAAAGGAGAGACGCGTATGATCACAAAATTTGAGAGAAAAGTGATCGCAGGACTTACAGCTTTTCTGATGTGCCTGTCGATGGTGTTAGCAGTTCCGGTTTCTGTAAATGCAGAGGCAGAACAGACGCGGGATGAAGCGGTAAGTGGTGCAAAGCAAGAGGAGACAGTGAGTGATGTGCAGATGCAGGATGAAACTGTAAACGATGCACAGCAGGACGTAACTACGGGAGATGAGGTTGACGAAGCGGGAGACAAGACGGCAGGCGATATACAAAAATTGCCGGAAATGAACGAAGAGAGTACAGATGCGATGCTGAATACAGCGTCACAAGAAGATGTGATAGGAAGTATTACTCTCAAGAAAGACGGCACGGAAGAATCCGGTCGATTATGCTGCAGGAAGATCAGACATCTGTTCGTTATCAGTTGAATGTTGAAGAAGACGGGCAATATTATATTACGGCAACAGGTGATAATTATTGGAGTACGTATGCGAGCATTACGGAAGAAACCGAAGAAGGAACACAAGATGTGGAGATTATCAATTCACGAGTTGAACTTCGTAAAGCAGGAACATATTATTTGGAATTATCAGACCATTCATCAGAACCTCTAAGAACTATAAAATGGAAAGCCGGAAAAGTCAAAGATATTACCCCCGGAGAATTTGATATAGAGTTAAATAAGGAGAAGCCTGAGGCGTACTATAGATTGACAGTGGATGAAACCGGGATTTATTATGTTCGTTCTATAAAGGGGATGTCAGTTAAGATAAGAGACACACAGACAGGGAATGAACTTTCATCATCATCTTTTTATAAATTTAAAAAAGAGAATGCTTATGAGATTACACTCGGAAGATACAGCATGGAAGATGTTTCGGGGAAATGGGGTATTGTAAAAGGAATCGAAAAAGCAGTAGAGTGTGACAAAGTGTATATTAATGAGACAGATGGCGTTTACTATAAGTTCGTTCCGAAAACGACAGGATATTATAGTGTAGAAGGCGGTTTTTATGATGAAGAGTGGAATCAGATTTACTCCGAAGAAATGATTGCCGGAAATGCGTATTATTTAGCGCCGTACGGAAGATATTGGTGTATTGAACAGTCTGAATATACTCCGGTTGATCCGGATGGTTCAGGTGAAAAAGTACAGGTTAAAGCAGGCGAGACGTATACTCATGATGTGAACAAAGGCGGTTTTTACGAGTTTATACCGGAAGAAACTGCAAGTTATCATTTCAGCTCTGATGAAAATGTGAAACTGGAAGTTAAAGAGAGGATATTCGAGATAGAGGGTATCGGAACTTTAGAAGGCAAAGTGGACTATTCAGTAGTTATGAAAGCCGGATCTGTATATTGGATACATTTGTACGAGATGGATGCGGCAACAGTTACATGGACGATTGAAAAAACAAAAGCAAAGACTGCGACAGTGGGAACAAAATATACTGCTGTAAAAGGCGGATCAAATACATATGATTTCGTACCGGGTAAATCCGGAGATTATGCTATTTCTTTTAACGGAAAAGGCGGCGTTTTAGTATATGATGACGCATGGAATAAGATAAAGAAATATTATCCTGAAGAAGCAGACGGAAGCGGCGTTGTTCTTTCTCTGGAACAGGGAAAAACGTATCACCTTGCTGTTGCGGCATTAGAGAAAGATATGCAGTGGGAAATCGAATCAGCTAAAACAAAAAACGGATTCGTATACACAAATTTACCTGATAATACAGTAGAGATTTTGAAATATACAGGAACGGAAAGTAATGTAACAATACCGGATAAGATTGACAATAAAGTCGTAAAAACTCTTGGGGCTGAATCATTTACAGAGAATGAGACGGTAGTAGGAGTTACGATTCCGGCACAAGTTACGAATCTGCAGTACGGAGCGTTTGCATCATGTACGAATTTGAAGAAAGTAACTTTCGCACAAGGCAGTCAACTGAAAAAAATCAAAGGAGAAACATTTCAATACTGTGGAAACTTAGAAGAAATACGTATTCCTGACAGTGTTACACAAATAGAGAAGGGAGCGTTTTATTATTGTCAGTCTTTGAGTAATGTAACATTGGGAAAGAAGCTTGAGGTAATTGATAACAACGCCTTTGAAGGCTGCAGTAGTCTGAAACAGATTGAAATTCCTGATTCTGTGGAAAGTATCGGAGAGCAAGCGTTTGCATATTGTGCTTATCTTGAACATGTAACAATCGGAAATAAACTGGCGTATGTAGCGAAAAGTGCATTTTTAGGGTGTAATCTGACAGAAATTACATGGGGAGACGGAATTGCAAAAATCGGAGACAGCGCGTTTGCTTGTAACCGAAATCTTACGACGGTTTCGATTCCCGATACAGTAACGGAACTTGAATACAAAGCGTTTGCCGGATGTACCGAGTTAAGCGATATTGAAATTCCCGATTCGGTAGAAGCAATCGGGGGTTATGCATTTGAGAAGTGGGATATATATAATGAAGGTGGGGACACTGCATGGTATGACGCACAGGCTGACGGTGATCTGTATGCCGGAAAAGTTTACTACAAATATAAAGGAACAATCGCAGAAGGCGGTACTGTCAATCTGAAAGCCGGTACGAAAGGAATCGCAGGATATGCGTTCCTTGATCAGATAAATCTGACAGGAATTGAAATTCCTGATAGTGTAACGAATATCGGCGATTATGCATTTGTCGGATGTGAAAAATTAAACAAAGTGACTGTCCCTGCTTCTGTAACAAAGATCGGAGAGAAAGCTCTTGGATATTTGACGTCGGGAAAGGGAGGACAGGCTTATAAGTTAGAAGGCTTTACGATCCGGGGAGTAGTCGGTTCAGCCGCGGAGAAGTATGCGAAAGAAAACGAATTTAATTTTGAGGCGTATACTCCTGAGTATATTAGAGGAGATGTGGATGCAGACAGAAAAGTTGGTATCGGAGACGTCCGTATGACATTGCGGAGCATCTGTAAGAAGGCGGAATTGAACGGAACACAGGAGCTTGCGGCAGATGTGGAAAAAGACGGAGTAGTAGATATAAAAGACTTGCGGAAGATTTTAAGATATGTCTGCGGTAAAATCGAATATTTGTAAAGCATATTATTAAGTGTATTGTTAAACGCATTTTGTGAGTGAATCTCAAAAGTGTAAGAATGGGAAGAACCCTGCTTTGCCGAAAGGCGGAGCGGGGTTCTTCTTATACTACGATCATCTGTGAATGTGAGCGCTGACGATATTTGCGGCGATATATGTTGCGGTAATTATTCTGTAAATGCCAGTAATATGTGATGCAGTGATCTGTGCAGATACGGCAGATATTCTTCCATACTGACAGGCTGGCTGTTATGGATACAGTTATAACTTGTAGAGCCGATCAGTTCTATCATCGTGAAGAGAAGCAGTTCCGGAGCAGGGCAGTTTACATTGTATTTTTTCAAAGCGGTCATGTAGTGATCGTAGAATTGGCTGGAGAAAGAAGGATCTCCGTTTGTAAAGACACTTTTAAATATCCCCCATGATAAATTTTTGGCAATAAACTCCATGAAGAAGTGGTTTTTTTGAAATCGTTCGATAATGTAGTCCGTAGTAAAGAGCAGTTCATCCTCAAAACTGCTCACGTTTGCTTTTTCAAGAGCGCGGTGTGCATCGTCAAAAAGTTGATTTGCCTTATATACGATGAGTTTGTCACGCAGATCGTATTTATCCTTGAAATACAGGTAAAAAGTTCCTTTTGCAAGGCCGGCCTGTTGGACAATATCAGAAATTGTTGTTTTGGCAAATCCTTTTCCTGTGAAAAGATGAAAGGCAGTTTCGAGAAGTGTGCTCTCTTTCTGCTTTTTATTATCATCAACTTTGCTCATAGTAGATCCCCTCTTATTTTTTGATGCTTAATCTTTTGTTATTTTTCCTATATTATGAATTGTTTTATTGAGAAAGTCAATAAAATGACTAAAATTCATTTTTATTACTGAAAAATATTGACTATTAGTCATTTTTGGAATATATTGTGTATTATAAAAAAATAAGGAGATGATTTCAGTGGTCAAAGCAGGCAAGTGGATTGCAAAGCATCGGGTGTTGATCTTAATTGTCAGCGCGCTGCTTATGATTCCGTCTTTTTTCGGAATCGTGAATACGAGGGTCAACTATGATCTGCTCAGCTATCTGCCTGAACATCTTGAAACCGTGAAGGGGCAGGATATTTTGGTAGATGAATACGGCATGGGAGCATTTTCCATGGTCGTAGTAGAAGATATGGAACTAAAGGATGTACAGAAGCTGGAAGAAAAGTTCAGCGAAGTACCGCATGTAAAAGATGTGTTATGGTACGATGATGCCGCAGATATCAGTCTTCCCGTCGAGATGCTGCCGAAGGATATAAGGGAAGCCTTTTTTAAAGGAGAAGCAACGATGATGTTGGCGCTTTTTGATAATACGACATCTTCGGACGAGGCGATGGATGCGGTGACACAGATGAGGCAGATCGCAGATAAGCAATGTTTTATAAGCGGAATGACAGGTGTTGTTACAGATATTAAAAATCTTTGCCTGCATGAGCTTCCGATCTATGTGGTGATCGCAGTACTCTGCTGTCTTTTGATATTGGAACTGACGTCCACGTCGTTTCTTGTGCCGATCTTGTTTTTGATAAGTATCGGAGCGGCGATTGTATATAATCTCGGAAGCAATATCTTTTTGGGAGAAACGTCCTATATTACGAAAGCGCTGACTGCGATTTTACAGTTAGGCGTAACGATGGATTATTCCATTTTCCTTTTGAATAGTTATGAGGAAAATAAGAAACGTTTTCCGGGAGAAAAAGAACGGGCTATGGGTCATGCGATCGCGAATACGTTTAAGTCGGTTGTCGGAAGTTCGGTGACAACGATCGCAGGGTTCGCGGCGTTGTGCGTCATGACGTTTACACTTGGAAGAGATCTCGGAATCGTAATGGCAAAAGGTGTTGTTATGGGAGTGCTCTGTTGTGTGACGCTGCTTCCTTCACTTGTTCTTGTATTTGACAAATGGATAGAAAAAACAACGCATAGACCACTGTTTTCTAATATGAACAAACCGTCAGAGTTTATTACGAAACATTATGCTGTCTGGATCGTTTTGTTCCTTGTCCTTTTGTTCCCTGCAATTTACGGAAACAACCATACGAAGATCTATTATAATATCGCTCAGTCTCTTCCGGGATCGCTTGACAGTAATGTGGCGAATGAAAAACTGGAAAAGGATTTTGAAATGGGAAACATGCATATGATCCTGATGGATAAAAACATGGATGGTGTGCAGAAACAGAAAATGCTCGATCAGGTCGATGAAGTTGACGGTGTAAAATGGACGATCAGCATGAACTCTTTGATAGGTCCGTCCGTGCCGGATTCGATGATCCCGGACGATATTAAGAGTATGTTGAAAAGCGATCACTATGAGCTGGCATTTATTTGTTCGGAATATGCATCTGCAACAGATCAGGTAAATACACAGATCGCAAAGATCGACGATATTGTGAAATCATATGACGATGACGCTATGGTGATCGGGGAAGCGCCTTTGATGAAAGACCTTCAGGATGTAACGGATGTAGACCTTACAATGGTCAATGTTCTTTCAATGGCGGCGATTTTCCTGATTATTATGATTGTATTTAAGTCGATTTCCCTTCCGGTTATTCTTGTATCGGTTATCGAGTTTGCGATTGCGGTCAACATGGCGTTTCCATATTATATGGGAACGGAACTTCCGTTTGTGGCAAGTATTGTGATCGGAACGATTCAGCTTGGAGCGACTGTTGACTATGCGATCTTGATGACGAGCCGTTATCAGAAAGAACGCGGACGCGGAAGGTCGAAAAAAGAAGCGATCGCGATCGCTCATAAAACAAGCATGCCGTCAATTATCAGCAGCGGTTTAAGTTTCTTTGCGGCGACGTTCGGAGTGGCGTGCTACTCTAAAGTAGACATGATCGGTTCTATATGTACATTGTTGGCAAGGGGAGCGATCATCAGTATGATCGTAGTTATACTTGTACTTCCAGCGATGTTTATGATATTTGATAAAATTATCTGTAAGACATCGATTGGATTTCTCGGAACAAAAAAAGCTAAGAACTGAAAATAGAGTGATAAAATGAAGCAATGAAAATGAAGCAATAAAAAATAAGCAATAGAAACAAAAAAGTGGAACTATAAGCGGCGGGAAAGGATGTTGCAGTTATGAATAAAAACAGAAGAATGAAACATGTAGTAGCGGCTTCACTGGCTTTCGGAGCGGCGGCGCTTACCGGATTCAGACAGATCGCTCCGGCAGCAGTATATGCGGAAGAGCAGACGGAAACTGTGAAAACAGAAAGTACAAAAAGCGGAGAACAGGCAGACGAAGGCCTGTTTAAAGAAGAAACGGTTTATGTCAATGCAGATGCAAACGGAGCGGTAAAACTTATAACAGTTTCGGATTGGCTGAAAAATGCGGGAACGACAGAAAGTTTAAAAGATGTCAGCGAACTTGACGGTATTAAAAATATTAAAGGAGAAGAAACCTTTTCGGAGTCGGGCGATAATCTGACGTGGGATACAAACGGCGCAGATATTTATTATCAGGGAACGACTGAAAAAGAACTTCCGGTTTCCGTGAAACTGACCTATTATCTGGACGGAAAGAAAATCAGTCCTTCAGAGCTGAAAGGAAAAAGCGGACATCTGAAGATTAAAATTGATTATACAAATAACACAAAGAAATCGGTGAATGTAAGCGGAAAATCCGAAGAACTAAGCAGTCCGTTTGTAATGATGACAGGAATGATACTTCCGAATGAGACGTTTAGCAATGTGACGATCGACAACGGAAAAGTAGTGTCAGACGGTAATAGGAATATCGTACTTGGATTTGCTGTTCCGGGTATGAAAGAAAGTCTGGGAATGAATGATTTCTCGCAGTCGTCTTCGCAGGTATCGCTTCCTGAAAGTCTTGAGATAAGCGCGGACGTAACATATTTTACGATGTCCTCTACTTATACGGTCGCATTGTCCGATATTTTGGAAGATTTGAATGTGAAAGAAATCGTTGATTACAGTTCTTTGCAAAGCGCTCTTGATGAGCTGGAAAATGCGGCGCTGGAACTGGTAAGCGGAACAGATACGTTGTCTTCCGGGGCGGCGCAGCTTTCCTCCGGCGCGGCAGAATTAGAAGACGGCATCAAGAAATATACAGATGGAACGGATACGTTGGCAAATGGAGTTGTATCTTATGTAAATGGGGAACAACAGTTAGCAGACGGCGCAAAAAGCCTTACGGAATTGAGCGCAGGCTTATCCCAGGTTCAGTCAGCAGTAAGTCAGCTTAGCGCAGCCACAGACGGAAATTTGACAAACGTGAATGAGAAAGATATTAAGGCAGGAGCGCAGAAATTGGCAGACGGAACGCAGCAGCTTGTACAGGTTCTCGGAACAGAGGCTGTTCAGGCTGTGATGCAGCAGGTGACAAGTATGATCGAGATGGGAAAGGCGCTCATCGAGGAAACGAAAGGGCTGGAAACGAGTCTGCAAAATGGAATCGTAACCCCGGTTCAAGATCTTGCATCGCAGGCGCAGGCGATTTCAGGAGAGCTTCAGAAAATTTCTGCATTGCAGACGAATCTTACAAATGCGTGTGCCGCCATCAATACAGCGGTAAACGAAAATAATGCTGTCATTGATGCCGATAACGGACAGATTGCGGCGAATAACGAAAAGATTACGTCAGCTAAGACGAAAGCGGCTTCAAGTTCACAGACGATCCAACAGGCGGTAGATTCCCTGACGGCGCAGAGAAATGAAATCGCACAAAATGATCCTCAGTCAGCGGCTCTTGCAGATCTTGATAATGCGATACAGGCGCTGAATGAAGCGAAAAACGCCGCGGCTGAAGTGGCCGATATGCCGGAACTTTCTTCTATAGAAGGGAAATTAAGTCCGGTACAGGCGGATTTGTCAGGCGTGGATGTGCAGGCTGTTCAAAATGCAGTAGGAAAAATGAAAGTAGATCTGTTTACATTAAAACTTGCGGCTGCAGGAATGAATGCAAAACTTCCCGAAGTAGAAGAAAAATTAGACGCAATCCAGAAAGCGGGAGAAAACCTGCCTTTGGATCAACTGGGAGCGCTGACAGGTAAGATCGACGATCTAAATACGGGAATGCAGGGGCTTAACAGTGGAATCGGATCTTTGCATACGAATCTGTCATCTTTAGATCAATCTCTTGCAGTATCAGTACCGAAAGCGGCTTCTGGAATCGCGCAGCTAAACGGAGGATTTACACAATTAGGCAGCTTCAACAGTCAGCTTACGGCAGGAGCGGCGCAGTTAAAAGAAAACAGCAGCGTACTGAAAAACGGAGCGTCGGCTTTGAACAGCGGAGCGAAAACTTTGTCAGAAGGAGCTGTGACGCTGGCGGACGGAATGAAGACGTTTGATGCAGAAGGAACGAGCAAACTGAAAACAACGGTTGAAGGCGCGGTCGGAGAATTGATGAACCGGTTAGAAGCGCTGACATCTAAAGAGTGCAGCTATGATACGTTCAGCGGAAAAGACAGCGCGATGGACGGTAATGTAAAATTTGTAATCGAAACAGAAGCGATTGAGTAAAAGCAGAAAAAATGCCTCCCCTGTCTGAGCCGCAGGAGAGGCATTTTTTATAAGGACAATTAAATAAACTTCTGCTCAGGAGCATCCACTTTGAAGTGGATGCTTTCTTTTCGGCATAATTTAGCAGCAGATCTTATATTTTTTCATCCAGTAATTGACTTGCAGCATGTAGGCGAGCATCTGAGGTCCTGCCATGAGCTGACCGTACCACGGTTTCCCATAATCAGAAGGCGTATCAAGGAAATGAAATACTTTCTTTTTATCAAGAAAGGTTCGTATAGGAGCATTGGGGGAAGCGAGTACTTCTTTTAGTTGATCTGCAAGCAATGCTTCATAATGAGGATCATAAGTTTTTGGATAAGGACTTTTGCGTCTCCACAAGATCTCTTTCGGCAAGATGCCCTCTCCGGCATGGCGGAGCAGACCTTTTACAATTCCGTCCGGACATTTGATGTCCCACGGGATATTGAAAACGTATTCTACGATCCGATAATCGGCAAACGGTACGCGGGCTTCAAGTCCGCTGTACATACCGGCGCGGTCCATCCGGTCGAGAAGAGTTGCCATAAACCAGCGGATATTCAGGTAGGCAATCTCACGCCGACGTTTTTCTTCGGGAGAATCATCAGGTAGAACCGGCGTTTCACGAATCGTCTGTTCATAGGCGTTAAGGGCATATTCTTCCATGTTCAGTTCGTGAATAAAATCGTCGTCTAACAATGCTTGCCGCGGCTGCATAGAAGGTGACCATGGAAACATATTCGTTTCAAATGCCTCTTTTTTGTGAAACCAAGGGTAGCCTCCGAAAATTTCATCTGCACATTCGCCTGTAAGGACAACGCTGTTGAACTGTTTGACAAGCGAACAGAAATACAACATAGAGGACTCGACGTCGGCCATGCAGGGGAGATCCCGCGCGTCTACGGCTTTGTACAGATAATCAAGCTGATCCTGACTGCTGCATTCGAGGAAGTGATGGTTTGTTTCATATAATTCTGCCATCTGTTCGGCAAACGGACGATCCTGACTTGGCTGGAATGTATTGGATTTAAAATACGTTTTGTTTTCCGTAAAATCAAAAGAAAAAGTATTTAGTTTTTCCCCTGATTTTGCCAGATGTCCGGCGCAGACGGCAGTGACGAGGCTGCTGTCTATTCCGCCGGAAAGAAACGTGCAGATGGGAACGTCTGAAAGCATCTGTTTTTTGATGGAATCTGTGAGAAGCCATCTCGTTTTTTCGATTGTATCAGAAGGCGAATCAGTGTGGAGGCGGCTGCTAAGTTTCCAGTAAAACTGTCTTTTGAAAGAAGTGTGACTAATGGAAATGTGTTCGCCGGGGAGCACTTCAAGAATATTTTTAAATACACCTTTGCCGTATGTTTTTGCAGGGCCTAAGGCGAATATTTCATTGAGGCTGTTCCGGTCAAGTTCGGGAACGATATCGGGATAGGCAAATAATCCCTTGATTTCGGAAGAAAAAATAGTAGTCTCGTCTTTTTTTGTATAAAAGAGAGGTTTGACACCGAGCCTGTCGCGGAACAGATGAAACGTTTGACAAGATTCATCCCACAGCGCGATTGCAAAGATTCCGTTTAACTTTTTAATAAAAGATGGTCCGCAGCGCATAAATCCGGCAAGGATTACTTCTGTATCGCCGGACGTCAGAAACTGTTCGCCTTCAGAAATCAATTCTGCTTTCAGTTCCGGGGCATTATATATTTCACCGTTATATGCAATGACACAACTGTGATCGCCTCTGACGCGTCTCATCGGCTGATGTCCGGTGACTAAGTCGATGATGTTCAGACGAACATGGGCAAGACCGCATTGAGGGGAGAGAAACGTACCTTCATCATCCGGCCCACGGTGCTTTTGAACTTGATTCATCATTTCTAAAATGTGGTTTCTGTAGTTCTTTTCTTTTGTATAATCCGCAGATGGGTTAAAAAATCCGGCGATTCCGCACATAGAAAATTCTCCTTCTTCTATTTTTTGACAATATCGCGTATGACAGGCTGAAGCTGCCGGTTCTCAAGAGCGGCTTCCAAAGCCGGGATAAGCAGATCGGTATGGGCAGTCATTGAATTCGGCTTTTTTTCGGGATCATCCTGCCCGAACGGAACAAAGTAGATATTTTTCGTATTTAAAAGAAGTCCGATATTTTTCATATTCATACCGAGGGCGTCGTTTGTCGATAAAGATAAAAGAAGCGGTTTGTTGTTGCGTAAATGGGCTTTTGCCGCCATTAAAGCAGGTGTGTCGGTGATTCCGTTTGCCAGTTTGGCAAGCGTATTTCCGGTGCACGGAAGGATCACAAGTGCGTCGAAAAGGCTTTTCGGACCGATCGGCTCTGCTTCGGAAATAGTCATCATCGGTTTATTTCCCGTAATTTCTTCTGCACGCCTATAAAATGATTCGGCAGAACCGAAACGGGAGTCTGTGGATGCGGCTGCGGTTGAAAAGACTGTCTGGACAGAGCCGCAGCAGTTTGAAAGTTTTTGCAGTTCCAGAAATGCTTTTTTGTAAGTGCAGAACGAGCCGGTAAAAGCGACGCCGATCTGCTTTTTTTCTAAAGACACGGTAGATTCCTCCTTTAAATTTTATTATGAATAAACAGTAGAAAAACGATAGTAGAAAATAAATAATTACTAAGATAATAAATTTATTTCCAGAAAGAGCTTTGTGATGAAAGCTTTGTATCAATAAAGTGTTTCAAAAAGCGGGCAGAAGATGCAGGGGCATATTTGCCGGGAAGTCCTAAGCAGTGCAGAGCAGATATGCCGAGACGCTGAGCCGCGTCATAATCGACCCCTCCGGGGGATGATGCGATATCAACGATAAGAGCAGAGCGATCGATGTTTTTTAAAGTATTTTCATTTATAAATTGTGCCGGAATAGTATTGAAAATGAAACGAAAATTTCCGGCACGATCAGGAAGTGAGCTTAATGGAAAACTTTCGTCGGCGACAAGTGACGCGCGGGCGGCCTCTTCGGTATTATCCGTAAAAACGGACACGTTTGCGGACAATCCTTTTAAGCAGCAAACAATAGAGTGACCGCATTTTCCGAATCCAAGTACTGCGCATCTGCTTTTGTGCAGATTGAAAGGACTGTGGAGGATCGCTTCGCAGATTGCGCCTTCTGCTGTTGAGATACTGTTGTAAACAGGAAGCGATATATCGTCTGCATAATCAAAAACAGCGACGTTATTTTCTGCGGCTTCTTTTTTAAAAGAAGAAGGGATACCCCCGGCAAACAAAGACTGACCGGGCCGCAGAAGATGAAGCAGTGTTTGGATGGAAAAACGATAGCTGCTGTTTTCAGCCGAAACATCCGCGCCGTCTTTTGTAAACGGAAAAGGGCAGATGACAGTCTTGGAATGGGCGCAGGCTTCTTCAAGGGAAGATGCTTCGTATATTATAGGAACGTTTTCAAAGATGGAATTGTTTGGTTGAGAAGCCAAAGCGTAACAGCAAAGAGAACTTCCCGATTCCGCTAGCATTTCTGCAAGAAAAACCTGACGGGCATCACCGCCTAAAACAGAGAAATCATATGAAAATGAAGACATAAAAACACCGCTTAAGAAATATTTTTAATTACTATATGCAAGTGAGAAAAAGATGTGAGTATAAATAACCTTGTTTGTCGTATATTTTTTCGGAAGAAATAGCTCCGGTTGTCATGATATTAATAAAGTTATAAGATTTTTTCTTATTCCTTTTAAAAAATATGCGTTATCATGTTAATATTAGGAGAGAGTAGGAGAGGTGATTGATAATGTACAATATATTAGTATGCGACGATGACAAAGAAATAGTGGAAGCAATCGAAATTTATCTGACGCAGGAAGGATACCGTATACTGAAGGCGTATGACGGTACGGAAGCTCTTGAAATGCTTGAAAGAGAAGAGGTTCATCTGCTTCTTCTTGATGTGATGATGCCGAAACTTGACGGGATTCGGGCAACTTTGAAAATACGGGAGAAAAACAGTATTCCCATCATTATTCTTTCCGCAAAATCGGAAGATGCGGATAAGATACTCGGACTTAATGTAGGAGCGGACGATTATGTTACAAAGCCGTTTAGTCCTTTGGAACTTGTTGCGCGAGTGAAATCTCAGCTTCGCAGGTATACGCAGCTTGGCGGCACTGCTCAGAATGAAAATGATAAAATATATTCTGTCGGCGGCCTTAGGATTAATGACGATCTGAAAGAAGTGACAGTAGATGGGGAGTTAGTAAGATTGACTCCGATCGAATATAATATCCTCCTTCTTCTTATGAAGAATCAGGGGCGTGTTTTTTCGATCAATCAGATATATGAAATGATCTGGAATGAGGAAGCTATCGGGGCTGACAATACGGTTGCCGTTCATATACGGCATATAAGGGAGAAAATTGAGATTAATCCAAAAGAGCCGCGGTATTTGAAAGTTGTCTGGGGAGTCGGATATAAGATTGAGAAGGTGCAGTAGATAAGAAAAACAGGTAAAGAGAGGAATGTGAATGAAAGGATGGTACAGAAGGACTGCGATGAAAGCGGTCGTCCTGATCGTAGGCGTGTTAACCGGAGCGATGTTTTTCACATCTCTTATAGTGACAACGCGGCTGACCGGAACGCTGAATCCGGCAGAGACGGTAAAGTTAATAGGAGAGCCATATGAAGAATCTTCGGATTTTAGCAATACAGTAGAAAACTATATGCTTCAGGTGCTTGAACAGTTTCAGTTAAAAGCGCTGTTTGAGTCAGACGGAGCATACAATCCGGATAAAGCGATCGACGTAATGTCTTATTTTGAAGCGTCGGGAGCAGATGCTGAAAATCATTCCGGGCTGGTATACAGACTGTCGGATCTGATAGAGTGGAGCAAGGCATACAGTGCAGAATCAGGCGGTGTATATGATAAAAACGCAGTAATCGTCTGCAAACAGCCAAGCGGAAAATACTATTATTACTATACGGAAGAGTTTCTGGATCAGCTTGAAACAGGAGAACTTCAAATCGTATTAGAAGATGATAGAATGGATGTCGAGACATTTTTAAATGACTTAAGCAACGGAACGCTTACCTCGTCCGGAGTGAGTGATAAAATAAGCATATATGATGCAGAAGGCAGTAAATTGTATACAGACTGTTGGAATTACGGGGATTCAGTCCGTGAGAATTATGCGCCCTTAGGAGCGGCTAATCTTCTCCAAGTTGTGAATGAACGCCCGGAGTTAAACGGAAAGCTTATGGTTATTTATGATCATCTGGCATCTGTTCTTACAAGTATAAATGATAAATACAGCCGATATAAGAGCGGGTGGGAACACCTGGAAGAGGGAAATACAAACTTTACTTATTTATATATAGATCAGGATACAAAAAAAGTTACGACAAATAAAAGCGAATATGCAAATCTTATGGCGAAAGGCGAGTCGGGAATAAAAACGAACATTGAAGAATGCATAGCGGACATGAAATCAGGAAAAAATGTGAAATACATTTTTGTTTATCCGAAATTAAAAGATTTTGAAACAAATATGGATATATTACCGACAAATGAATGGGATATGGTGCGTTCTTATGATACTGACAAGACGTACGACAGTATTTTTGCGGTGGCAGTTGATGCTTCTTATCCGGTCAAAGATATGTTCTATGAAAGAGACCGGATTTATGGAAAAAATATCCCGCTGCTGCGAGGCGGGTTCGTGATCTTGTGTCTTAGCGGAATTTTGTTCCTTATCAGTTTTGTCATGTCAGGGTTGATGGCAGGAAGAAAAGAGGGAGATAACGAAGTTCATTTAACAGGCTTTGACAGATGGAAAACAGAGATCGCGGCAGTTGCCGTGATCGGAGTATGGGCGGTAGGAACGGCAGTTATCGTAGGCATGGGAATGGTCGACAGCGATAATGTCTACAATATGGTAGAAACTCTTGACTATTATGGAGCGCGCTATATGAGCGATATGCCGGAAGTTTATTCTATGCTGTTTGTTCAGAAAGTAAGTTTTTTAGAGATAGCGGGCGCATTTTTATATGGAGTGTTTACGTTTATCTGCTTTTTCGCGGGTTATATGAGTCTTATCCGCAGAATCAAAGCGAAGAGTTTGTGGAATGGAAGTCTGCTTTGTATGATTCTTTCTTTTTGCAAAAGAGTAGTCGATTCGAGTAATGACGTTTGGCGGACCGTTCTTTGGATCAGTGCATTTTTAGTCATCCACTGGATTACGTTTTTTGTCAGAAACGTACCGATGGCGCTGGCAGCTCTGGCAGCAGACGGAGTGACGTTTTGGATTGTCGTGGGAAGTATGCTTGCAAAAGTCAGGATCAAGAAAGGGATCGAGCAGATCGCATCAGGCAATCTTGAGTATCGGATCGACCTAAAAGGACTGCGGGGAACGGAACGCAATATCGCCGAGAATGTCAATGATATCGGAAGCGGTCTGAACCGCGCGATCGATGAGGCGATGCGAAACGAACGTTTGAAAACGGATTTGATCACAAATGTGTCGCATGACATCAAGACTCCGCTTACATCAATTATAAATTATGTGGATATTTTGAAGCGGTCTGATATTGCCGATGAAAAGATACTCGGGTATCTTGATATTCTTGAAGTAAAAGCGCAGAGACTTAAGACGCTGACAGAAGACGTTGTGGAAGCGTCGAAAGTAAGCAGCGGAAATATTACGTTAGAATATATGGATATTGATTTCCGTGAGATGGTACAGCAGACGGAAGGGGAAATGGCAGAAAAATTTGCCGCGCGAAACTTGTCGGTTGTATTGAACCTTCCGGAAGAAGCGGCGGTGATACATGTAGACGGACGCCGTATGTGGAGGGTGCTTGAAAATATCTTCGGCAATGCGGCAAAATATGCAATGCCGGGGACGAGAGTTTATGCAGATCTTTCGGTATCGGAGTCGGAAGTTAAGTTTTCTTTGAAAAATGTATCCGAGCAGCAGTTGAATATTTCGGCAGATGAGTTGACAGAGCGATTCATCAGAGGAGATATTTCCCGAAGTACGGAAGGAAGCGGACTCGGTCTTTCAATCGCCAAAAGTCTGACTGAAATGCAAGGAGGAGTTTTCGAGCTGTATCTTGACGGAGATCTGTTCAAAGTAGACATCAGATTTCCAAGGATAAAGCCGATGTAAAAATATATATTGATTGGATTCGCCCCTTCCCTTTTTAAGGTAGGTTTTTCACCTTAGGGAAGGGGATTGTGTATCCTTTTTCTTACGAAGAAATAGCAGATTACCTGCAGTATGATCGTGATAAGCCATGATGCGGGATAAGAGATAAACAAAACATCCAATGATCTGTGGCGAGGGAAGATCATGAAGATCCAGACAATCCTCGTTCCGACTGTTCCGATGATAGAAAGAAGCATCGGAATTGCAGAATATCCCATTCCGCGCAGCGCGCCGGGAAAGAGGTCCATCAGTCCGCACATAAAATAAGTTACGGTAGTATACAAAAGTATTTCCATTCCGCATTGAATGACTTTCGGATCTGAAGTATAGATTTTTAACAGTTCCGGTCCGAAGAGATATGAACCTCCGCCTAAGATTAATGAAACGACAACGGACAGCAAAATACAGTTCCGAAGAACTTTGTCCATTCTTTTCCATTTTCCCGCGCCGTAGTTCTGGCTTGTAAAACTCATACATGCTTGTGTGATCGAGTTGGCTGCGGCGTACAGAAATCCGAAGATATTATTTGCGGCTGTATAGCCTGCCATTGCGATAGAACCAAAAGAGTTTACCGAAGATTGAAGAAGTACGTTTGAGAAGTTGATAACCGTACTTTGTATGCCTGCGGGAATACCTACCTGAAAAATTTGTTTTAAATAGATCCACTTGATTGTCATTGCGGAAAATCGAAGTTTATAGCTTCCGTCCGAGCGATACAGACAGCGAAGGACAAGGAGACAGGAAATCAACTGTGCGATCACTGTGGCGATTGCAACTCCCGCGACTCCGAGGTGTAATACGATCACGAGGAAGAGGTTTAAGGCTGCGTTTACGATTCCCGCAATGATAAGGAAAAATAAAGGCCGTTTTGTATCTCCGACGGCACGCAGGATCGCCGCTCCGTAATTATAGAGCATAAAGAAGGGCATTCCGGCGAAATAAATCCGCATATAAAGGGCGGACTGGCCGATGACGTCTGAAGGGGTGTCCATAAGCAGCAGGGCTGCTTTTGAAAAGAAAAGTCCGACAAAGACCATGACGATTCCGCTGATCAAAGCGAAAGTAACTGCGGTATGTACTGTTTCAGACATCTGCTTTTCCTGTTTTGTCGCATAGAAACGGGCAGCCAGTACGTTCGCTCCGAGGGAAACTCCGATAAAAAGATTCGTAAATACATTGATCAGCGCCGTCGTAGAGCCGACTGCCGCCAGAGCGCGACTTCCTGAAAATCTTCCGACAACGATGATATCTACTGCATTGAAAAGAAGCTGGAGAATACTGGAGAGCATGAGCGGAATGGAAAATGAAATCAGTTTGTCTAAAACAGTTCCATTGCACATGTCTATTTCATATTTGTTCTTTTTCGGTTTTGAAGCTGTCATTTTAAATCCCCTCTTTAATAAAGTGTAAGCTTTGTTAAAAAGCTATTACGGTTTCATTACAGATTATATTATGAATAGAAAACGGGAAATTTTCAAGATGAAGTTTTTAATAACTTTTCGAGAAATTTTCATGAGTAAAATAATGGAATCAGCTACGATAAGCACGCAGCGCGGTTTTCCGAATGGCGCAGGCTGAAGTGTTAATTTGTAAATGCATTTGTAAAAGAGAGGTTTTATCCAACCTTTACATTATTTGGTATGTATGCTATCCTTTTTAAAGACAAAACCAACTGAAGATTCAGAGGAGATATTTCTTCGGATCACAGGGGGATAAAGGAGAGAAAACTATGTCAGAGAAGCAGAAATATTATATTACGACGGCGATTGCCTATACTTCCGGCAAGCCGCATATCGGAAACACATATGAGATCGTTTTGGCAGATGCGATTGCCCGTTATAAGAGAAGTCAGGGGTATGATGTATTTTTCCAGACAGGAACAGATGAGCATGGTCAGAAGATCGAACTGAAAGCAGAAGAAGCGGGCGTTACACCGAAAGAATTTGTAGACGGCGTTTCTTCTGAGATCAAGAAGATATGGGATCTGATGGATACGTCCTATGACAAATTCATTCGTACGACAGACGAAGACCATGAGAAGCAGGTACAGAAGATTTTCAAAAAGCTGTATGATCAGGGCGATATTTATAAAGGTCATTACGAAGGAATGTACTGTACGCCGTGCGAGTCTTTCTTTACAGAGTCACAGCTCGTAGACGGAAAATGTCCTGACTGCGGAAGAGAAGTACAACCTGCGAAAGAAGAAGCGTATTTCTTCAAAATGAGTAAGTATGCAGACCGACTGATTGAGCATATTAATACACATCCTGAATTTATTCAGCCTGTTTCCAGAAAAAATGAGATGATGAACAACTTCCTTCTTCCGGGACTTCAGGATCTGTGCGTATCCAGAACTTCGTTTAAGTGGGGAATTCCGGTTGATTTTGACGATAAGCATGTCGTTTATGTATGGCTTGACGCGCTGACAAACTATATCACGGGAATCGGTTATGATGCAGACGGAGACAGTACGGAACAGTATGCAAAATTGTGGCCGGCTGACCTGCATTTGATCGGAAAGGACATTATCCGTTTCCATACGATCTACTGGCCGATCTTTTTGATGGCGCTTGATCTTCCGCTTCCGAAACAAGTATTCGGTCATCCGTGGCTTCTTCAGGGAGACGGGAAGATGAGCAAATCAAAAGGAAATGTTCTTTATGCAGACGAGCTAGTTGATTTCTTCGGGGTAGATGCAGTACGTTATTTCGTTCTTCATGAGATGCCGTTTGAAAATGACGGAGTGATCACATGGGAGCTTATGGTAGAACGGTTAAATTCCGATCTTGCCAATACATTAGGAAATCTTGTAAACCGTACAGTTTCTATGACAAACAAATACTTCGGCGGAACAGTTTCTGATAAAGGTGTGGTAGAAGATGTCGATGCAGATCTGAAAGCAGTGATCGACAATACGCCGAAAGCTGTTGATGCGAAAATGGACGGACTGCGTGTGGCGGATGCGATCACAGAGATCTTTAATCTGTTCAAACGCTGCAACAAATATATCGATGAAACGATGCCGTGGGCGCTGGCGAAAGACGAAGAAAAGAAAGATCGTCTGGAGACAGTTCTGTGGAATCTGATACAGGGAATCTCAGCAGGAGCGCGCCTTCTTGAATCCTTCATGCCGTCTACAAGCAAAAAGATTCTGGATCAGCTCGGAGACGGACATGTGACAGAGAAACCGGAGATTCTTTTCCAAAGACTGGATCTGGAAGAAGTAATGAAAAAAGTAGAAGAACTTCATCCTCATATAGAAGAAGCAGAGGAAGCGGAAGATGTGATCGATATCGAGGCAAAGCCGGAGATTACGTTTGAACAGTTTGGAGCGATGCAGTTCCAAGTAGGAGAAATCATCGCCTGTGAGGCAGTGAAAAAATCAAAAAAACTCCTTTGTTCTCAGGTAAAGGTAGGAAGTCAGGTGAAACAGATCGTTTCAGGTATTAAAGCACATTATACACCGGAAGAGATGGTAGGGAAAAAAGTGATGGTACTTGTGAACTTAAAACCTGCAAAGCTGGCGGGAGTACTCAGTGAAGGCATGCTTCTTTGTGCAGAAGATGCAGAAGGCAATCTGGCGCTTATGACTCCTGAGAAAGCAATGCCTGCGGGAGCGGAGATCTGCTAATAAGAATAGAGAAGAATAGATAAGATTAGATAAGATCAGAGAAATATAGAGAAAAAATATCTGTTGGCTGAACACAGACAGTTCATCCCGCAGATATTTTTTTATTCTATAGAAAATTTTGAGCTCTTATGGGATAAAATCTTTCGGGAAGATATTGAAGTGGGATTGTCACTTTGTTATTACAGAGAAAAGTTAAAAAATTTTGTTGTTTTTAATGCAACAAAATGCTTATCAAGGTACTCTTATATATGAAAGCATATTTAAGTCAGTGCGAAAGAGATGAAAGGAGGGAGCTTATGTCCGCAGGAATAGTGGATATACAGCGTCAGCTTATTAAAAAAGCGAAGTTGGGAGATACGAAAGCCTTTTCGCAGTTGTATGCTGAGATTTATAAAGATCTGTATCGGTTTGCGCTTTATATGACGAAACATACGCAGGATGCAGAAGATGCGGTCAGTGAGGCAGTGATATCTGCATATGAAAATATATCTGGACTAAAGAAAGAAAATTCTTTCAAGAGTTGGATGTTTACGATTCTAAATAATGAGTGTAAAAAGATATTACGGAAAAACGGTAATACGTCGAATCAAATGAGTGAAGAGGATGCTAAAAACCTCGGAGCAGAGGAAATAGATTTTGCACAGCGCCATGATGTAAAGAAGGCGTTTGAATCATTAGAGGAAGAGGAGCAGACGATAGTTGCATTTTCCGTATTCGGAGGATACAGAAGCGAAGAAATAGCCGAGATGCTGGGGAAGAACCCGGGAACGGTCCGATCAAGGAAGAGCCGTGCTTTCGGCAAGATGCGTGAAATGTTGGACTGAAGGGCAGGCGTTTTGAAGATGGAGAAAATAGAAAATAAGAAGAAGAAAAAATAACAAAAACCATCAAAATAACGAAAGGAGATTATCTATGTCAGAGAATAAAAAAGAAACGAAAAATCAGGATATGATTGAGAAAGAAATGAAAGAGAAGATGAAGCAAACTGTTGAAGATGAAAAGATCCCCGGTTCGCTTGAGCCGGAAGCGGTTGAAAAGATGTTGGAGACGAGAAAGAAGAAAAAGTCGAATAATCGCCGTTGGAAATATGCCTCAGTGGCAGCAGCGGCTTGCGTTTGTCTTGTAGTGGGAGCAGTCGGATATACGAATATGAACGCAGGAAAAAATGAACGGCCGGGAACGGTAACAGAAGGCAGATCAGAAGAAGATCAGGAAAAAATCGCACTGGCAAAAAATTATGATGAAATTAAAAAATATTTGAAAGAAAATGAGAAAAGGGCGAGAGGGCAGAACGGATTCGGCAGAGCAGACGTGGCCTATATGACGGACGGGGCAATGGCGGAATCTTCTGTAGCCGAATCGACAAAAGATATGGCAGGCGCCGATTATTCTGATACAAATATCAGACAAGAGGGAGTCGGCGAAGCGGACACTGTTAAGACTGACGGGAAGAATCTTTACATTCTAAATGATCAGACAGTAGAGATTGTAGATGTATCTCAAGCAGAGATGAAAGATCTGGCAAGTATCGAGATGGATGAAAATTGTTTCATAAGAGAGATTTTTATTTCTGACGGGCGGCTTGTGATATTGTATACCGAATCAAAATGTGAAGAAGGAAAGAAAGCAGAAGACGGAATTTATAAAGATTATACATGCGCGGCAGTTTATGATGTGACCGATCCGGCGAATCCGAAAGAAGCAGGAGTGATTTCGCAGAGCGGGCAGTATCATACGATGCGCGTGAAAGACGGATATGTTTATTTAGTCAGCGATTTTTACACATATTATGATTCGTCGGTATCAAACGAAAGCGATTATATCCCGCAGATCCAGGGAAGTCTGCTCCGCGCGGAAGATATATATATGCCGCAGGGAACGACCGGAAGTCAGTACACGGTTATTTCTGCATTTGCGCTTTCCGACCCGACTGAGAAATTACAGACAAAGGCGATTTTCGGAAACGCGGGAATGTGCTATGTGAGCGAAAATAATATTTATATAACAGAGGAGTATTACGGAAAAAGCGAGACAGAGAATATCCAGACTTCGATCCGTAAGATCGCTTATGATAAGGGAACTTTAGATGCGGTAGGACAGACAAAGATCGACGGCGTTTTGAATGATTCCTTTAGTATCGATGAATATAACGGATATTTGCGAATTGCAGCGACAGTGATTCCCAGTGATTACAACAACCGGGTCATGCCTGTTCCGTATGTGGAAGAAGACGGATCGGATGTTATAGTTGAAAATGAAGTGGCAGTGGATAATGCATCTATAGAAACAAATGCGTTATATGTGTTGGATGAAAATCTGGAAATGACCGGAAGTATTCAGAATCTGGCGAAAGAGGAAACAATCCATTCAGCGAGATTTATGGGAGATATCGGATATTTTGTGACATTTAAGCAGATCGATCCGCTGTTTTCCGTGGACCTTTCAGATCCGTCAAATCCAAAGATCATCGGAGAATTGAAGATACCGGGATTTTCAGATTATCTGCATCCGTATGGCGACGGAAAACTGCTTGGAATCGGATTGAGCGTAGATGAAGAGGGCATGACGACAGAAGGTGTGAAGCTGTCTATGTTTGACATAAGTGATCCGGCAAATGTGAAGGAGATGTCAACCTATGTTTTAGAGAATGTGCTCAGCACAGACGCAGGATATAATTATAAGGCGGTATTTGCCGATGCAGAAAAGAATCTGTTTGGATTTATGGCGTACGGAGATTCGATCGAATATAAAATGTTTACTTACGATGAAGCGGAAGGTTTTAAAGAAGTATTTTCAAAAGATATTGTTAATTACGGAAATGTCCGAGGATTGTATATCGGAGAAACATTTTATCTTGTAGCCGGAAATACAGTCGAATCATTTACGTTAAACGGATTTGAAAAAATAGACGATCTTGTCCTGTAATAGACGATTGGCAGATGGAAGGGATCTCCAAAGAAAATTCAGAATCCGTAACGGAACTTAGATAAAATTTTTGGAAAAGGCGCTGATATCATATTGACGTATCGGCGTCTTTTTTGAAGCCTTAAAAGCGAAGCGAAAATCAAACAAAATGAAAGAAAATCAAATCCCTTGCCGTAATGAAGAAGTATGAAAGAGTCATTTTTATACGACAGCTTAACTGATATTGTAAATATAACAAAAGCGGAATAAATATAAAAATTATAAATCAGTCTGTCGAAAGGGGAAGAAGATATGAAAGGATATAATACGGAAAAGGGTTATATGGGGTATGTAGAAGGAACGTGGATGCTTTTTAGCTGCGAAGCGGATTATTATGAATTTATGGAGTGAAAAGCCGTGAAGTGAGAAGTCAGAGATGGTTTCCGTGGTGGAAAACGCAGAGATATGATACTATATCATTATGACTAAAGTACGGGAGCGTTGTATTATGCCTAAGGGAGCAAATCAAAAGTTTAAGCTGTACCGTCTCGCACAGATTATGTGTGAAAAGACGGATGAAACACATTATCTGACAATGCCGGAGATTCAAAAAGAGTTGGAAAAGTATGATATTATCGCAGAGAGAAGAAGTCTGTATGAATCGTTGAAAGATTTAGAAGAATTCGGCATTGAAGTAGAAGGTGAGCGCAGCGGGAGAGGATACCGCTATCATGTGATAGGCAGACAATTTGAACTGGCTGAACTGAAACTTCTTGTTGATGCGATACAGTCGTCAAAATTTATTACAGAGAAGATGACGAACCGATTGATCGGAAAACTGGAAACTCTTGTCAGTCAGCATGATGCGGCGGATCTTCGGCGGCAGGTGTTTGTTTCAGGGCGGATCAAGACGATGAATGAAACTGTTTATTACAGCGTCGATACGATTTATAATGCAATTTCACAAAACAAAAAAATTAAATTTCAATATTATCAGTGGAATGTGAAAAAAGAACCGGAGCTTCGTCACGGAGGAGCGTATTACCATATCAGCCCGTGGGGGCTGCTATGGGATCATGAGAATTATTATCTGATCGGATATGATTCCCGGGCAGAGCAGATCCGGCATTACAGAGTCGATAAAATGCTTCATATTTTGCTGTCGGAAGAGATACGGGAAGGAAAGGAGGAGTTTCAAAGGATCGACATGGCGTCGTATTCAAAAAAGAGTTTTGGCATGTTCGGGGGAAAAGAACAGTCGGTAAAACTTCTTGTTGAAAATTCGCTGGCAGGTGTTATTGTAGATCGTTTCGGGAAAGATGTGATGATGATTCCGGCGGATGCCGATCATTTCACTGTGAGTGTAGATGTTCAGGTAAGCAGTCAGTTCATAAGTTGGGTATTTGCGCTTGGCAGTCAGGCAAAAATCGTCAGCCCGAAGAGTGTTGTAAGTCAGGTGCGCAAGGAGATTGAGAAACTTGCGGAGCAGTATGCGCTTCCTATAGAAAACAGAAGGGAGAATTGAAATAAGGATGAGAAACTAAAGCATATGATGTGTGGTCAATTCGGAAACGATACAGCAAGATCGGCGGAATAATTGTTAGGGAAAGAATGATGGTATATTAGAAAGGGGCTGGCGTGGGCAGCCCCTTTCTATACATCGGTAAGAAGGATGATTGTATGGTAGGCTTCGGCAGAAGCATCATAATACATCTTGATATTCCCATTATATTTGTTGACAATGCGATTTACGCTTTTTAGTCCTAAACCGTGCTTTCTTGTATCTTTTTTAGTAGAAACAGGAAAGCCGTTGTCAGCAAAAATCGGAGGATGTTTACAAGCGTTGACGATATTGATCAGAGTTAGGGAAGAATTACCTTTTTGTGAAACACTTACTTCTATAAATGCGTCAGGGATATTATCACAAGCTTCGACTGCATTGTCCAACAGGTTGCAGAATAAGGAGGTGAGTTCAGGGTAATCCAGCTTTTTAAGTGATTTTGTCCGTATATCCGCTTTAAATTCAATACATTTGTCACGACATATTTTTATATAATGGCACAAAATAGAATTCAGCAGGTCATTGTCAGAAATACGGACCGAATCTTGTAATTCGGAAGAGTTTAAAAGTGTATCTAAATACTGTTGGATTTTTGCCTGTTCATTTTGTGCATTTAACTGCGAAATTGATAGAAGATGTTTTCGGATATCATGAATCAATATTTGTTGGTTTTTGTTTTGGGTAAATAATGTTTTGTAGTATTCCGCCATATCGTATTCTTTTTGCAACTGTAGCTGAAGGTCGATAAATTCTGCATTTTTCTTTTGTGTATAGTGATATATGTATATAATAATAAAATTTATTATAAGCAAAAGACAAGCAGAAGCGAATAGTGTATATCTTAAAGTGACAGATGGGGCAACGCTTAAAATAAAGGCTGTAAGTGACACTTCAATGTATATTAAGAGAAGCGGAATAATATTTAATAGAGTTGTAAGTTTAGTTCTATTTTTTGAATGCTTTTTTGAAAAGCCGCCCCAACGGATAATCATTGAAACACAGGTGAAATATAATGATTTGCTTAATACCGTTAGGAGGATGAGCAAGGGCATATGAGTATCGGTATAAAAGAGTGTTTCCTCAAATTGAGAAAATACGGCAAATGTAATCATTTCCGAAAGTCCCATAAAGCATGTGACGATAAAAGCGTGAAATAAACACAGACGCCATTTAGCAGTACATAAAGATTTTATAACAATAAAATTGATCAGCGTGAACGCTATAGTATTAAGTGGTAAAGATCTGACAAAAGAAAGCAAAAACAAAACCCCATAACTAGCAGAAATTATAGAGATTTGCAGCATTTTAGAGTGTTTGGGGGTAAATATATTTATGATATACAGCCATAGAATACCCGCTTCGATGATATAGGCGAATAAATATAGAAAAAAAAGCTCCAAAATAATCACCTTCTGCTTTCTAAGTATAGTAAAAAAGTATCTTTGAATTGTGTATATTTTCTTCGTGTTAAATAAGCTCGATATTGATTGTTGCAGAGATAAATTAAGGAATGATCAAAACTTGATACATGATCTAAATTTACAATAAAACTTCTATGAGATTGAAAAAAACATGGCATATGAAGTTGTTCCAGCCAATAGTTGATATTATGAATAGACAGATAATCACCGTCAGTTGTATGAACAATCGTTTTATGGTTATTTGCTTCAATAAAAATAATATCTGCAGATAGAACAACAAAAGCGCTATCTTTTGTTTCGATAGAAACTTTAATAATTGAACTATTGTATAAAGAAAGAGCGTCTTTCATATTTCTAAAAATTCGCTGTTTTTCAAGTGGTTTTGATAAATAGCGAAAGACATGAAAACGCATTGCCTCATCCAAATATTGAGAGTAGGAAGTTATAACGAAAATGATAGTGTTTTTGTTTTTTTGTTTCAGTTCTTTTCCTACATATATTCCGTTCATTCCCGGCATTTCTATATCTAAAAAAACAATATCTTTACATCCGGGATCGTTCAGTAAGTTTTCTCCGCTATTGTAAATAACAATCTCGGGAGGTTTAAGAGAGCTTTTCCGGAAAAAAGCAACTAATATTTTTTTGAGTTGTTGAGATAATTCGGTATCGTCATCACAAATTAGTATTCGCATAAAACCTCCTTATAAGATGATTTTCATCATTATACTACAAAAGGGGTGCGACAATATATAGAAAAATAAAAAATAATTCTATTTCGATCAAATTTTTGTTATTCCAAGTGGTTTTATTTTGTTGCGCTGAGAGCGTATAAATTGAAAAAAGACCAAAAAGATGTAAAATATGTCGTTTCAGGCAAAAGTAGTTGTATTTGATACTGCCTTGGATATACTGAGGGTAGTGATTGAAACAACAAAAGAAAAATCGGAGGAGTGTTATGAGAAGAATATTGAGCGTATTGTTAATTGTATTTATAATTACGGGAATGTGTGCCTGCGGTCGTTCGGAAAATAACACGAAAGAAGAATCGGCGAATATGAAGGAAGAGATTGCTCAAATGGCAGAGCATGCCGTAGGAGAGGGTGAATCGGTTTCAGTAGCCGCAAATATGGATGAAAATGGAGAAATCACTGATTATATTGATGTAAGTGTTGCAGACACATATGTGGAAACGGAGAAAATTACAAAAGCATCTTTAGATTTATTAAAAGACGTTACGGGAGCTTTTATAGATAATGAGGGAAATCTATTAGATGGCTATTCCTTTGTCGGTGTAAAATTGAATATTACTTCAGAAAAAGATTTAAGTATAAATACAGCATCTTTTATTCTTAGGGGCATCAGCGGTGATAAATATTTTGATGCAAGCTGCTTTTATCAAGACGGAAAACGAACAAGCAGTGATATCCATCAAGGAGGAGTGGCAGAAATAAAGCAGGGAATGACAGAAATTACAGTAGGATTTTTTGCAGATGAATCGATGATGAAGAGTAAGAAATTTTTCTTAATACCGATAGTTATCGAAACGGAAGACGGCCAAAATAATTATATAGAAACAGCGATCCGATAATAATCCAAAAGAGAAACTAAAATAACGATTCAAAAGGGGAGTTAAAAATCATGAAGAGGCTTTTGAAAGTAGAATGTAAGAGGGCGTTTTCTGATAAAATGTTCTATTTATGTTTGGGAATAGGAGCGGTATTATGCATCTGGCTTTTGGGCATACAGTTTATGGAGGTGAAGTCGTTTAATCAACTGATCCAAGAATATGGGATGGGGAAAGTAGGATTGTATTATCCGCGATCTTTGTATAATTCTTTCGTCGGACTTGATTATGCATATTTGCCATCCACAATATTATATACGATTTTACCTCTTTTAGTAACATTGCCACATGCAATCAGTTATTATCGTGATAAAAAGAGCGGATATATAAAAAATATATTAGTAAAAGCAAAGAAAAGAGATTACTATGCAGCAAAATATCTTTCTGTTTTTTTAAGCGGCTTCTCAGTTACATTAATTATATTGTCTTTTAGTTTGTGGATTTCTGCATTGTTTTTTCCGGCGTTGCTGCCGGAGGTGACGACAGGAACATATTGCCCGTTTACCGACTCTGCGATGCTGGCGGAACTGTTTTATACCCATCCGCTGGTTTATACAATCATCTATATTTTCATCGACGCAGTTTTTTTAGGCGCGATAGCGACTATTGCACTTGGAATAAGCTGTTATGCAGATAATATATTACTTGTGTTTGCAGGAGGGATGATTTTATATCTGATCATAGATTATATTACGGTATTAGTCGGAGCGCCTGAATTTAGTCCTCTTAAGTTTTTGAAACCGACACAGTTTGCGTGTGATTCAAATCCGAGCATTATTTTGATGGAATTGTTGCTGATTATAATTGTGATTGCTGTACCGTTTTTACAAAAAGAAAGGAAAAAGGATGTATTTTAAATACGATCTGAAAATCGGACTTAGAAAAAATATAATATGTCTTTTGATTGTTGCTGCTATTGTTGCTACGGCAGGAGCAGCATTTTACTTTCAAATATCAGATGAAAAAAGTGCGGGGTTATTGTTGCCACGAGATTTAAATAGCATGGATTATTTCTTACATATATTTGAGGGAATGCAGTCGTTTGATCAATTTTCTGATGAGAAGTTTCAAATTCCTATTACATGGTTTTTGATTAATATGATTGTGTTTTATTTCACAGGCAAATATCCATATTCAGAACTGTATAATAATCATGGAGCAAACGTGTTGTTAAAGGGCGGATCGCGGAGAAAGTGGTTTTTCTCAAAATGGTTATGGAGCATTTTATGTGTGATATTGTACTATTTTGTCGCTTATGTATTTGTGTTGATATTCTGTTTGGCAGTGCAAGTTCCGATTAGTTTTGATATCAAGCCGATCGAATATCAATATTTGTTGTCGCCTGTTCTTGAAAGCACGTCGATAGACACTGTAAAAGTAATGATTTTACCGATAATTACGTCTATGGCGGCTGTATCAATCCAACTTGTAGTTTCGTTAGTTACCTCAGCATTTATGGGATTTATGTTTATGGCGGTTTTATATATCGCATCAGCGTATTATTGCACTCCGTTTTTAATAGGCAATTTTTCGATGCTTGCACGAAGCAGTATTTTTCTTGCAGGTGGGATCAGTGATGTGCAGGCAATAATTGTATCGGTTATGATAATGGTTTTATCGGTGGCAGCCAGTATATGGGTTTTCCGCAGACAGGATATCATGGAAAGGAAGTAGAAAATGTATATTCGATTAAAAAAAGTGACTAAGAAAATAAAACAGGATATTCTTCTGGATAATATATCTCTTGAATTTCAGGGCGGGAAAGTATATGGTTTGCAAGGCAAAAACGGCAGTGGAAAAACTATGCTCATGCGGGCAATTTGTGGATTGATAACATTGTCTGACGGAGAGATTGATATTGACGGAGAAATTTTGCATCAAGATATTTCTTTCCCGAGAAGTATAGGAGCTTTACTGGAGAATCCGTCATTTTTAAATGGATATACCGGATTGGAGAATTTAAAACTTTTGGCTGACATTCAGGGGAAAATAGAAGAAAAGGAATTAAGAGACTGCCTGACAAAAGTAGGGTTAGATGCAGACGATAAACGGACGTATAGAAAATATTCGTTAGGTATGAAACAAAAACTTGGTATTGCGGCAGCGATTATGGGGAGTCCGGATATTGTTATTTTAGACGAACCTATCAATGCTATTGATGAATCAGGCGTAGAAAAGGTAAGAGAGATACTCAGTGAATTAAAAGCAAAGGGATCTGTTATCATCGTGGCATGCCATGACGGAGAGGAACTGAAATTGTTGTCAGATGAGATTATAAAAATAGCAAAGGGCAGGATTGTAGTATGAAACGTTCTTTAAAAAAAGTAACATTCATTTTGCTGATTATAGCTTTGGGAGTTCTATCTATTGTCCGGATAAGTAATGTCAATTCTAAACAGCATGTAGACGAAGTACATACATATGAGATTGGTGAAACATTTGAATATAATGATTTTCGGATTAAAGTGGCAACGGTGAATTTTTATAGTGCAGATGATATGAAAAACATGTATGCTGAAATTCCGGAAGAAATGTTGCCGGAAACAGAACTTGTGATAAAAATAGAAGTTAAAAATGTGACGGACAAGGAGAGCGTGTTCGATGTGGCGCCGCTTACTTTGCAGGAAGGACTGGAAAGCGGAGGCTCGATTGATCCGTATGTATATCCATATTTAAATCCGGAATTAGGTGGAAGTGTCGTTCTCGAAAAGGAAGAAAAGAAAACGGTAATGCTTGCATTTCCGATAGAGACAACTGCGATAGAAGCAAAAGGGGAGATTAAACTAATTTTATCGTTGTATCCTAAAAAATATGAAGTGAAGTTATAGTAAGAAATTTCTATCAGATAGAGATGCATATCTCTTGTGTTTTAGTTGTGAAAAGAATCGCTCCATAGCAGAAGAATTAATTCGTGTTATGGAGCGATTCCTTTTGATATTAGCAGTTTATCTGCAGTTTATGTTACTGTACGCAGTCGAATATTTGATTCGCTCAGGCGAACAACTGTAAAATAATCTGAATGATCCAAAACAGACAATACAGAATCATTCCGACATTTAAGATGATCGTTGAGAAACGTTTCCCTTTCGGAATTGTGATCTCGCCGGGGGCACATTTGAATTTCTTAAAGTTGATCGCCCAAAATACGATGCCTGTAATGACAAGACCGAAAAGAAGCAGCATGTAAAAACAAATTAAAAGAAACTGAACCGGATGCTGCATAACGAGTCCGACGATGGCTGACGGGTTATTTTCCGCTAACAGAGAAAGCTGATTGAAAAATGTTGATTTCATTAAAAGCAGTCCCGGAATCGAGCCTAAAAAGTTGACTGTCATATGCAGGGCAACCGTATAGATCAAGCGCCCGGTTTTTACATAAATGAATCCCCAGAACACACCGAGCGTAAATGCGTATACAAATTGATTAAAATTACCGTGGAATAACGCAAACATCAATCCTGACAGAAGGATAGCCGTTGCCTGTCCGTACTGTACTGTCCGGTCGATGATGAGTTTTCGGAAAACATATTCTTCGACGATGGGAGCGCAGATCACCATAAGGAAAAATGCTGTGAGCGGAGACAGTCCGGTAAGAATGTCCTGGATTGGGTTGTCTACGAGATCCCCTTTTAGTGTTCCGAAGACGGCCGTCGTAAATGTGCCTATTACATTCGTAACATACATAAGCGCATAGCACATAAAAAAGGCGATAAGCCATTGCCCTGCCGTCATTTTCTTCTTGTGGATGACCATGCCGGGTATCGTGCGTACGATGATGACCAAAAGCGGCATTGCAATAAGATACATCGAAAGCGATGAGATGATCAGGGAAATATTCGGATTCACCATAAGCTGGGGTGCAATCAACTGAATCAATGTAATGACAGAAACCTGCACTCCCGAAATTATGATCGCTCCACAGAAATAAAAAAGTCCGATCTTGGAAAAATGACTCTTGTGTTTCTTTAACGGATCGGACGGAGCCGGGATGATAAGTTCAGTGTTTTCCATATGAAATAACCTCCTCTTGCGTAAGATTAAAAATCAATAAAAAATTTTACGTCTATTATCCCATTTTGCGAAGCAAAAATCAATAAAAACAGAACTTATATTTGCAGCCGGTGAGATGTTAAGGAGGCAAGGTGTTAATTTTAGAAATAGATGTTATAAGGAATATTTTCAAAATATGAAGAGGTAAAAATTATTTGCGCCCGAAAAAGGAGGGGGTAAATAAAGCAAGAAGGTAATAATTATTGCCTCACAGATTCCGATTTTAAGTATGATATTTATATGTTTGACAGACCTTCTATATGGAAATGGAATCAGGAAATGAGTGACAGAGAGAAATTTATCGTAGCCACACTTCTCGTAAAGAATAGCGATTTGGAAGAAAATCCGGGTGTTACAATTCGGAAAACAGGCGATTTTATAACACTTTATATTTCAAGAGAAAACCACTTGGCAGACGACGGTTCTACAAAACCGAAAGAGTATAGTCTTGATAGAAACGGTCAGGTAAAACATAAAGAAAAAATGGAAGCAGATGATTATGAAGTATATGCTAAACTGAAAGAGGAGATAGAGAATGGAGTGAAAAAACTCAATGAAATGTATTCAAACATTTACGAATAAAAATATTTGTATAATGATTGCAAGGCCGAATAATAAGGGCACTAAAAAAGCCCAATTCTTTTTTAGAATCAGACTTTTTCAGTGCCCTTATTTTACAAGGTTTTTGCGGGTTCTTACTTTTTGTCTGGAAGCGTCAAAAATCGTCATTTTGAAAGAAAATGGTGTAGTAAAAATAGAAGAAACTAGATAAGGAAAAGTATAATGCATATATATTTTTAGAAGGAAAACATTTTGTATACTGACAGGAAGAAAAGTGATATTATAAAATAAAGCTGACATAGCTTTGTAAGGATAGTATTTAATACAAAGTAGAGAAGAAATATCAATTTATAGAAATGTTCGGAGGTATTCATAGTATGGGTAAAATACTTGGAATAGCAATAGAAAATTATGGGTCTTTGAAAAAAATAAAAATGGGAAAATTGTTTAGTGATCAAACAGGAAATGAATTGGCTAATATGGTTGCAATTATTGGAGCAAGTGGAAATGGTAAAAGTACTCTTGCAGATGCATTTGGATTTATTTCTGATTGTTTATCGACTGATGTTGAAACTGCTTGTGATGCTAACAATAGAGGTGGATATGATCAATTAGTTTCTCAAAAAAGTAATGGACCAATTCATTTTGAAATTTATTATAAAGAAACCAGTAAATCACGTCCCATAACATATGAATTGACAATTGCAAAAGATAAAAATGAAAGACCCTTTGTAAAGGAGGAACGCCTTCGCCAACGAAGACCCGGTATTAAAAGAGGTTGGCCGCTTTCTTTTTTATATCTCAAAGATGGTAAAGGCTATGCGTTTGAAGGCATTGAAGGTGGACAAGACGAGGATGGGTCGGTTGTTGGGGACAAAAAGTTGGTTGAGCTTTCTGATACGAGAAAACTTGGGATTGTTACATTAGGTGCAATGAAACAGTATTTACGTATCGAAAAGTTCCTTAATTTTCTAAAAAGTTGGTACCTTTGCTATTTTACACCTGATGCAGCACGTCAAATTCAAACGGCTGCACCAACGCAATATTTAAATAGAACAGGAAGCAATTTGAATAATGTTGCTCAGTATATGTATCGCGAGAATCCTAATGAATTTAAAAAGATTTTAAGTGAGATTCAAACAAAGATTCCTAATATTACTAAAATAGAACCTATTAAATTACAAAATGGTCAAATGGTGTTGGAATTTTGGCAAAATGGTTTTGATCAGCCATTTTTTTCTCAAAGGATGTCTGATGGAACTTTGAAATTATTCGCATATTATTTGCTGCTCCATGAGAAAAATCCTCGCCAACTCGTTTTTGTTGAAGAGCCTGAAAACGGTTTATATCATCAATATCTTGCAAATTTAGCAATTGAAATGAAAAAAAATGTAGGGACAGGTTTTTCTAAACAATTATTTGTTACAACACACAGTCCATTTTTTGTAAATGCGTTATCCCCTAATCAAGTGTGGGTACTTGAAAAAGATGATGAAGGTTTCTCTAATGCAAAACTTGCTGCAAATTATGAGTTTGTAAAAGAACTTGTTGATGAAGGCGCTTCTATGGGAGATCTTTGGTATAGCCGATATTTTGGTTGAGGGGGGAGATTATGTATTTTCAGTTTTTGATCGAGGATCAATCAAGTGCTGTTTTAATTGAAATTATCATGGGAAAGATTTCTTCGAAAAATGAAGGAATTACTTTTAATTGTAAATTTTTTAAAGGGATTGGTGGGTTCACAAAGAAAAATACAGCTAAGGAGACTAAAAGTGGAAAACTACTCAATGATTTAGCAACATATCTTCGTGGTTTTAATAAAAGTCTCCAGAATATTCCGGCTGTAATTATCGTTGTTCTTGATAATGATACCCGTAATACAAAAGATTTCCTTGCTGAATTAACTCGGGTCGCTCAGCAAAATATGATATATATGGATCATGTATTTTGTATTGCAGTTGAAGAAGTTGAGGCATGGCTTTTAGGAGATGAAGAAGCTGTTGTGTCTGCTTACCCTAAAGCCAGACTCCAGCAATTACATTCATATGTACAAGACAGTATTTGTGGAACCTGGGAAGTCCTTGCTGATGTAGTTTATCCTGGTGGAGTATCAAAGTTGAAAAAAGATTGTCCAACATATATTGAAAAAGGAAAATGTAAAAGTGAATGGGCGCGAAAAATAGGTGCATATATGGATATAACACATAATAATTCGCCAAGTTTTAATTATTTTATTGCAGAGATTAATAAACGTTTAGATAAGGTTGGATGATATTTTTATAATAAAAGAAGATGCGGGCATAAAGTTGGTGTAACCCCATAAATAATGAATGTTTGAGAATAAGAAATTAATTACTGAATAAACAGTTAAAAAATACCTTTTATCTTTGGAAACATTATGGTCTGCTGACTTGAAATTTTAAATTCCAGTGCAGAGTTAAATTACATAGTTTAAAAAATCACTGGTAATGCAGTAAAGCCCGTACTGCACCGATTTTCCAATCCC
>UMGD01011226.1_pt1 | contig 67489 bp, 48 predicted proteins | sample 1965201 | NCBI WGS metagenome assembly UMGD01 (sample SAMEA4836066, study PRJEB28245) | human gut metagenome | biome: gut microbiome; material: fecal sample | place: Denmark | collected 2008 | reverse complement strand
TGTGCCTTGAGCAGCGCGAAAGGAATGGATATAAAAATGAAATCTGAATCTGCAAAACCTTTGATCGGCATTGTTGTCTGCGGATTGTCGGACAACCGCCAGTTTGTATCCAATCCTTATATTCAGTCTGTCCGGTATTCCGGCGGTATCCCCATCCTGCTTCCGCTGATCCGCTCAGATACCATGCTTGAACAATATCTACGGCTGTGCGATGGTTTTCTCTTCTGCGGCGGAAATGACATCACGCCTTTGTTATTTGGTCAGGAACCCAGAGAAGGCATCGGAAACACCAATATCACACTGGATCTATTTCAGATCCGCCTGATGAAGCTGATTCTGTCTTCTACAAAGCCTGTATTTTCCATCTGCCGTGGAATGCAGATTTTCAATACCGCCTGTCAAGGAACCATGTTTCAGGATATCCGATACCAACCAGGAGAATCTCTTGATCATATGCAGCGATCTGACTCCCGCAGTGATGTCAGCCATCCTGTCCGGATTGAAAGGTCTTCCAGACTCTTTTCCTGTCTTGGCCGCTCTGTTTACGTCAACAGCTTCCACCATCAGGCGATCGACAGACCGGGAGTTAATTTGAAAGTCAGCGCTCTTGCCCCGGATCAGACGATAGAAGCCATCGAGCATTCTTCTCATCCTTTTGCCATTGGAGTTCAGTGGCATCCGGAATGTATGTTTCGAAGCAGCGAAAAGATGCGGCGACTTTTCCATTGCTTTATTACAGCCACAAAAAAAGCGGAAGCCTGACTATTTGCTTCCGCTTTTTACATGTTATCTTTTTTACTGAGCTTTGCTTCCCAATGTCACATCAACTGTCTGTTCCTGATATTCTCCACCATCTCCGGGAACCTGAAGCGTCAGTGTTACCTTTTCGCCTTTCTTATAGTACTGGAGCTGCTCCTGCAATGACTCCATACTGTCAATTGTGATTCCGTTGAATCCTACAATGATACTTCCTTTTGTAATTCCTGCATCAGCTGCTCCGCCTCCGCGTGATACTTCGGAAATATAAACACCTGTCGGCATTCCATAACGCTGAGAATCAGAATCTTCTACATCCAGTCCTGTAATTCCGAGATATCCTCTCTCTGCCTCAGATACTTTTGTCTTTGTCTCCTGATTCATCAGGTTTGTAATAATGTCTGTGACATCTGAGATTGGAATTGCATAGCCGATTCCTTCTACATTCTCTCCGATCAGTTTTGCAGAGTTGATTCCAATGACTTCTCCATTTGCATTCACAAGAGCTCCTCCACTGTTTCCGGGATTGATCGCTGCATCTGTCTGAATCAGTTTTACATCAGAAGATCCTGTTGTCTCTCCTGTTGCACTGTCTGTTGTCTGGCTCTCTCTGTCTGTTGCACTGATCACTCCTGTTGTCACGGACTGTCCGTATCCCAGTGCGTTTCCGATTGCAATGGCAGGTTCTCCTACTTTCAATTTTGTAGAATCTCCAAGTGTCGCTACTGAAATTTTGTCCAGTGTATCATCCGAAATCTTATCCAGCTGAACTGCGATCACAGCCAGATCATGTGCGGAATCTGTTCCTTTGATATCTGCTTCCACACTGCTCTGATCGTCAAATGTCACTGTCAGCTGATTGCTGTCTGCAACGACATGATTATTTGTAACGATCAAAAGCTCTGAATCTGTCTTTTCAATGATAATTCCTGTTCCTGCACTGGTCACTTCCTGCTGGGAGGTTCCTCCAAAGAAGCTCTGCACCTGCTGAACACTCATATTTGTGATGGATACAATTGATGGCATCACAGATTCCACAACACTGGAAACATCCGATGTAACTACACTGGACGTCTTCGTCAGTGTCGCTTTATTCTGTGTTGTATTAGATACTTCTTTTGCAGCCTTCTGATCCAGTCCCAGCACTTTGTTTCCGACTACATTTGTTGTTAAAAATGTGGCACTTGAAACCACTCCGAACAGCAACGCGCATCCTGTCACCACAACGGCCTTTGGCATCTTCTTTTTTGGTTTTTCATGATGCTCCGGGTTCGGCTGACTGCTATAAGATGAATCATTCTGCGGTTCCTCAGAATGGTAATAATTGTATTGATTCTCCATATCAATTCCTTCTTTCTCTTGTATTTTATACTGCTATCATACCGTCCTTTTGTGATGAAACTGTGTTCAATCCTTTAACAATTCTTGAAACCAGCTTTATTTATTCTACTGTTACAGATTTTGCCAGGTTTCTCGGTTTATCCACATCGCATCCTCTTCCGACGGAAATGTAATATCCGAACAGCTGAAGCGGAATGATCGCCAGAGAATTTGCAAAATATCGATTGGTCTGCGGAATGTATACAACGTAATCTGCCGCTTTTTCAATCTCATGATTTCCTTCATTTGTAATGGCAAGAACAAATGCTCCTCTGGTCCTTACTTCCACGATATTGCTGATGCTCTTTTTGTACAGCTCTTTCTGTGTAAGAATCGCTGTTACCAGTGTTCCCTCTTCGATCAGAGAAATGGTTCCGTGTTTCAATTCTCCCGCAGCATATGCCTCTGAATGGATATAAGAAATCTCTTTTAATTTCAGAGATCCTTCCATGGAAATCGCATAATCGATTCCTCTTCCGATAAAGAATACTTCTCTCGCTGCCAGATAACGGTTGGCAAACTTCTGGATGCGATTCTTGTTATTTAATAACAGCTCCACCTGCTCCGGAAGTTTCTGAAGATCTTCAATATATCCCCGCATTTCCGAATCTGTGATTTCCCCTCTCACAAATGCAAATTTCATGGCCAGCAGATACAATGCGATCAACTGACTGGAGTATGCTTTTGTTGTCGCAACCGCAATCTCCGGTCCCGCCCATGTATACATGACATTATCTGCCTCTCTTGCGATAGAACTTCCGACAACATTGACAATTCCAAGTACCTTTGCCCCTCTCTGCTTTGCTTCACGCAGTGCCGCCAGAGAATCTGCAGTCTCTCCTGACTGGCTGATGATCACAACCAATGTTCCGTCCTCCATGATCGGATCACGGTATCTGAACTCAGAAGCCAGATCTGTTTCCACCGGAATCCGAGCCATTCCTTCCATCACATATTTTGCAGTAACTCCCGCATGATATGCAGATCCACAGGCCACGATCATGATTTTGCGGATTGCCTTGATTTCCTCATCAGACATCCCAAGCTCTTCGATCACGATATCATTTCCTTTGATGCGCGGTGAAAACGTATCCAGGATTGCTTTTGGCTGCTCATACATCTCTTTCAGCATAAAATGCTCATATCCGCCTTTTTCTGCTGCATTGGCATCCCACTCAATATGCTCAGGAGTTTTCTCGATTTCTTCTTCATCTACATTGAAAAACTGCATCGAATCTTTTTCCATACGTACAATCTCTTCATTTTCAATAAAATATACATCTCTTGTATATTTCAGCACTGCCGGAACATCGGATGCGATCACACATCCGTTTTCTGTCTCTCCCACGATCAACGGACTGTCTTTTCGCACTGCATAAAGTTCATCCGGATGATCCTGGAACATGATCCCAAGTGCGTAAGACCCTTCTACTCGATGCATTACCTTTGTAATCGCCTGCAGAGGGTTTCCCTGATAATAGTAATCCAGAAGATGTGCCAGTACTTCGGTATCTGTCTCCGACACAAACTCATACCCTTTTTTCTCCAGCTTCTGTTTGAGTTTCAAATAGTTTTCAATAATTCCATTGTGCACAACAACAATATTTTTATTTTTGTTATAATGTGGATGTGCATTTACATCTGACGGTTCACCATGTGTTGCCCATCTGGTATGACCGATCCCGATTGTTCCCGGCATTGTCTGTCCGTCATGTGTCAGTTCACTGAGCACCTTTAAACGACCTTTTGATTTTTCTGTCTGAATCTCTGCTCCGTCATAGACTGCAATTCCGGCTGAGTCATATCCTCTGTATTCCAGCTTTGATAATCCATCCAGCAAAATCGGCGCTGCCTGCTTTTCTCCTACATATCCTACAATTCCACACATATCTTTCTCCTCCTTATACTCTCCTTAAAGTGACTATTTATAAATAAAATTGGGGCATACCACAGACTTTCTCTGTTGTTTGCCCCAATTTCTTATAAATCTATAAAATCTACATCATAACTGTCTTTTTCTTCACGAGCAGACGATCTTCGTTTTGGCTGATACTCCGGAACATCATCCTCTTCTTCGTCATCATCATAGTCCTCATACTCATCGTATTCGTCGTCATAATCATCATCTTCATACTCGTCATCGTCGTACTCTTCAAAATCATCCTCATATTCATCCGAATCGTCCTCGTATGTGTCGTAATCATCTTCCCCATATTCGTCATCATCTTCGTACTCTTCGTATTCATCAGGATCTTCGTCATCTGTTTCCTCTTCGTCTTCGAAGTCATCTACAAAATCATCCTCTTCGTCCTGATATCCTTTGAACTGTTTACGAGATTTTTTCTCAACAACTGCACGACTTCCTTTTGAATTCCCGATGGATTCATGCTCATCGTAGAATTCATCAAGTTCTTCATTTCTTCTGCGTAATTTCACGCCGACTACAATAATAATGATGATCAAAATTAAAATAACCGCCCAGGCTGCTGCTACAACAATCAGCACCTGATCCTGAAGAAAGTTTTTTACTTTATCTATCAGTGTTGTCGAAGAACTTGTACTCTTTTCTTTTACATCTGTGACTGGATATCTCTGGTACGTTTCATCCTTTGTATCATACTGGTAGAACGATTCCTCTCCTGATTCGTTCATCGCATACATCAGATAAAAGTCCTCACTCTCTGAATTCTGCCATACCGGGAAAGTCAGTGTGCCGACTGTCAGTTTTGTTTTCTTAAACTGAGACGGCAGTCCTTTTCCATCATTTGTTCCCAACAAAAAGATATAACTGGAATCTGTAATCGACACCATCTCTGTAATCGCAAATGAGTTATCTTTTTCATTGTAAAGTGCCATCACTGGGTCTTTGTCTCCCTCAACCAGATACACAAAATACTTTCCGGAAGTTTCCTGCAAAATCGCGTTTACAGTTTCTCCGTTATACTCCATCGTAGTTCTGCTGCATCCGTCCGGAACAAGCGCGTCGGAAAAATCATTGTAAATTGTGTATGTGACTCCGTCGATCTCTACACTTCCCGTTCCTGTGGCCACCGCAGTGGTCCCTGCTGAGCTCTCTGACGATGTTCCGTCCCCTGCCTCCACGGTAACTGTGGAATCACCTGTTGTCAGATTTAAAGTTTCATCAGAATACAGATAAGAGGTATAATCTGACACCTCCAGCTTTGTTGCTCCTTCTTTCAGCGCTTTAAAGACCATGGTATACTCCAGCTCTGAAACAGTTCCATCCCCGGTAGCCTCCAGCTTCACCGTTCCGTCCCCACCGGTTGCATTGGTTCCGCTGACAAACTCCAGTGCTGCTTTGTCATATGTTACTGTGACAAAACCATCCCCGATTGCTTCTCCACCAGTACTGATCTTAGCTTTGACTGTAACATCCTCTCCTACTTTTGCTGTAGGATCCGAAAACTGAAACGTTCCTTCTGCCGCATGTACAGACACTGAAGGATACAGCATCAGAAAGCACACTGCAAACAAAAGAATCCCTATCTTTTTCAACGACTTCATGTACATCTCCTCTTTCCTGTCTCTCGACTTTTCTTCGTATAAATAAAAACTGTTTTTCCCTTATTCTAAGCTCTCTCCACCGGTATCACCACTGTCGCCGGTTCCGGTATCCGGTATCTGGGAATTACTGTCGCTGCTTCCACTGTCTGTACCGCCGCCATCTGACGGAGGTACATAATCACCGCCGGTATCTTCTGTATACCCATTACCAGAGCTGCCATCTCCATAGCCACTGTCCTGATATCCGCCAGTTCCATAACTGTTATCTGTGTAGCCGCTGTCATATCCGGAATAATCCTGAGAATATCCATACTCATCATATTCTGTATCGTAAGATTCTCCCGTATCATACGTGGAGTTGGAAATATCCTCACTGATACTTTGTACCGTAGAAGACGGTGTATAATCGTTCTCTCCAAATAAGAACTGGTGCAGCTTCGTCACATCGGATGCCAGATCTGTCGCTACAACAGAATTTCCAACATCAAGATCAGCCGTTGTACTTTCATACGGAAATCCCTGCGTCTCTCCAAATATATAAGACTTCACGTCTTTTGCATAAGCAATCGTCTCCGTCAGTGTAAAATTCGTCTTCACGTTGTCAAACACTTTATCAATGATCTTGTTGATCGTGGAAAGTTTTGCTTTCTGCGCTTTTATCGCAATCTGCTCCAGTACTTGCCGCTGTCTCTCTGTTCGCTTATAATCGTCACCGCCGCCGTATCTGAGACGGGCATAAGCCGTTGCCTGTACTCCATTCAAATGCTGCTGTCCTAACTGCGTAAACGGAGCTGAATCCACTCCTGTATTTTTAATCACTTCTACAACATAGTTGTTCAGATACGGAATGATGTCCATGCCATTTTCCGCTTCTTCTACATTAATATCAATTCCGCCAAGGGCATCTATCACATGAACTAAAACGGAAAAATCCACTGACACATAGTGCTCAATATTCAGATCCAGATTCTTATTGAGCATAGCAACTGCTTCTTCTTCACCGCCGTAAGCATAGGCTGCATTCGCTTTATTGTAAGTTCCATCTGAAAGCTGCAGAAGCGTATCTCTGTAAACAGAAACCAACTTGATTTCCTTTGTCTCACGGTTCAGAGACGCCACCATGATCGTATCACTTCGGGCCCCCATCTCTTCATCTGTCGCACGCGTATCCAGGCCAAACAGAGCAACAGTCAGGTAACCGGTACCGCTGATCTCCGCTTCCTCCGAAATCGCAAGCTTATCCGGATTTAATGCAACACCGCCAATTTTTCCCCATTTTGCCGCAACCACTGCAACGGTTGCTGTAATCAGCAGGATCAGAACTCCCATCAGAATCGCCACTGCTTTTTTCCCTGGAGACCAAGATGCAAATCCTCTCTTTGCCCTCTTTCTCGAACGCCTCTTCTGTGAAGGTCTTCCATTCACAGACCGCCTCCCATTTGCAGAAGTGCTGCCGGACGGTCGTTTTCTCTGGGCGGATTGCTGCCTCTGCGTTTTGTCCCTGTCGTCTCCCATCTGGTTTCTTTGCTCCGGACGGCGGCGCGGCTGCCCCGACCTCTGAGAACTTCTTCTGTCCGCTCCGGACATTACTGCTCTCGAACGCCTTCTTGTATCTCCCATAATTCTATCCTTTCTCATGGCATACATCATAGATTGCCTAAAATATGCACTTTAACATCATACAATATTTTCATTCAAACATCAATGAAAAAACTGTGAATTTCAAGTTTCTCTCCAGTATCGTGGATTCATCGTACATTTCAAAATCAGCCACCGGGGCAGTTTCTTATAATTTTTCCCCAGTTTATATCCCATGTACTTCCACCCGCTCTTGCATACAAGAGATACCAGAAGCCATGGTCTGCCCGACTTCAGCAGATATTTTGCTGTATCCTTCACCAGACGCATCCCTTCTCCTTCAGAAGGTACTCCTTCAAAAATCTCCGGATGATCTGCCTGTGAGACCGCCAGGTCAAAATTCCGGTGAAACTGCTGTCTGCAGTTATAATTGTGAGAATGGATCACTTTTGCATCTGCCGCATAATAAATCTTCCATCCCTCCTGAACCATTCTGCCTGCCAGGATCATGTCTTCATTGAAAATCGTTTTTCGTACAAATCCTCCAAGCCTTTCGTATACATCCTTTTGGTATGCTGCACAGACATTAGAGCAGAAATAGGTTTTGATTCCCAGTTTGGAAAGATCTTCTTTGGATTTCAATCTGCTGGTTTTCGGATAATTAAATTCTCTTGTATAGCGCTCAATAAACTGACAATCCGCTGCCGGCAGCTGTCTTGCATAAACTGCTGCTACGTTTTCATACGAAAATCCGTAAAGCAGACGCTCGATCAGAAATTGATCCGCCGGCATAGCATCCTGGGTCATGTAGACAAGAATCTCCGCATCTGACATCTCAGCTCCCAGATTTCTCGTACCACCGTGATCAAACTCTTCCGGCAGAATCCGGTGGATCTTGACTCTGTCAGAAATCGTATACAACTCTTTTGGAAAGATCCCGCTCTCTGTATCGATCAGATAGATCCGATTGACCTGAACACTCTGGCTTAACAGACGTTTTACCAGCTGTACGCATCTCTGATCCGGCTTATACGTAGGGATCAGCACATCCACTGTTCTATTTCCTTCCATGTGAACCTTTTCCTTTCCTGCGATATCCGACAAACCAGTACATCATCAAAGTCAGTGCCAGCCAGAACCAGGTCGTCGGATTACTGAACCAGGTCGTAAAAAAGGCAAGCCCCAGATAAATCGCAATCTGTCCATAAAACATATACGTCATCGGATTTTTCTTCTGACGCACCGGAATTGAAACTGCTGCTGCAGTCAGACCGATTATAAACGCAAACAAAGCGGTTCCGATGATTCCAAAATCATAGTAGGCATCATAAAACATCGTTAACGTCGTAAGCTCTGTTTTTGTGACAAAATCCGGAATTGTCACCAGCTGTGGAAATACAAATTTCAATCCCGTCAGTGCAAAAAACGGAAACAGCATCTGCAGTCCCCATGTGTGCGCTGTCAACTGCTCTACCATACAGTTAAAATTCTCAAAATTATTGGCTACATAAATATAAGGCTGTGTAATAAAAATCGGCATTTTGGAATTTTTCATCTCAAAAATTCCATTTAAATAAGTCACATTATGCCGTCTTGCAACTGTCAGAAGTACATACACTGGAATCATGATCAATAAACCTGTGACGATCATCTTCCATGTGATTTTTTTATACAACATCAGATACATCACTGCCGCAAAGCCAACCGCAAACAACAGCTGAAATCTGGAGACACATAAAATAGGAATCGCCACTGCCGTCAGGTTTCCTGCAATTAAAAGTATCCATGTCCTGACCGAAATTTTTTCTGTAACCTTGGTATACAATACAGTCAGTGCCGGAATCAAAATGCAGCTGATTGTAAAATAGTGCACTCCCGAAATATGAAAATAAGAATATGCATGAGGCGCTGAATTGAACAATGGAATATAACCTACCACCACTGCCTCCAACGTAAAACATGCAATGGAAGCTGCCATCAGTCCGAAGATGCAGATCAGAATCCGCTTTGCCGAGATCTCATCTCTTTTTACTTCCTGCCTCTGTTCTTTCGAAAAACGGCCAAGCCAGAGATCATATCCCAGATTGAAACACACATAGATCAGAAAAAAGGTCAGCCATGTCACATTGCTCCAGTCACTCTGCAGCCTGCTGAGCTTCAGGCATGCGATGCCTTCTCCGCCTACCCATGCCAGCGTAAAAAGCCCCCGCATATCCACAAGATTTTTTGTCTTTCTAAAATTCCATATAAACAAAAACATTGCCTCTGCCATCAGAAGTACTGCAGTCACATAATCCAGATGTGCCTTTGCAGCCAATACCGCTGCCGCATAAACTAAAGTATAAGAACTATATTCGATTTTTCTGTCTGCGATCATTTTTCGTAACATTCTTTTCCTCTTTCGCTACTGTGCATAATTTTCCGGATAAACCCCCGTCAGATAAGCCACATCCTGACTGATCTGCTGTACTTCGTCCGAAGGCTGGTATCCAGTCTCTCCAAAAAGCTGCTCATGGAGCTGTCTTACATTGTCCGCATGTCCGATCGCAACCGCATAAGAGCCTTCCAGTCCAATGACATTTTCACTGGTCGTAATATCAAACGGAAAGCCTTTTGTCTCTCCAATTTTGTATCGGAATATATTCAGTCCCAGTTTCATGATATCCGGTGTCGTCATATTCGTTGATATTTCCGGCAGTACCTGATCCAGAATCTTATTCCATTTTACCGGTCCTGCTGTCTTCAGCTTCTGAATCATCTTCTGCAATATGATTCTCTGGCGCTCTGCACGCTTAAAGTCATCTCCGGCTGTATAACGGATCCTGGTATAGGAAACTGCCTGTATTCCATCCAGATTGTGAACTCCCGGAGAATTCTCATCCAGGGTATGTGTCTGCCGTCCTACCACCTGTGAGGTTTCTGCCGTATATCCATTCAGCCAGAATATTTCCTCACTGGTCAGCTCTACTTCCACCCCACCCAGGATATCTATGATATCTGCAAGCGAATTGAAATTTACAGAAGCATATTTTGTAATATCCAGATCCAGGTTCCGGTTGAGCATTGCCACTGCCTCCTGCGGACCTCCAAAGGAATACGCCGCATTTGCTTTCTCATAAGAACCATCCGGCTGCTTTAGCAGCGTATCCCGATATACGGAAATGATCTTTACATCTCCGGTCTTATTGTTGATGCTGACAATCATAATACTGTCACTTCTCACGCCGCCACTTAGCTCTCCGTCTCTGGAATCCAACCCGAACAATGCCACATTCGTGTATCCCTTCGGTGTCTCATGTAGTTCCAGGCTGCTCTCATCCAGTGTATTATGGTTGAGATGATCCAGCTTGTACATCATAAATGCCGCCAAAACAAGAACCGCAAGTATCAGAAATTCCAGGACCAAAAACAGGATTCCCCGCCTTTGTCTTTTTTTATTCAATCGTTTTCTCTGCTGCAGTGATATTCGATCTCTTCTGCGAAACATAGATCCGCCTCCGTTTTAGTATGCGTTTTTGTTGATAAAGCCTTTCAGAAACGTCAGCAGGATAATCTTAAAATCCAGTCCCAACGTCCAGTTTTCAATATAATACAGGTCACACTCAATCCGCTTCCGGATCGAAGTATCTCCACGATAGCCATTCACCTGTGCCCATCCGGTCAGTCCCGGACGCACCTGATGCTTGATCATATATCTTGGGATTTCCTCCTTAAACTTTTCTACAAACAGTGGTCTCTCCGGCCTCGGACCAACCAGGCTCATATCTCCTTTGAGCACATTGAATAGCTGTGGAAGCTCATCAATGCTGGTCTTCCGGATAAATTTTCCTACCGGAGTCACTCTCGGATCATCTTTTGTCGTCCAGCCCTTCTTCTCTTCGCTCTCTTTCTGTACGATCATGGAACGGAACTTATACATGTAGAACGGCTTGTTCTGCAGCCCGATCCGCTCCTGTTTAAAAATCAGCGGTCCCGGTGCAGTCAACTTGATCAGCACAGATACAACCAGCATCACAGGTGAAAAAAGAATGATCGCAACGATCGCACCAAAAATGTCTACTGCGCGCTTCACAAACTTATTCAAAGCATTATTAAGCGGTACATGACGGATGTTGATCACTGGAAGTCCCTGGATATCTTCTGTATATGGTTTTGTCGGAATGATATTGTTATAATCCGGAATAAACTTTGTATGCACACCTGATTTTTCACACATATTTACAATATATTCCAGCTTGTGATACTCATCCAGTCCCAGTGTGATCGCAATCTCATCGATCTGATTCTGCGGAAGAATGACCAGCAGATTGTCGATACTCCCGATCACCTTGATCCCTTTATACTCCATTCCTCTCGGCTGGTGGTCATCCAGAATTCCCCGCACGGCATATCCCCACTCCGGGTTTGCAAGAATCCGGTCAATATACTGCTCTGCCGCGCGGCTGTAGCCAACCAGAATCATATGTTTCTGATTATATCCGTTCTTTCTCGCCTTGCGCAAAACCATCCTCACCATATTTCTGGCGAATACTTCCATGGTAATATTGACAAAGCAGAAAATAAATACTACCCATCTGGAATATCTGTCTGAAAGCTTTGCAAGGAAAAATACCATGGTCACACCCATCAGGCCGATCACATTCGCCTGTACTACATGCCAGGCTTCCAGCCTTCTTCCCTGTACCCGCTTCGGCGTGTAGAGCTGAAATGCGTAATACAGGATCAAATAGGACGGCACCAGAAAGAACAGTACCTTCATATACTCTCTCAGTGACAGATACCATGGATCCAGGTCAAATAATCCGCTCCGAAAACGGATATACCAGGACAGCACATATGCTACAATGATCACTCCTGCATCCAGCACAACCTGAATGCGGTTTAATAATTTCTGATTTTCTTTTATCATAATACGACCTTCCGTTATCTTACTTATAAAAACACATTATCTATGATATAATACAATACTTTATTTCAATGGACAAGCACAAACTTGATTTTAACAGTATTTTATTCATTTTTCCGTAATATTTTCGTAATTTTTAATAAACATATGTTTGTATAGAAAAACAGAACCGAATTTGATATAATACATTCGCGAAATAAATTACAGCAGTAATAGAAATGAGGAGCACATGAAAGTTACTATCATTATTCCCAATTATAACGGAAAACATTTTATGGAGCCCTGTCTGGCTTCTTTAAATGAACAGACTTGCCGGGATTTCAAGATCCTGATCGTGGACAATGCCTCCACGGACGGAAGTCTGGAATATATGGAACAGACTTACCCTGATATCGAAGTGCTGGCCCTGGATTCTAACTATGGATTCAGCCGTGCGGTCAATGAAGGGATACGTCACGCAGATACCCCGTACGTCATTCTTTTAAACAATGATACAACCGTGGATTCTCGCTATGTCGAAGAGATGATCCGGGCGATCGAGGTCTCTGACCGGATTTTTTCTGTGAGCAGCAAGATGATCCAGATGTATCACCCCGATCTGATCGACAGCGCAGGAGATCTCTATACCTTGATGGGCTGGGGGGTATGCCGGGGAGCCGGACGACCGGTTTCGAATTACACCGAAGATGATACGGTATTTACGGCCTGTGCCGGAGCTGCTATCTACAGACGAAGCGTGTTTGATAAAATCGGCTTCTTTGACGAAAGCCATTTTGCCTATCTGGAAGATATCGATGTTGGTTACCGTGCCATGATCTACGGCTATAAAAACCGGTTCTGCGCTTCCGCTCTTGTGTACCACGTCGGAAGCGGAACGAGCGGTTCCAAATATAACACTTTTAAAGTGAAACTATCCGCCCGCAACAGTGTCTGGCTGAATTACAAAAATATGCCGCTTTTGCAGCTGATCCTGAATTTCATCCCATTACTTTTGGGATATCTGGTGAAATATTTATTTTTCTGCAAAATCGGATTTGGAACAGATTACAAAAACGGAATCAAAGAAGGAATCCATGGTCTGTCCAAATGCCGCAAGGTTCCGTTTCGGATGGAGCATCTAGGCAGCTATATCCGGATCGAATTTGCCCTGATACGCCACACATTCGGTTATGCGGCCGACTGGCTGAAAAGAAAATTATTGCATAAATAGAAAACACAGGAAGGAAAGAGACTTCTGTCATCTCTTTCCTTCCTGTTTATCTTTTCTTATACCATCTGGCAAATTTTCTTACAAATTGTGATTTCCAATACTTAATATTTTCTTCCGGGAGAAGAACACGGGTTTCATATGGGGCTGTAATCCATGCTTCTACCTCTTTTTGCATACTACGTCCTAATACAGGCAAATGCATTTCTTCACGCAACGCCTGTGCATAGTCTGTATCTGAAAGGATCAGACTTCTCTTTAGCATGGTAAGACTTTGAATCCCAATCTGTATGTTTGTTCCTATATAGTCAAGTTCTGCCGTCTCACAAAATATTTTTTTCAATGTTGATATTGAGCCCGGAAGTAATTTATATTTATTTAAATCCCCTAATTTTTGGAGATAATCCAGATTTTTCCTATCTTTGATCCAGATATACACTGTTTCGTACTCTTCCCTTAACATATTCAACATTCTGCTGTCTTCTTCCCTGCAATCTTTTTTCTCTTCCAAGACTACTAACACTTCTTTTCCTTTTTCTTTAGGGATTTTTTTGCATCTCTGTGCTGTCAGACTCCATAAAGACGGACATCCCGTCCGTATCACATTATGAATTCCTATCTGCTCCAGAAAATATCTTGTCTTCTCATCACGAACTGCATGAACTCCTTTGGAAGATAACAGAAAGTGAAGTACATTCTGTGTATAATCACTAATCTGATCACCTTCTGTAAAATCACACACACCTGCTCCCATAAGATAAATTCCCTGATATTCCATCAATTGTTCTAAAAGCAAAAGCTGTCCTGATTTTTCCATCTGTTTTGAAAGCACATTTGCACCACATAAAATTTTTCTGCTCCCAGTTAGTTCTCCTGCACTTTTTTTACAATAATATGGTGGCACACAAATAAGCGGTCTGTCCAAAAATAAATCTCTACATATCTCTCCACTTTCTTTCATCACCATTTTATCTTCAAAATAATTTGTCCTGTCTGCTATATCAAAAAATACTATTTTATCATCAGAAAATTTGAATTTTTTTGAATCTTTCATTATTTGAATTTGATGAATCCGTTCTTTTTCGATTTGACTGGATACTTCTCCTTGAAAATATTCATGTAGCTTTGGAGTTATTATTTCATATAAATCGATCTCTGGGACTATCTGCACTTTATTTTGGAAAAGCTGTTCCAGATATCTTATATAGTCATCAAACTTCAGTTTATCTTCTATCCATGCTTTTGCACCCGTCAACACTTCTTCCCGTCTCTCGCTCAAAAGCTGTTTTGTCACTTTCGCCATTTCCTCAACATCAAACTCAGAAATCAAATTTCCTCTGCCTTCGTCCAGCATTGTATTGACCCCACCAGAATTCTTAAATGCTACTACCGGAATTTCATACTTCATTGCCTCCAATACCACCGATGGAAATGGATCCTCTCTTGATGTAAGCCAGAATACATCTGCATGTCTCAACAATTCATGATATTTTTGTTTATCTTTAATAAACGGAATAAAATGAACTTTTCCTTCTAGGTTCGATTGACGAATCTGATTATAAATCCATCCTTCCAAAATCGGATCCGAAAATTTTCCTGTCCATACAAAGTGGACTTCCTCTGTTTTTTCTTTTCGAGAAAGAATCTGTGCTGCTGATACAAATAAATCTGTTCCCTTCCTCAATTCACACGTTCCTGAGCACATGACAATTTTTTGATCCAATGAAAAACCATATTCTTCAAATGAGAACCTTGAATCCCCCTCTTCGTCAACCTGCATATACACACCCTGAGGCCGAATCGAACATTTCCCCCTGATCACTGGAAAAAGAGTCTCAAATCCCTTCTGTACACTATAATCGGGAAATACAATGTAGTCAGAGTAATATGCAATCGACTCACCTGGAGATAGAAATCCATACAACTCTATCGTTGTCTTCATCTCATGTATCAAAGAAACAATAAAAAATCCATACTGTTTTAAAAGAGGAACATACTTCCCTGACACAACAGTATTCGTAATCACTCGACAAAATCCCTCTTCTCTCAAAAGCTGCATTAAATGCTCCAGATATTCTTCGGCCTCCCAGTTTTTTGACTCTCCTTTTGTACCACACCAGCCGACTGATATCTGATTTCTCGCATTATCATGCAAATAGAATATAGGAATCTCTTTTTCTGCATACTTTTCTTCTAAAAATCCATCCCCATGATTCGCAGCCAATACCACAACATCTCGACCATTTTCTTTCAGCTTTTCCGCAATATGATATGCCAAAAGCGGTGCTCCTGTATTACTCATATCATGAGTCAATACTGCTATCTTTTCTTTTCTGCCAAGTTGTCCCATATTTTCTTTTAATGCATTCAGAGCATTTTCAGAAGATGCTGAAGCAATTTCCAATTTTTCTATTTTCACAACAACATTTTGATCTGATAAGTCCAATCGAACTGCCTCTGCCGGATAAGGAAAATAGATTTCTTTCTCTATATGCCTATTCAAATATAGTGGAAAGTGGTATGCTTGTTTTTCACTAAATACCTCGCCTTTTCCTTTATAATACAGCACAGCATTCAAAGCTTCTATTCCTTCAATACAAAGAAAAAAGGATAAACGAACGCCCATCACTGATTCCGTAAAATAAACATGAAGCTGTGGATCCTGTTCCTGTAACTCCCACATATTGCCGGTCTGCTCCATGTTTACATAGGATCTGCATGCTTCGTTTTCTATACTTATTCCATCTCTTTTCATCCCCCTGTACCTCCCCGCTGATTTTTTCTTATTGTACCATATTCTTCTGTAGAAAAAAAAGACAAGATTCCTTAAATCCTGCCTTTTATCTTTTGTTGTTTAAGAAAATCTTGTCATATAACCCGGATACTCCGCGTGTCCTGTGGCAAGCATTTCTCCGTTTACTGTAATGTGAATTTTTGCACAATGGTAAACATCCAAATACGTGTTGCAGATGCTTCCAATCACCAGATATTCTGCGGAAGATCCCATCTCTTTAATGTAAGTTCCAAACTTTTCGGAGAGATCCAGATCAATGACCTGTTCTCCATCCTTTTCTTTCTTTGTAAAACTTAGAACTGTGGTATCCGATGGAAGAACTCCGGCTGCTGCCAACTGAGAAAGGACAGTTTCCGGTGTGATTGCCTCAAGTGAAACCTCTTTTTTATCAAAGCCGGATACATCCTTGTTCTGGGCATACACAGTAATTGTTCCTGCTCCCAGATTATTTGCATCCTGTGTGTTTTCTGTCTGCTCCTGCTGTGTCTGGTCTTGTTCATTCTGTCCGTCCTGATTGACATCCTGATCAGATGTGTCATTGTCCTGATCCTCTTTCTGCTCTTCCTGTGTTGCATTTTGTTCCGGAGTTGATTCTGTTGTTTTTCCACAGGCTGTAATTCCAAACATCAGCACAACCACTGTCAAAATTCCCAATACATATTTTTTCTTCATACTCCCATTCCCCCCTTAACGTATTTCTGACAGATATCTTTTCAAGGCATCCTGCCAGGTCGGAAGCGGCGTGAAGCCGTTTTTCTTCAGTTTAGATTTGTCCATTCTGCTGTTGTGAGGGCGTTTTGCCTTTGCCGGAAATTTGTCGCTTGTCACCGGAACTACATTGACATCCATTCCTGCCTGCGCAAAAATCTCTTTTGCAAATTCATACCAGGTGATATATCCCCCTTCATTTGTCACGTGATATTTTCCATAAGCATCTTTTTCCAGCATATCCACAAGCAGTCTGGCAAGATCATAAGTATACGTCGGAGTTCCTACCTGATCATCCACAACTGTCAGAGTATCATGTGTCTCTCCCAGATTCAGCATGGTCTTGATAAAATTCTTTCCATTCACACCAAAGACCCACGCGATACGAACAATATAATATTTCTCCAAGAGACGTTCCACAGCCTGTTCTCCCTCATATTTGGTCTGTCCGTAAATATTCAGTGGCTGTGTTACTTTATCATCCGGCTCCCACGGACGTGTTCCTTCTCCCTCGAACACGTAATCTGTACTGATATAGATCATCGGGATATCAAGTGCCTTACATACTTTTGCAATATTCTCAGTACCTTCAGCATTGACTTTTCTGCACATTTCTTCATTGTCTTCTGCTACATCTACTGCCGTCCATGCTGCACAGTGAACAACGCTGTCTACCTTTGCCTCACGAATGACAGAATCTACTGCTGCTGCATCTGTGATGTCCATCTCTTCAACATCTACACCAACACCTTCATATCCTCTCTTTGCAAGCTCGTTCATGACATCATGTCCAAGCTGACCTTTTACTCCTGTTACTAACGCTCTCATAGATTGTCCTCCTTCGCAGTCTATCTATTTTCTGTTCTTTTCCTTATAAGATACATCATTCAATGCATACTGTCCAGCATTAACTGTGTTTTCTCCCTCTTGCATCTAGCCATATACCAACTTCTCGAATTCCTCCTGCAGCCGTCGGAATCAACAAAATAAAGTATGTCCAAATATACTGTGATTTTGCTTCCCACAATATATGAAAGAAAAATCCACCAAGAACTGTTGTCAATAATAATAATTCTCCTAATTCCATCTGCTTCCTTCTCTTCCATATTCCAATTCCTGCCATACTCAAAATCAAAAAGTGAATCACATCAAACCATTTATAAAGAATTTTTCCTGTTCTTCCATAATAAAAAGAGGCTGCAATTTTTGAAATCCCATCTGGATGCTGATCCGGCTGATGATTGCTAATCCACAATGCCTCAAAACTCGGTTCATTCCATTGTGAAACAATCTTGTGATAATAAAACTCAACTGCTACTTTTTTATTTTCACTAAATCCTTTCAGAGATTCTTGAATATGGTTTAATGCTACTTCTCCCTCTGTTTTCCCTGTTTCACTCGCCTCATTCATCATATCGATCAAAGACACGTCATACCAGCCTTCTGCAAGAGGACCTTTTTGCATTCCCATTGCGATCCAGAGCAATTTGGATGCTCCTTTCTCCAACTCTATCCCTGAACGTGCGGAATAATATTTTTCCAATCCTGCCTGTGCTCCAAAGCTTAGACTGAACATTAACACAATACAGAGTAAATTCCATCCTTTTTTTGATTTCATGCAGTCTACGAACAGTACTGCTACCATAGCAATCATTGCCACCTGATAATTGCTTTTCACTAATACCGCCAGTACAGCGCATACTACAAACGCCACTGCATATCTGAGTTTTCGATTTTCAAAATGTTCCAAAAGGAATACAAACCCAAGAAGAGAAAGTGCCAGCCCTATCAGATTTCCATATACAAATGTTGTATAAAAAATCGGAACACAAAACATAAACAACATAACCACTGTAATTCGCTCTGCCGTCTCTGTTTTGAAAATTTTTTTTGACAACTTCAACAAACATCCATATACAACACACAATGTCAATACGTTTAACATCTGATAAACCAGATAATTTCCTGCTCCAAAAAGCCGATATATCTGTTCCAACAGCCAGATAATCCCCAACTGATGTACATACTGATATACATATCCGCCTTTCTGGAGCATCGAATAATCATTATTCAAAAACTGCACTGCGGCGTTGGAAACCATCATATCATCTGCAACCGGAACCGGACGAGTCAGAAAAATCCATCCAAGTGATAATACCAGCACACTTATGATCAAAAAAATTTTCATACTGATAAGTGAAATGCGTTCTAAATATTTCGTTCGATATAGTAAAAATATAATAAAAACACATACTGCCAAGGTAATTATAAAAATATCACTTTTATAATGAATAACTTCCGGAAGATATTGATTGCTCTCATCCCATTCAAAAACACTGGTAAACAGAAAACTTACAACCGCAAGAAAGCTGACCAGAATCAGTGAAAACCAAACTACAATATTTCGGAATACGCTATCGATTATTTTTCTCATGTGTGCCTCCTATATACTCATACACGAATAGTAATTGATAATCATGCCTGAAACACCACATACTGCCGTAATCCCCATAAGAAGGCAGGTTGCGTTTTTATTTTTGAAATCCCACTCTCTCAGCATAAACACAGTACAGAAAAGAAAAGCAAAATTCATGATCCATCCGGTTCTGTATCCAGACGCCCATACTGTCGGCGAAAATCCCATAACAGCCTTTGTTGCCAGTCCCATAACAAATGTTCCGATCAGAATCCACGTTGTCCATGTATTTTTTCCAAACAAATAAAACAAAATCAGAATCAAGCAACACACGCCAATAATACTTCCTACTACAATATATGTTTTGTAATTATAAACTCTGTCTCCAACAAAAATTCCCATCTCCTGTACTAAGCTAAAAGGTAATCTCTCATCACCACGATATCCATGCATTTTACTAAGTGATAACAGAAAAAATGCCGGAATCGCACCTAACACACGATACTGCCATTTTTTATATTTCTGCCAGATTAAAACCATCAGTGTAAACAGCATCATAAAAAAGAATACATTATCCTGCAGGAAAATCTCCTTGATCACCGCACTGATCCCTAAATCCACTTTATTGAACAGTGACATATCTGCAAACACTGGAAACCATGCTTCAATTTCTTTCTCTTTCCGTATGACATTTCCAGGGCTCAGTATAATATAGATTAAAGACAGCACACTCAATCCGGTCTGTATGGCTGCGTATTTATAGATTTTTTTAGTACTAAACCAGCAATAGAGATCAAATATCACATATGCCATCAATATAACGACTGACATCTGTTCTGCGTTTGCTCCGATCAGCAGACAGGCACTGTAAAAAATCATTTCAAAGCCATTGATTTTTTCATGCTCTAAAAATTTCCTCAACGGATACAGCCCCATAATTCCAAAACTGAGCGGCCACATATAGTTTACAGTCGTTGCAATCCAACCTGCAGAATTCAAGATCGTATACGTAATAGTCACTACGAGCATACTGGTGATTGTATTAATATAAATACTGTCTTCTGTCTTTTGAATTGCCATTTTGGATAAAAATATTGCCACACAGGTGATCAGAGCGGAATCCACGATTCTCCAGAAATATAACGGCGCTCTTACTGTAATCATAAGAAGCAATTCTATCGCTGTACGGGAGGACCATTCCATATAACGCTGATGAAGCCATGTCAGAAATGAAAATCCCTCTGAACAGGCAACCTCTTTAAACCAGAGATCATCTCCAAAATCAGGGACAATTCCTTTATGTATCCATAATTCGACTAAAAACAGAACGACAAACGGTACATAGACCGCACTTTTCTTTTTCCACGCCTTTTGCATTATTTTTCTCCTTTTTGTTTTTCGCCTATGAATTATATCACACTTACTATTTTTACTCAATATTCCAGACTTTTCCTGTTTTTGCGAAAAAATGGGGCATTGCATGACATTTCGCAATACCCCACACTTTCTTTTTTAGATCCTTAAACTAAAATCAGTTTTATCCAGAGTCAGATTCGGACTATAATACGGATCCCCTTCATTCAGAATTTCCTTCCATCTGTACTGGAATGTCCGGATTTCTCCCTGAAATCGAAGTACTTTTTCTTCTGTATCTTCCAATCCTCTGGATTTTGATTCATAATGATGCAATTCTGCATATGGATTATAAACAACTAAATATCCTGCTTCTCTGACTTTCAGGCAAAAATCCACATCATTGAATGCTACTGCCAGCTTTTCCTCAAATCCATTGACTTTCTCAAATACTTTTCGTTTCGTCATCAAACAGGCTGCTGTAACTGCACTGTAATCCTGAGCTGTTACAATTCTTCCAAAATATCCCAGAGAATCTTTTGGTTCTCCGACAAATGTATGTCCGGCAACTCCGCCAAGTCCTATGATCACACCTACATGCTGAATGGTATCGTCCTCATAATATAATCTTGCTCCGACAATTCCCACATCATCACGCATGCAATATCCAAGCAGTTCTTCAATACAGTCTGGATTGATGATTTCTGTATCATTATTTAAAAACAGAAGATATTCGCCTTTGGCAAATCCTACTCCGTAATTATTAATCGCAGAATAGTTAAATTCCCGCTCCCAGAATACCACTTTTACTTTTGGATTTTCTGCCTGAAGTTTTTCATAATATGCAAAGGTTTCTTTCTTTTGGCTGTTGTTCTCGATTACAATATATTCAATGTTTTTATAAGTTCCTTTTTCTTCAATTGAACGGATACACTTATCCAGATCTTCTGTGTGGTCTTTGTTTGGAATGATCACAGATACCAGAGGCTGCTCTTTTAGACGATACTTACTTCTGTAAATTCCGTTTAACTGTTCCGCTGAAACTTCGGCGTCAATTCCACATCTGTCATAATGCGCCTGAATCGCACGGATTCCTGCTTCAAAAGCATATCTCTTGCTTTCCGGATTCTCCGCTGTTGAATCCTTATGCGCACGCCAGTGATACAAAATCTTCGGAATATGCCGGATATTCACTGCCTGCTCTGCACACCGCAATACAAAATCATAATCCTGCGCACCGTCATACTCATGATTTAACAGACCAACTTTTTCAAAAAGACTTCTCTTTACCACAAACAAGTGGCAGATGTAATTTACACTTCTGAGAAGGTCTATGTTAAAATCTGTCTTAAAATGCGGCTGGAAATGTTCTTTTCCATCCATAGAAATTTTATCTTCATCTGTATAAATCGCCTCAATTGTCTGATCCTGATTCAACAAACGAACACACTCATAAAAAGCATCCGGAGCAAGCAAATCATCATGATCTCCGAACGCAATATAATCCCCTGTGCAGATTTTCAATGCTTCATTTGTGTTGTCTGATATATGAAGCTGGTTTTCATTGTGAACAACCTTAATTCTTGCATCTTTAGCTGCATACTGGCACAATTTTTCTTTGATCGGAGAATCTTTTCCGCTTCCATCTGACATACACAATTCCCAGTTTCCATAAGTCTGCTTCTTAATAGAATCTATCATTTCATCCAGATATTTTTCTGGTGTTTTATACAATGGAACTACGATTGAAATTTTAGGTTCATACGTAAAATGCTGTTTTCTTTGTTCCGCAAGCATTTTCTCAGTTGGGAAATGCGTCTTCATCCAGTTTTTATAAGAAACTTCGTCCTTATGTGTAAGCTTTGTGTAAAACCGGTCAATTGTCCGTTTTATTCCGAACTGCTGATAGTACACATATGCTTTGAATCCACTTTTTTTCAATTTCTGGATTCCTTTTTTTATTTTAGACGGTTTTAAAATCAATTCTGATCTGGCAGTCTGCTTTCCTGATTTCATTACAATTTTAATCTTTTTAGGAACTGAGCCACTGCACTCTGCTGTAAAACCGTGTACTTCTTTCTCTGTACATTCTGGATAGTGACGCATTACATCATTTCTTCTTTTATACTTTATCACGTTATCCAACTTACGGTCTTCACTGTCATATAACGTAATTTTCACTTCCTCTGTACTTACAAACCAGCCTGTTACACGGAATACTTGATTCCCTACCGTACCACCATCAATACAGTGTTCTATTTTATTCTCCAACTTTTCCAGATGTGAAATTTTTATCCTCAGACTTTCTCTCATCTGATTCTGACACTGATTAACCAACGTCAGATATTTTTTATTTCGCCAGTCTTTTGGCAATTTTACCCAGAGATACATTCTATTCTTAATTTCTGCTTTTCCATCCGCACATTGATGAGCATCTACTACATCTGTATGCTGCTCTGTTTTATAAACCAGCTTTTCATCATCAATACTTGCTACGAGTTGATTCTCCCCCATCTCATTCTCCGCGAACCAGCCCTGTATCAGCAGAGTATTTCTATCTTTTACATGAAATCTATATGCTGTCACATAAAATTCGTTTTTCATCCTGTTCTCCTACTTGAATAACTTGTATAATAATTTCATAAAGATCACAATAAAAGCAACAAAACCAAGAAGTACCACAAACGTCTCCACATCAAATCGATGGCTGATATATCTGGCCGCAAGCGCTCCCTGCGTCTCATTGTTTTTAATGCTCAGAACTTGTGCTCCCTCTTCTTTTTGAGGCACTACATAAAAGCTTACGCCATTTGCAGCATCTGCCCCTGTCTCTGTAATCTCAAACAGATATTCTTTTCCTTTTGCAGACTCAACCGTTTCTATATCGAACCGATTGAATTTATTATTTTTAATTTCGCTTGCTTTCGTACTTCCTGATGCGACTTTCTTATTTGTCTTAGCATCCCGAAGAATATACTGTACTTCTACATCTTCTACATTCCCAGTTACAGAGCACTTAATATTTAGCCCATCCAGAATATCTTCTTCACTTACAAACTCCTGACTTATCGTTTCTCCTTCCAGAAGCACTCCTGTACTGATAAATGCTGACGTATCTGCATTTCTGTCATATAAATATGAGTTTTTATCAATATGCGCATACAGAAAAGCCAAAACTACAATAATCAGAATTCCTATGCCTGTTTTTATATATTTTTTCATTTCAACAATTCCTCTTTACGCTTTTTCATATATGCTGCATATTTCCTGAGCATCTCCAAACATCTTCAACACCCCATGATCCAGCCATACTACCTTATTACAAATTTTTTTCACCTGTTCGATACTATGAGACACAAATAAAATTGTTGTTCCCTGATCTTTCATATTCTGGATTCTGGCTTCACACTTTTCCTGAAATCGAAAATCTCCAACAGACAGCACTTCATCCACGATCAGAATATCCGGAATCCCGATTGTTGCGATCGCAAATGCCAGGCGGGATACCATTCCGGAAGAAAAATTCTTGACGGGAACATCCATAAACTCACTTAATTCCGAAAACTCTACGATATCTTCATACTGTGCTTCCATCTGTGCACGATTATAGCCAAGCAGGGCTCCATTTAAAAACACATTTTCTCTGGCTGTCAGATCCATGTCAAATCCGGCTCCCAGTTCAATCAATGGTGCAATGTTTCCTCCGACTGTCACTTGTCCTTTTGTCGGCTTTAGCACTCCTGCAATAGTTTTCAGCATCGTACTTTTTCCACTTCCATTTAGACCAATAAGTCCTAAAGAGTCTCCTTGCTTAACCTCAAAAGAAACATCCTTTAGCGCCCAGAATTCGTCATAAGAAACCTGCTTTTTCAAACTCTTTATCACATATTCCTTAAAACTGTCAAACTTCTCGGAAGACAAACTGAATCTCATCGAGACATGTTCGACACTGATAATTGTTTCATGTTCCATACACTTCTCCTAAATATTCAGTATAAACTCATCCTGATTTTTATAAAATACATACGTTCCCAATATAAGCGCAACTGCCACTTCCACAACTCCCAGTACAACTGCTGAAAATGTTGGTAAAGTATTATAAAACATCACATCCCGGAACATCTGTACCATATTCGTCAGAGGATTGATATTTACAACTGTGCGGACTGACTCGGGCAGAATTGACATTGGATAAATAACCGGTGTCAAATACAATAGACCTGTTGTAAATACGGAATATAAATGCATAATATCCCTAAATTTAACAGTCAAAGCTGCGAGCAGCATCCCCACACCCAATGAAAACAAAATAATCATCGCCAACGGGATCACACTGAAGATTACTGTCCAATGCAATTCTGCACGCATTGCCACCATGACCAAAATCAATGCTACCAAAGATGCCATCAGATTGATAAAACTAGAGAACACTCTGGCAATCACAAACAAATATTTAGGTACATATACCTTTTTGATCAGTGCTGCGCTTCCTATGATCGAAGTCATGGAACTTGTCGTCGCATCATTAAAAAAGTTAAAAATTAACTGACCGCTCAAAATGTACAGCGGGAAATTTTCAATATCAAATTTAAAAATACTGGAAAACACCACTGACAGAATAATCATCATAAACAGCGGATTCAACAGTGTCCACAGCACGCCCAATACAGACCGCCGATACTTAATCTTGATATCTCTCGCCACAAGTTCTGCTAAAAGCGGCTGAAATTTTTTAAAATTCTGAATATAACTTGACACAATCTTCCTCCGGCTTCTATTTATTCAATTCTTTGATTCCGCCCCATTTCTGATCTTTTTCAGAAATTGTCAGCTCCATATCTTCCGGAATCGGCCATTCAATCCCGATATCCGGGTCATTCCATGCCAGACCGCCCTCATCATTTGGATGATAGAAATCTGTACATTTATAAGCAAACTCTGCTGAGTCTGACAGTACAACAAATCCGTGTGCAAAATCCTTCGGAATAAAGAACTGCTTTTTATTCTCTGCTGAAAGCACAACTCCATACCACTGTCCATAGGTCTTAGAGCCTTTTCTCAAATCTACAGCAACATCGAATACTTCTCCGCTTACCACGCGAACAAGCTTGTCCTGCGGATAATTGATCTGGAAATGGAGGCCACGGAGTACTCCCTTTTTCGAGCTGGATTGATTGTCCTGAACAAATTCCATATCAATTCCGGCTTCTTTATAGTCATTGTAATTATAAGTCTCCATAAAGTATCCTCTCTCGTCCCCAAATACAGCTGGAGTAATTACTTTTAACCCTTCAATTTCGCAAGTTTCTACTTTAATTTTTCCCATGATTAAAATTCTCCTCTATTTCTGATCAATATATTTTCCGTCCAGAACATCTTTCAAATATCGTCCATACTGGTTTTTCTGATAAAGTTCACATGCTTTTCCAAGTTTTTCTTTATCGATCCAGCCATTATTGTATGCAATCTCTTCCAGACATGCAATTTTACGATTCTGATGTGTCTCAACTGTTTTTACGAAATTTGTCGCATCAACCAGTGATTCATGTGTTCCTGTATCCAGCCATGTAAATCCCTGCCCAAGCAGTGCCACATCCAGATTCCCTTTTTCCAGATAAATTCTGTTCAGATCCGTGATCTCCAGCTCTCCTCTGGCACTTGGTTCGATCTGTTTGGCATATTCTACCACATGATTGTCATAAAAATACAATCCAGTCACTGCATAATTAGATTTTGGATGCTCTGGTTTTTCTTCCAGTGAAACTGCCTTTCCATCCTGATCGAATTCAACCACACCAAAACGCTCCGGATCGTCCACATAATATCCGAATACTGTCGCTCCATCTTCTTTTGCCGCAGCGACTTTGAGCCGTTTGCTCAGTCCATGCCCGTGGAAAATATTATCTCCCAGGATCATCGCACAGCTTTCCCCGTTAATAAACTCTTCCCCGAGTAAGAATGCCTGCGCCAATCCGTCCGGTGATGGCTGCACCTTATAACTGAGCTGGATTCCAAACTGGCTTCCATCTCCTAAAAGTTCTTCAAATCTCGGTGTGTCATCCGGAGTTGAAATAATCAGGATCTCACGGATTCCTGCTTCCATTAGAATACTGAGAGGATAATAAATCATCGGCTTGTCATAAATTGGAAGTAACTGTTTACTTGTTACCTGTGTCAACGGGTAAAGTCTTGTTCCTGATCCCCCTGCTAAAATAATACCTTTCATCTTTCAATCTTCCTCCTGTTCGTAGATTCAACCTCATAACGCAAACCAGCAGTATCCTAGGATACTGCCTGTTTGAACGCATTATTTATACATTTCTTCGTAATATTTCTGATAGTCACCGCTTGTAACATTCTTCATCCATTCCTCATTCTCAAAGAACCATTTGATCGTCAAGCGAATACCGTCTTCAAACATTGTTTCCGGATACCAGCCCACTTCTTCTTTGATCTTATCCGGCGCAATAGCATAACGTCTGTCATGTCCTTTTCTATCTTCCACATATGTGATCAGCTTTTCACTGACAAGTTCTTTTCTTGGATCTCCCTCTGGCAACATCTCCTGTAATGTATCCAGAATAATGTGGATAATCTGAATATTCTGTTTTTCATTATGACCGCCAATATTATACGTCTCAAAAAGTCTTCCTTTTTCCTGAACCATGTCAATTCCTTTTGCATGGTCTTCTACATACAGCCAGTCTCTGACATTCTTTCCGTCTCCGTATACCGGAAGATTCTTGCCCTGCAGAGCATTGTTAATGATCAGCGGAATCAACTTCTCCGGAAACTGATACGGGCCATAGTTATTGCTACAGTTTGTGATATTTGCCGGAAATTTATACGTATCCATATAAGATTTTACCAGCATATCCGATGATGCTTTACTTGCAGAGTATGGGCTGTGCGGATCGTACGGAGTTGTCTCATAGAAATATTCTCCCTCCTCTTCCAGTGATCCATACACCTCATCTGTAGAAACATGAAGGAATTTCTTGCCCTCCTTAAATGTTCCGTCAGGAAGCTCCCATGCTGCTTTTGCCGCATTGAGCATCACAAGTGTCCCGAGTACATTTGTCTTTACAAATACATCCGGATTTTTAATGCTTCGATCAACATGACTCTCTGCAGCAAAATGTACTACTCTGTCAATCTCGTTCTCTTCAAAAATCTTGTTAATCGCATCTGCATCACAGATATCTGCCTTTACAAATGTGTAATTTTCTCTGTCTTCTATATCTTTCAGGTTCTCAAGATTTCCTGCATATGTCAGCTTATCTACATTGATGATGCGGATTTCGTTGTCATACTTTTTAAACATGTAATGAATATAGTTTGATCCAATAAACCCGGCTCCACCGGTTACTAAATATGTTCTCATAATTTTAACCTCCAATATATTCTTTAGAATTATAACATTTCTTTAACATCTATGCAACAATTTTAATTGCATCACTCCGAATAACTCTTAATACGATTTTAAAATAAAAAAGACCCCTTACATTCCATTCATCGAAACATAAGGGGTTCTTTCCTCAAATTCTGTTTATTTGTTTTTTAATACATCCATCATATTTACAATCTGGTATCCATAATTTTTGCTGCTTGCCCATCCTGTTCCACTTGGATTTTCTTTAATTCCCAGCCATTCCACATAAGGTGCTGAATTGCGGGTAACATATTTAAATCTTGGATCTACACATGCATTTTTTAAAGCTTCTGAAGAAGCATAGGCCTTCAGATGCTGGATCTGTGCCCGAATTCCGGTTCTAACGTCCGGAAAACTTGCTGCCTGCCCCTGTGAATTGCCATCCAATGCTCCCAGTCCCGCAAAATTGAATTGTTCAATCTTTACTATACCACCAAATTTCAACCATGCACTTTCTTTCATGGCCTGCGCAAACGCAACTTCAGCTTTTACTCCTTCTGCTGTCGCCTCGTCATAATATATCTGGCAAAAATCTCTCAACGTAGGAGCTCCACCTTTTCCAAGTGCTTCCGCAGGATACTGATTTCCAGTACTTTCATAATAACGCATCATCTGTTCCACTGTAGTAGTACTCTCCCCCATAATCGGAGTTAAATTTTCAGTATTCTGTTCTGATGAATTACCAGAAACCTCATATGTTGTTCCAGCTACAAATGCATAGATACTTGTTTCTGTTAAGATATATACATGGATATTATATGTACCTTTATTATTCTGGTGTCTGGACAGTTCCACTTCTGCTTTATATGTTCCATCACCTTGTTTTTCAGCGGAATACCAGACAATATCACTTTGATCTTCTTTGCTCCAAACCGGAATCTGCACTTCCTGCACTCCGGATTTAGAAGATACATTCTTTACAACAACATCAAAGGTTCCTTTTGCAGCATTATAGTTTTTTACTTCTATTGTTCCTTTCGGTTTTGAAACTTCAAATGTGTCTGCAACAAGAAACTTCTGTACTCCATCAATCATTCCATATACATGAACATTATAGCTGCCAGCAGTTTTATGATTACTAATCTCAATTTCTGTACTCCATGCATCTGCATTTTTCTGTGTTCCCTGATACCAGATCAAATCATCCTGTCCGTTTGTATCACTCCACACTGCAAACTGCACACTACTGACTTTCCCAAGCGCATTTGCATTTTCTATCGTGGCAGTGTATTTCTTTTCTTTCCCATCTGCATTCGATATACTTACTTTGGGCTCCATTTTGCTTACATCTTTGCTTGTACCGTCCACAAACTGCATGATACCGTTTTTGGCAGTTACATATGCATGGATATTATATATTGTATTCTGATTGTGATTCTTTGTCTTCACAATCACTTTATAGCTGCCATCACTCTGTTTATCTGCCTGATACCACACAATATCACTCTGATTTGACTCGCTCCAAACTGGAATATATACTGCATTGACGCCTGATTTTGAAGTTACATTTTTCAAGATTACTTCAAAACTTCCTTTTGACTCGCTGTAATTTTTCACTTCCAGAGTTCCTGTCGGAGAACTCACTTTAAAAGTAGTATTTCCAATTAACGTCTGCTTTTTCCCAACTGTGCTGTATACATGGACATTATAAACACCTGCTGTCTTATGATTTACAATCGAAATTTCTGTACTCCATGTAGATGATTTCTTCTTTGCATCATACCAAATCAAATCGTCCTGTCCATTTACGTCACTCCACACCGCAAACCTTACCTGATCTGCGTTTCTGACATTCTTTGCTGTCAATTCATACTGGCTTTCTTTTCCGGTCTCATCTTTTGCTGTAATCTCAACTGCAGAAGCTTCTACCTTCTGCGTAGTAGAAGCAACCATCGTCTGACTTCCGTCATTGCCCAGAATATATATGTGAATATTATATGTACCAGTATTATTTTTGTGGTTTGCAATGTCTACTCCTACTTTATATGTTCCATCAGACTGTTTCTCTGCTCTGTACCAAACAATATCACTCTGACCCCTAAGACTCCAAACCGGAACCTGTACTTCTTTGACCCCTGCCGGTGCCACTATATTTTCGACAACTACATCAAAAGTTCCATTTTCAGCACTATAATTCTTAATTGTAACATCTGCGCTTGGTCCCACCACTTTAAATGTAGAATTTCCAATAAATACCTGTTTGCCATTCGTGAGACTTGCATAGGCATGCACCTGATAGATATCTCCTATCTGATATCCTGATATACTTACATCCGCTTCCCATACTCCACTTGACGTTTTCTGAGCTGTAATCCATCTGATATCACTTTGATCACCTTTACTCCAAACCGGAAACTGTACACCGCTTACTTCATCTGGCATATCTGCAAAACTCAGTTTCACACGGTATAAGTCTTGTCTTCCATCAACTGCAGAAACCTTCAGTTTTGCAGATGTATCTTTTGAAACACGAAATGTCGTATTACACAAGATTTTCGTAGATGATGAATTGTATACATGCACATTATATGTCCCTGCTGATTTTTTGTGGTTTTTGATATCAAAATTTACTGTCCCACTGTTTCCGGATACAGAATACCACTTCAAATCATCCTGTCCATTGTCATCACTCCATACTGCAATTTGTGCTCCGGCACCAACTCCACTCACCTCAATCTGTGCAGTTCCATTAAAATCATTTTTATTTTTAATCTGCACAGTTGCCTGCTCGTTTCCGTTATCACCTTTGCTGAACCCGTAAGTTGCTGCAATTCCTGCTGCATCCGCTTCTCCCAGTTTTTTCAGAAAATTCTCATCTTTCAATTTCGCGGCATCAGATGCACTGTCTAAGAATGCGTGTTCTACGATCACCCCTGTCATTCCATATTGTTTAGAAAGATAGTTTGTCGTAAAATAGTCATCTTTATTTCCATTCGAATCTGTCTCACCCGTGGTACCGTCTTTAATTTTTGCACCACGATTTGTTAATCCAAGTGCTGACAACTCACTCAGAATCTTGTTTGCCAGATTCTGTCCTTCCTGATGGATTCCTTCATTGTAGCTTTTGTTTGGATAGTAAACCTCGGCTCCCGTTCCCCCTCCTGTATTGAAATGAATATCTACAAATACAGTCGCTCCGAGTGCTGCTGCATCTTTGATTCTCTGATTCAGGCAATAGCTTGTACTCTGTCCCGGATATTTACAGGAAATAGAATCTCTGTCCATATACACTGTAACTCCCTGATACTGCTCCAATGCCTGTTTGCAATACTGTGCAACTTTAAAAGTAAGCTCTTCTTCTTTTAGTCCATTGCCGCTGGCTCCTGTATGTGTCGCATCATGTCCGGCGCAGATCACCACCGTTTTATTGGCTCTCGCTTCTCTTGCAAGCGGTGATACAGGATCTGCCTCTTCCAGCACTCCTGCCACAGTTTCCTCAATGTTCTCTGTATCTGAAGAAGCCTCGATCACATTTCCGTCTTCACTAAGTGAATATACTGCCACATCCGGCACTGCTTCCTCTGAAGAATTCTCCTCTTCCGGTTGTACTGTAACTGTATAACCCGCATCAATTTCTTCATCCAGCAGATTTACCGTAGAACTTACTCCCGAGCTCTGATATGTGAGGCTATCCAGCTGATACACATCTTCTGCTGATCCTTCCGGATAATCCTGTGTGAACAAAACTGTATTGTTCACAATTGCTGACGCCGGCATTTCAAACTGTTCACCTGTAACAACAGAACTATAATGTAGAACTGCAGATTCCAGCACCAGGTTCTCATCCGAAAATCCAACTGCTATATTCTGTGTCTGTGGCATATTAACCACTGATTCATCCACATACACATACTCCAGAATTCCTTCCGAAGTCTGCTGTGTTGCCTCCTGCTGTGTGTCTGTTTCATCTAAAGTCTGCGGTTGCTCCTGTGATTGTATATCTGCTTCTCCTGCAACAGAATCCATCTCCCCAGCTGCCGCCACATTCATTCCAGCTGTAGTAAACACCATCATAAACACCAGTAACAGCGCAAGTACTTTCTGTACTTTTTTCATTCTTTTGTTTTAACCCCTTTCTCTTTTGCGTAATATCTATATATAAAAGCCTATGGCTGAATATTTGTCTCTTTGCAAATAAAAATTGGTCTTTTTTTCAATTCCATATATGCTTTTGCAAAATACTCCCCTAAAATACCGATACAAAACAGTTGAATTCCACCTATGAATAGCATAATACATACCATAGACGGCCATCCAGAGGTCGGATCTCCAAAAATCAGTGTTTTTGCAACAATTACGATGATCAATATAAACGCAAGTACACAGAATACAATTCCCATGATTGCTGAAATCAGCAACGGTACTGTAGAAAAAGCAACAATCCCTTCGATTGCATACACAAACAATTTCCAGAAAGACCACTTTGTCTCACCTGCAACTCTCTCGACGTTTTCATATTCCATCCATTTTGTTTTATATCCAACCCAACCATACAGACCTTTTGAAAATCTATTGTATTCTTCCAGCTCCAGAAGACTGTTTACAAACTGACGCGTCATCAATCGATAATCTCTGGCTCCATCTACAATTTCCGTATCTGAAATTTTCTTGATCAAATGATAAAATCTCCTTGCAAAAAATGACCGGATCTTTGGCTCACCTTTTCTTGTCACTCGTCTTGTCGCCACCGAATCATATCCTTCTTCTTTGATATAATGCATCATCTCCGGCAATAACCTCGGTGGATCCTGCAGATCAGCATCCATAATCGTGACATAGTCCCCAGAAGCATAACTTAATCCTGCATACATTGCTGCTTCTTTCCCAAAATTTCTGGAAAATGATACATACTTTATACATTCGTCTTTTTTTGCCAGTTCTTTTGCAACTTCAAGAGTTCTGTCCTTTGACCCATCATCTACAAAAAGAACTTCAAACTGGAATTCTTTCATAATCTCCATTACTTTTTTTATTTCATTATAAAACAAAGGAATACTTTCTTCTTCGTTATAGCATGAAACAACTACACTTATTTTTTCCATCGCTTTTCCTCTTCATATTTTCTTAACTTCACTATAGCACATTTATTAAGATGCTTCAATTTTTCATTTTTACTTCATATCCATGACTGAATCATCAATATTTTCTTTTCCTGCTATCTGTTCATAAAAAATAGAACGTTTTCTAATTTCCTTATTCAGGGTATCCATTCCCACTTTTTCTGCAAGAGCCGGCTCTGCTGAAAACAAATTTGTTCCGAGTCCCAGGCGATCCCCTTCAATCTGTGCTCCCAATGCCGCAATTGTCGTTGGAAACATATCCATTGTTGTCGCCATTCTGTTTTTCTGATTGACCGGAACAATTGGAGCATTGATGATCGTATTATATACACCTCGCGTATAATCTTCCGGCACATCCTGACAAAAATCACTGTCCATCGTCAAATGATCTCCTACAATCACAATCGTGGTATTCTCATAAAATGGCTGTGCTTTCAACCAGTTCACAAAATCCACGACCTGTCTGCTAGCGCAGGACATCACGTTTGCATACTGATTGCCCGGATGTTCATCCTGGCACAGATCACAAACATATCCATCTTCAAAATGGGTGTCAACAGTCAGCATCGTAAAGTTAAATGGTTGTCCGCTGTTAGCCAGATTTGTTACTTCCCGCCTTGCAAAATCGTACAATTTATGATCCTCATATCCCCACCACACTCGATAATCTGGAGGTATGAGACCGTTTTGCTGAGCGTAGAGCAAATCTTTCACTTCATAATTTCCATGTCCCTCAAAATACTGTTTTCTTCCGGCAAACTCCCCTTCTGAGCCAAACATAACAACCTGTTTGTAGCCTTGTACCGCTAACATATCACCCAGAACAGTTGCTCCCGGAAGCACTTGCACATCTTCCTGTATATTCTCCGCGCGTAGCTTTACCTTCAGCGGCAACCCGGATGTCTGCGCCACCATAGCTCCCATTGTCCACGTGGCACCATCAGAAGGAATCAGACCGCCCAGCATATCGCCCGTCGAAAAATTAACGTTTTCCATTGCCAGCTGCGTCATCTCCGGAATATCATTTTCTGCAAAAGCGCCGCCTACATCTGTTGAAGCGTACGTGGATTCCATGGACTCCATAAAAATGTACACCAGATTTCTCTTCTGCTCGGGAAATGTAACCGGAACCAACGCCGGATCCATATAATTCTCCTGCAAAAACATCGAGATCGTATCCTGATTTTCCAGATATTCTCCAACATCCAGTTCATTCCACACCATCTGTCCGGATGATACAATCAGTGCCATCGAACCTGCAACCGCTCCAATCTGTACCACCCATTTTGTAATCTTTGTTTTTCGCACCATTACGATTACCAATACCACAAAAAACACTGCCATCACTGCGGCCGGTATACAAGTCTCTACAAAATCCCAGAGTACCTCATGACTGGTGCCCTGGATTGGTGTCTTTAACTGAGCGACAAGCTCCTCCATAGACAGATTTGTCCATGTCGCCAGCATCCAGTTTGCCGCTTCATGAAGCAAGATTGCCAGAAATGAGAACAACACTGCTAACATACACAGCAGCACTTTCATCACAATCTGAATCACCTTTATCATGTTTCCCAGACGAACGATCCCGATATTCACTTTCAACTGTTCTTCCGTTATATCCGTCAGATTCTTCTGCTCTTTTTGCGCCCCTCTGTCTAACTCATTTTTCGGCCTCTTTCTGCGCTTTTTCTTTAACTCCTGCAATCTTATGTCCTCTCCTTAATTCCAACTTTTATACTGACCACTTTTACGCGGCAAAAGGGAACGCAACCTGATTTGCTGCGCCCCCTCTCTTATTTTTTATTTCAGAATAACTTTTTCGGATAAACTCCCGCATGAATCAAAGCCTGCAATTCCGAAACAACGGAATCCTTATCTTCTTTATAAGTCACACCAAACCATTTATCTTTTGATGTCAACACTTTTACTGCAAGCTTTTTCTCCGCCAAAAGATCACCAATGATCGTCGGCAGTAAATATTCTGCTTTCAAGTTATCTGCCGGGGTATTTGCTACAAATGCCTCAAATCCACTTTCCAGAATCTGGAAGAACTCTGGCGTAAGTCCCCACATATTCATGGAAACGCTGGATTCAATATCGATTGGAATGTACTCTTCTCCCTTGTGAACGGCTGCTCCGCTCTCATATTTCTCAATATTGGACGTCTCCACAATATCTGCAAGATATCCGTTTTCATTTACTTTACAGACTCCGCGTGTTACCCCGCCGTTATCACTCAGTGTATTTTTCAAAACAAAGCTGACCATACAGATCTCATCCTTTGATGTTGTCTCTCTTGTAAGGTACTCGTACGCTTCCACATATGCCTGCTTTCCATAGTAATCGTCTGCATTAATGACCAGAAACGGACTGTCTACAACATCCTTACAGCAGAGAATTGCCTGTCCGGTTCCCCATGGCTTTGTGCGACCTGAAAAACGTTCCCGATACGCCTGCGGAATATCATCTACCTCCTGATATGCGTAAGCAACCTCTACAACCTTTTCAATCCGGTTTCCGATCACTTCTTTAAAATCTTTTTCCAGATCCTTTCTGATTACAAATACAACCTTATCAAATCCGGCTTCCATTGCATCATAAATGGAGTAATCCATAATAATCTCTCCGTTTGGTCCCACCGGTTCCAGCTGTTTGATTCCGCCGCCAAATCTGCTTCCAATCCCTGCCGCCATTACGACTAATGTTGCTTTGTTCATGTTTTTCTCCTTTGCTCTGTAACCTTTATTCTCCCAGTCCATCCTCAATGATCCTGATCATCTCTGCAAGAGCTGCTGTCTCATCAGCGCCTTCACAGATCACTTCGATCTCATCTCCGCTTTTGATACATGCCCCAAGTACACTCAGTACACTTTTTGCATTGGCAGTGACCTCCTCATTTCGAGCCTGCTTTCTGACCGTAATCTTACTTGCAAACTGCATTGCTGTTTTGCAGAATAATCCTGCCGGACGTAAATGCAGTCCTGTAGGATTCTTGATTTTTGTCTTTCCACTGACCATTTTATGTCTCCTCCCTTATTTTTCCGATTTCTCCTGTGTACTGTCAGATTTCTTATCGGCTTTCTGATCTGTTTCATCTTCCTTTTCTGTCAGCTTTACTTTTATTGTAGGCTGTTTTTCCAATTCTACTCCGTCAGGCACTTCAATCGATACCGGAACCTCATACTCTCCTGTAGATTTACAGTCCTGCAGATCAATCGAAACTGCATTTGTAATATCCAGCTGATCAAGTGTTGTCTGTTCTCCGATAAACTTCAATTCGATCACTTCATCTGATTCAAACGTAAGCTCATATTTGTCTTTCAGATTATTAACCTGAATTCCTTCTACCGGGAATTCTATAATCCTGGAACCCTCCTTCTCAATCATAACAGTGATCAAAATCGTATTGGCATTCTCATCCACCAGTTTGATTCCCTCCGGAAGATACTGCGTGATATCCACTGTCTTTTCTACTTTTTTAGTAACATCACTGACATCAATTTCCGATGTCGGAATTTCTATCTCCGATATCGTATCCAGCATCTCTTTTGTACCGCTGACTTGTATTGTCTGCGGCTCACAGGTCCATCCTGTGCAAATATAATTCTCTTTCAGATTCTCCGGCTGCTGATATGTAATCGGTACGTCTTTTGTATTCAGCATCTGGATCTCTACCTGAATTCCCTTCTCCGTGTTCAGGTTATTGCTCAACTTGCTCTGATCCACAATATTGCCCTGACTGTCATAAAGTACCAGATTTCCCTGAACAGTTCCCGAATCTGCGCGTCCCGTCACATCCACTTTAACCACTGCTTTTTCAATGCTTTCTACAAGCGGTTCTGAGCCTTTGATCGTAATCTTTTCAGGATTTACAGTCATGTTGCCAATGATACATCCATTCTGCGGCGTTCCTGACACACTGACTGTCAGAGGAAATACCTTCTGTTTGACATCATTGATCTCCACTACCAGGTTATTCGGCGAAGCCTCAGCTTTACACTCACTGCTATATCGCTTTACAGAAACTTTGATCGGGATCAGACTGTTGATCTGCATTTCCTGCATGTCAGCAACCGCGCTGAAATCTGAAGATGTCAGTTTCTCCAGTATTTCACGCTTTGCCGTCACTTTTACACTTACATTCTCTGTCCCATCCAAAATCTGATACATTTTTCCTTTACTTTTTACAACCTGCTCATTTTTTACTTCCACCGGAATATTATCAAACGTCTGTGTGTCAACAGGATCATCAATGTTTATCACGATCAGCCACAGAAATACAGCGAAGAACAGGGCAATCACTTTCAAGCTCAGATTTTCCATGTATTTATGCTTTTTCATTCCTGCGCCATCCTTTCCATTTTTTTGCTTTCTTCTCTGCTGATCTGTACTGAATCCGATTCAGTCGTTCTGTAAGCCTCTCCTTTGACACTCCTCTCTCTAATTGTCCGCCCATTGCAACAGATACCTGACCTGTCTCTTCCGAAACTGCGATCACCAGCGCATCACAGACCTCACTCATTCCGAGCGCCGCTCTGTGTCTTGTTCCCAGTTCTTTGCTGATCTGCATATTATCTGAAAGAGGAAGGTAACACGTTGCTGAGGTAATCCGATTTCCCCGTATGATCACTGCTCCGTCATGAAGCGGTGTGTTATGCTCAAATATATTGACCAATACCTGTGAAGAGATCTTGCAATCCAGTTCAATTCCCGTCACCTCATACTCTGTCAGATGAATCGCCTGCTCTACAACGATCAACGCTCCTGTGCAGACACTGCCCATCTCAAAGCATGCGCGCACGATCCCGTCTCGGGTTTCATCGGAAAAGCGCTGATTTTCTTTGCTTTTATCAAAAAGAGTAACATTCGTAAGAAAATTCTTTTCGCCCAGCTTTTCAAGAGCTCTTCTAAGTTCCGGCTGGAACACGACAACTGCCGCTATTGCAAGTACGCTGATCGACTCCTTTGCCACAAATAAAATCGTATGCATCTTAAAGATCGCGGCAAGCAAAAAGAATGCCCCCAGCATGATCATCCCTTTTAAGAGCATCCACGCTTTTGTATTCTTGATCCACAGCATGATCTCATACACGATCACTGTAATGATCAATATCTCTATCACATCTGTCAGGTGTACCGTTGGAAAGTATAAACCATTTATGTAATTGTTTAAAAAAATTCTGATCCGGTCTTCCATCCAGTCACCTCCTCATCCTATTCTCCAGAACCAGGCTTCTTGGTCCACAAATCTCCAAGACTTTTCGTAAGACTCAAGTCATCCTCCGGCTCGTTCTGATTCTGTCTCAATTCTTCATTTAAACTCTGCGTCAGCAGAAGTTCATCTACATTTTTCTCCAGATCTGCTTCCTGGATCTGGCTCGTATCAATCGCCACCGTTTCCTGAACCATCGGCTCCGGCTTCAGATTTACTGCTGCTTTTGCTTCCTTTGGCTGTTCTTCATGAGGCTCTGTAATATGCTTCACCTGTTTTTCAGGTAATGTAACCCCTACTTTCGGCACCGCTTTTACATAGTAGTAATACTCATCGTCCTCAAACTGTAATGTCTCTGTTCTTGAATAATCCACAGAAAGGAAGAAAAATTCTGCTATCAGACCTGCTGCTACTGTCACCACAAGATCCAGTAAAATAAAACTTGCCTGGAAGGAAACATCCAATGTCATACAGCCTGACACCTGAAGCACTGCCGCCACGATTGCTCCCGCAACGGAAGCTGTCTTCCACGCATGACTGATGCCTCTTGTTCTCACCCCATATACTACCATCATCGCCAGGAGCAGAACAACTACCATCATCCACATCTCTTTGTTGGCCAGTATCTGTTTTGTAAATACCATGATTCCATCCAGAAGTTCTTTTACCCCTCCACTCTGAAATGCCGATGCCGTCAGCTTTACTGTGTGGAGCATATAATAAACAATCGTCCCCAGCATCATCGAAACTGCAAATGAAGGCGCTCCGAGCAACCCAAATACAACCGGGATCACATATGGGACCTTCAGAGCAACTGCTACTGCCGCCACTACCACCAGCCATGATTTTTTAGGTGTAAATCTTACATAAAAAATATACATCACCAGAAAAATTGCCAGACATAATCCCGCTACCGGCAAAGACAGTGCATACAGATGTACCAGAACAAGCAGGGCTGCTACAAGTGCCAGCATCCCGACCGGAAGAAAGGCCGTAACAGCAGCAAGACCAACTGTACAAACTGTAGAGGATAATGCTTTCATAAATCCTATATTGGAATTGATCAGTCCGAATACACATAATCCCAACACGAACTGCAGTATCTTTACAATATAAAAAGAATATCTGGCATAAATTTTTTCTATCTGATCCTTCCATACAAGTAATGTGCTCATATTATTTTTTCTCCTTCATGTTTATCTTTTCAAGACGGGACAGATCCCGATAATATTTTTTCACATGCTGCTTGGCAAGATTGTGTTTTCTCTTGTAGAACATCCTTGCACCGGTACAATAAAGAATCAAAAGAATCAGATAACCGCCTACTGCCGTTCCCATCAAGAGAAGAAGCTTTAGTATCGTAAGCTTTTCCAGAATCTGCTCCAACGTGCAGAATGCGATCAGTGCCGCTACGATTGCATAACCGATGGTAAACCAGATTGCCGTAGCCCACACATTCATACTCACATAATCCTTTTTATAATAACTGCTGATTTTCAGATCCTCTTCTGCTCCCTGCTTTTCATAAGAAGCCATCTTGATCATCAATCGTATTTTTCTTTTATCCAACATGTTTCCACCTCGATCCATTGCCTTTTAAACATCATTTTTAGTATATCATACTGTCAGAGTCCTTGTCCAATGCTTATGGTCAAAAAATATACTTTTTGTGCTCCTGCATTTTTCAACACCTTTGCCACTCTGTGTATGGTATTTCCGGTTGTATAAATATCATCGATGACCAGCACACATTTTTTCGGAATCCAGGATTTTGTGACACCAAATGCTCCTTTTAGATTTCGAATCCTGTCTCTGCTCCCAAGCACTTTCTGAGGTCGCGTTTTCTGAATTCTTTTTACTGCATCTTTGTTCACGGGAAGATCCAGCCTTTTCCCAAGTTCTTCCGCCAGAATTTGTGCCTGATTGTAACCTCTTATCCTCTGTCTGGATCTGTGAAGCGGAACTGGTATAATTTCTTCTATTTTCCATTGTTTCACAGCATCTCCTAATTCTGCAGCCATTTCCGCAGCAAAAATTTCTCCATAACATCTTCTGTTTTTGTATTTAAATCTGTAAATTCCCTGCGAAACCGGTGCTTTATGCACCCAGATACTCTTCCCGGCTTCAAACGCATACTTCTTTTTCTGGCAATCACGGCAGTACTCCTGCTCTTCCTTTCTCAATGGCTTTCCGCATTTCATGCATCTTGGCTGACGGATATACACGATCTTTTCTTTACAGGAAGGACAAATTCCATACTTGTATACATTTTCGCAAAATGGACAAACTGAAGGGTACAACAGCTCTAAAACTCTTGTATACGCTCGTCCAAACTTGTGTATCGTTCCTGTTCGTTTTTGTTTTTTATCATTTCCTGAAATGTATCTTCACTCCCAACTATCGTTAAACATTTTTTTGCCCTTGTCACTGCTGTATACAATAAATTCCGATTATATAACAGCTTTGGTCCCGGAAGCAGCGGAATTACCACCGCCGGATATTCGCTTCCCTGGGATTTGTGAACCGTGATCGCATACGCCAGTTCCAGTTCATCCAACAGCTCAAACGGATATTCTACCTGTCGCTTCTCATCATACTCAACAGTCAGAGTTTCTTTATAGGAGCTGATCTCCCGGATGATTCCCATATCCCCATTGAAAATCCCCATTCCTTTATCTACCGTCACCCCATACTTTGTACAAACTTCCCACTCCAGCTGATAATTATTCTTGATCTGCATCACTTTATCACCGGTACGGAAAATCCTTCCGTTTGCTTCCTTTTCTTCCTTCTTCGGATCCGGAGGATTTAAATATCTCTGCAAAATCACATTCAGACGCTCTACTCCAAGCAGACCTTTTCTTGTCGGTGTCATCACCTGAATATCAAACGGAGATGCATCCACATATTTCGGAAGTTTCTTCTGGATCAGTGTGATCACAACTCCTATGATCACATCCGCCTCCTGTCGCTTCAGGAAAAAGAAATCACGACTTTTGTTATTTATGATCACGCACTCACCCGCATTAATCTTATGCGCATTCAGTACGATATCACTTTCTCCCGCCTGACGGAAAATCTTTGTCAGTGTAACCACATGAAATTTATTCGATGCAATCGTATCTTTTAATACACTTCCCGGTCCTACCGACGGCAGCTGATTGACATCCCCCACCAAAATCAATCTTGTTCCGGGCACAACTGCTGTAAGGAGTGCATGCATCAAGGTCAGATCTACCATGGACATTTCATCAATGATCAGCACATCTGTTTCCAGTGGATTGTCGCGATTTCTTAAAAATCCATTGACATTTCCTTCTTCTTCTGGATTTCCGCTGACTTCAAGCAGACGATGAATCGTCTGCGCTTCATAACCTGTCGCTTCTGTCATGCGCTTTGCTGCACGCCCTGTCGGCGCTGCCAGAAGAATACTCATCCCCTCGCTCTCAAAAAACTGAATCATGGTGTTGATTGTTGTTGTCTTTCCGGTTCCGGGTCCTCCTGTCAGGATCAAAAGTCCATGCTTGATCGATTCGATCACCGCCTGATGTTGCATTGGATCCAGTGAAATCTGTTCCAGCTCCTCCACTTTTCGCAGTCGTTTTTCCATCATATCTTCCGGCATCGCGCAGTCAATATCCAGATCATTCAGCATACGGGCAACATTCAGTTCCATATAATAAAAGCGGGACGGGTAGATACGGATCTCTCCTTCTATTTCTTTCATAACTGTCTTTCGTTCCATGCAAAGATCCATGATATATTTTTCAATTCCTTCAATCTCAACACCAAGAAGCCTGGAGGTCCTTACCTCTAAAACATTCTTCGGCAAATATACATGTCCTTCTGTCATGGACTGCTGAAGCACATAAAAAATCCCGCTTTGGATCCGGAAATCAGAGTCTGTATGTATTCCAATCTTTGCCGCAATCTCATCCGCAGTTTTAAACCCAACACCTTCGATATCATCCGCAAGTTTGTAAGGATTGGTTTCCAGGATCTCATACACTTTACTGCCATACTTCTGATAGATTTTTGCTGCCAGTGCTGTACTGATTCCAAAGTTCTGTAAATAAATCATCACTTTGCGCATTCCTTTTTTCTCATCCACCTGCAGCGCGATCTCCCTTGCTTTGCGTTCGCTGATTCCATTCACTTCTGCAAGCCGTTCCGGCTCTTCTTCTATAATACGAAAGGTGTCTGTTTTAAACTTCCTTACAATTCTTCCTGCCAGAGCTGCACCGACTCCTTTAATCGCACCGGAACCAAGATACCGCTCTATGGAGATCAGATCTTCCGGTTCCTTCATCTCGTAAGAACTGATTTTCAACTGGCTTCCGTAAATATTGTGATTCACATAATCTCCCTTAATTTCCAGGCGCTCTCCTTCGCTGATAAAATTCAGGGTTCCTACACAGGTTACTTCGCCCGCTTCACTTTCCAGCTGAAATACTGTATATCCATTTTCTTCATTGCGAAACACAATATGTTCCACGTATCCTGTTACAATCTCCACTTCTTCCTCCCATTTTATGCAGCCTCAACATTGTATACATGTATTCTTGCATATTTTTTCTGTTTAACAGTCCTACAATAGAAGACAGACTCCCCCGACATACAGAATCTTCATTCTGTTGCCGAAGCAGCCTGTCCCATCCTGATTTCTTCTCAGAAATCCTTCCTGCCACTCATAAATTCCACAAACTGTCCGGTTCCGATCGCTACTACTTTCATCGGATCTTCTGCCGTCATTGTATTGATACCTGTCTTTTCCTCTATCAGCTCTTCCAGACCTCGCAGCATTGCCCCACCGCCAGTCAGAACAATCCCCCGATCCAGAATGTCGGCAGACAGCTCCGGCGGAGTCTGTTCCAATACCGAAACAACCGCTTCCACAATCTTCCCTGATGTCTCGCGAAGTGCTTCTTCTGTCTCCGAGGAAGTCACTGTTACCGTCTTTGGAAGCCCTGTCACCAGATTCCTCCCTCTGACCTCCATACTCTCTTCCTCAATCAGAGGATATGTCGTGCCGACTTTGATCTTAATATCTTCAGCAGTCCGCTCCCCGATCAGAAGGTTATGCTTTTTCCGCATATACCGTACAATTGCTTCATCAAAATCATCCCCGGCAATTTTAATCGAGGTATGCACGACCGCGCCACCCAGCGAAATTACAGCAATATCTGCAGTTCCGCCTCCAATATCCACGATCATATTACCACATGGCTTTCCGATATCTATTCCTGCTCCGATTGCTGCTGCCACCGGCTCTTCAATGAGATGGACTTCTCTTGCTCCTGCCGCAAACGCAGCTTCTTCTACAGCTCTTTTTTCTACTTCTGTCACACCGCTCGGTACACAAATGCTGATTCTTGGCTTCTTAAACGTTCTTTTTCCGATTGCTTTTCTTACAAAGTACTGAATCATCTTTTCAGTTACTGTATAATCTGAGATCACACCCTGCCTGAGAGGACGTACTGCTACAATATTGCCCGGTGTTCTGCCTAACATCAGCCGTGCTTCCTCTCCGATCGCTCTTATTACATTCGTATCTCTGTCAAACGCTACTACAGATGGTTCTTTTAAAACAACCCCTTTTCCTTTCACGTATACAAGAACACTTGCGGTTCCCAAATCTATTCCGATATCTACAGCCATCTTTTCTCCTCCAGCCTTACAAATTCTTTTTCCCCTCTTTTGTATTTCTCAGTTCATTTATAATCTGTCTTCTCTTCGGCTTCAGATACTCGCATAGTTAAGTATAATAAAATTTATTTCACTTGGAAACCCCTTTTGCACATTTTTATTTTTTATTCAGAATTGCGGCAATATATTTGCCTGTATACGATTTCTCATTTGCTGCAATTTCTTCCGGTGTCCCGCTCGCTACGACTGTACCACCTTTATCTCCGCCTTCCGGACCAATATCGATAATATAATCTGCTGTTTTGATCACATCCAGATTATGTTCAATCACGATCACCGTATTGCCGTCACCTGATAAACGTCGCAAAATCTCTGTCAGCTTATGCACATCTGCAAAATGTAGTCCTGTTGTAGGCTCATCCAGAATATATACCGTCTTTCCTGTACTTCTGCGGCTTAACTCTGTTGCCAGTTTGATTCTCTGGGCTTCTCCTCCGGATAATGTCGTAGATGGCTGTCCCAGTCGGATATAAGACAGACCAACATCATTGAGTGTTTCCATTTTTCTCCGGATACTCGGAACATGTTCAAAAAATTCCAACGCCTCTTCCACCGTCATGTTCAATACATCATAAATTGTCTTTCCTTTATATTTCACTTCCAGAGTTTCTCTGTTATAGCGTTTTCCTCCACACACTTCACACGGTACGTATACATCCGGCAGGAAATGCATCTCAATCTTAATGATTCCATCTCCGCTGCAGGCCTCACAGCGTCCGCCCTTCACATTGAAGCTAAATCTTCCTTTTTTATAGCCTCTCGCTTTTGCATCCGGTGTTGCTGCGAACAAATCACGAATCAAATCAAATACACCCGTATATGTTGCCGGATTGGAACGCGGTGTTCTTCCAATCGGAGACTGATCAATGTCGATCACTTTATCTACCTGCTCCAGCCCTTCAATTCTCGTATGCCTTCCCGGAATTGTTCTTGCATGGTTCAGTTTTTTGGCAAGTGTTTTGTATAAAATCTCATTGACAAGAGAACTTTTTCCGGAACCGGACACTCCTGTCACACATGTCATGATTCCCAACGGAAACTTGACATTGATATTTTTCAGGTTATTTTCTTTTGCGCCTACTACTTTCAAATATCCGGTCGGTTTCTCTCTTTTTTCCGGAACCGGGATCTTGAGGCGTCCGCTCAGATACGCTCCGGTCACTGATTTTTCGTTTGCCATCAACTCTTGAGCCGTTCCCACTGCAACAACCTGTCCACCATGCTCTCCAGCTCCCGGACCGATATCCACAATGCAGTCAGCCGCCAGCATCGTATCTTCGTCATGCTCCACTACAATCAGAGAATTTCCCAAATCGCGGAGATGCTTCAATGTGGCAAGTAACTTGTCGTTGTCCCGCTGATGCAATCCGATACTCGGTTCATCCAGAATATAGGCCACACCAACAAGTCCGGAACCAATCTGAGTTGCCAGCCGGATTCTCTGCGCTTCCCCGCCGGACAGTGTCCCTGTCGCTCTGGCAAGCGTCAGATAGTCCAGTCCTACATCCAGCAAAAACTGAATCCGCGCTTTGATTTCTTTTAAGATCTGTTCTCCGATCAGCAGCTGCGTCTCTGTCAGTTCCAGCCCCTGTAAAAATTTCTGCAGCTTATCGATTGAAAATGCTGTGAGTTCTGCAATATTTTTCTCTCCCACAGTTACCGCAAGAGAACCTTTTTTCAATCTCTGACCTTTACATTCGGAACATGGAGTAATCCGCATAAAAGTCTCATACTCTGCCTTCATTGTCTCAGACCCCGTTTCGCGATAGCGGCGCTCCACATTTTTGATCAGTCCTTCAAAGACCACATCATAAACACCTTCTCCACGCTGTCCTTTGTAATGTACTTTCACAGATTTCCCGTTTGTTCCGTAAATCAAAACATCGTGAATCTCTTTCGGATAGTCCTGAAACGGCGTCTCCAGATCAAAATGGTATTCTTCACACAACGCATCTAAAATTGCACGTGTAAAGCTTGATTTTTCTGTACAGGACTGCCAGCCCATCACTGCGATTGCTCCCTGCTGAATGCTGAGTGTCGGATCCGGTATCATCAAATCCTCATCAAATTCCATCTTGTATCCCAGCCCAAAACAAGTCGGGCAGGCACCAAACGGATTGTTGAACGAGAAACTTCTCGGCTCAATTTCTTCAATACTAATTCCACAGTCCGGGCAGGAAAAACTCTGACTGAAATTCATCGGTTCTCCGCCGATGATATCTACGATCAGAAGCCCTTCCGCAAGTGAAAGTACACTTTCCACGGAATCTGTCATTCGTTTTTCAATTCCCGGTTTCACAACAAGACGGTCTACAATAATCTCAATATTATGTTTGATATTTTTATCCAGTGCGATATCCTCTGACAATTCATACAGATTCCCGTCTACACGAACACGCACATATCCTGACTTCTTTGCCCGTTCAAACAGCTTTGCATGGGTTCCTTTCCTGCCTCTTACGACAGGAGCAAGCAACTGGATCTTTGTACCTTCCGGAAGTGCCATCACCTGATCTACCATCTGATCCACCGTCTGCTTTTTAATCTCTTTTCCGCATTTCGGACAATGTGGAATCCCGATTCTCGCATAGAGCAGTCGGAAATAATCATAGATCTCTGTCACTGTACCCACGGTAGAGCGAGGATTGTGATTGGTCGATTTCTGATCAATAGAAATCGCCGGAGAAAGCCCTTCTATACTTTCCACATCCGGTTTCTCCATCTGACCAAGAAACTGCCTTGCATAGGAAGAAAGCGATTCCATATATCTTCTCTGCCCCTCGGCATAAATTGTATCAAAAGCCAGGGATGATTTTCCCGAACCACTCAGTCCTGTCAGCACTACCAGTTCATTTCTGGGGATGTCAACATCTAAATTTTTCAAATTATTCTCATTCGCGCCGCGTATTCTGATATACTGTCTGGCGTCCATCTTTTTTCCCATGTAAAATTCCTTTCCCATTTATATCATAATTATTCGATCTCATTCAATATCTGTTTCAGCTCAATCAATTTATCTCTTAATTCTGCCGCTGATTCGAAATCCAGCTCTGCTGCCGCTTTCTTCATTCGCTTCGTAACTTCTCCGATCAACTTCTCCAGTTCTTTCCTGCTCATAGACTCTGGATCTTTCTCCAGCTTCAGTTCTTCTGCTGCTACTTTTTTGGAAATACTGATCTGATCGCGGACCGCCTTCTGAATGGTCTTTGGCGTAATGCCATGTTCTTCATTGTATGCCATCTGAATCTTGCGTCGTCTTTCCGTCTCATCAATTGCCAGACGCATCGAGTCTGTCAGTTTGTCTGCGTACATGATCACGTGACCTTCCGAATTTCGTGCCGCACGCCCGATCGTCTGAATCAGAGAAGTCTCGGAACGTAAAAATCCTTCTTTATCTGCGTCCAGAATTGCCACCAGCGTAATCTCCGGAATATCCAGACCTTCTCTCAAAAGATTAATTCCCACGAGTACATCAAATACATCCAGACGCATATCACGGATGATCTCCGTCCGTTCTAATGTATCCACATCGGAATGCAAATATTTTACGCGAATCCCGATTTCCCGCATATAATCTGTCAGATCCTCTGCCATCCGTTTTGTCAGAGTTGTAACCAGCACTTTATTTTTCCTGGAAATTTCCTGATTGATCTCACCGATCAGATCATCAATCTGACCTTCTACCGGACGCACTTCTACTTCCGGATCTAAAAGCCCTGTCGGACGAATCACCTGCTCTGCCCGCAGAAGCTCATGCTCCTCTTCATAAACTCCCGGGGTTGCTGACACAAACAATACCTGATTGATCTTACTTTCAAACTCTTCAAAATTCAACGGGCGGTTGTCTTTCGCAGAAGGAAGACGGAATCCATAATCCACCAACGTCGACTTTCTCGACTGATCCCCGGAATACATTCCTCCAATCTGCGGAATCGTCTTATGAGACTCATCGATCATAATTACAAAATCATCCGGGAAATAATCAATCAGTGTATATGGAGCCTGTCCGGGCGCCAATCCTGCCAGATGACGGGAATAGTTTTCAATCCCAGAGCAAAATCCTGTCTCTTTCATCATCTCAATATCAAAATTTGTCCGCTCAGCAATCCGCTGCGCTTCTAACAGCTTATCCTGTCTTTTAAATTCTTTGACGCGCTCTTCCAGCTCTTCTTCAATCGCCTTGACGGCGCGGTTGATATTCTCTTTATCCACCACATAATGAGATGCCGGGAAAATCGCTACATGCTTTAACTCGTCTTTGATCTCTCCTGTAAGAATGTCCACCTCTGTGATTCTATCCACTTCATCACCAAAAAATTCAATTCGGATCGCAACGTCTGACTCATATGCCGGAATCACTTCCAAAACATCTCCCCGAACCCGGAATGTTCCACGATGAAAGTCCATGTCGTTTCTGTCATACTGAATCTCAATCAGCTTTGCTACAACTTCATCTCTGTCCTTGATCATCCCCGGACGCAGAGAAATCACCATGTTCTGATAGTCTACCGGACTTCCCAGTCCATAGATACAGGAAACACTCGCCACAATGATCACATCTCTGCGCTCTGCCAGTGCCATCGTAGCAGATAACCGCAGCTTATCAATCTCATCATTGATTGCTGAATCCTTGGCGATGTAGGTATCCGAGGATGGGACGTAGGCTTCGGGCTGATAGTAGTCGTAGTAGGATACAAAGTATTCCACTGCGTTATCGGGGAACATCTCCTTGAACTCTCCGTATAACTGAGCCGCTAACGTCTTATTATGAGCGATGACAAGTGTCGGCTTCTGTAATTGCTGAATCACATTTGCCATCGTAAAAGTCTTTCCAGAACCCGTAACCCCTAATAAAGTCTGGCATTGATTGCCTTCCTTGAACCCTTTTACAAGCTCTGCAATCGCCTGTGGCTGGTCTCCGGTTGGCTCATATGGGGCTTTTAATTTGAACTCATTCATGGTAAATTCCTCCATTTGTGACTTTTAGTACGATCACTATCAGCCAAAAATTCGTAATCAGATTCGTAACGAAATGCCCATTTTTGTCTCGAATAGAGGTCATTTTTGTCTCGTTACGAATAAAAGTCACAAAATTCATATTTGCGGATAAAACAGCACTCGGAAATGCCTGCTGATACTAGGCTCCGGTTCTGTCATATTTTTACTGTTTGTTCTTGTAACAGTCCCTATTATATCAAACATTTTTTTGAAAGTATATAGATGAAAGCAAGAAAAAAGTACAAATGTTCGATTCTCATTTGTACTTTTCTATCTTACTACTATTCTATTTTTTATCATGCTGCGTTGAAATATTCTTCTATAAAAATAAAAAGCTAATTGTTTTCACTTTTTAATACAATCAGCTTTTTACACTTTTTACATTGCTAATACTTCTTTTTTCTTTTCTTTTGATAACATTGAATTCATCACAATCTCTTTTTTTTCATTCAAATATATATTCGCCAAATCAACCAATTCATTTTTTAACTCAATATATTCATTGCTATTCCACACAATTTTTCCTTCCTTATTAATTTTAAATGATACAAATCTGTACTGATTAATCCCACATTTCAATGCTAAATCTACGATAATTCTTTTGTCTTTATTAATTTCTGGAGGAATCGTAATATCTAACAAACATTTTTTTAAGGAAATTTCATAATCTAATATCGTAATCATTCCCACATATGTACCATCTGAGATCTGATGAAATACTAATTTTTCCATTTCTTTTCCTCCTTTCAATGCCAATTTATATTAAAATAACGTGTAATATTCGTCTCCTAATTCTAAGCCATCCATTATTATTGCTCTTGCCGATTCACAATCTGTAATTACAGCAGTATCTAAGTCACTGGCAGACCAATGAGAATATGGATGTCTCACACTGTTATATTGTGTATAAAGTCTATTTAAATAATCACTCTGTTTTGCATTTAGTTTAACCACTGCTCTACTATTGCATACATATTTTCCCACATCATTTTTAGAAAAATATGAAAATTTATTATTTCCTTTATCATTTTCTGTTTCCAATTCCATTACATCACCTAAAATTCTATGTAAAAAGAATTCATAAGCTCTAAAAATTGGAGTAACCAGACAAGTATAATCCGGCATATACCCTGTTAGCATTGTATTATATACCGCTGACAACAAATTGGAATAATGTTTATCACTTTCATTTCTATAATGTGGCAAATATTGCTCAAATTTATTTTCCACTTCAACTTTAGTAATCGTAAGTGCATGATAACTATTCAACGTTTCTACTACTTTTTGTCCCGTTTGTAATAATTCTATTGCTGTAACTATTATCTTCTGAAATAAAACTGTTTGTTTTCCCTGAACGTATGATTTTGAATTAGAATAACAATTAATTACAACTTTACTCTGAGATTGAAAAATTGATATTTTATTTCTTGTTCCTATGTTTTCTACATTATAAGTGATTTCTGCAATTTCTTTTTCAAATAAATTTCTATTTTCCTCATTTATGCATTCAATTATCGTCTTCCAGTCCTCTAATCCATAGCCTACAAAATATACTGATCCATCATTATATGTCTTATACCCTTTGGCTAACAATGCATTTTTAGCTAATGTATCCACTTCTTCATTCAATTCTACTCCTGAATGAGCAGGTACTTTTATAAACTCAATCTCAATAACTTGCTTTTTATCAATTATAAAAGAAACATACTTTTTTGTTGATTCCTTTTTTGGTCTCCATTCACCTGTTGCCCATTTTTCAATTCCTTCATAATCATAAAAAACTGTTATTTTTTTCTTATTATATGTAACGGACCAATTTATGGCTTCCTTGACTCCCTCAAGCTCAGCCGCAACATTTCTTAATGCAATAAAATCTTTATCTAAATTCTTCGTAAAAGATTTATAAAGAGTATCCCTATTTCCTCCAGAAGTTATCATAATAGCAGCAAATGCTGATTTTTCTTGTGATACATCATAGCTTCCATCTACAAAAGCAATAACTTCATCATCTTTTATCGCAGCTATCTTAGCATCTACCATTTTATTAAATTCTTCTACTGGCATTGACTCTTGCAACAATTCAGTACAATTCATCAACGAATCCTCTTGTACTTCTTCCTTTGTCAAAAACTCTTCTGCTTCTTTCAATGTAGCAAAAGACTTATACTTTGCTCCTGACACTCCTTTCACTTGAGCTTCACATTCATTCCATGTACTATATATTCCTGGGATTTTTCCAACTTTAACAGCATAAAATTTTTTCTTTGCCATAAAATAGCTCCTTTCTATAAAAAGCCAGTTTTTTATTATATCTATTTTTAATGTTATTCGCAATACTTTTTTGCTAACTTTAGTATAAAATATCTTCTTTTTTTCGACAACCCGTTTTTATAATGGTTTTTATTATATCAAACAATTTTTTGAAAGTATATAAAAGATCATAAATAAAAAATACAAACATCCTGTTCTTATTTGTACTTTTTCTCTCACTACTATTCTATTTTTATCATGCTGCGTTGAAATATTCCTCCAGGATTAAGTCTATTTCAATCACTTCTGAATAATCATAATACTGATCTTTCCGCTCTTTTGGAATAACTTCTTCAATAAATGGTTCCAATATATCCAGACAGTCTTCTATGATTTCCTGCGTATCTCCATAGACATCTACTGATATGATTTCCTTGGCATGTCCCAATAAATGCGAAACACCTTTTGAATTAAAGCTATTCTTCAGCAAAATAGTTGCATAGGTATTTCTCAACTGGTGAAAATGAATATCAGGCAAATCCAAGGATTTCAACACGTCTTTATAGTATTTCTGATGAAAGCCTTTACTCCTTGGATTCCCATATGTAGAACAACAAATATAATTCCAGTCCCGGAACTCTTTTGGTCTGCGTCTGCGGTTCTTCTCATAAGTTTTCCGTTCTTCCAGAATTGCTTCAAATACATAATCCGGTATTGGAAGCTCACGCACACCAGCAGGTGTTTTTGTTTTAATTTCCTGCTTTGTCAGCATCTTAGGTGCACAGTCTTCTGCTTTACTGTTTGGCTTCTTTCCCAACTGACGCTCGACTCTCAACGTCCTGTGAATGTAATCGACATCACTGTATTTCAGACCATTTATTTCACTTCTTCTAAGTCCCATCAATACCGCAAACAGAATTTGCATATGAATCGGTGTCTCCTTGCTTGCCTCAATCAACCGAAGCACCTGCGGAAGTGTCAATGTTTTCTTCTCGTCAATTTTCAGGACACGATACTCTGTCTTTTTTATTTTTTTCGGTAAATTGATTCCCTTCGCTGGATTTGTTGCCAGTACATTTTTGTTAAATGCATACTCCAATGATGTTTTCATGATCGTCCTGACATTTTTCGCAACTGATTCATATTTCTCTGCAACTGCATTATATAATTTTCTGATATACCCCTGATTTAGTGTAGACATATACATCTTTCCAATCTGTGGAACAATATAATTCTTAATGGCACTTTTGTAAGTTGTATAAGTGTCGTCTGTTATTCGGGGACGCATAATATCTTCCAACCAGAAGATCATAAACTCCTCTACCCGAATTTTTCCATACACAATATAGGTTCCGGTATGTAGCTGTCCGATTACTTCATCACGAAATGCATTGGCTTCTCTTTTGGTCGTGAATCCCGCATGTTGCTGCGTCTTTGTACTTTCGTCTGCAAACGTCAGCAACACACGAAATCCATATCCCTTTTTGATTGTTGTCACCGAATAGACCTTATATTCTACATATTTCTTAAAGTCAAAGGTCTTATGCATGGCTATCCCTCCGTTCCGGTTTGTTGTGGTACAAATGTATTATTTACAAACGCAATAATCTTATCCTGCTCGTCCATGATCTCACAATAATATTCGTAAGTCGTATGAACGGAACTATGACCTAGCAGACCAGATATTTTAAACAATGGAACTCCAAGCTCAATTAAAATGGTCGCAAACATATGTCTGAGTCCATGTACAGTGATATTTGGCAATCCATTTCTGTTACAGATTTTCGTAAGTGCCTGATTCATTGCCGTTAATGATCGGGGTTCGCCATTTTCCTGACAACATACATAATCAAAATTCTTGTATTCTATACCTGGATCAGTTTTTCGCAATTCAATCAACTGCTGTCTGCGTTTTACTTCCTGCATCACCACTTTTGGCACTCTCAATATCCGGTAGCTGTTCTCAGTCTTTGGATTCCTTTCAATAACAGCATATTCCGTAACCGTAAATTCCTTTTCTTTCAGTTTCAGGTTTCCAACAAGCTGTCTGCTAATTCTAACGGTCTGTTTTTCAAAATCAAAATCCTGAAATTTCAATCCAAGAATTTCTCCTTTTCGTAACCCACAAAACAGTCCCAGTAAAATTTCCAGATACCAAGGATTCTTGCTCGCAGCTTCAAGAAAAGCCTTCAATTTTTCTTTGCCTAATACCCTTACCTTTGGTTTTGCTCTCGGATATGGCTTTGTCTCAGGCATTGGATTATAGCTTATGAACTTATCTCCTGCTGCATCTTTCATGGCGATGCTCAAAAGCTCCCGCCCTTTATTTCCCGCTGAAGGACAGATTTTCGCGACACGTTCCAGTAGAGCATCTAAATACTCTACTGAAATGTATTTTAATTTGATATCCGCTTCCATACTCGGAAGAATCAGATTATATAAGGTATATGCTCCGACCATTCTCGTGGTTGTCTCAATTCTCGGACTGAAAATATTTTCAAACCAGTATTCCAGATAATCGCCAAGCATCACATCTGTCTTTTGCATTTTTGCAATCTGGAGATCTCTCTGCTTCTTCTGGTATCTCTTTTCATATTCCCAGTAACTTCTCTCTGCTTCTTCCGGCGTTTCAAATCCACCTTTTTTCCCATATTTTGTCGTCAAATCGTCCTGCAGCTCTTTGGTTCTGTGATACCATGATTTTCCTTCAAAAAAGACAACTCTCTTTTCCTTTGACATTGTCTCCTGCTGCGTTTCTTTCTGTTTCATTCTGCTCTCACTCTTTCTCTCTCCTCGTCTCCATTCAGCCACCTATCAAAAGAATTGCATGGGATACGATAAGATCTGCCAATCTTCAACACCCGGAATGGTTTTCTATCATAATAAACATTTTCTATAAATTCATACGCCTTGGAGCGTCCCAGCCCAAGCAAATTCTGAACATCTTCTACTTTATATACTTTCTTTTCCATTTCATTCTCTATCATTGCCATGACGTTATCCTCCTCGTCCTAATCTTTGCGCTTTACTACCGGTAGTTTTTAGCTGTGTAACATCTAAAAACGGTACACCACTAAGATATCCATTTTCGTCTACATCGTCCAATGTGCGAATTTTCAAATCGCACACTTGACTTTTACGTGTTACTTGTTCTTTCTTCCTATATAATAGTCGTACCCATTCCGGACATTGCAGAACATACATAATTCCTTATATCGCTGCTCCGGATTCACCCGCCGGATATAACGTCCCGGCACCACATAAAAATTGCCTGCACATACTCTGCACAAGCTCACGACTAACGGTTTTTCAATTATCTTCGGTATCCCGGTACTTCTTCGGATTGCTTTATTGATTTTCTCCATTTCAGTACGATCTAAGGTACACACATAATTTTCCAACCGTCTTTTATCTAAAGTTCTAAGCTGCTCCAACAGCACTACAGAATCCTTTTCCAAACCTTCCATTTCCGGGACTGCAATGTGTGTCGGCAGTTTCATTTTTTCTTTACTTGTAATTGCTGCCACGATCACTGTCGGACTGTATTGATTTCCTATATTATTCTGAATCACCAGCACCGGACGATAACCGCCCTGCTCACTTCCAAATACAGGATCAAGGTCGGCGTGATAAATATCCCCACGCTTGACGTTCCTATCTTCCATCTTTGCTATATCTCCTCTCGTCTTTCTAACTGTTGTTATCCCTAAATATGTAAAATACAAGCCTATTTGTCCCCGACGCCCCGACTTGTAATTGGGAAATCATCAGACGGCTGACTGCTAATCAGCTCCACAGGATTTTATCTAAAATAAATATATGGGATTGGGAGTTTTCCTCTCCAGGGATCTCCTGAAGCTGCCCTCACTTGTTGCGGCATCAAAGAAATATTTTGTATACACGACTTTATGACCGGACAGGAGTATCATTATGCCTGTTGTCTGTCATCGCCCTGCCAGAAGCAATCTGACAGTTATAACCAGATATTTTTCGCTCAACAGTCCGGGTAATACAAACTGAAACCAAAAGGAAGTATACGGGTGGGATTTCGCTGTCTTTACCCAGCCTGTGTCATAGCGTATCTGTTAATGTGGCTTACGCTCATCACGATAACAACAGGAATGTGCCTGATGAATGTATATGAATTTGTCAAGGTTCGTCCCGCTCCCCAGTCTTTTCATAACAAAAGAAGAAACAGGTGAATCAGAATATTTCTCTTTCCACCTGTTTCCTCACTTAAACGCTATTTTTCAACCCACTATCTCAAAATCTTTTTCAAATTTCTGATTGCTGCTTTTACAGACTTTGCTACCATCTGAAAAGAGCAGCCTTCTTCCTGTGCAATCTGCTCATAATTCTTATCTTCAAAATAATACTTCATCAATCGTCTTCTCTGAATTTCCGACAACTGCTGGATTGCACTATGTAACCGTTCCGTTTCCAGTTTATTCAGAACCGTATCCTCTACACTTTCTTCTTTCTGAAATATCCGTTCATTCAAACTGGAATCCCATACTTCTGACTGCTCAATGTGCCTGTCCACAACATTCATATGCGACACATCCTGCAATTCAAACGTATTAAAAGCCTCATATACACTCTTTCCTATTTCCAAATCCTTGTACTCTTTTTCACCATTGCGGAATGAAACATAATATTTTCCGTCCTTCTCATAGATTTCATATGGGTTGTATTTATCTTTTCTTCTTTTTGGCTGTCTACCTTCCATGTCCTTTCCTCCGATCTGAATTTTTTTAAATTCAGATCAGTAGGCGGGGCACGAATACGAACAATCGTCCTTGTTAGGAATTGTTCATTCTCAATATTTAGGTAACAAAAAACGCCCTGACAGACATAGGTCTTCAGAACGATTTCATTACTTACTATTAAATTTTCACCACATATCTTGAGTGTATATAGTTCACTTTTCTTCGCAAAAACAAACGCATACGATGAAATACAATCTATATATCAACCTTTCCACACATCATGCAAGATTGAATATGACTAATATAATAAAATCCTTCCAACAGTTTAGCGTCCATTTTCTTCCTAACATGTTCAAAGGATAAAAGCATGCGAAAAAACCTTTGAATACTGCGTTTTTTTATATGCAACATTCAAAGTTTCATTATATAAAATTTTATAAAAAAACTATCCGTCAAAAATATTGAAAAAGGAAAGATGAAAAATTCAATATAGCCTCTTCTACACTCTTTCTTTCATCTTCCCTCCAACTAAATATTTTTGATATTTCTAAACCTTCGATAATTACTCAAACTAGGAACTTAAATATATTTGTTCCAAACATTATAAACACCGAGCTACATACTGTATTTATTTTTTTTAACAAATTCTTTTAATCTCTCAAAAGTTTCTGCGCTAATATCGTGTTCGATCCGGCAGGCATCAACCTCCGCCGTTTCAGGATTAACGCCTATAGATATAAGTTGCTTCGTTAAAAAGCAATGGCGTTCGTAGATTTTTTCAGCCACATTCCGGCCAAGTTCGGTCAGATGTAGATAATGGTTTTCGTCTGTTGTCAGAAAGCCGCCCTCCCGTAAAGTTCCTACTGCGTAACATACGCTGGGTTTTGAAACCTCCATATACCGGGCGACATCCACGGAACGCACCATACCAAGCTTCTTTTGAAGTATAAGCACGGCCTCCAAATAATCCTCTCCGGCAGTATGAAGTTTCATAGGCAGCTCCTTTCGCCATTAAGCAAGACTCCAGCCAGCCGCACTCTTTCGGATATTGACGAAATCCTGATAGATACCGGGCTGTTTCAAAAGTTCCTCATGGTTTCCTTGCTGTGCAATCTGGCCGTTGTCTATAACTAAAATCTGATCGGCGTTCTGGATGGTATTCAGACGGTGAGCAATTACAAGCAGGGTCTTTCCCTTCACCAATTCGGAAATGGCCTCCTGAATATAGCTTTCATTGTCCGTATCCACACTTGCGGTAGCTTCGTCCAAAATGACGATAGGTGCATCTTTCAGAATACAGCGGGCAATCGAAATGCGTTGCTTTTCGCCACCGGAGAGTGTTGCTCCGCCCTCACCAACTACCGTCTGGAATCCATCGGGCAAATCCATAATGAAATCATAGCAGCGGGCTTTTCTGGCAGCCTCATAGACTTCTTCTTCCGTGGCATCCGGCTTTCCCATGCTGATATTGTTGTAAATGGTGTCCTGAAACAGATACACACGCTGGAATACCATGCTGATCTGATCCATCAATTCCGACAGAGGTACATTGCGAATATCCACACCCCCTATCATCACATTGCCAGATTTCACATCCCAAAGCCGCGCCAGCAGGTTTGCAATGGTGGACTTACCGCCGCCGGACGGTCCAACCAGCGCCGTCATAGAATTTTTCTTCATGGCAAAGCTGATATGGTGCAAAACCTCTTTATCCTGATAAGCAAATGTAACATCGTTGAACTGGACTTCTGGCTGTCCCGGCTGTGCCTGAGCCGGAATATGCTGCTTACCGTTGTCGGAAAGTTCTGGTTCATCCAATACCGCTTCAATACGATCAAGGGCAGCGTTCATAACTGTCAGTCTGGATGCTTCGCCATAGAGAGCCTTCAACGGACCAAAAAGATCAAATACAAACAGCAGAACACCCAACACATAAGCCAAAGAAAGCGCACCGCTCTGTTCCAACACAATAGACAGGCCGAAAATTGCCGCAATACCAATACCGTAAAGGATATTCAGCCCCATTGTCCACGGCGTCATTTTCCGTTCAAAGTCAAGCGATGTGTTTCTGGAACGCTTGAAATTGCCGGACAATTCTTCGGATTTTTCTCCAAGCAAGTTATAGCTCTTAATAACACCAATGCCCTCTACAAAAGACAGCACCGCATCGGTCAGCCGTTCGCTCTGCTCCTGACGGCCTGCTGCTTCTCGCAGAGAAACTTTATTCATCCCCTTAGATACCAGCCATGCCAAAACAGTAACTATTGCGGCGATCAAGCCAAGCTGCCAATTCAGATAAAACATGAAGGCCAGCAAAACCAGCGAGGACAGCAGATAGCTCATCATGTTTCCCAGCGTACTCATAGCAACTTCTTCAATGAATACCATGTCGGTACTGAGGACAGAACTGATCTTTCCAATATTGCCGGAAGTGAAATAACCCATCGGAAGTTTCCGCAGATGGCCACCCAATTCGATACGCTTGTCAGCGAACATCAAATATCCCGCTGCACTTTGCAGGCTGTCACTAAGATAATGGACGAGCATCTGAACCATCACAACAGCAGCAAGACCAAGTCCCACATAAAGGCAGGTCTGCCCAGTAATTGTCTTATTTGCAAATCCACTCAAAACCACAAATGCCAGAAAAATCGGCATTTTTGACAGAATTGATTCCAGAAACGCACAAACAAATGCGCCCTGAATACGGCTCTTATAACGGCCGGAAAGTTTCAATATTCTTGAAAACAAAGCAAACATTTATTTTCCCTCCTTTACGGTGTGTACTTTCCACTCGGCGCTGTCCTGTGCCGCTTTCCACAACTTTTGATATTCAGGGCAGGACTGGATCAGCTCTTGATGTCTGCCCGTTGCAACCAGCTTTCCGTGATCCATAACACAAATTTGGTCTGCGTTCATAATGGCTGGTAATTTGTGTGCGATAACCACAAGGGTCTTACCTTTTACAAGCTCTGCAATAGCAGCCTCCATCTTTTCCTCGTTTTCAGGATCAGCATAGGCAGTTGCCTCGTCAAGCACCACAATAGGAGCATCCTTTAAGATTGCTCGCGCCAAAGAAATACGCTGGCGCTGACCGCCGGATAGCATTTTTCCTGCATCACCAGCCATCGAATGAATACCCTGCGGAAGTTTCTCAAGGAACTCCATGCACTGGGCTTTCTTTGCGGCCTCCACCACTTCTTCGTCCGTTGCGTTCAGCCGACCAAGCCGAATGTTTTCGAGCAGAGAGGTGTTGAACAGGTATTGATCCTGCGCCACATAGGAGATACGGCTGTTCAGTGCTTCAAGACTCATATCGCAGAGTTTCTGTCCACCGATGGAAATGCTACCTTTCTGTGGGTCATAATAGTGAATCAGCAGTTTTGCCAATGTACTCTTGCCAGAACCAGATTCACCAACAAGAGCTGTTTTCTGTCCAGCTTTTGCCGTAAAGGAAATGTCATGGAGAACTTCATTCATGGTCCCCACAGGCTTTCCATCCGGGCCGGGCTGTGTGGTCTGATAACCAAAAGAAACATGGTCATAAGTAATGGTGTCATCTTTTCCATTGAATACATCCTCTGTCTGCTGAAGCTCTGGTGCATCCAGCATCTGCTCCAATGCAGAAATTTTATAGTTGAGCTGGGGCATGGTAGGCAGGAAACCGAGGGATTTCAGTAGCGGCATACCAATGCTTAAAGAAAGACACAGCACCAAAATCAAATTAGGCAGAGTTGACCAGCCTGAGAGAACGAACCATGCGCCCACAGGCAAAGTCAGAATAATAGTGCATGGAAGCAGACTGCTGTAAATTGCCATCCACGGCCACGCCGCCTTATACCATGCCAGCGTGTAGTCTCGGTAATCTGATACATCTTTGCGGAACCGCTCATAGGAATCCGCATCCTTATTGAATACCTTGACAACTTCCATACCGTTGATGTACTCGATAATGGTATTATTCATCTTCTGTCCGGCCATATAATAAGGCCCCATTTTCTTCATTCCGACCGAATACATCGTCATCATGGCAATCAGGCTGATTGGAATGGATGCCAGCGACAGAAGCGCCAGTTTCCAATCCACAAAGAACATTGCCACATAAACCGCAATAGGAATCATCAGGTTTGCAATTCCCTCCGGCATGGAGTGAGCCAGTAAAACTTCCAGACTGTCTACATCATCTACGAACAACTTTTTGACTGTGCCGGTGCCTTTATCCTGAATGACACCGAGGGGCAGCTTCTCAAACCGTTTTTGAAGCGCCGTTCGCAGACGGAGCAGCGTGTCATAAGCGGCTTTGTGTGAGAGATTCAGTCCCCAGCCATAGAAAAGGGCTTGCAGCACCAGACACACCAAGACAAGAGCCACGCGCGAAATGATGAAAGATGCTCCAATGGATTCACCCATGACCAGCGGCGCTATCACCTGATAAGCCAGCACAAAGGGAAGTACCCCCATCAGGACACTGACCAGCACGATGGTCGTTGCTGCATAAAGCCCCTTCTTATGAGGCCCTGCATATTCAAATACTTTTTGAAACATAATTCCAACCTCCTATCAGGAAAAATATTTTTCGGACAACGTTTTCAAAATTTCTGGCGAGAGCCTTTGATTTTGAATAGCCCCGTCATCATCCAACTGAACCACCTCCGTACAAGTACGGACAATAAATTCAAAATCGTGGGACACCACAAACACGATCACGCCAGAGCTGGAAAGCTGTTCGATCAGTTTGCTGACACGCACCATAGAATCATAGTCCAAACCACTGGTAGGCTCGTCAAAGTAGATTACTGGACTGCCCTTTACGATTGCCGCACCGATAGTAACCCTCTGTTTTTGACCACCTGAAAGGGATGCCGGATGTCGTTCCCGGTAATCTGATAGTTCCAGTGCTTTCAGCGTTTCATTCACTTTTTCTTCGCAATCGTCCCTCATTCCAAGGGAGAGTTCTTCCTCCACGCTGCTGGCAAAAAGCTGATAATCCGTATCTTGCATGACAAGATAGGAAAGTGACCGCCGCTGGCGTGGTGTCAATTTTTTACCGTCAAAGCAGACCTCGCCGCGCTGCTGCTTTAGCAGGCCCGTTAGAATAGATAAGAGGGTTGTTTTTCCGGCTCCGTTATGGCCCAGAATACCGATCACATCTCCTGCATGAGCTTCAAAGCTGACATTTTGGAAAATATCCGGCCCTTTCTTGTAGGCAAAACTTAAATTGTGAACTTCCAGCCGATGTGTCTCGTCCTTTGTATGCGGCTTTTCCTGATAATGTTCTGCATCGCGTTCCGGGTATGCTGTCCGCAGACCATAAGAAATTTGTGTTTCTTCAGGCAGAGAGCAAAACTGTTCCCTTGTGAACTCATGCTCAATTTTTCCATTCTGAATGAGAAAGGCTCGGTCAATCAGATCGCGCAAATAATAAAACCGATGCTCTACCACAAAAATGGTGTATCCAGCGTGTTTCAGTTTTCCCATAATTTCTGCCAGCCGTTTGGTAGCGCCATAGTCAAGATTGGCCGATGGTTCGTCAAAAATATACACTTTTGGTCCCAGCGCATAAACAGAACCGATTGCGATCTGTTGTTTCTCTCCGCTGGACAATGCAAAGATACTCCTGTTCAAGTAGTTTACCAATTCCAACTCTTTTGCCGCTTTTGTAATGCGGTCAATCGTCTCCTCGCGGGACAGTCCGAGATTTTCGCAGCCGAAAGCCAATTCCCGCGTGGTATCCGTCATAAAGAATTGAGAACGTGGGTCTTGGAATACCGTTCCAACCTGTCCGGCCAATTCAGACGGCTTCATTTCTAGCAGTGAATGACCATCCATGAGCAGATCACCTTGGATTTCTCCGGGATAAAAGTGCGGAATCAGACCGTTGAGTGAGCGGATCAGGGTTGTTTTTCCGCAGCCGCTTCGCCCAGTCAAAAGAATAAATTCTCCTGTCTGTACGGTCATATCAATGCCGCGGAGGGTAAAGTCTTTGCTTTCTTCATAACGAAAGCTAAAATTCTGAAATGAGATCATCGTCACACCCTCCACAAAATGATTTCCCCGATTTTAGTCTGGTCGATAAACAGCAACCCGGTCAAAAAGAGGATACCCAACAGCGATACCACAATTTCCTGCCATGAAAAACGGATTGGCCGCAGCGCATATCGTTTGCACTCCAATTCCAGACCGCGTGTTGTGCCGGATGCTGCCAGTTCATCGGTAACTTTCAAGCACCGCATCAGCAGAGGTATCAAAATATATTCTATGGTTGCTAACGGATGGGATACCCGTTTCCACACGGTATCACTGATACCGCGAATATCCATCGTGCTTCGGATTTGTCGATATTCAATCCGTAAAGTAGGGATATAGCGGAACATAACAACAAGGGGAATTGTGACTGCCTGGGGCAGCCTCATCCGTTGAAGTGCCACCATTAAGTCATCCATGTATGTAGTTCGCAATATCCAAAGTCCCATCATCATAATGGGAATCAGTTTTAAGACCGTCACGCCGAACACGCTCATAATCACACTTAAAACTGGAACTTGGACATAACGGAGCAGGGCATTGAGATAAGCAACAACAATATATGTCACTATCATTTTAGCAGCCCATTTTTCTCCATTACCTAAGGCAATAAACAGCCCATAAACCAGCATGAGTGCGAGACTGACAACTTCTCCGGCCAGAAAATAACTGACAAAACCAATGCAGACCAAAAGAAGTATCTTGCAACGTGGGTCGAGAAGCGCAGAGCCATGTAGGGGCTGGCGCTTGATTATTTGTTTAATTTGTGCTTCTTCCATTCAAATGTCTCCCTATAAAATTAAAGCGCAGGACTCTTCTCAGCCCCACGCTCTGAAGTCAGGCAGCCCGCTTGCCTGTATTGCCTGATAAAGTTTCAGGTGGCTGATCCTGTTATTTTACTGAAACAAGTCCAGCTTTGATAAAGTGTTTTTTCAATGCTTTCTGACCGATAAAGCCGCCAATCAGACCGCCTACCAATCCGGCAGCGACAATGACTACCAGCATGGGAACGGAAGTAATGTTCAACATTCCCTGAATGTACTCCGGGGCAATATTGTTTTTCTCCATTGCTCCGACAAACGCGCTTTGAAGAAATTTGATAGGGCAGATAGCACTAAAAGCAAAAATAGCACTGAACAGCGCATAGGCTGCCATCATGGACTTCATTGTGATTTCATTCCGACTCATAACCAGGAAATCGCAGATGACACCGCCAATTATCAAACCGATAGGAATGAACCAGAAAGCACCAACCAGCAGAAACAGGATAGCCTGAATTACGGCGCAAATGGTAAACACGCCTTTCTTCGGAACCTTAGCCAGCAGGAGCATCATAACGATGCCATTCGGGATCGCAACAACGGACGGGTAAAATACATTTGTCACCGGGCCAGCCACGCTCATAATGGTGCTGATAACCATGCAAATAATCCACATAAGAGCCGTTAAAACACCGATGAGAATAAAATCTTTCGCATTTAACTTTTGTTTCATACACTTATTCCTCCTCACTTTATTTGGAAAATAAAAATGCGATGCGGTTAATGTTCTCTAACCACATCGCAAATTCTACCAATTTTCGTTGTTATATCCAACCCAAACTCGATTTCATTCTACCCAAAATCGGTATTTTTTTAGGTTTAACCAATCGTATTTTCATCTTTATAGTTCTTGGGTATTACTCCATATTTCTTTTTGAACGCAGCCGCAAAGTTGCTTGGTTTTGAATAGCCAACCAGCATTGCAATCTGACTTACGTTTAAGTCGCTTCCCAAAAGCAACCCTGCCGCCTTTTCCAGCCTTTGATCTATGATATATGCGTGAACAGATGTCCCAAATAAAGAGTTAAATCCCTTTGTCAGTTTGGAAACACTGATATTTACCTTTTTCGCCAGTTCCTCACAGCTTGGCGCAAAAGCAAGTTGACTGTCGATAATCCTTTTTGCTTCGGTAATCGAGTCCCTGTCACTTTTGGAAATGCTGATATAGCTCGATGAAAGAATACTGAGTTCCAATACTTCACTCAAATACACAGACAGCAATTCAAAAACTTTGCTTTCCAAGAATAGATACCCTAAACCGCCACGATATTGCGTAAAATCTTTTACCTCCGCAAAAATGTGTTCCATATACGGTGTAACGCTCACTTTTGAAATTCCTGTCAGTAATTTCTTTTCATAAGCGTTTATTTCACTATCTTCAAAGTAGTCATTCAAAATTTTGTGAAAATAGGGCATGGGGATTTTTATATTCTTGAAAAGAAAATCTTTCTTCCCAGAATAACACAAGTATTCCATCTTACCATGTCCTCGATAAATGCAAGATTCACCTTTCTGAACGTTGACACTTTGACGCGCATCTGCAATATTCCACGATACGCCATCATTGAAGCAAAATAAAAGTTGAATATAATCTTCGCAGCTTACACCCTGCACATTCATATCAGAAAAATAGTTCATTTTCCAGTCTGATACAACAGCTCCTTGCTTTGTAACAACCTGTGAAATCTGTCCTGTTCCTATATCAATAGGAATGTCTATCGTCACTGTCTGCGGAGAATTTGAAAGTAAATCATGATACAGTTTACTCATATATTGATTTGTCAATTATATCCTCTCCCTTCTATGTTAGTTTTAACTAATCATATGCTACTTTATATTTATTTAACAGTCAAGATAATCATATGTCACCTACGCATTCTTTCTAAAGTATTCATTAATGCATCATACCCCTTCGTTATAGTGCATTATTAATGCATTTCCAAACAAAAATGTGAACTATACACTAGGTATGGAGGTGCATTTATGGCTAAATCTAAAAAAATTGATAAAGAGCTAGGTTTTCGTCTAAAAAAAGCCCGATTGGATCAGAAGCTAACATATGATGAATTATCCGAAAAATCTGGCGTCTCATCAAGATATATTAAAGAAATTGAAAATCATGGTAATGTTCCAAGTCTTGAAAAACTAGGACAACTTATTCGTGCCCTACATATTTCTGCTGACCCGTTCTTTTATCCAGCAGTTCCATCTGATAATCTTGATTATCAACGGCTGTTAGTTTATCTTTCAGAATGTTCTGCTGATCAGATAACCACTATTCTTGCTCTGGTAGAGGCTTATCTTCGTACATATAAAAAACTTGATTAGAGAGAATAATAAACAACTTTCTGAATTATTGGGGCAAACTCATTTTTAGTTTGCCTCTGTTATTTTTTTAGTAAACCAATCTTTTATCTTGTCATTTTCTTTTATGATTTTAAGTCCGGCAAGAATTTGTATTGCATCTACTATTCCCTGATAATACGCTCTTTGTTGTTCTTGGAAGTTTGCATGATCCACAATATCCATATACTTTTCTAAAAAAATTCTATATTCTTCTGGCATCTCTATTAATATTTTTTCATACTCTCGATTTACTTTTTTTAATTCTTGTGCAGCCTTTTCCGCTTGTTCTGTTTGAACAAAATATTCTCGTTCTTCTGCCTCACAGCGAAGTTCTTCTAATATCTCTTCTACTTTTTTAAATACTTCATTCATTCTTATATTCACCTTCTTCGTTAATAATTATTGTGTTTTTTAACCGTACTGTTCCCTTTTGCACTCTTTTTTATAACTTTATTCTTTTGAACTTCATCTTTAGAAGTATATTATCAATATTATTCCGTAAAATCAATCATATAACACTTCATCTTTAGAAAGTCGGTAGTTATAATGAAAATTTATTGGAACAAAGAAAATAATTCAAAAAACATAATTGGTCAACGTGTTAAAGAATTGCGAAGCGAACGACATATGTCCCAAAAAGCTCTGGCCGAACAACTTCAGCTTGCCGGATACGAATTCAGTGATTTAACTATACTTCGCATTGAACAAGGTTCACGCTTTGTACCAGATTATGAAGTTGTAGCTTTAGCAGAATTTTTCCATGTATCCTGTGAATATCTTTTAGGTATACAAATCCAAAAATAAGCAGCAATCCAGATATCATTCTGACTGATTGCTGCTTCCTTTTTATTCCAAAACCTTCTCTATACATTCCATATATACATCAATAATTAACATTGGTATGTTATAGATAAATACTCTTAATATGCCGGAACACCGTATCCATAGATATTACTGCTTCCGATACTGTAATTTCGTCTCGCCACCTTATCCCCACTGTTACCTTCGATGGTATTTACGGTTCCACCACTGACACTCTCTACAATTCCAACGTGATCAATCGTTCCATTATTTCCCCAGTCAAAGAAAATAATATCTCCTGCCGCCGGGGTATAACTGCTGTCCCGGAACCTGCCCTTACTTTCAAACCATCTAACACCGTCCGAACAAAGAGAAAATTTGGGAATGACTCCACTCTGGATATAACCGCTCTGGTCTGCACACCATGACACAAAGCAGGCACACCACTCTACCCGGCTTCCAAAACCATACCAACTCCAGTAGGTTGTTCCGCCTTTTCCTTCCTGAGATGCTGCTACCTGAACGATTGCCTGATTACCGATGCCTGTCGGGATTCTTCCAAATGCATAATACTGAAGCACATGCGGTACATACTGCTTGTCCCCATAACTGTTCCACCCCATTCTCTGTGCCATCATATCAGAAAATTCTGCTGCATTTGCAAGGGTATATCCACCTCTGGCTTTCGCCCATTCCAGATATCCATTTCCATAGTTGTAACTTTGCAATGCCAGTTTAATATTTTCCATATCCAGAGGATTTTTTACCCCTGCACGTTCCAGACAGCTTTTTATTTCCTGCACACCACAAGAAATCGAATACTCTGGATCTGTGATTCCATTTGGCTGTCTGGGATATTTTGTATTAAAGCTCCCTTCTGAACACTGCATCGGGTCAAGTCCTCTCCCGCCTGATTCCTGCATCATAATGGCTTTGATTAGTTCCACATACTCTCCAATGCCATATTGATTTGCATACTGTCGGATTAGTGGTTCGTATGCTTCTACTTCTGCACTGACGGAAGAAACCGTACTGGAATTATCCCCACCTGTCATGCATAGAAAACCACCAAATAAAATGACGATAATCAAAATCATAACCGCAATCCAACCACCTGCAGTCAATGCACTCAGTAATGCTTTTGTAGCTTCAATCAACGCTTTTATTGCATGTGTTACCGCTTTTGCTGTCTTTTTCACTGCAATCGTGGTATCTCGTGCTGTCTGTCTTGCTGTCTGCACTGCTTTTTCTGCCTTTTTCATGGAATAATGCATTGCCTGGACATAAGCATTTGCTGTCTGCTCCGATGTTTTGATACTGGTCTTTGCCGTTTGTTCTGCAGTCTTGACCGCTTTTCCAGAAGTCTTGATGGTGCCTTTTCCGGTATTCTTTACTACCTGTTCCGATGCTCTCCCGGTCTTGATGGTTCTTTTATCCCGTTCAATGGTCTTGATTTTTTTGACAGCAAGTTCTTTTCCCTGCTCCTGTGCCTTTTCTCCGCCTGAAG
>UMGD01043372.1_pt1 | contig 68449 bp, 60 predicted proteins | sample 1965201 | NCBI WGS metagenome assembly UMGD01 (sample SAMEA4836066, study PRJEB28245) | human gut metagenome | biome: gut microbiome; material: fecal sample | place: Denmark | collected 2008 | reverse complement strand
ACGTAGACGAATTCTTCCCCCTCATGTGGATACGGCAGCGATTCCTCCACTTCCTTTTGGGGCAAAATCTCGACCAGCTTTGGCAGCATTTCCCCACGATCAGCCATATTTGTCATCGCATATTCGATGATTGAGCTTCCCTCAATACGCAGAATTTCCCGCTCATAGCTGCGCAATACCGCTTTTTCCTTAGTTTTCGGCTGTTCCATGAAATATGTCATCTCAACCCCAAGCGCCTTTGCGACCTTCTTCAGCGTATCGTGAGCAATGGAGGTTAGTCCACGTTCCAGCTGGGAAAGATATCCGATGGAAAGCTCGGTTGCTTCACTGATATCCTTCAGTGTCATCTTGTTTTCTGTCCGTCTCTGTTTGATTAGTTCACCAATGTTCTTATTCATATACAGCAACACCTCTTTACATGCTTATTATATATTTCACAAGTGAAGACGTCTATATTTTTAAGTAAAATTTGACTTAATTTACGTTAATTTTTGAAATATTATGCATATTTTAACCTTTTATACAAGTTATATGCCCTATTTTTTACCTTATTCTATACTATCAGCAGATACTTTTCCATGAATTTGCTGTAACCGTTATCACTTTTTCACAAACAGACCATATGCTATCTTTAGCATAAACAAAAAAAGCCGATATATATCGACTTATCGAGCTTTCCTCTGTTGTTTGCTTTTCACATTTTTTCACAAGCTGAGATTTCTACTTCATCAGACAAGGAAATTTTTATAAAAAGCTCATGTACCTGTTATATTGCCATAAAGGAAGAAACGCTTCTAAAAAAACAGCTGCAGCAGGCTAATAAACGGTGCATGCTCATTCACCTGCATAGGCGCATGAGGAAACACATAAAGCATTCGCCACAGGTATACAGCAAGCATTATCCATAACAAAAGCACACTCATCACACGAAATGCTCTTCTCTTTAAAATATCTTCTCTGTTTCTCACAAAAAGCACTGCGCATACCGCTGCGTAAGGAAGCAGAAGGAATACAGCCGGATGGAAATACCAGGCAGCAGAAAGATTACCTTTCCACAGCCAGTATATAGCAGAAAACATATTACAGCCCGGACATGGTATCCCAAATATCCGCTCCATCGGACAGAAGCTTCCAAAAACGAAGAGCACCAGAAACAGGATTACTCCGATTCCCAGTGCATTTTTTCCATCACGACTCATATCAGTAGGTGCGATCGATCAAATCATTGATACTGCTTTGCATGATACAGAGCGATATAATCGGCAAGCCAAACACAGCGAGCAAAACATTGATCAGACTATTATCCTCGGCTCCTATCATATACAGCTTTTTGGAATATTTCCAGAAACAGAATATACCCCAGATACCGCAGGTCACAAAGGACAGCAGCAGATCAGTGATAGCTGTATCATTTTCTCTTGCACCGTAATTGATATCACTGAATACTTGTACCCAGGCAATCAGATAGTAAATGCCGCAGGTTATAATAGACAACACGATAATACCAAATATACTTCTTCGTCTCATACAGGCACCTCCCTCGTCGTATGATATGCTGTATCCGGTAAAGCCATATCCGTCTACCGGAAGTGTTTTAATTGTACCATAGAATGAGACTCCTGTGTGATGAAACAGGTGTTTTTATACGGATGCAGGCATCTCTGTAGCATTTATACAAAACATGAAGCGATTCCCCTTTTATTCAGCAGCAAAGCTCCTCAGCATATGAAAAAGCAGGTGTTTGACTTTACTCTATGCTTTCGCCATGCGACGTATTCAGCAGCATTTCTGCCAAAGCAGCTGGAAGCAGTCTTCCATGTCTTTATTGTTCTTCGTAACCGTTTCGCCTCGCTTTCACCTGGTACAGCAGCATATTTTCCACTGGCAATGGACGATTACTTGTTCCTTCCCATAATGCTACAAAAAGACGACCTGTTCCTGCGCATACTGCTGATATACAGATGTCGCTATCCGCGTGTTATGGACAGTAAAAGTCACTATTGCTTCATATCGGCGTTTCATCACTTTGTTCTGCATTTGAAATCTCTAGGTAATAAGAAAACCTGTCTCAGTGTAAAGCTTCACTAAAACAGGTTGTTTTCTTGTTTAATTTAACGGAATGCGCTTTTATTTGCTGGCCTTTACCATGAAATCACAGATTTTCTTAGAGAATTCTGTAGGATTTTCAATCGGGAAGCCCTCAATCAGCAATGCCTGATCGTACAATAAATCTGCATAATCCTTCACTGCATCCTTATCCTGCTCGTATACCTTCTGCAAAGCATTGAAGATTTCATGATTCGGATTGATTTCCAGAATACGGGATGCCTTCATACCATACGGATTTCCTTCCGGCATAGCACTTAACACCTTTTCCATCTCAAAGGACATGCCTTCCTCACTGCTCAGACAAACCGGATCATCCACCAGGCGGGAAGAAATCTTAACATCCTTCACCTTATCGCCCAGCACTTCCTTAATGCCGCTTAACAGATCCTTATTTTCCTCAGCCTTTTTCTCCAGTTCCTTCTTTTCCTCTTCACTATCCAGGTCCAGATCACCCTGAGAAATGTTCTTAAAGGTTTTCTCTTTGTAATTCATCAGTGCCTGTAATGCAAACTCATCCACATTGTCCGTCAGATACAGGATTTCATATCCCTTTTCCTTCACCTTCTTGACCTGTGGCAGATTGTCAATCAGTTCAACCTTGTCACCGCTCATGAAGTAGATGTGCTCCTGTCCTTCCTCCATGCGGTTAATATATTCATCCAGTGTAACCAGCTTCTGTTCCTTACTGGAATAGAACATCAGCAGATCCTGCAGGGTTTCCTTGTTTGCGCCAAAGTCATTGTATACACCGAATTTGATCTGCAGACCGAAATTCTTCCAGAACTTCTCATACTCTTCGCGGTCATTGCGCAGCATCAGCAGCAGCTCGGATTTGATTTTCTTTTCGATACGGTTCGCAATCACCTTCAGCTGACGGTCATGCTGCAGCATTTCACGTGAGATATTCAAAGAAAGATCCTGGGAATCCACCAGACCCTTTACGAAACGGAAATGCTCCGGAATCAGCTCTTCCGCATTATCCATAATGAAGACACCACGGCTATACAGCTGCAGACCCTTCTTGTAGTCCTGAGAATAATAGTTGAACGGTGCCTTACCCGGGATAAACATCAGTGTTGTAAAGGAAACTGCACCCTCTACACTCGTATGAATCACCTTCTGCGGCTCTGTATAATCGTTGAATTTGCTCTTATAGAACTCATCGTATTCTTCTTTTGTTATTTCAGACTTGCTTCTCTTCCACAACGGAATCATGGAATTCAGCGTTTTCAATTCCTTTACAGTTTCATATTTCGGTTCAGCAGGCTTATCCGCATCCTCGTTTTCACTTTCCGCATCGTCCACACGCTTGCTGGTTTCCACCCACATCTCAATCGGGTAACGGATATAGTCGGAATATTTCTTAATCAGACGCTCAATCTCATACTGCTGCAGATAGTCGTCATAATTCTCATCTTCCGTGTTATCCTTCAGATACAGAACGATTTCTGTTCCATGCTCATCTTTTTCACATTCATCAATGGAATAGCCGTCAACCGCATTGCTGCTCCACAGATAGGCGGTTTCCTCACCGTATTTCTTCGTCGTTACCTCCACACGGCTGGCAACCATAAATGCAGAATAGAAGCCGACACCAAACTGTCCGATGATATCCACATCATCCTTCTTCTCTGCATCTTCCATCTCCTGCTTAAACGCCAGAGAGCCACTCTTCGCAATCGTTCCCAGATTGTCCTCAAGCTCATCCTTGTTCATACCCAGACCGTTATCACGGATTGTCAGAGTACGGTTTTCCTTATCTGCCTCCAGATAAATTTTAAAGCCGGATGTATCTACATCACTCAGGTTATCAGACAGTGCCTGATAATACAGCTTGTCAATTGCATCACTTGCATTGGAGATCAGCTCTCTCAAAAAGATTTCCTTATGTGTATAAATAGAGTTGATCATCAGATCTAATAGACGTTTGGACTCAGCCTTGAATTGTTTCTTTCTCGCCATACGTAATTACCTCCTGTTAGCACTCGCTCTTTAAGTCTGCTAACAGTATAGTACAGAATTTTAGCACTGTCAACACTTTAGTGCTAAAAATCAAAAACTTTACTCGCTTTCTGATTTCTATTCACTCCCAAAACACAGGCACGCTATTTCACCGTCATGTATATACGGTAGAGTCACGATTACAGCCTGTCCAATCTTATTTCCTCTCGTAATAAATCCTCTTTTTTTATTAGACTCTACACATAATGTTTTTTTTGTTTATGCAAGTAATTCCCAGGTATATATCTACAAGGCTTGTATACGAGAAGAGCTATCCTCTTTTTATCCATATCCTTTACTGACTATAGAGTTTCCTTTCAACACTTACCCCCTTTTCCTAATATTCGCCATTGTCTATTGGAAGCGTGTATTTCATATTCATATATAGAAAGCATTGCGTCTTTGATTCTTCTTCGGTATAATAGAAGAAACAATTTTCAAAGGAGTTGTAAATAAATGAAAGATATGAAAGAAATAAAACGGATGGTAGTCAAAGTTGGTTCCTCCACGCTGACACATTCCGGAGGCGGTTTAAATTTCCAACGAATAGATGCCCTTGCAATGGTGCTGAGCGATATCAAAAACAGTGGTTTGGATATTGTCCTGGTAAGCAGTGGCGCAGTTGCAGCAGGTGTAGCCAAGATGCAGATGCGCAAACGTCCGGAGCTGATGCGTGAAAAACAGGCAGCTGCCTCAGTGGGACAGTGTGAGCTAATGTTTATCTATGATAAATTCTTCTCTCAATACGGACAAAGCATCGCACAGCTGCTGATTACCAAAACTGTCACAAAGAACGAGATGCTGCGTGAGAATGCAGTCAATACGTTGGAAACCCTGCTGGAATATGGTGTGATTCCCATTGTCAATGAAAATGACAGTGTGGCAGTCGATGAAATCGCCTATGGGGACAATGATACACTGAGTGCAGTAACCGCTTATCTGACCAATGCCGATCTGCTGGTGCTGCTGTCCGATATTGATGGATTGTATGAGGATGACCCCGTAAAAAACAAAAATGCCAAATTGATTCCGGTCGTCAACAGCATTGATGAATCCATTTTCAATATGGCAAAGGGTGCAGGGTCTTCACGAGGTACCGGTGGCATGGTTACCAAGATATCCGCAGCACAGTTTGCAAATGAGCATGGTATTCCCATGATTATCGCTAATGGGAAAAAGCCATCCATTCTGTATGATATCCTTCGGGATGAATATCGCGGTACCCTGTTTGATACAAAGGAGGAAGTTTAGATGAAGACACTGGAACAGTTGGGAAATGCCTGTAAGCAGGCATCCCGTCAGATTATGAATGCGGACAGAAATCAGAAAGACGCATTGCTACGTGCAATCGCAAAGCAATTGGAACAGGATATGCCCGCTATCCTCAAAGCGAATGCCCTAGATGTTGAAAACGGGAAAGCGAATGGTATGAATGCAGGGCTGCTTGATCGCATGCTGTTAAATGAAGCACGGATGCAGCAGATTATCGAGGGTGTGTATCAGGTATGTGCATTACCGGATCCTATCGGAGAAATCACAGATATGCATACTACAGAAAACGGATTGCAGATTGGAACCATGCGTGTTGCACTGGGTGTCGTCGGCATGATCTATGAAGCAAGACCGAATGTGACCGTGGATGCGGCGGTCCTGTCTTTAAAAGCCGGCAATGCGGTTATGCTGCGTGGCAGCAAAGATATTCTGCAAAGCAATCTGGTTATCGTAAGCAGTATGCGAAGGGCTGCCGCTGCCTGTGGCTTCTGTGCGGATATCATCACACTTCTGGAGGATACCTCCCGGGAAACGGCAACTGCCTTTATGAAGCTGAATGCATATCTCGATGTGCTGATTCCCCGCGGCGGTGCCGGACTGATTGCCAATACGGTTAAAAATGCAACGGTACCGGTACTGGAAACGGGCACCGGAAACTGTCATGTCTATGTCGATAAGGATGCTGATACTGCCAAGGTGATTCCTATTATCATCAATGCCAAGACACAGCGGACAAGCGTATGCAACGCATGTGAAAGTGTATTGATCCATAAGGATATCAGTGACAGTTTTACACAGGAGCTTCTTGCGTCATTAAAGCAGCACCATGTAAAAATTCATGCGGATTCCCATATATGCGCTTTGGATACGAATTGTATTCCCGCTACTGAGGAGGATTACGCAAGCGAGTATCTGAATTTGGAAATCTCCATAAAAACGGTATCTACTCTGGAGGAAGCCATCACACACATCAACACCTATTCCACACATCACAGTGAAGCAATCATTTCCGAGAATTACACATCGGTTAAAAGATTTCTGAAGGAGGTTGACAGTGCCTGTGTATATGCCAACGCATCTACGCGTTTCTCAGATGGATTTGAATTTGGTCTGGGAGCAGAAATCGGAATCAGTACACAGAAGCTGCATGCACGTGGTCCTATGGGACTGCAGGCTTTAACAACCAAAAAATATATCATATTGGGAGAAGGACAGATACGACCTTGACTCTTTAATATCCAACAACAAAAAGGGAATAAAAAAACGGTTCTTACCCCATTATGTGAATAATATGAATAAATTAAAAATAAGAGAATACAGCGCTATTGTATGTTAATCAATAGAAGTTGCATTCTCTTTTTTGTAAACACCCTAACGTAAGAAAGAGTCAAGAAACCGAAATCTTTTTTAGTTGTATAAAAAACATGCTCTGTACATCACTATAAGGCTATATATCATAGCGTATCATCAAAACCATTCACGGTGCTTATTTTTATAAGGATTTAGAACATGACCGTTTTCAAATGATTACCCAATTGATTCTGCGTCCTTCCCTACATAAATTTCAACCTGTTTACCACAATGTGCCATGCCAATTTTCATTACATTTTCCATATCCATTGCATATTCTTTATCCAGAATTTGTTGAAATCCCTTCTGAGCCAGTTCTTTTAAATTTACATTCGCATCTTTTGTGTATTTCAATTCGATCAGAAATGAAGCTCTATCAATCAGCTTGCTTTTCAGCAATATATCCAGTCTGCCGGAACCTCGCTCACGATTGCTGATGATTTCATATTTGTTATCCAACTGCATGAACAGCCCTAATAGCAGAGTCTGATAGGAATTCTCATTGATTAAATCATCCTCTGGAGGCCAGTTGGTCAAGTAGCTGACAGCAGTCTTCAGGATGTTACGATAACCACTTATAAAAGCATCCCAATTCTTATTCTGAAAATTATCTAAAAGATACGCAACACTGCTTTCATCCAAATGGAAATAATATGCAGTTAAAGACTGAAATTCTCTTTTAATTTCATTATTGGGTATCTTTAACACAAACTTGCCTTCTAAAGCATCTGTAATTTCCTTAATTGTAAGATATCCTGCATTTAGGCACTGCCCGCCTAAGGCGCAAACAAGCCCCAAAGGCTGTTTGTTTCCTTCAACTCATAAAAGGATGCCTCAAAATTTACCAGGGTATTTACTGTTCCTGTCCGTATCAGCTCTTCATAGCCTTCTTTAAATGATGAATCACAATCCTGCATAGCCTGCTTTATCATTTTATTAGAGCTTGTATTCACCCAGTACGGGATCAATTCTCCCCTGTTAACATAATTGATAATGGACCAGGGATTGTAGATAGCAATTCCTCCTATATTGTATCCGTCACGCCTTGGGCGGGCAGCGCCTACATATTCTGAATTTCGGTGTTATACTCATAATCATATGCATGCAGAATTTGTTCCACCTCTGCTTTTTTAAAACCAAAATATTCCGCATACTCCTTATCTTTCACCGTGCAAACAAGCAGATTGTTTAAATCTGAGAAAACATTCTCTTTCACAACGCGCTGTATACCGGTGAGCATCGCATACTGCAAATCATCACTGGTTTTCAGTGACGTATGAAGCATGGAAGAAAGAGAGCTTCGCAAATCGTCATAAATCCCCTGCGTGTGTGCTTCGATGAATGGTGTATCGCGCCTTGGGCGGGCAGTGCCTATTCATCAATAAACAGCATGACCCGTTTTCCATAATACTGGTGACATTTCGTCATAAGAAAACTAATCGCATTTACTACATCTTTTAATGAACCGTTTTGTATATCCGACATACCGCGCAGAATGACATCATATGCCGGTTTTTCAAATATATCGATATTTTCAAGAACCTGCTTATTCTTTTTATATTCCTTTAAAAGCTGCAATTTCATTTGCATGACAATATTATTTTTATCCCCCTTTGCATCCGCAAAAGAAAGAAAAATTGTAGGGTAGGTGTTCATTACCGTGGAATATTCTGTCTGCATAATCTCCGTATCTTTGAATATAGCTTTTGCATCCTTCGTGTTGTCAAAAAAGCTGGCAAGCACGCCATGGGCGGGCAGCGCCTACTCATATTGATTGTTTTTCCCGCTACTAGCGCGCCTCTTGTCGGATACCAAAGGTATCGGCAATATTTCGGTGAAAGTGCCTAGGTCGCGTGATCAGGGTTACTGTTGCTTTACGTTCCAGAAATTCTGCAATCATTCGGCTTTTATCAACCGTATAGTAATCCTCTTCCCGTAATTTTTGATAGCTGTTTACCCCGATAGGTATTGCCTTTCTCATGTTACTCATCACCCGCCTTGTCCTTTTCATTATACCCTATTTTCTCTTATGCTTCATACAAAAATCAAGAAAATGCGGATACAAGTCAAGCATCAACATATTGAATCGAATAAAAATCTGCCTCTTAATATCCTCTAATCATACCTAAATATCTTATTCTCAAGTCTATTAGATAAAATTCTAAAGCAAAACAGCCGTAGCTTTTCTGTAATACGGCTGTTTCATATATCTTATTAGCTATGATAATTTTGCGATAACGGCATCACGATATTCCTCAGTTGTCGAGCTTCCATGCAGATCCGGTGTCAGATATTTCTGCTCCATCAGCACAGCATCCACCGCTTTACGAATGTTCGCAGCACACTCACCTTCCTGTAAATGCTCCAGCATCATACAGGCAGACCACAGCAGTGCCGTCGGATTTGCGATATGCTTTCCAGCGATATCCGGTGCAGAGCCGTGTACCGCTTCAAACATTGCATAGTCCGTTCCGATATTACTGCTTGGTAGAAGCCCCAGCCCCCCAATCAGGCCGCTTGTCAGATCACTGACAATATCCCCGTACAAATTCGGCATCACCATGACATCGAAGGTTTCCGGGCGCATGACCAGCTGCATACATACATTATCCACGATTTTATCATCCGCTTCGATATCCGGATAGTCCTTTGCGATTTCCTGAAAGATGGAAAGAAACATCCCGTCACTCATTTTCAGAATATTTGCCTTATGTACACAGGTAACCTTTTTTCTGCCATTTGCCCGTGCATATGCAAAAGCATCCCGTATGATGCGTGTACTGGCCTTGCGTGTGATAATCTTTGTCGCATGCACCGTATCCGCATCAATCTGTTCCTCCACACCAACATACAAATCCTCTGTATTCTCGCGGAAGGTCACAATATCCACATGGTCAAACGGTGTCTTTACTGCCGTATTGGATTTTGCAGGACGAATATTCGCATATAAATCATATTTATTTCGGAGCGTCACATTCAGGGAACGAAATCCCTTTCCAATTGGTGTTGTAATCGGAGCCTTCAATAAAATACGGTTTTTCTCGAAGGATGCAAACGCCGCATCCGGAATCAGCTTCCCGTTGCGCTCATATTCCGCTTCTCCAACCTCAAAGCATTCATAAGCCAATGGTGCCTTTGCTGCCATTAGAATCTGTAACACGGCATCCACGATTTCCGGTCCGATGCCGTCTCCCTTAAATACTGTTATCGTTCTCATCTCATCTGTCCTCCATTTTTACATATTTCTTCACACTGCCGACATATTTGGTTGCCGGACGCATAATTCTTCCATCGTATTCCTTGTTTTCAATATTGTGGGCAAGCCATCCGATGGTTCTCGCCATAACAAACAACGGTGTAAACAAATCCTCCGGAATGCCCATCATGCCATATACAAAGCCGCTGTAGAAGTCCACATTGCTGGATATATGCACCCCCTTAACATCCAGTATGACCTCCTTTGCGCACTGCTCAAAGCGCTGATAAAATTCATACTCCCTGACCTTGCCCTTTTTCTCGGCAAGCTTTTCAATATATTCCTGCAGTACCTCACTTCGCGGATCGCTCAGCGTATAAATCGCATGCCCCATTCCATATACTAAACCACTGTAATCGTAAAACTGCTTATGCAGGATACGGTAAATCAGTGCCTTGATTTCAATATCATTTTCACAGTAGCCGATTTCTTCTATAACAGCTTTCATCATACCGCTCACCTTCAGATTGGCACCACCATGCCTTGGTCCCTTCATACTGCCAATGGCTCCGACCATGGAGGAATAAAAATCCGTTCCGGTGGAGGAGATGACCACATTGGTAAACGTTGAGTTGTTCCCTCCGCCATGATCCGCGTGTACAATCAGCATCATATCCAGCAGCTTGGCCTCCAGATCGCTGAATGCATGATCCTTGCGCAGCATATACAAAATATTCTCCGCAATGGAAAGCTGCTCCTGTGCCGGATGGATCACCAGACTTTCCTTATTATACCGGTGCATTTTGCTCTGATAGGCATAGCAGATGATCGAAGGCAGCTTGGCAAGAATATTCAGACCCTGCTCCAGCGTATTCTCCACCGATATGTTGTCCGGTGCATCATCATAATCATATAAGGCAAGCACTGCCTGTTGCAGCCGGTTCATCAGATTTTTTCCCGGCATATGCAGAAATTTGGATTCCAGAAAGTCATCCGGCAGCTCATAATGCGCACGCAGATAGCCACAGAACTCCTGCAGCTCCTCCTTCTTCGGAAGATAGCCGAAGAGTAATAAAAAGCAGGCTTCCTCGTACCCGCAAATCGTTTCATAATTTCTGCCATGGATGATGTCCCGCAGCTCTATGCCCCGATAGTACAGCTTTCCTATATCATCTGTTTTCACTTCTTCAACATATTTATAACCGACAACGTCCGCAATTTTGGTCAGACCGACACGTACTCCGGTGCCATCTTCATTTCGCAGACCCTTTTTAATATCATACTTGCGAAACAGATCATTTGCGATATCGTTATGCTCCCGCGCCTTCTGGTAAAAAGAATTCAAATGCTCATTCATTTCCTCTACCTCCTTTTACAGTATTCTTTCACCATTATATCATAATTTTCATAAATTCAATGAAATATTTTCATTTTTCATGATATAATATTCCATGTATACGAGAAAGGAAGGGAAGTTATGCCAACAATAACCGAGAAAATCATACAGAAGCATCTGGTAGAAGGGGTGATGGAGCGAGGAAAACCCATCGCAATCCGCATTGATCAGACACTGACACAGGATGCCACAGGAACCATGGCCTATCTGCAGCTGGAGGCGATGGGTGTGGATCAGGTCAAAACCGATCTGTCTATCAGCTATGTCGACCATAATACATTACAGAGCGGCTTTGAAAACGCCGATGATCACAAATATTTACAGACGGTGGCAATGAAGCACGGTGTTCGTTTTTCACGTCCCGGTAACGGAATCTGCCACCAGGTTCATCTGGAGCGCTTTGCAAAGCCGCAAGCTACCCTTTTGGGAAGTGATTCCCATACACCGACTGCGGGAGGCATGGGGGCTTTGGCTATTGGAGCCGGCGGTCTGGATGTTGCCTGTGCCATGGCCGGCATGCCGTTTCATCTCAACATGCCGAACATTATCAACGTTCGGTTACATGGTTCCCTGACAAAGGGTGTCAGCTCCAAGGATATCATTTTAAAGGTATTACAGATACTGAGTGTAAAAGGCGGTGTGGGGAATGTTATAGAATACAGCGGAGACGGTGTACGAAGTCTGAGTATCCCCCAGCGTGCCACCATTACCAATATGGGAGCTGAGCTCGGTGCAACGACCTCGATTTTTCCAAGTGATGAGGTTACACGGGAATTTTTAAAGAAACAGCACCGTGAGGATGCTTATGAGGAACTGAAAGCCGATGAGGATGCTGTTTATGATACCGTTATCGATATTGATCTGAACACACTGGAGCCGATGATCGCCATGCCGCATTCTCCGGACAATGTTCTTCCTATCAGCGAGGTGCTCGGTCTGAAGGTGGATCAGGTAGCCATCGGAAGCTGTACCAATTCCTCCTATATGGATATGATGAGCGTTGCCGGTATTCTGAAGAATAAAACCGTAGATCCAAATGTCAGTCTGGTTATTTCTCCGGGCTCCCGACAGGTACTGCATATGATTTCGCAAAACGGTGGTCTCTCCGATATGATTTCCGCAGGTGCCAGAATACTCGAATCCACCTGTGGTCCTTGTATCGGCATGGGACAGTCACCGATTACCAATGCACTTTCCCTGCGTACCTTTAACCGGAATTTCTACGGCAGAAGCGGTACCCTGAGTGCGAAGGTTTGTCTGGTTTCTCCGGAAACCGCAGCTGCAAGTGCACTGTACGGCTATATTGTTGATCCACGTACCGTGGAGTATGAGCTGCCACAGGAACCGGAAGTCTTTACCATTGACGATTCCATGATCATTGTTCCGGATGCAGAAACAGCTGCGGAAACAGAGGTTGTGCGCGGTCCCAATATCAAGCCACTGCCAATCAATACCCCATTGGAGGATCGCATTGACAAAAAGGTCATGATTAAGGTAGGTGACAATATCACCACCGATCACATTGCACCGGCAGGTGCAAAGGTGTTGCCTTACCGTTCCAATATTGAAAAAATCAGTGAATTCATCTTCATGAACGTAAAAGCAAGCTTCCATGATGACTGCCTCAAACACGGAGGAGGATTTATTATTGCAGGAGCCAATTATGGACAGGGAAGCTCCCGTGAGCATGCCGCATTAGCCCCAATGTATCTGGGAATCAAAGCGGTGATTGCCAAAAGCTTTGCACGGATCCACCGTGCCAACCTGATCAATTTCGGCATTATTCCGTTTACCTTCTGTAACGAGGAGGATTACGATACCATTGATGAACTGGATGAATTAACTATCACAAATTTGAAATCCCTTGCGGAGCATACACCGGTGGAGGTAATGAATATCACGAAAAACAAAAGCTTTCAGGTTTTCCATAGTCTGACACAGCGTGATATTGAAACCATACTGGCCGGAGGTACATTGAATCTGATTCGTCAGAATCAAAGCTAAACCAAATCAGCAGCTAATATGTACAGTCATATTTTAACTGCAATCAACAGGCGCAAGCTCTCCACCTACAGGGCTTGCGCCTTTAACATGCTGTCTTGTTTGCCTTTTCTCTCAGTTTTCATATGCTTTTATTATAATTTCTATTACAATAAAGGAAAGAAATGAAATAAATCGCAGGCGTGATTCGTTTACAGTACAGAAAGAAGGGATTCTTATGAAAAAAACAGTACGTATCCTATGTGTGCTTCTGCTTCTCACCGGCTGCTCCTCCCTGCAAAAGACAGCACCAAGCAAAACGGAAAAACCGCAGGAGCAGGCAAATCCAAAAATCGCAGCACCCGCTGATATCCACTATCCAAAAAGTCCTTCCATCGAGGATCATGATGCACAAATCGCCATAGTAGACGATAATCCTGTAGACGGTACCTTGCTGAGCGGCTATGCGGATTTCTCACAGGAAAGCTTTTCCGCAATCCTAAAGACCGCTTCCGATAATGTCAGCTATTCCCCGCTGAGCTTGTATTATCCGCTGATGATGACACTGCAGGCAAGTGAGGGACAGACAGCAGAGCAGCTGCAGACGCTGCTTCATGTTGACGGCAGGGATTCTGCAAAAAATATGGGGAATCTGTATCGCCGTTTATATACCGACAATGAAAGCGGACAGCTGAAAATTGCAAATTCCTTATGGATACAAAATTCATATCCGGTAAATAAAGACTTTATAGAAACCGCAAATAAGCAGTTTTATGCCGCTGCCTATGATGTGGATTTTTCACAGGCAAAGACTGCGGACCTTATGGCTGCGTGGATTCGTGAGCACACCAATGGAAATCTGTCCCCCTCTATAAGGACAAATGAATCCATGCGCATGGCGATTCTCAACGCAGTTTACTATAAAGCACGGTTTGATACTGAGTTCGATAAAAAGGATACAAAAAAGGATATCTTTTATGCACAGGATGGTAAGGTTGATACAGATTTCATGCATAAGGAGATGGGATCTCATTTCTTTATTGACAACAAGGACTATGCCGCCACTTCCCTGACATTGAGCAATTCCTCCAGCCTGACGCTGGTACTGCCAAAGGAAGGTAAGGATATCCGCAGAATGATGGAGCAAAAGGGATTTCTACAGGAATTACTGAAGGACGATACCGAGGGAGCAGATTTTGGTATCGTGAAGCTCTCTCTGCCAAAGTTCAAGGTTCATTCCAAGCTGCAGCTTGCGGATACCTTAAAAGCTATGGGTGTCACCTCTTTGTTTGATATAGCCGCAGAGTTAAATGGTATAACGAATGAAAAGCCCTTTTTTGTTTCAGATATCCAGCAGGAAACCAGCATTGCACTGAATGAGGAGGGGATTGAAGCAAGTGCATATACGATGATTGGTGCCACAGGTGCCGCTAATATGGAGCATCCTAAGGTTCTGGATTTGAACCTGAACCGCCCGTTTCTCTATGTGATTTCCACCCGTATGGATGGTGTTGAACTTCCGCTTTTTATCGGCGTATGCAGTAATCCTGCATCATAAATGATAAAAGCAGGTAAACTCTGCTGATAACACCGTATTTCCCATGCGGGTATCATAAAAGCCCAAAGCTGACAACAGGTCCATGCTTCACAATTCCACATATTCAAAATTATCATCCTGCTGTTTCACAGCCTTCTGCCTGTGCTGTATTCTCTTCGATATAACCAATCGCCTTAAGAATACACACATCGTAGATATATTATCCCTCCTTGTTTGTACCCATACATAGTACAGGTCCTTTTGCTTCCCTACAGCCGATAATGAAAAAAGCTGAAGCCTTTATTGCAGGTTCAGCTTTTTTCAAGTAAACTATTCAGCTTTTCGATCTGTCAGCTGTGCTTTTAAAGCATCATATGTACTACACTCCAAAATGCTGATGAGAGCATCCTCAACCTGTTGCGTAGTCAATGTATCCACCCAGGCATCATCCACGCCATACTTGTGTAGTAACAGTAATTTTAAGGAAGTTCTTTTACCTTCCTCCATTCCTGATTTTTTAGCTTCTGCTGTTTGCTCCCTCAGATTGGCCTGGACTGCGCGTTCGGCAAATTCTGCCGATTCCGCCCAGCTGAATAACTGATTATCTTCTTTCATTTCATTATATTTTTCCACTGCCACATCCACCATCCTTCTCTTCATGTTTAGTATAGCATCATCCGGATTATATGCAAGCACATAACAAAATGTTTCAAATTCTGTCAGATTTTTTATGCCTCCGACTTCCCTGATTCGCTGTTTGATCATCAGCAGGAATACGATAGCCCGATTCAGTGTGCCATTGGGTTCCTCCTGATTATCTTCATCCTTCACCTTATAGTGACGAATCATACGTCCTCCTGCTTTTGGCATCGAATTCATAAAAATAATCTGATAAAATGGCTTCAGCTTGATATAATCATTGCACTGCTTCAGCTGTCTGCCAACCAGGCGGTAGCCATACTGCTGAAATCGCAGCTGTTCTTCCTGTATATAACCGGATACCTGCATTTCCAAATCATAAAAATGGCCTGCCTCATCCTCCAATACAACATCCAGTACAGCTCGTTTTCCGAAAAAGACTTCCAGCAGCAGTTCAGGGTTCAGCACTTTTGTTGTTTGAACCTTTAAACCGTAAATCTCTTCAATAATCCTCCTTCTCAGCAGCTCAGAGCCTGCATCCTCTCCAATCAGCATATACTTGAAAAAAACATCATTGTGAAAGGGAACCGGATATTCCTTTTCGCTCACTTTTCTCATAGGTAGTATCCTCCTTTTTCCTATATACACTTATATACGTATGAAAAGGACAAAACTCCTAAAATATATTGAAATTCGTTAAAAAAGTATAAGGTAAGACAGGAAGCATACTTGCACTGCCCGAAACCACCCTCTACCATATTGCTATTTTACCGGCATACAACACAACCGGCATTTTTCGATATAAGGATGGATGCGCAGCAGAATACCCATAATACCGGAATGTTCTGCCTTCCGGCTCCCTTTTTTGCATCTAATGCTTCCTGCTGATATCTTTCAGAGAATGAACAACTATGCTCATCCAAAGCCTCTCGTATGTTCATCATGTAAAAGACTGTGTTTGATTCACAGCTTTATACGGCTGGATGTCCCCTACTATACAAGAAAAAAGAGCAGTCTTCCCATAGCATGAAGTCGACCCTTCTTTATGATGCATTCCTTTGTGCTTCCTTATTTTTTCTTATGAAATTTCTGTTCGCTTTCCGGATCCTTGACAAATGCCAGGAACAGCATGCCCAGCAGCATCATCGGAATCAGACCGAGAATACCATATTGTGTTTCTCCGGTAATCATGATAATTGTAGATACCGCCATTGGCCCTAATATTGCCGAGAATTTGGAGAATACAGAGAAAAATCCAAAAAATTCATTGGAATCTGCTTTATCCGGAATCAGCTTGGCAAAGTAGGAACGGGAAACGGACTGGATACCGCCCTGAAACATACCAACCAGCAACGCCACCACCCAGATAAAAGACGGATAGGTCTTAATCAGGGATCCTGCCAGTACGACACCAACATAACCGATGATTCCGGCATAGATCATTTTCTTACTGCCTACATGCTCCACCAGCTTACCAAACAGAATGGAGAACGGACAGGCAACAATATTGATGACAATTACGACCACCAGACTCATGACATCACTGATTCCCATCTCTGTCGCAAGGGAAACCGCCATTTTGATAACCGTATTCACACAGTCAATATAGAAAAAGTAGGATATACAGAACAGAAAGATATTTTTATTCTTTTTAATATCACGGAATGTGTGATATAAATGAGAAAACGATTCCCGCACAACATGCGGTACCGGTTCGTGAAAATTTTTCTGCTTCACATGTTTCAGCATTGGACGCGAATATACAAGCCACCAAAGTACGGCCATTCCCATCGTAAGACCGCAGGCCATCCGATAACTCAGGGTAAAGGAACCAAGCACCAGATCACCGGTCTTCGGATCACCGAGAAGTGTTACCAGCGCAAAGGGTATCACGAAAATCAGAAACGGCAATACAGAGCCGATATAGCCCCATGCATAGCCGGCAGCACTCACCTTATCCACCCGTTCATCATCGCAGACATCCACGATAAAGGCATCGTAGAAAATAATGGAACCGTTATAGCCGAGCATAGCAATAATGAAAATTACAATCGCCGCACGGTAGTCGATGAATGGCAGGGCAAGGCCAAAGCCGCCAAAGATGCCCATAAACAGGAAGAACTTAAACATCTTCATTTTCTTATCCTTGTAATCCGCCATCGTTCCAAGCACCGGTGATATCACGGCCAGAATAATCGCATAGATTGCATTTGCCCAACCGACATACACACTGCTGTCACCGGGTGTAATTTTCGCAATCAGCAGCGGAAATATGACAGTACAGGTGGTCAGCACCTGCGCTGAATTTCCCACATCATATAAAATCCAGCTGGTTTCCTCTTTGGTAAAGCCAAGTTTTGTCAGAATTTTTGTGAACATATTATTCGTTCCTTTCTCTTCATAAAGACAGTGTAGCACAGGGATATTGTCTTGGGGATACGGATAACAAAAGCTTAACAATTTTCAACAGCAAGAAGCTGTGCCCGGATACAGCAGCCGTGGATCTCCACCACAGCATATCCGCTATGCGGAGTCCCATAGCATACAGAACCCGGATTGATCAAAACGACACCGTCAACCTCGGTAAAGCACTGATGATGCGTATGTCCGAAAAACAGCGTGTCACAACCCTTTCGTTTCGCATAGGCTGCCAGCTTTCCATACAGGGTGCGCATGCACAGACCCATGATTTCATCGTTTGGAACATGGTGCATTGCGAGAACCTCCTGTACAGTTTCATCATCGAAGATATCACCATGCAGACAGATTGCCTTACGTCCCTCCAGCGTCAGCTTTACCTTTTTGGGGAGCCGTTGTGTGCGGTCATGATTGCCTTTCACAATGGTGCATTCATCGATTTCCCGTAACGGAAAGCCGACATCCCCCAGATGGATTTTCAAGTCTGCAGCTGCGTGCTCCTGCAAAATGCTTCTTGCAGTCTTTAACTCTCCATGTGTATCGGACATCAATAGAATTTTCATGTTGTACACCTTCATATCTGTTAGCTTTATTATAATATGATTCCCGAAGAATAGAAACAGAAAGTTTACAATTCAAGAAAAACAGCGGTTTCTCTCAAAATTGTGCAGTTGTCCGTAGGCATGCAGCCTTACCTTGCAAAGCCCTATATATCTTTTCCCTGTGATAGCGCAATACGCCTAGATAGGCGTTGCATCTTCACATATCTTATACTGAGATACAAAGATGATCTCAGAAAATAAAAGGAGGATTTCAATATGTATAACAATTGTGGATGTAACAGAGAATTTGGTTTCAATGATGGCTGCGGGTACAACCGTTCTGAATGGAACAGCGGATGTGGATGCAACAACGATTACTACAACGACAACGCTGCACTGTATGAAGCAGAATGTGTAGCACGTGCTGCTCTGCGTCGTAGAAACAGAGAAAACCGCTGTGCTCGTGAATTCGTTCGCTGTATGAAAAACGCCCGCTGCGGTTACTAGTCAGCTGGGCTTGAAAGGTCTGTGATCCGCAGGCCTTTTTTTATATGTAAATGACAACAGTGCAATATATGAAACCGACTGCCATTCGCAGGAAAGTGTATATAAATGAAATAAACACAGAAAGTAAATAAAATGAATATTCTCTGCCACCTGACGGTAAGGCCCGGCAATGCAAAAGCAATAAAAGAATCAGCCCGGGAAGAATCAAAATAAAGGCTGTTTCATTTGCAGACGCCTCGTATCACAGCTTGCGGTTTTTGTACCTTTATGCCATAATAAATAGCAGAAATAAAGGGAGGACAGCTTATGGAGCATAAAGGAACTACTGTCATTACATCAAAAAGACTGCTTCTGCGTCGTTTTGTCATAGAGGATGCAGAGGCGATGTTTCATAACTGGGCCAGTGATCCAGATGTATGCCGTTTTCTGACCTGGCCGCCGCATCCGGATGTCAATGTCACTCGTCGTATTCTTCAGAATTGGATTACAAGCTATGCACAGCCGAATTTCTATCAATGGGCCATTGCATTACAGGAACATCCGCATAATGTCATTGGCAGTATATCCGTTGTCGCTCAGAATGAGGAATTGGATCTGGTACATATCGGCTATTGCTTAGGAAAAGAATGGTGGCATCTGCATATCACCAGTGAAGCATTCACAGCCATCATTCCCTTTCTGTTTGAAGAGGTGAAGGCAAACCGCATAGAAACAAGGCACGATCCGGATAATCCGAATTCCGGAAGAGTCATGCGTTCCTGCGGACTTACCTATGAAGGGACGGCAAGAGAGGCAGACCGCAGCAACCGCGGTATCGTGGATGCCTGCAATTACAGCCTTCTGAAAAAAGAATATCCGCAATGGCTTCATGAAAGAGGCATCACATCCACAGCTTTCAGATAAAGACTTTTCACAGATACTCCCACATACTTGCATTTTCCGGATGTCTATGCTTCCGTATACAGGTTGCATATGCAAAAAACAGATAAAAAAAACCTTTCTTTCTTATCTGTCAATGGATAATTCACAGGCTGTAATATAATGAAAGAAGAAATAAGCTCCTGTATTATCAGAATTTATTTCTTCTTTTAATTTTAGCTTTTTATTTCTGCACCCTGCTGAGCAGAAATCAACCTTATCGACAGCAGCTCTTTTTCACGACATATGGAAAGGTATCAAATCATAGCATTCAGAATATCCTGAAGTGCCTGCTTTCCATCCATTTTCCCAAAGGTTTTCATATCGATGATATGTATGGGAATATCAAAGCAATTCAGCTTCTTTTTCATGGAATCCTTTAAGTAACGCATCTGCGGTGCAAGCCAGATGGCCTGCATGTGATATTCGAAGTGATAGCGGCGAATGAATTTTTCGTCAATGATTTCCGCAGAGCCGTAAGCAAGGACAAGATCATTTTCCCGCAGGGCATCCTCCAGATGATTTCCCAGCTCATGTATTTCTTCCACATAAATCTGTTCCCTGCAGCTTGCCTTTTGGATCTGCTTGCAAAACATACCGCTGGTATTTCCGGTCGCACAGCATACATAAACTAGCATACGGGTTCCTCCTTTAGAAAAGCTCGTATTTCTTTCAGAAAGGCATCTCTTTGATCAGTGAACACCTCATGCCCGCAATGCTCATAGAAACGCTTGATGATTGTTTTCCTTTCGCATGCGGCGAGTTCATCATACAGCGTCCTCCAGCTACAGACAGGATCGTCCTTCCCCTGCAGAATCAGCAGCGGCACTTCACAGGCATCAAACAGGCCGTGAAAGCTGTGTTGGAAAAACCAGGATGACATCGCGCAGATATGACGAAGAGATTTAGATGGATTGTCTGCACTGTAAATAAAGGCACGAAAATCCTCCATCGCAAACAAAGCCTCCGGTGTGGGCGGATCCTCTGCTTTTTGAGGCAGCTCCTTCATACGCACACGAAAAGCTGCGGACATGCGTTCAAACTGTTCCAGCAGCTGTGAACGGCTGAAGCTGATTGCTGGTGAGCTCAGAATACAGCCTGTCAGCTCCTGCGCAAACCGTTCCAGACACAGAGCAGCCAGACAGCCGCCAAAGGAGCCACCCCATACATACAGACGCTTTACACTCCAGCGTGATCTGGTATCCTGTATCACACGCAGGACATCATTTGTAAGTGTATCTATACACAGACCCTTTTTCAAATCATATGATGATGCACCGCTTCCCCGCTGATCAAAATGGATACAAAGGGCATCCTCCTCCAATGCACGAAACGCCGGCAGCTCCATAATCGCCTGTGCACCGCTGCCGGGTCCGCCATGCAGAAAAATAATCGCTGTGCCCCTGTCAAATCTACCACAGGCATACACCTGCAAAAGACAGTCCTTGCTTTGTATTTGATAACGTTCCATAGGTCCCTCCCACTCGTATAAGCTCATCATAGCATGCCGTAATCGCTTATGCAAGATGGAATGCGCATATTCGGTTAAGCGGTTACGCAAATACACTCCTATCCCCTTATGAATGACACCCCTTGACAGAATACGACAAAGGATATAAGATAACAGTGTTATGTGCAGGAGGTGAGAGAATGCAGCAGGAAACAACACGCGAAAGACTGCTGGAAAGCGCAAGCCGTGAATTTTTATCAAACGGCTATCAAAAAGCATCCCTGAGAACCATTTGCAGGAATGCCGGCGTTACCACAGGTGCCCTGTACTTTTTCTTCAAGGACAAATCGGCCTTGTTTCATGCCCTGGTCAAGGATGCCGCAGAAGCAGTCATGCAGATGCTTTACCAGCATACCAGCTTTGAGGAAGAGGTGTACAGCAATACCGACCAGCTCATGGATATGGAGCATGATATTCGCTTTGCTCAGGAGCTGATTTCCTTTTACTATGCACATGAAACGGCACTCGAGCTGCTGTTCAACTGTTCCTGGGGATCCGCATATCAGGATTTCACCGAGCAGATCATTGCTTACCTGGTCAAACGGAATACGAAAATCATCTCTGCGATGGTGAAGGACGATGACACGGTATTCAATGCGTGCACATTGCACTGGCTTTCCCAGATACAGGTCGAGGCATTTCTGCACATATTATCTCATCACTACTCTCAGGAACAGGCATTGCATCAGATTCGCATTGTCGTTACCTTTCTGCGGGGTGGATTCGAGGGTCTGTATCAACAGGCCGTCAAAAACTAGATCAGGGGAATACTCCCCTTTTCTTTTACCGCATAACATAACAGCGTTATGTTATGCCAGGCATATCAATAAAGGAGGAAGTTGTATGTATCTGCAGGCAAACAATGTAGAGAAGTTTTATGGAAACAAGGAAGCACGCGTTCAGGTTTTGAAGGGAATCAGCTGTGGCATTGAGCAGGGAGAAATCTGTGTACTGCTGGGGCCCTCCGGCTCTGGTAAATCCACTTTTTTAAATCTGATTGGCGGCATTGAACGCATTGATAAAGGAGAATTACTGATTGGCGGCAAGGACCTGGCAGGGATGCCGGATAAGGAGCTTGCCCTCTATCGGCGACATACGCTTGGCTTTGTCTTTCAATCCTACCATCTTGTCAGCAATCTGACGGTAAAGGAAAACATGGAATCCGGAGCATATCTTGGACGACATCCCAAATCCATTGAAGACCTGCTGGAGAGGCTGGGGCTGACACAGCATCGCAATAAGTATCCGAACCAGTTGTCCGGAGGTCAGCAGCAGCGCTGTGCCATCGGTAGGGCACTGGCGAAAAATCCGGAGCTTCTTCTATGTGATGAGCCGACGGGTGCTCTGGATTATCATACCTCCAGAGACATACTGCGACTGCTGGAGGAAATCAACCGCGATTTTCAAACAACCGTGATTCTTGTGACCCATAATGCGGCATTCGCCGATATGGCACATCGTGTCCTGTGGCTGAAGGACGGCCGTATCACCCGGGTGCACTGCAATGCACAGCGTGTAGCGGCTGATGCACTGGAATGGTAGGTGATCGTGATGCGAAATCCCCTGCATAAGACTTTAAAAAAAGAATTTCTTCGCAACCGCTCCCGTTATATTTCTCTTTCCCTTGTTTTGATCCTCATGATCGGTGTAGTAACCGGCTTTCTCAGCGTTGCCTACAGTGCCAAAGAGCTGCTGATCAAGGATCAGATCAGCAGTAAGGTGGAGGACGGACAGCTTGCCCTGCGGGATAGGATGGATGTAAAGACCAAAACAAAGCTGGAAGCACTCGGTTTAAAGGTGTACGAGCAATTTTATACAGAGCAGTCAGTCAGCAGGGATACCATGGTGCGCGTATACCGGAAACGCTTTGACATCAACCGTGCCACACTGCATGAGGGTCGTATGCCGAACAAACAAACGGAAATCGCTCTGGACCGCCTTTTTGCATTGAAAAACGGCTATAACATCCGGGATACGATACGCATGTCAGGCAAAAGCATGACCATCACCGGACTGATTTCAGTCCCCGATTATACCTCTCTGATTCAGAAAAACAGTGATATGATGATGGATCCCATCCATTTCGGTATCGCGATTGTCACAGATACCGGTTTTCAGACTCTGTCCAATGATCGTATGGTTTACAGCTACAGCTATTATTTGGATGATCGAGAGCTGAATGATTTTCAAAAACAAAAACGAGCCGATGATATACAGGAAATTTGTATCAAGGAGGGGGCAGTGCTGGAAAATCTATTAACTGCACAGATGAATCAGGCCATTTCCTTTTTGCCAAATGATATGGGAAGTGATATTCCGATGGTTCAGACACTGCTGTACATCATCCTGATGATTCTGGCTTTCATTTTCGTCGTCATATCACAAACAATGATAGAGGAACAGGCATCCGTTATCGGTACACTGCTAGCCAGCGGCTATACCAGACGGGAGCTGCTTCAGCATTATATGATGCTTCCAACAATACTTATCATCGTATCTGCAGGTATCGGTAACCTTATAGGCTATACACTGTTCCCAAACCTGTTTACAGACATGTATTACAGCAATTACTGTCTGCCGCCGCTCTCCATACAGCCTGTCTGGGAAGCACTGCTGTCCACTACCGTTATGCCGTTTATTTTCATGATGCTGATTCTGTATGTGCTTCTGAAGCGCAGACTGCGTCTATCCCCGCTTCGCTTTTTGCGAAAAGATCTGCACAGGCATCGGCAGCGCCGCTATATCCCCCTGCACGGCAGCTCATTTTTTCAGCGCTTTCGCATTCGGATCATCTTGCAAAATAAGGGCAGCTATCTCGTTTTGTTTCTCGGTATCATCTTTGCCAGCTTTCTCTTAATGTTCGCTCTCATCCTGACCCCATCCATGGAACAGTATATCAGGAACTTGGAGGCAGACAGCCGCTGTGATTATCAGTATCTTTTGAAAGCACCGGTGCAGGCGGACGGAGAAAAGGTGACGCTGACCTCACTGAAGGCCTATTATGTGGGGGGTGACCTCGATCTGGATGTGACCCTGTACGGACTCGGGCCGAATTCCGGCTATTACACGGATATGACACTTTCATCAGACCCCAAAAGCATTGTTATTTCTTCTGATTTCGCATCTAAGATGTCATTGCAGGTTGGCGATGCAATCACTCTCCGCAATCCCTACCGTGATAAAGCCTATTCCTTCACCATTCAGGACATCTATCCATATAATACCGGTTTCTCTGCTTTTATGCCAAGAAATCAGCTGAATCAGCTATTGCATGAGGACCATACCTATTTCAACGGCTATCTTTCCAATCAACCGCTGGATATCGAGGAAGCATATGTCCAAAGCGTAGTAACGCGCAGTGATCTCGTGAAAATCAATGAACAGATGACGCAAGCCTTTTCCCAGCTGCTTCCCGTTTTGACCTCGGTATCCATTGCGATTTATCTGGTGGTATTGTATATCCTCACCCGGCTTGTCATTGACCGCAATGCCATTTCCATGTCCTTTCTGAAGGTTATGGGCTATACAGCGAAAGAGATTCGCAGTCTGTATCTGCATGCCACCACCCTTGTTGTGCTCGCATCCCTTACAGCGGCTCTCCCCTTATGCAATATTGCTCTGCGCTATCTTATGAAATTTGCCTTTATGAAATTCACAGGCAACCTGAGCGTCTATATCCCGGGTTACGTGTATTTTCTGGTATTTGTCACCGGAGGAGTCGCATATCTGTTCATAAAAGCTCTGTTGACAAGGCGAATTGAGCAGATGGAACTTGGTTACGCCTTAAAAGAGGATGCATGATTCACGCACGAATATCGTAAAGGGTTCCTCAGGCTGTTCTACAGCTTATAGTCACAGGCAGGATTCCATAAGCATCACTTTGGCGTTAGCTTGCTTCCATTAAATCCTCCAATGCGAAATTTTGACAGGTAGACATATATTTTTGAAGCTGTCATTCAGTATATAAAAAATAGCATCAAAAGAAAAGGGGGCATCGCTTTTTGCGTTGTACCCCTTTCTATTAGCATAGCCCGATTTCCATATTCCCTGCTAGATCCAATTCATCAACGTACATGTGATTGCAGTCCTCTTCATCTACCTGTATCCGGAGTATGGGATATGTGATTTTCGATTTGCGATCAAAAGCAGACACTGTCGACAGTTCAAACACAGCGGTAACAAGGCAGCTACTATCTGTATGACTGCCTGCAAGCCTGCGCTTCCTAAGCACAGATAGGAAACAGTTTCTAACCATCACGACAGCAAGCCTATCACGCAGCTTTACTCTTCCATCCTACAAAATCAATACAGCGGATATGAAAAAAACGCTGATACAGTGTGTTGCTTTCTGCCTGTCTGTTTGCTTTCAACGATATTCTATGATACAATTTCCATACGGAAAACATTACATACAACGCTTTAAAATCATCAAATCACAGCAGTATACAACACCTGGGTTCAGATTACGGATTCAGGAAGTGAGGAGCGCAAGATGAATAGCAAACACTTGGGAATGGGCATTCTGATAGCTGCACTTTTTCTGACCGGCTGCGGCAGACAGAAAATCACATCATATGAGCCGGATACAACACATGCGTCATTACCGGAAACAAAGCTGACATTTTTCGGTTATAAATATGAAGCAATCAATGTCACAGCGATTGAAGACAGCCTGCGTGACTTTATGCAGGAGAACGAGCATATCTCCATCACCTATGAAGGCATTAAGGGTGTGGATTACTACGAAGTGCTTGATAAACGGATCAGCACCAAAAACGGTGACGATATCTTCATGGTTGATCAGGCCTCTATGCTTGATTTGCAAAAAAAGGGCGTTCTGGCAGATCTGTCCGACCTTTCAACAATCTATGATTTCAGTGATCTTGTGAGAAATCAAATTAATGCAAACGACACCCTGCAGTATGTTCCAACCTCCATATCGGCTTTCGGTCTGTATTGCAATGAGGACCTCTTAAAGAAGCATAAGCAGAAAATACCAAAGAATCTGCAGGAATTTATGGATGTCTGTGCCTATTTCAAAAATAAAGGAATCACCCCCATCGTGGCGAACAATGATATTTCCTTAAAGACCATCATTCTGGCAAAGGGACTGTATCCCGTGTATCAGCAACAGGATAAGGATGCGGCTATGGAGCAGTTCAATACCGGGGAACGCGATCTTGCTAAGACACTGGAGCCCGGCTTTGCACTGGTGGAGGAAATGATTCAGCGTGGCTATGTCGATGCCGATGAGGCTCTTAAAACAGAAAAGACCAAGGATGATCTGATTCTGTTTGCCAAAGGAGAACAGCCGTTTATGCTGACCGGTGCTTGGGCTGCTCCACGTCTGCGCGACCTGCAACCGAAGTTCACCTTTTCCATACATCCTTATCCCATTCTCGAAGATGGCTGTGCAATGGTGATCAATATTGATACCCGCATCAGTGTCAATGCGAACAGTCCGCATGTGAAGGAAGCAAAGCAGTTTGTGGAGTATCTGACACAGAAGGATGTCCTATGGAAATTTGTAAACAGCCAAAGCTCCTTCAGTCCCTTAAAGGATGAACAGATGGCGCAGGACATTGCCATACAGCCTATGGAGCCGTATCTCACCAACGGCAGAAGTGTGATCGGTGCCGATGACAATCTGATCTATCCCATCTGGAACCTCACCCGTGAGAGTACACAAAAGCTGTTAAAAAAGGAAGAACGGGCTTCTGTTCTCGCAGACCTTCGAAAACAGCTTGCACAGATACGAAAGGAAAACAGCCATGAAGACAATAACTAAACGCTCTTTCTTTATCCTGTTCTCCATTGTATCTGCCACTGGTATCATACTGGCAGCCATTGCCTTTGTAACAAATGTAAAATCTTTACTCTGGGAGAAGTCTGTGACAGATATCATCGAAGTCACACAGCAGGGCTCTCATGCACTGGATACCTATATAGAAAAAGATTACGATACCCTGCATCTGTTTGTGCGGGAGCTGCAGAAAACCAGTGCAGCTGATAAAAATTCCATTCAGGAAATCGTCAGTGTATTCAATGAAGACGGCACCTCCTTTTACTGCAGCGACCTGTCCAGCGGAATCACCTACTCCAATCTTCCGGAAAAGATACCGCGCATGACAAAGGAGCAGAGAAAGATGTATGCCAAAATGAGTGGAAGCAGTATACGCGATCCGTTTCTCGACGGCTATACCGGTGTAAAAACGATCGGTGTGTTTGAACGCTTTACCTTTCGGGATGGTACACAGGGAATTGCACAGAAAACCAGACCGCTGACTTCCATGACCGAACGCTTCTCCCTCTCTTTTTTCAATCAGACCGGATTTTCGTATGTAGTGAATCAAAATGGTGATGTCCTGATTCGCTCGCTGCATAAGGACAGCAACCGCACCTTCCAGAATCTGTTTGACATCATTGATTTGCAGGGAAATGACGAAGAACAGCTGAATTTCTTCAAACAGCGCTTAAAGGAATCAAAAACGGGGGCGGCTCAGTTCCGCTATCAGGGGGAGGAATATATATTTTGTTATGTACCCTTGTATAACGGCGATAACTGGAATATTGTGTCCATCATTCCCAACCGCATCATCATGCAGCAGGCCAACAGTATTATCAAACAGACAATTGCATTGTGTCTGTTCATAATGCTGGTTCTGGCTGCGTTTGGCTATCTGTATCACAGAAATCGTAAAAAGCATCAGAAGGAAATCGAAAAGCTTGCCTTCTATGACAATCTCACCGGCTTATATCGCTATGAGAAGTTTCTACTGGACGGACAGCTGATTCTGGAGAAAAAAGAACAGCCGGTTGCTGTTCTGTATCTGGATATTATGGGCTTTAAGCTTTTAAACGATATGGAGGGCTATGGCTATGGGGATCGTGTGCTGCTGTTTGTTGCGGATATTTTACGCTCTGTGGCAAAGCAGCAGGATATCTGCTGCCGTATCTCCGGCGATGATTTCATCCTGCTTACCCCTTATGCAAAGAAAGAGGAAATCACAGAAACATGCAGGCAGATTCTTACGCTTTCCGCCACAGGTGTGGACAACAGGCATGACATCCCTATCCGTATCGGTATCTGTTTACAGGAGGATGCCGACATTGACAGCACCATCAGCACGCTGGTGGATCGGGCCCGTATGGCTCAGACAGGGATTCATGATGATTCCACCGCTGCATGGCAGTTCTATAATGAGGAGATGCGCGAGATTCTGCTACGGGATGCCGAGATGGAACAGCATATGGAACAGGCCCTAAGGGACGGGGAATTCCTGCATGTCATTCAGCCGAAATACGCATTGGACGGCAGTCAGATTCTGGGAGGAGAAGCACTACTTCGCTGGCAGCGCAAGGGACACGGCTTTACCAGTCCCGGAGAATTCATTCCCTTGTTTGAACGAAACGGCTTCATCCGCAAGCTGGACACGTATGTTTTTATATCCGTCTGCCAGACCATTCAGAAACGGCTCGCGCAAGGAAAAGCAGTTGTTCCGATTTCTGTTAATGTATCCCGTATCCATTTATATCAGGAGGATTTTGCTGATTCCTATATTGCGATCAAGAATCAATATCACATACCGGACGGCATCATAGAGCTGGAGCTTACCGAGAATATCCTGTTAAAGAACACAAGGGAGATATTCACCATTCTGGAAAAGCTTCGCTCTCACGGCTTCTGCTGCTCCATCGATGACTTCGGCTCCGGCTATTCCTCCTTAAATGCGTTAAAGGATCTTCCAGTGGATGTAGTAAAGCTGGACAGGGTATTCTTTGATCAAAGCAGTCATGTGGAGCGCAACAAAACAATTTTAAAAAGCATGATCAGCATGGCCAAGGAACTGGATATGAAGGTTGTTGCGGAGGGCATTGAGTGTACGCAGCAGCTGGATATGCTGCAGGATACCGGCTGTGATATGGTACAGGGCTTCATCTATGCAAAGCCATGCAGTGAGGAGGATTTCTATCATCGGGTGGAAACAGAATAAAGCTGCAGCGGCAGAAATTTATCCTAAGGAAATAAAAAGAGACTTCTCTTCAATGGAGCTATGCTGCAATCTGCTGATCAGATGCAGTGTTGACCAAAGATTTGAAATCTCTTTTTCTTATCAACAGGCAGGAAGAAGGACATACACAGCAAATTAGAATGAAAGAACTCAAACATAGAGAGAATGATGTCCATAACAACAGTACCCATTGTAATTTTGTTTTTCATGATGTAAACAGGCTGAATAATAATTGTATGAATGCACTTTTTAGGGATTATAAGCTTTTATGATACATGCGCCTGAAATCACAGTCGTACAGCAGCTATGCATCCGGCATGCAGTCAGAAAGAGCAATACAGGCGGTAGTCCCCGTGAGTTATATACTGCATCATGCAGCTACTCCACACTATGAAACTGCTCCAGCCATGCGGTATACTCAGCTGCAGGAAGTGGACGGGCATAATAATAGCCCTGTACCATGTCACAGGTTGTCGTGCGAAGAAAATCCAGCTGTTCTTCGGTTTCAATCCCCTCTGCAACAACTTGTATGTGCAGCCGGTGAGCCAGCTCAATCAGACAGCATAGAATATCCTGTGCTTTCTTTTGTGCAATGTCCTCGAAAAAGATACGATCCAGCTTAATGGCATCCACATCAAAGCTTTTCAATAAGCCCAGAGAAGAAAATCCGGAACCAAAATCATCCAGAGAGCAGCGAAAGCCCAGCTGATGCATCCGGAATACTGCCTGCTTTACCAATGCAATCTGTTCCTCATTGAAAAAAACAGACTCTGTCAGCTCCAGCTCAATCTGTCCGTCTGCTATACCATAGCGTTCTTTGATTTCTGCATATTCCTCAAGGAAAGCGGGGTTCTGGAAATGCCGGCGGGATATATTGATTGAAATCATGAGCTTCTCTTTTTTCGCTGCATTGCGTGTCTGCAGGTATCTGCACACCTCCTCAAACATGTAACGGTCCAATTCCATGATATATCCGTTTTTTTCAAAGACAGGAATAAATGCAGATGGACAGATGTTTCCGAAACGGGGATGATGCCAGCGAACAAGTGCCTCCGCATGGGTGCATTGATTTGTTTTCAGCGTTACCTTGGGCTGTAAATACAGTTGAAACTCATGCTGCCGCAACGAGCTTGCAAACATGCTGTTCAACAATTCCTCGCGCCGGACAGCTTCCATCAGGGCAGCATCATAGAAAACGCAACCCTTTCCGCTTACATACTGACGCAGTGCAAGCTTAGCGCGATTTATCAGCAAATGAACATCCTTTTGTGTGCCGTCAACGAGACAGGCGCCCTGCCGCAAGCGGATAATCGGCTGCAGATTTTCAGTTTGCTTATGAATATCTTTCTGTATTTCATCAATTCGATTTTGAAGCAGGGACGTATCCTGTGTGAGAAGAAAGAGAAAAAATGAATCGCCTTCTTCTCTTGCCATAAATTCATTGGCGTCAAGATGCTGGCACAATACCTTATACACCTGACACAGCACCTCATCTCCCAGCTGCATTCCATAGCGGTGATTGATCCGCTGGAAATGCTCGATATTTAACAGCACCAGAGTAGCTGCAATGGCCGGCTTCTTATCCAGCAGCCGCTTTACTCTGTTCTGAAATTGAATCGGCTTCATCCCCTTTGTTAACGGATCATGCAGGAATATGCTAGGCCAGGCCCCGCGGTTCGCCAGATACGCTCCCGCCAGAAATGCCACAATCAGCAGCAGGAGCATGAACAGCAGGACAGAAGCACACTGCAGATCATCCGGTATGAGTTCCATGTGACGCATAGCGCAGCCTCCCTATTCTTTCAGCAAAATTTTATCATGCCCCTTCGAAAAGACAACGATAAATTTGTGTACATATACATATAGTATGACCAAAAAAACATGTTAAAATAAGAATGAGGTGTCATGTATGCAAAGAAAGGAAACTCTTTTTGAATATCTGTATCACAGTCTGCGGGAGGAAATCATCAGTGGAAGAATCCCCTTCGGCTCCACACTGCCCTCTATTATGAGACTGAGTGAGCTGTATCATGTGGGAGTCCGGGATGTATTGGTACGGCTGAAGCAGGAGGGCTACATAAAAACGGAAGAACGAAAACCGATGATCGTCATATATCGGCAGGATCAAAGAAAGCAGAAATCTGCGGCCATCAGGTATATTGTAGAAAATCAGCACTCTTTACGGGATGTATATGCTACTATGACGCTGATCATGCCGCGTATTCTTTCCTTCTCTGTCCAGGTGTGCAGCGATTATGCATTGCACCGGCTGGAGGAAAAGGTAAAGGAAGCTTCAGCGAAAAATGCAGCGTTTCGATGGAAGACAAATCTGAAATTTTTCTATGCCCTGCTGGATCAGACCCGCAATATGTTTTTTCGGGATTTGTTCTCCAGCCTTGAGCTGTATGCACGGCCAACCTTCTTCTTTCAGGAAAAGCAGTTTTCAAACCTACAAAACAGCTTCCAGTTTCAGAATATTCTATGGGTACAGGAAGCCATGTACAGCCGGCAGCTGACAGAAAGCATGAACAGACTCACTCGGATGTATGCTGCTGTACAGAAAACAGTTGAGCTGCAGATACAAGAACTGTGCAGGCAGAGCCCGCACATTAAGCAAACAGAAAAGCCCTTTTTATGGCATTCCGATCGTGGGCGCGATCATCTGCATGTTCAGATTACAAGGGACCTGATTGATAAAATCGGCACCGGAAAGCTTGCAGTGGGAACACGGCTCCCTTCAGAAGCAGAGCTGGCTTCGCAATACAGGGTAAGTGTTGCTACGATTCGCAAGGCACTTGCATCGCTGAATGAGCTTGGCTATGCAAAAACGCAGAATGTCAAAGGAACTACCGTCTGTATGCAGGATGGGGATACTGCCGCAAAATGCATGCAGATCAAGGTTTATCGGGAAGATACTCTGCGCTATCTCAGTGGTCTGCAGCTCATGATTCTGCTTATGAAGCCGGCAGCCAGTTCAGCATTCCCTTTCATTTCCGCAAAGGCACTGCTTCATCTGCAATGTGATTTACAGGATAAAAGCAGGATTCCTCTGGATTGTCTGACGGCACTCGTACGACGGTATGTTCCTTCAAAAACTCTGTAGACGCTTTTGACGGAGCTCGGCAAGATCTTGTGCTGGGGCTATTATTACTCCTTCTATCTCCAAAAACAGCATGGCTCTACGATATTAAACCGAAAAAGCATGGAAGCTGTTAAATATCTGCTGGAGGGAAATCAGGAGGCGTTTTCCAGACAGCTGTGCATATGCTATGCCCATATTCTGGATGTCGTTCGCTCGAACATGATCGATTTGAAGCTCTTTGAGGCCTCTTATATGATAACTCCTAATGAGCCCTTTCTATAGAAAACAGCTGGCGGATAATGCTACGGGTGGATAAGGAAGTATAATAACTTAATACATTCGTGGCATTGCAAAGGTAGTAATTAAGGTATCAATCGAAAGGTTGATACCTTTTTTCTTTGACTTAAAATCCGCACATTCGATTTTTAAAACACTCCTTGCTACAATGTAGTCAAAGGAGGAAAGCGTATGAAAACTACATTTTATCTTGCGCTTGATGATGGCGAACGCAGTATGATTATCTGTTCTCTTAACAGATTGAGAAACAGTTTACTTAAACAAGGAAAATATACTGATGCTGTTGACGATATACTTGTAAAAATAATCAGTGCAAAGAAAAAGAAATTCAAAATGTTTTATACGGAGGATTGAATTATGAATGAAGAATTGAATGTGTGGTATAAAAATCAAGGCGATTATCAACTGCCTTGCATTACTACCAAAGAGCAGAATGAATTGCATATTGGTGTATGGGCAAACCGTCATAGGCAATATTTGAAACAGCATCATCGAATTAGATATTACAATCTGCTCGCATCGGAAAAGTTGTATCCTTATCTTTCTGAGATTGAAGAACAAGCTGAAAATATGTTTCAGAGGATTGTAAAATCACTCGCTGAACAAGGAATTATTACTGAAAAAATGAAAGCCAAAAATCCTATGGAGTGGGTTGGGAAAATGAATAACATCCGAAATCGAGCAACAGAAATAGTAAATTCAGAAATAATATACAGATGAAATTAGGCACAGCCTTTGGAGAAAAAACCATTGGTTGTGCCTTGTTTTTCAAAGCGATAAAATGAATGTGTAATCTTAGCGAGCAGACCATTTGGATATCCAAATGGTAAATCTCGTTAGGGTTGCACCCTAAGACCCTTTTAATTTACAGTTTTACTTAGCATATTTCTTAAAATTTTCAGCTTGTTCAAGAACCTCTTTATAAACATCATCAATTGTTACCGGCGGATAGTCAAATTCATCTAACAGAAGAATTAAATCAACCTGTAAATTTGCCTTTATGTCCTCACGGGTAGACCAATCTGTATATCTTGCCTTATCATCAACGATATTTTTAATCCGTTTTGAAAGTTCAATCATCTTGTCATCAGGATATTCAAACTCATATTTTTTAGCAACCGCTTTCAAAATATCATAGAAAGCTTTTTCCTCATAGTCGATACCAATTTCCTTAAAAGAGTTTTTCTCCTGCTTGAGTTCCGAAAGAAGCTGTGCGAGCTGTTCTGCAACATCGTCAAGAACTTCATTTGCATACGCTTCATCACGGCGACGGTTATTGTATTCATCAACAACCCGTTTAAGTCTTTCCGCAAATTCTACGCCCATTATCTTATTGACCTTCTTAAACTCGTCAATCGCCTGAGAAAGTAGCCTTTGCAGAATTTTAATTTTTGTATTCGGCAACTGGATAGCATTTATCTTGTCCATATATTCGTCGCTGAAAATATCAACAGAAATGTGTTTTCCAGTTTCAAACAATTCTTCTATTCCGTCGGATTGAATTGCACCCTCTAGCATTTCACGGACACGGGCATTCATCTGTGCAATGTCCGGGGCATCGCCTTTTGTCAATTTGAAAAGAATGGAACGAACCGCACAGTAGAAATGGATATAATCCTTTTCTTCATCTGAGAATTTCTCGCTGGAGCTACAAAGGTTAAATGCCTGTTTCATTCGCTTTACCGCAGCCATAAATCTTGTTTCAAGTTCTTCAGACAGTTGAATATACTCAACAGCTCTGTTCAGGCAAGTGAGTTGTTCAGTAGGCGAACCGTTAAAGAAGTCGTTGCTGTTGAAATTATGGAACATCTGACCGAGAATATCTAACTGGTCTTTCACAATCGTAATCGACTGATCAACGCCCTCAAATTCCTCACATTCAAAGTTCGTGTACTTTTTAAGTGCTGTATTCATATTTTTCTTAATGCCGATATAATCGACAATCAATCCTTTATCCTTGCCCTCGCACACACGATTGGCACGAGAGATAGTCTGAATAAGGGTATGCTGCTGAATAGGCTTATCAATGTAAATCGTATCAAGTTCCGGCACATCAAAACCGGTCAGCCACATATCTACAACAATAGCAATCTTAAAGTTTGATTTTGGGTTCTTGAACTGACGGTCAAATTCTTTTCTATCCTCTTTTGTGCCAAGCATATCAAAGAGGTCTTTTTCATCGTCTTTATTACGAGTCATAACCAACTTGATTTTTTCCATTGGCTTCAACTCTTTTTTATCTTTTTCGCTCAGAAGCACTCCGTCATCACAAATTTTCTTTTTTGTCCATTCCGGTCTGAGTTCTTTTACTATCTTATAGAAATCGTATGCTATGGTACGATTAGAGCATACAAACATAGCTTTACCTGCTACGGTTGCACCTTCTGCCACACGGGTTTCATAATGTTTGATAAAGTCCTCCGCAACAGCACGAAGTCTGTCAGGGTCGCCAATAATGACTTCCATTTTGGCAACGGCTTTTTGGCTTTCTTCTATTTGATGTTCATTTGCTCCTTCACGCTCGCATTGAGCATAGTATTCTTCAATCTGTCTTACTTTATCCTGATTAAGCATAACCTTAGCTGCACGACCATCGTAAACAAGATTAACTGTAATACCGTCCTTAACAGCTTCTGTCATTGTATATGCATCTACAACACCACCAAAAACCTCGATTGTTCCATCAACCGGAGTTCCGGTAAATCCTACATAAGTTGCATGTGGTAAAGAGTCATGCAGATACTTGGCAAAACCATAGGTTTTCTGAACGCCAGACTCTGTAATCTTAACCTTTTGGTCAAGATTAATTTGGCTTCTGTGTGCTTCATCAGAAATACAAATAACATTTGTCCTGTCTGTAAGAAGCTGCAAATCCTCTGTAAATTTCTGAATGGTAGTCAAATAAACACCGCCGCTTTCTCTTCCTTGCAGTTCCTCACGAAGTTTCTCACGAGACTCAATACTTACAACAGTTTCATCTCCGATGTATTTCTTTGAACCGACAAACTGCTTAGAAAGCTGGTCATCAAGGTCTGTTCTGTCCGTAATAATGAGAATAGTCGGAGAAGAAAAGTATTTGCTTTTCATCAGCATACGGGTAAGAAAAAGCATTGTATAACTCTTGCCGCACCCTGTCGCTCCAAAGTATGTACCGCCTTTACCATCTCCTTCAGGGCGAAGATGAGCCTTGATATTCTCATACAATTTTTTTGCCGCAAAGAACTGTGGATAGCGACACACTATCTTCAAATCCTTATCAAAGTTATCCGGGAAATAAATAAAATCTTTGATAACTTCAAGCAAGCGGTCTTTTCTGAAAAGTCCCTTTATCATTGTTACAAGAGAATTGATACCGTCCAATTCTTTATCGTCTGAATTTATCTTTCTCCACGCATAGAAAAAATCATAAGGGCTAAAGAATGAACCGTACTTATTATTTGCCCCATCGCTGATAACAACAAAAGCATTGTATTTGAAGATTTCCGGAATATCTCGACGATAACGGATTGTAATCTGCTTATATGCGTCCATTATGGTCGTGTTTTCTTGTACCGCACTCTTAAATTCAAGAACAACAACAGGAATACCATTTACAAACACAATACCATCAGGAATACGCAACTGATTGTTTACACCTTCAATTTCAAATTGATTAACCGCTTTGAAAATATTGTTTTCAGGAGTGTCGAAATCAATAAGTTCAATATAGAGGTCTTTCTGCGTTCTGTCCTCACGGTTAAGAATAAAGCCATCGCAAAGCAACTTAAATACAGCTTTATTTGCTTCATAAATCGTACCGGAAATATTACGCAGCATTAGAATGACACTATCCACCTCACCCGGTGTGATACCGTCTTTCGTATAGCGATTATAGAGGTATTGCTTCAGGTCGTCCGTAAGCAGAACCTCTGTCCTTTCTCTGTGTATCTGGTCGCCACTGACATAGGTGTACCCCTCGTCTTTGAACAACTCCATTATTGATATTTCCAATGCGTGTTCATTAAAATTTGCCATTGCGTTCACTCCTTTTATACGCTCTGTGTTTTATAAAATATTAGCAAAATATCTGTTCTTCTTTTTAGTAAATACAACTTGTGACGGGAATAAATTCTTTCCCATATTCGCCATTCCAATAGCCATATATGCCCAATCACTCAATTCTTCCGGCAAGCGATAGCAAATCGGATTGTCCTCATTTGAAATCGTAATCAACGGAATGCCCGATTTATCCATTCCAACAGATAAAACCATTTCCGTTTGACTGCCTTCGGCAATTTGAAGAATAGGTTGCTTCGTAATATCATAATAAACTTTCGCTCCACGACGGTTTAGAAAATACTCCTCATCATTTTTATCAATAAGGTCTATCGGTAATTTGCTTCGCCTGCGGATAAAATAATCAGATAACTGCTGACAAACATATCCATTAAAATATTCGCTTTGCATTTCAAGTTTCTCATTTACAATCTGTTCTGTATTATCAAAATGAGACATATAGCCAAGTAGTCCTATAAAACATACTAAGTCATCAGAATAAATTCCTGCATACGACTTATACCAAGCATTATCCCATTCACAAATTATCTTATATAACTTTTTATACAAATCCAGTTTAGTTTCATTAAGCTGAAACCATTTTGCATTTAACAGTTTTTTCTCCGTTCCCTCTGCAATGGAATGATAGTGTAATTCATCACATAAGGCTTTTAACAGCTTTGAAATGATACCCGCCATCATATCCGCCATACGCAAGCCACAACTATCTTTTGAATTTTCCTCTGTTACATTAGATAGTCCCATTTCGCACGCAGCCTTCATCGTCTTACTGACTTCACTTTGTTCTCCCTCTTTATCTAAAACTAAGGCATAATTTTTAATATGTTCTTCCTGTAAGTATTTAGCAAAACCACTGAACGGCATATGATAATCCCATTGAAGTTCCGGAATAGCTGAAATATCGTCCAAAATATACAGTATATTTTCAAAAGCATCATTTTCTTGCCCTTTAAGACTTATATTTGAACGGTTACATTCAATCCGTTCTCTAAAAAATCTTTTCAATTCCTCTACAAATTCTTCCGGATTATCATAAATACATTTGATAACATTCTGCGGACGATACGCAACAAGGGCCTTTGTAATGGAATACTTAACTGCATCCGCATCTATAACGAAGTTATTCTGATAGCCTATAAAAAGCTGCAAAACCAAATACTCTATCTTGCTCGCAACAGAAAAATACAGCTTGGTGCTTTCATCAAAAATAGATAAGAAATCCATTATAAACTGTGTGTTTGCTTTATCGAGTGAAGCAAATCCATATTCAAATTTCTTTTGCTTCAAAGTTGTGCTTTTTAATTCCCCGTTTCTATCTTCACGGTCAGCATATTTATTTTCAAAGTCCTCATATTTCTTGAAAATTTCCTTTTCCTTTTCTTTCGACCACCCAACTACAACCGTAACAAAATTATCATAATAATTCGGAGCAGTTACGGTATTATAGTTGATTTTTCTACTGTGTTCTGACTCATCATAATAAAATTTATATGAATCCATAACTGTTCCATCTCCTTTCGGTTAAATGATAATTTACTCGCCACAACACAAGCCATTTACAAGTCGTGGTTTGTAGATTTTGAGCCGTTTGATGGCGTTTGCCCTCAAAATTGGCTTAATGGTTGTGTTGATGATATTGCTAAATTTTATGATTCAATGCGTAAACCGCTTTCCTCATTGGAACGAGCCGATATGAAACGCATCTATCCTTATTATGGGGCAGTTTCCATCGTAGATTATGTAGATGACTTCATCTTTGACGGTGAGTATCTGCTTGTCAGCGAGGATGGAATCTATGTTGTTGACGAAAACGGACATCCACTTCTGCAACATATTACCGGCAAGTTCTGGGCGAACAACCACGCTCACATTCTCAAAGGAAAAGCAGGGTTTAACGAGGATAGCTTGTACTTGTTTTTGGTTAATACAAATATGGCACCGATTGTTACGGGTGCAGCACAACCTAAAATCAATCAAACTAATCTAAAATGTTTCCCGATTACTATACCTACAAGCGATGTAATTGAGAAGTTCAATGCTCTTATTCAGCCATTTTTTGACCAAAAACTTTCAAATGAGGCAGAAATCAAGAAATTGGAAAACCTAAAGGACTTGCTTTTAAGCCGCTTGGTGAATTAAGCCGCTAAATTATCATTTATCTTCTGCTTTAAAGCAATTCTATCGGTTATTGTCTTATAAGCTTTAACGATTTTTCTCTGCTTTTCAATATCCGGCATTGGAAGCTCTACCATGCACAGTTCATCCCAATCGAAAATTTCACGGACGCTGCCATGTGATTTATAGCGGGCATACCTGCCGAATTCCGGTCTGCTGAACCAGAGCATAAGGTATTCAGGGTCAAGTTCCTCTTTTTTCTCAACTTCAAAAACTGTATAAGAGCTTGAAATGATACAATCGTCTTCATTTAAATAAGCAATAGAGACTTTCTCCCCATTTCGTGAAGTAACGGGTCCGTATGCAAACTGTCCCGTTCTGACTATCTTATAATTTGATAAATCAGTTCCCACAATATTTGCGATTGATGGGATAAATTTTTTGCTAATACTTACGCCGAGCAACTTTGTTACGGATAAATCCCTATTACGCTCGTCCACAAGTCGAATGTAATTGCCTAATATCTTATATCCTTTTTCCATTCCTACCACCTTAACCAATATATTTTCTATGAGCGATTTTCACATTACTCTGCTTAACCATTGCATATTGCAATGTCGTATCTATTCTTCTATGTCCTAAGAGCTGCTGGAGCTGTTCTATTGGCATTCCTTTGTCTATTGCCATTGTTGCAAGCGTTCGCCTGAATTTATGAGGGTGTACCTTATTCAGTCCCAAGCGTTGTCCGAGTTGTCGTAGTCGCACCTCTATACCCCCGATTTTCATTCGGTTATACGGAGATTGAAGCGACACAAAGAGTGCCGGATTGCTATCCTTTCTGCTTTGCAGATAGTTCTGCAAGTGTATCTTCGTTCTTGCGTCAAAGTAGACTATTCGTTCCTTATCACCTTTACCAAACACAACGCACTCTCTTTCGTTAAAATCAATATCCTCACGGTTCAGCAGTACCATTTCACCGACACGCATACCGGTTGAGGCGAGCATATCAATCATTGCTAAGTCCCTGAGTTCCGTGCAGCTATCCCTCATCAGCTCAAGAGCTTCATCGGAATAAGTTTCTTTTATGTTCGTTCCAGTCTTGACTTTATGTATTCGCCTTACCGGGCTTTTCAAAATATAGTCCTCGTCCTCAAGCCACGAAAAGAAACTGGAAAGTATTCGTCTTATATTATCAATCGTAACTTTACTCGATTTTTTCTCAGCCTGATACTCAGTCAAATAACAACGAATATCGTCAGTTACAATATATTTAATTCCTTTTCCGATACTGTCAAGCATTGCTTGTATCGTTGCATTATAGTATTTCAAGGTTTTTTCAGAACAGCCCTCAATACGCTTTGCCGATAGGAAAGACTCAACTAAATTCTGTTCTGAAATTTCCTTATCTTCTTCTGTCTTTGTTACCTCATAATTAAAAAGTGTATGTTGCAACACCTCTTGTAATCTTTCTGTCTGTGCATTATTCAAGTAAGGTAACATTCCTTGAATAACATCTGTGATTAGGTTCTGTTTCATAGTCAATTCTCCTTTTGTTTTTTAAGAGAACGACTACCAGTGGCAGTCCCTTATTTTAACTCCCGCCACTGATGGGAGTTCTATTGTAAATGATAATTTAGCAGCTTAATAAGGCTAAATAATTGGCTTGCAACGCAATTAAAGAGTTGATTTCGTTTTTGTTTTGCCTAATCGTTTGGAACAAAGGCTCTATGCGTTCCGTAAAGCAAAGCATAGAAGTCTTATTCGGAACAATTATTTGCCTTTTTTTGAAGTCAGGAACGGTTATTTGTTGTTGTGAAGTTCCTGTACTGTGCAAGTCAATAGCTGCCAAAGCAAAATACAAGAATTTTGCAGTTACATAATCGGTATTTGGCATTACAGAGATAAGCCTCACGATTGGAACATAAGGTTCCTCCCTTAAAAAGACATATCCAACAGTTCCTCTTGCCGAAACAGTAACACTTTCATCGAAAATTTTTGCTTTGTCCGTATATCCGTAAAGACCTTCTTTATCAATGCCGTTGGAGTAAATAGGTACTTGGCAAACCTCGGTTTGAGAATCACTATATACATATGGTCTATCACCGCCTGCACTTAATTCAGCGATGTTTTCAAGTGCTGTAATTTGCCATTCGACAGGAAGGTTTGAAGTATCAATATCTTCGACAAACATTTTTTTGTATATGGCAGATGCGGTCGCTTCTAAATTATCATTTATCTGCTGTTTTAAAGCAATTCTATCCGTAATTGCCTTATAGCTGTTCACTATTTCAAGCTGTTCTTCAATAGGTGGAATAGGCAATTCCAATCTGCAAATGTCATCCCAGGTAATTCCACCACGAACACTTCCGTCAGTATGTAACCAACAAATACGGTCAAATTCCGGTCTGCGAAACCACATCATCAGATAATCTTCATTCAAAATACTGTTATCTATCACTTCAAACATAAAATATGCCGGAGAAACAATAGCAGGCTCTTCCTCGTCATACAATGCAACCGGAAGTCGTTCATCACGACCAACATGCATTGGATTACACGCAAATTTTCCTTTTGTTATCAGTTTATATTTACTCAAATCCGTACCAATAACATTCGCAACTGACGGCATAAAAAATTTGTCTATGTTAATTCCTAAAACTCTGCCTGCTATGCTTTCTCTGTTTCGAATATCAATTAGTCGTATATGGTTTCCTAAAATATCATAATTCGATTTCATATCCCAGCTCCTTAAATACAGCAAGTAAATCTGCTTTGGATTTTTCCTCTTGAACAAGAAGTCCTTTGAGTTCTCCCTGCAATGACTTCATTTTGGTGTCAAAGTCAATATTCTCGTCACGGTTGACAAACTCAATATATCTGCTCGGTACAAGAGTAAATCCCTTTTCTTTTACTTCTTCAAAAGAAGCAGAATAGCAAAACTCCGGAACATTTTCGTAAGTATCTTCAAAGCCTTCCTGCTGCCAGTTGTGGTAAACTTCTGTGACCTTGGATCTATCTTCTTCAGTCAGTTCAATGTACTTTTTCTCATAAGGACTGCCCATTTGTCGTAAATCCATAAAGAGTATTTCATCTTCTCGGTTACGATAGCGTTTGAGCTTTCCGTTCTGCTCCACAACACGAGCTTTTTTGTTCTTGTTCAGTATCCAAAGAGTAACACTGATGTCGGTGGTATAGAAAAGGTTTCTCGGAAGAATAATAATTGCTTCTACCAAATGATTTTCTATAAGCTGCTGTCTAATTTTCAGCTCTGTACCATCATCAGATAATGCACCATTAGCAAGCAGGAAACCTGCCACACCGTTTTGTGAGAGTTTGGAAACAATATTCAGTATCCAACCATAGTTTGCATTGCTTGTCGGGGGGACTTCATAGCCATCCCAACGAGGGTCGTCCGTAAGCTCGTTTTCTGCTCTCCATTGTTTCTGATTAAAGGGCGGATTTGCCATTATGAAATCTGCTTTCAGGTCTTTGTGCTGGTCATTGGTAAATGTATTGGCTGCCATCTCTCCAAGATTGGCAGAAATACCACGGATGGCTAAGTTCATCTTTGCCAGTTTGAAAGTGGTATTGGTGTATTCCTGACCATAGATGGAAACCTTTTTCTTGTTTCCGCTATGTGCTTCCACAAACTTAATGGACTGAACGAACATACCACCTGAACCACAACAAGGATCTATAAAAACGCTGTCTTTGATACAAACAGAAAAAGCCTTCTCCGGCACATAAGTGCTGAAAAAGGCTTGAAATAAAGGGCTTTCAAGGTTCCGCTGTGTTTTACAGCAGAGCTTCGGAAGCCCTTTTTCTGTTTATTTGATTGTTGCTGGCCGCTTCTGTGGCTTTTGGAACTTACCCCTCAAAACAGGCTGTCGGAGGAATAATTAAAAAGTGTGGAATAATTAAAAGGTTCAGTAGCCTCTATATTTCCTTGCGCTTCTTTGAATCAGCTCGTGTATTTCCTCTACATCGATGACGCTCATCATCGTATTCTGATCATCTACAAATCTGCGAGCGCCACGGGTAACATGTCCAGTTGTTACGAGAATCGCTTTATTTATTTGATCAGCCGACTGAACACCATATAGAGAACGAACGATATTTACACCCACAGAGTTCTGGCGTCCGTACCGTTTACACTCTATATAGAAAACGACCGGCTTTCCCATCTCATACTTTGTTGCGACAATATCACGACCACCATCTCTGGTTTGTTGTGTCAACTTTGTTTCAAAGCCATCATCTTGAAGCACCCGCTCGATAACTGCCTCAAACTCTCTGGGAGAGATGTCATAGATCAACTCACGGTTTTGGGCGATGTCCATGATGATTTGCTCCACTCGTGTAAATGTAGGGTATGCATCATCGGGGTCAAAATCATCTCGGCTATATATGACTCCCATGTGCGGTTCTTCCTCAAACCGACCCCCAGCTATTTCGCTATCTTCATAGTTGAATGCACCTATAGGATACTCGTAGCCAGATATTCTGAAGGAGATTTCATTCCCGCATTGATCACATTCAATGTATCCTTCGTGACGGAATTCGATTTCTTCACCCATCCTATTATCGCCACGATCATATACATAGGACTCAAAATCAAAATCTTCTTTGTGTATTCCGGTAATCTTCCCGCATCTACCACAGCGGATAAAAACATCTTCTATAAGCTCCATCATGCAAACATCTCCGCATTCCACACCAGATTAACAAGCTGAACAAGAAGCTGAATTCGCTCAGTGATTTCTGCTTTTCCGAACTGTGCATAAGGCTTGAAGCCCAGACCATTGTCAGCAATAAACTTCTTGAACTTTGGATTATTCTGATAGGCCTGATCACCCAGCGACTCGGTATAAATGTTTCCTTCATTGGAGCAATACTTCGAGAGCTTGTAATCATATTTTGAGTCATTCAGACTGGCATTGATGCTCTTATGCAAAAGTAATAGTGCGCCGAAGCTATTTCTCCACCGTCTGAATTCTTCTTGATCGGAGTATTCGCTGGTAAACCACTCGTAATGGTCCGTGATAATATGCTCGATTTCAAATGGATTCTTTGTCTGCGTATTCATGTAGTTGCAGTAATTCGAAGCTACACCGGTCTGCTCCTCAATATAGCCCGTGATGCGAGCAAGCATATTCTTGATGTATTTCTTGGTAAAGCTGTTCAAACGCAGCTCAGGAAGGGCTGCTGCCGGATCATATGCGAGGTTGTCAGATTGGGCTTTCAAACGAGCCTTCAGCACATCAATAGAACAGCGACGAATATTCTTTGTTACGTTAAACACGTAATTCTTGATAGTGCTATAGTCTACAGACCTATAATTCGTTACTCTGGCAGTGATCAGCAGATCAATGAATCGAGCGACCAAATTCATCTTTTCAATGATAACCGGCCACGTATCCTCATAACAAATAGGAGCCAGTAGCAACTGCGGCTGAAGTGTAAAATTAACCTGTGCATTGTAATAGATATACTTTGTTTCCTCTGCAAATGTGTTCTCAGCTTCACGGATTTTCCTGTAAACATCCGCAAATTTAGAAAACTTCATAATAAAGAGCTCAAAATCATCTGTTGTGGATAGGCCGAGCTTGTCTCGCTCATCACGTACCCATTTGTGGAAAGAACCACCAATGATATCAAAATCCTGATTCACGGCACCGGCTTTCGTTTCACGGATGGTTTCGGCATATTGAGCTCTTAGCCATGCTTTGATAAATGTTTCATCTCCCTTATCGTCGTCTTTTTTGAGGGAGAGAACTTTGTCTTTCCAAATATTATTGAGTTTTTCACGCTTGGAATCATCCTTTATCTCTGATAGTAGGTATCCTTTCAACATTTCTGTTGATGTGAGACTCAGACCTCTATCGTTCATGGTTACAAAGACTTTATGGGCATCCTGTTCTGTGGTGGCCACAATCTCTATAAAGAACACCTTCTCGGCCAGCCAGTCACAGAAATGCAAGAGCATGTTGTCAGTAATATCATCATTGGGAAAAACATCAATGATATCGGTATATCTGCCATAGAGGTTTTTCACGGACTCTCCGACATTGGTCGTGTCAAACGGCTGATCATTAAAAATTGCATTCATGCAATCAGCTCGATCCTCAACATTTATATTGAAGGATTTAGTTCCGTACGCCTCAGAAAAAATCATCTGTTCGATCATGCTATAGTTCTGACCAAGTGAACGGAGCCGATTATTTAGATACATTAACAGGAGCGTCAGCGATGAGAATCTCTGCTGGCCGTCTATGATTGCATTTTCACGACCAGCAAGAACAATGGACCCCATGAAATATGCACCATAGTCCTGCACATCCTTGCGATCATCACCGGGAACATAATAATCCAAGAACTCCGATGTAAGGTCATCGATCAGTTCCTCGATATGTTTTCTCTGCCACATATACTCACGCTGATAATAGTGAATCGAGTACTTTGTATTCTGTAAAAGCTGCTTTAAGCTCTTAGGAGAACCTTCAATCTTCTTCACGGGTAACTCTTCCTCCTGATTGGTTTATATCTTCTCTGCAAACAATTCCGGCATGTTGTATCGTACACTCGACGCCTCTGTTCGAGCGTTAGTATTTGAGCATTCAAGCAATGCCGTGCTCAGATGCCATTTTCCATCCGGCCCTTCGATAATAAACTCATCCTTGTTGTTCCGGATATATGTGGATACCTCACGAGAGAATCCGTTCCGCTGAAGAAGGATTGTTATTGGATTCGTCGTTCCGTATTCTACAAATTCGTACCAGTTGTTATCAAACTCCTTCAGCTGATGGACCGTCTTATACTCATTCGAGAAGCGAAGGAAGTAGTTTGAAATACTGAACAGCACAATGTTATCAATGACCTCCAAGGTGTCGGCAAATACGATATTGCGGTGCCGGAGTCCATCGTCGTAGTATTCTTTCTGGCCTCGGTTCACCCAGAAGTTATCAGGGTGCTGTTGCCGGTACTCCAGTGCCTTTTTCATGATATTGCTAAGGCCGGTACCTTCCATCCATTGAATAAGAACAACCGCATACCAACGCAGAAGCGTCGGCTTTCCGAGCGTGGATGCCTCATACTTTCCCCATTTGAAGATCCGACTCAGCTTTTCAAGGAAAGCCAAAACGTCGTCATAATTGAACTTGCCATCTACACGGTCAGGGTATTTCAGTCCCATTGCGATAGCGGCACGTAGGTTTTTCGTCTGATCCACCGAGGTGTTGATATCATCATCCGGTTCTGTGAACGGATCAGTAAAGGCTTCTCGTATTTTCGCTTCGTCCTTGGGTGTCAGCAGATTAGAGAACTCACGCCTTACAAGGCTGTCGTTGTCCTGCATAATATCCCGTAAAAGAATGAGGGCAAACTTACGCATCATTACATAGGCTTCCTCTGACTGTGCGTCATTTCTTTTTACGAGTTCAATATTGCCCTGCAGTAGTGCCTCGACGACATATTTCTTTTCGGCGTTTGTTAGGCTCTTCGGTCCAGCCTCGATAGAAAGCGTTTGTTTCGGGACCTCTTTCTTCAAAAGGTCCACATAGTCTTCCTGTTTCAGCTTTTCACCCTGCGAGACGAAGAATACATTCCCGTAAAGGTTGAAACGGATGCGCCCGACACGTCCTATCAGGTTTCGGAAGTCAACCGGCGTCATCACCTTTCGGAAAATCTTGTTATCGGTAATGAACAGGTTATCCGCTGGGAGGTTGACACCCTCAAGTAAGGTACTGGTACAGAACATAGTCGTGATTTTGCCACGACGGAACATGTCCTCGATACGCATTCTGATGGCAGCTGGTAGGTATCCAATGTGATATGCGACGCCCTTTTTTATAATCTGGGCCAAATAGTAGTCGCCGTGAACTTCATTCGTGATATCCCTTGCCAGTGCATTCAGGTCATTATCCTGAATTTCCGAAAGCTGATCTGCAAAAGCAAGCGCATTTTCAATCGCCTTACTTCTACCGTTGCAATAAACGATGGTCTGCTGCTTTCGCTCAAAGGGGAGATCCCGGTTTATCCTTTCAAACATCAGAAGGAACGAAACCAGAGAAGCGTTTCTGTCTTTGATTTCCGCAAGGTAATCCAACTCACCGGTATGGTCGTTATATACACTGACTGTGAAATTATTGAGGTCGATGCTGAACTTAATCTGGGCCACCGGTGAAAAAGTGGAACGTAGGTGGCTATCATCACCGTCGGTTTCGATGTCTGTCAGCAACTTTAGATATACCTCTGGATTTGGAATATTAGGTGAGGCAAAGACGAAGTGCGGCTTCTTCTTCCTTTTGAGAAGCATATCCACGGTTTTATAGTAGAACGGCCCACGGCTATTTTTTCCGGACAGTTTGTGCGCTTCATCGATGAATAGATAGTCGATTTGCAAATCCGGTTTGCTGATGAGCAGATATAACAGTCGTTCCGGAGTCAGCACAAGTATGAAGTTATGCTTGCCCTCCAAAGCGATATCCCCGGCGGCGGTGACCACCTTATAATTGTGCTCCGACAAAAGGTTCTTAAGGTCCTCGTCAATGACCTGCTTGTAGATCTCATTGATCAGTGCCTTTGTTGGGACAATCAGGGCGAAGTTCATTTTTACCCCATGCTGTATCTGGTCCTTGATGTACATTCTCATGAGGAAGGACTTACCCATAGATGTCGGACCGGAATAGCTGAAGTGATCATCCGAGAGATGATCGTAAGCATTTTTCTGTGCGCCGAAGAACCGAAGTTCCGGTGCTGCAGGAATTGTCAAATAATCATTCTGGTATTCAGCGAAGAAACGCTCTAATGCAGTCGTGCCGTAAAAGTCGCTATCGATCATCTTTCTTGCCTGATAGTTCCCGGTGTTTGCGAACACTGATCCGGCATAGAACTTTACATCAGGATTGTCCGGGTACAGAGAATACAGCAGGATGATTATCTCCTGCGCCCACATTTTATGCTTGTCCCGGTTCACCGCATGTGTCGACTTGGACAGCAAGTCGGCAAACCGCAAGGCCGACACAACATCAATTTCCCGCATCTGCCGTTTATCAGTGAGGTTAAATTTGGTGATGGCATAGTTATAAAGGATGTTGTCGTAGAGTTCATTCAGGAAGGGATTGTTGTCAATGTCCCCGAAAATTGCATCGCCAAGGTTATGCAGTATTTGATTGCTCAAGGTCTGCCACCCCCATTCATCACACGGTCCATGATTTGTGTTTTTTCAGCATCTGCATCGTTGAGTGGCAGAATGTAGAAATAAAACGAGTGGTTTCCGAGGCCAAGGGCATTAATCTTGCTGGCTATATATGCCGCATGATTGCGAATATCTGTATCCATTTTCTGAGTCAGTGCACGTCGGAAGTCTACCGCACTGTAATTAGCAGGATTGAGACCGAGATTATACGCAAGGAAAACGCCATAGGCTGTATCATACGGGACCGACTGTCCTTTACTCGGAATAAGCAGGTCTTTGATTTTCTGAACCGTGTCTTTATCAAAGGACTTGCTGAATACCGTGTTTTCAGCAAGGGTGCGCTCCTGTGTGCTTTGCTTTTCGATCTCAACAATGGCGTCGAAGGCAGTGTCAACAGCTTTTTTCATATCACCCACAATGCTGGAGGTGCCAAACACCATGTGGTAGTATGGCATGCCGAAAGCCTGCTCCAGCGAGAGAAGATGTATTCCGTCACATTTACTGTCATATTGTTTTGCTCCGGTTTGAAGCTCTACCTTGCTCATGATTTTGGGAGCTCCCAGAACCTGCTCTAAAAACACATATAGCATGATTTCACCGAGGTCATTGCCGGTGCCTTTCTGACCCGGAGCCCCGTTGCGTTTCATGATGTCGATGGCATCCATTCCTACGCTGTACACATCGCCCTCAACATGATAGTTCTCAATCTGAGCACGAGAAAAAACGTATTGACCGATGTTCTTCCTGAGAAACACTTCAAGCATATCGGAGGAGAATGCATTGTTATTGACGTTGAGGTGAAATAGGCGCAGTTGTTCCGGGTTTTTTAGGCCAAGGGTCTCAGCGTGAGACACCTCGGTAAAAACCTCGTCAAATTTACCTCCGCTTATAGTCTTGTCAAAAGAATCATTCATTGCATTCTCCACCTTGTTACAGTTTACTCTTCATCCTTTTTGTCGCCATACGTGGCAGGGTCTTCAGCAACCATCAAAGATTCCTGCGTGGGAAAATCGTATGCGACGGTTTTTTCACCCGGCCCCGGCATCACGTACTCTTTGCCTTCCGGATTGTAAGTAAGGTTGAACACCAGATCCGAAAGCCACTTCTTAAAGGATGGATTGTCTTGGAACTGCTTGAACAGCTCCATATTATCAGCCATGATTGCAAAGATAACCTGTTGCAGAGCACGTTCGCTTTCCAACCGAGCACTCTGCTCATCAGAGTTGCGCATAGCATTTTGATACTTTTTATCTCTAGACACCATTGCAGGTATTTCGAGAATCTGCCGCTGGACATTGTCGGCGTCGTTCCAGTTGATGTTGCCAAACATATCGTTGAAGTCAGAAATAATCCGGGAAAGCAGATCCATTTCCGGTTCCACAATGTGGCCAGTCTTTCCGGCAGGAACAGGCGCAATTTCAGCATCCTGATCTTCCAAGCGAATGGAGATCATTTCACGGGCTTCATTACGATAGCTCGAAAGGTCAATGGTGCTCAAGATGCCTTCTGACAGGTCGTCTTCACGAGGCGACGGCAGTTTAGGAATCAGCAGATTCAGGAAGATTGAGAGCTTTTCCCATTCCACGTTTCCATAAGGCAGAATGGCTCCGAGGAAACCGTATGTACGCACAAAGGACTTTGCAGCACTCTTGAATTTAATCTGATCGTCTGTTTCGAGCTGCTTATATACCGCCGTACAAGCATCCAGTGTTGGATCGAGGCGATCTCGCTCTGCACCGTTCAGGAACAGGTCAACAAGCCTCTCCACATCGTCGTTGCTATAGACCTGATAGTCTTCCATGACGGCGATTAAGTCATACAGCTTGTTCGGATCGGTTTCTCCGGAGAGAATTGTGGTCCGGTAATACTTTGAGAAGGACTCCTCAATCACAGATGTCTTATTGGCAAAGTCCAGAACAAAGGTGTCATCCTTGCCGGGATAAGCACGATTCAGGCGAGACAGCGTTTGCACGGCACCGATGTCGTATAGAGGCTTGTCCACATACATCGTGTGAAGCAGCGGCTCGTCGAATCCGGTCTGGAACATGTCAGCGACGATGAGTATGCGGTACGGGTCCTTCTTGAAGGTCTTTGGAATCAACGCATCGGAAAAGCCGTTCATGGCAGCTGAAGTAAGTGCTGGTTCCTGACCTTTGTATTTGTGCTCACCTGAGAAGGCGACGATGGCCTTGTATGGGCTCCGCCTATCTGCGAGGCACTTGCTGATAGCGTAGTAATACTCAATGCAACGAGGAATGCTGGCTGTAACGACCATAGCACGAGCCTGACCGCCGATCTTTTTCTTGGCGATAACCTGCTCGTGGAAATGGTCAACCATCATAGCCGCTTTCTTTGCAATTGTGACCTCGTTGCTTTCAACAAAGGAGCGCAGCTTCTTCTGAGCTCTTTTCTTGTCGAACATAGGATCGTCATCAACAGTTTTCATTAGCTTATAGTAGCTATCGATAGGTGTATAATACTTCAGCACATCCAGAATGAAGCCCTCTTGGATGGCCTGTTTCATTGTATAGACGTGGAACGGACGGTGCTTGATCTCGCCATCCTCTTCATAAGCGACACCGAAGGTTTCCTCGGTCTTGTTTTTCGGAGTGGCGGTGAAGGCGAAGTAGCTGGCCGTTGTCAGAAGTTTGCGGCCTTCCATCATCGCATTGATCTTGTCCTCATTGTCCATATCATCTTCAGAGGCGAGACCGGAAAGGGCCAAGTTCATCTGAGCCGAGTTACGACCGCTCTGGCCGGAATGCGCCTCGTCGATGATAACAGCAAACTTATGAGATTTATGCTCTTGTCCGATTTCAGTAACGATATACGGGAACTTCTCGACGGTCGTCACGATGATGCGTTTTCCGTCCTGAATGGCTTTCCGGAGATCGCCGGAATGCTCAGCCCACACCACAGTGTTCTTCACCTGCATGAACTGCTTGATGGTGTTACGAATCTGCTTATCAAGGATACGACGGTCCGTTACAACAAGGACAGAGTCAATTAGCGGTCGACCATTCTGTTCAATGCCGATCAACTGATGAGCCAGCCATGCGATGGAGTTGGATTTACCGCTTCCTGCGCTGTGCTGAATCAGGTAACGCTTACCGACACCGTTGGCACGAACATCGGCCAGCAGCTTTTCAACCACATCCAACTGATGATAACGAGGGAATATCTGTTTGACAGACTTCTTCTTGGTATCCTCGTCAACTTCCTCGACAACCTGTGCGTAGTTCTCAATAATGCTTGAGAGCTTTGACTTTGTGAGAATGTCCTTCCAGAGGTAATCCGTCATCAGACCGTCCGGATTCGGAGGATTCCCGGCCCCGTCGTTATATCCCTTATTGAACGGCAGGAACCAGCTGTCCTTACCGACCAGCTTCGTACAGAATTTGATGGTCGCATCATCCACAGCGAAGTGGACCATGCAGCGTTTGAAAGAAAACAGAATGTCACGAGGATCACGGTCGTCCTTATACTGCTGGACAGCATATTCCGTATTCTGCTTTGTGAGCTGGTTTTTCAGCTCCATCGTAATAACCGGAAGGCCATTGATGAAAATGCAGAGATCGAGAGCCAGCTTTCCGGCATCCTGTGAGTAGCGGAGCTGACGGGTCACGCTGAAAATGTTCTTCTCATACATTGCCTTCTGTTTCTGGTTATTTTCGGTCGGCGTGAGATAGAACATGATCAGGTTTGCTGGATAAACCTTGATGCCATTACGCAGAACATCGATGATACCACGTTTAGCCAGTTCACCCTGCAATCGGTTCAGAAACTGACGCCTCTTGGTATCCGATTTGAAGACACCCAGCTTGTCCATCTCGTCCGGCTGCGTATCAGACAGAAAACGGAACAGGCGTGTTTCGTCCAGAGCGTACTCCTTGCTATAGTCGTCGTTGGTGCCTTGCTCGTAGCCGTTCTGCTCAACAAGCCACTTAACGATTAAGGCTTCCAGCCCTTCTTCTCTGGTGTTGGTAAAAGCCATAATCACCCCTCCTGTTCTTCGGTATCGTCCGAATCGTCCTCATCATCAGCATCCGAATCTGCTTCTTCATCCACAAACTCATATTCCGGGATTTCAATGTCACGGACATCAATTTTGCCAGTTACAACGTCAAAAACTATCCCGTCTCTCAATTCTTGAAGTAGACGAATCTTCTCTTTTAGTGTTTTGATCACAGAATCGTTTAGGTCACATTCATGCTCCAACGCTTCAACGATTTGTTCTTGTTCCTTCAACGGTGGCACAAGAATCATTATTCGTTTTATCGTTGAAATAGAAACTCCACCGATAAGACCAGTCATATTCACACGAAATTGTTCTGCAAAGAAATCGGAGCAGAGATAGTAGTACAAATATTTCCCATCGATTCCTTTCGGTACAAAAGCGCAAAGCTTATTAACAAAGGCAACATCCCTTGTTACCACTGTTTTCTTACGCCCTGCACTACCTCCTTCAATACACAACAATGTGGACCCTTTAGGTGCGACCTTAAAATCCGACGTTTCTGGAACATATAATCCGTTCTTATAATCGGTTTTGCCTGTGGCTGCATCTATATCCTTGGTAGCAATATAAGGAATGGAGGTTTCCTCTTCATATTCATCCTTATTGCTCATACTGTTCCCATTATAGATATCGGCCACATATTTTAGTGCGCACAATGTCCATCCGTCAGGGATGCCGTTAATTCTCTCTCCTCGTTTAGGCTTGATGAGATCAGCACAATTGACTTCAGAAGTTATCGACATATTAATTGAGGTTTGTTTTTTCTCTTGCAAAAGTCTAATTTGCCGTCTATATGTCGAAATCGCCTTGTTTATCTTTGATACTTGCCAATCCAAATACGAAACAATTGAATCTTGCTCTTCCACAGTCGGCACAGGCACAACTATGTTAGAAAACTGAGGAGAGTATGTCCTCCATCTCATGGCCATAATACCCTTACCGTAGCGATAGCATTGCTGGGAAAAAGCTGGGCTTCGGAAGAGATACTCATAATACTTTGTACTCATCTTTACAATAGGTCTGTAAATGTCGTAGGCAGGACTTGTTACCCCATAGTATTCAGAACGACCAATTGCTCCCATCCAGCACAACAAGATGTTGACTACAATATCATCTGGATAAACAATCTTATAGCCGTCGGCATTTCTTGCCTTATTGCCAGTAGTGTGCTCGATATCTTTATGCTGACGAACACCAAGACTTGCGTATAACGAGATCAGGTTAACTTCATTGAGTGGCCGATAGTTTCTCTCGTCACGAAGCCTAAACAATGTTTTTATTCGCTGCATTTTCCAAGATGCTGGGACCGTATCTATCCAATCACAAGGAGCAGCTTTGTATTCTGCATAATTACTCATAACTGCTCTCCCATAACATCCGACATTATAGAATCGCTCTGTGCTTCCAAGAGCTTAAGCTCCTCTAATATTTCGGTTTTCGATCTGTGGGTAATCGGTTTATAAAAGTACTTTGTAAAACTCAATTCATATCCGACCTGAGTTTTCTTCTCATCAATCCATGCATCCGGAGCAAACGGAATTATTTCATTAGCTAAATACGCTGTAATTCCTCCGGGGTACTTAAATGGAACTATCTCAGTTTCACGCAGATCGCTATCAGCCTCACCTTCAACCGGCTGTGCTGTATAATCTATCTCTGTTATATAGGGACGAATCTTCTTCAAGACGCCTGTCTTAAGCCTTGTTGCTTTGGCAAACATTCCCCAATTGTCAGTCGGAGTACCAGTCGGAACAGCCGCAAGAGCTGCTTTTATGGATGCAAGTTCATCAGCTTTCTTAAACAAATCAGCAGGGATTTCTCTATTGGGGTAAACCCGAAGACGCAGAGGCCGCTCAACAGTGATACTCCAATAAGCAAATTCATCATTATCAAAGACCTTGCTGACATCGCTTTCTTCCATCTCAAGGAAAAGGCGGACGATTTCTTTACGAATCTCCGGAGTGAACTCACAGTTCTTCTTGCCCATATTCTTGCGGAGCGGAGACTTCATAGCCGTGGCATCAATCAACTGAATCTTACCTTTACGGCGAGCTTCTTTTTTGTTGGAAAGAATCCATATGAAAGTGCCAATGCCTGTGTTGTAGAACATGTTCTCTGGTACGGCAATAATTGCCTCGACCAGATCGTTCTCAATCATATAGCGACGGGCATTACTTTCACCGCTTCCGGCATCTCCCGTGAAGATAGATGAACCATTGTGTACCTCGGCAATGCGGCTGCCAAGAGGAGAATCCTTTTTCATCTTGGAGATGTTGTTAAGAAGGAAAAGAAGCTGGCCGTCACTGGTACGAGGAATCATACCCATTTCCTCTCCACCTTCGAGGTAGGTATTGAAGCGGGTATCAAGAATCTCTTTTTTGCCACCCATCTTCTCGGCGTCGGTTTTCCAGCTCTTGCCGTAGGGCGGATTGGAAAGCATGAAGTCAAACTGGCGAGAAGAATGCTGGTCCAAGGAGAGCGTGGAACCAAAGCCGATGTGTTCGGCCTGATCGCCATCGCCCTTCAGGAGCATATCTGCGGTGCAAATAGCGTAGGTTTCCGGGTTAATCTCCTGACCAAAGAGATGGATAGATACATCCTTGCCACGTCTATGGGCAAGTGTAAGAAGACGTTCCTGAGCAACGGTAAGCATACCGCCGGTTCCACAAGCCCCATCGTAGCAGGAGTATGTAGCGTCTTGAATCTGGTCCGCAATGGGAATGAAAACAAGGTCTGCCATAAGCTCAACAACGTCACGAGGCGTCCAGTGTTCACCGGCTTCCTCGTTATTCTCTTCGTTGAAACGACGGATCAGTTCCTCGAAAATGGTGCCCATGCCGTGATTATCCAAACCCGGATGGCGCATGATGGTTTTGGCCTCGTCTTTCCACACCGGATTCGGGCTCAGGTTAATGTCGGAGGACACAAATTTCTCAATGACGGCACCGAGGATATCAGCGTCCACCATCGTGTCGATCTGATTGCGAAATTTGAACTTATCCAGAATAACCTGCACATTCGGTGAGAAGCCGTCCAAATAAGCGATGAAGTCTGCCTTGAGGGTCTGCTTCTTTGCACGGCTGGTAAGGTCACGCAGACGGAAAGGCGAAGCATTACAAAACGCCTGTCCTGCAGCATTGCAGAGGGCTGGCCACTGATTATCAATCTTTGCGGCATCAAGCCGTTTTTTCATTTCGAGGACCGCATCCTTGCTGTCCTCCAGCAAAGCGTCCAGACGACGGATAACCGTCATAGGGAGAATAACATCACGATATTTACCACGGACATAAACGTCACGAAGGCAGTCATCCGCAATTCCCCAGATAAAGCTAACTATTGAATTATGCACCTGATTGTCCATACAGATTTTCCTCTCTTGACTCTAAATTCGGCATTAAGCCATTATGATCGTACCAAATGTATTGTCCTATAAAACGGACTCATTCGGCCTTATCTTCCTTATCATCAACTTTGTCATCGGCGGCACCGCCAGAACGAATCCAATCGTCTACCTCTGACAGCTTGAACTTCCACAGCTTACCTACTTTATAGGCTGGCATATTTCTTTTAGCGATCCACTGCAAAATGGTTTCTCTGCCAACGCCAAGGTATGCTTGGACTTCTTTCAATGTTGACCATTTTTCAATGTTCTCGTTACCCAATTTAGTTACCTCCAGATCTCTTAAATGTCTTGTTCTCTACTACAATCGTTACATTGAATGGGTTTGAATAGTTTGGGTAGCACTCTTTATTGTTTTTATCAACCATAACCCATTGACTTTCAAAAGTGTCCTCATCGCCACGAGCATCGAATTCAACCGACACAACAGCTCGTTCATTTGGAGCCGTATCCGGTATGTCAATTGACAGCTGCATGGCACAAGGAGTGATAGAATCCTCGTTTATACAGATAAGCCTTCGGCCCGTCCATGCGACCTTGCCGGAGTTAAGCAGCTTCCATGTGTGGGTGAAATGCTCGTAAAAATCAACCTCATGTCGCCGGTCGGCAGGTGCCGTTTCAATCCAGAAAGCATCTCCATCATAGAGCGGCTTATGGAATGACGGCTCGTCCGTTTCCGGCTGCGACAAATACCGCTGATAGTTCGTCGCTATGATGTCGGCATCAGAATCCGGCTCGTGTATGATTATCTGAAGCTGGTCTGCGAGGGCTTTCGCCAAAGCCGGAATGTTTATATCTGCGTCCGTAGGGATCGTGAAGTAGTTCATCAAGGTTCTGATGGACGCTTTTTTTATGTGCTCCGACAGGTACTTCGCAAGGCCGGTCGTGTTTATCGGATCTGGGAAAGAGTCCCTATGCTTCTTCGACAAGGGCTTACCGCCGTTGAATAGTTTGGCCCCGTAGTTAGATGAGCTGTAGGCACCTTTTTTCGTGAAAGTATAGCTGCTCCCTGCCGCCTTAAAGGCTTCAATGACGAAGGAGTCCTGATTTGCCACTCCTTCAACGGAGCCATATATTCCTTTGCAAAAATGAGCGAAATCTATGCAAATCACCCCTTTCTGAAAAGTCCTATCAAAAGTCCTGAAAGTCCTTTTTTCACGGTCCTTGCGCTCATAGGAAGTCCTTTTTCAACTTGGTATCTTATTAGTGGATGGCGAAGATGAGAGAGCTTGAGCCGTCGGACCATGGACCTTGATATTTAATTATATCACATTTGCTCACAAAAATCAATACTATTGGGCGAAAGCAGGCGCAAACCGACACAAACTCACTTTTGATTATTCGACATTCTGCAACAACCGGCTCTCAGCTCGTTCACTGGCCATGAACGATCCGGAGCTGGGAGACCGGTACCATCAACAGCCTACTATCCGGATTAGGAAGCTGAACCTGACAAGGAGGGACAAGCAGTGACAAAGCGTGAACGTAACAACTGGATCGTGAACATTGAAAACACTGCTGCTGCCATCGAGTCTCAGTTGGGCTCAGCAGTAGTTGAATCTGTTTTCAAACGCTATGGTGCACACGGCACTTGGGACCTTAGCCCAAGCGACCTGCCTGAAGTCTTCAGCGAACTGTACGCCATTGAAGCGGATCTCGACTAACAGACCGTCCTGAGAATGACAGAAAACTGCTCACCGTCAGGCACCGCACCGACTGATCACCGGTGGCTCAACGGTGCTTGACGGCACAAGTAAATATCAACAGCTGCCTTTTGAGCGGGAAGCTGCAGACCGGAACGGAGGAATCTCCGTCGGGACTGTGGTTGGATTTCTATACCCATTTGCAGCTGACCATGAAGGTTTCCTCCGTTCCAAGCAAATCCAACGGAGGAAATTTTCATGCAAAACAACGACAAGAAGTACTTTATCCCGGTCGACGGGACCCCTATCGAGGTCAGCGAGGAAGTTTACAGAGCCTACTATCAGCCCATCTGGAACACCCGCTACCATGCCCAGAAAAACGGCGAGTGCCGCTGCACCAAAGCCCAGCTTTGGAAGTGCGACGGCGTTTGCCCCGGCTGCCCCTTCTACGCTGCCGGTAAAAAGGTCTCCGTCGACACGCCTATCGGCGGCGAGGACGATGAGCTCACCCTTGGCGATACACTGGCCGACGACGCACCGTCTGCGGAGTCCATCCTTATGGACGAGGAACTGCTCGACGCTCTGTACGACGAGCTTAACCGCCTGGACCCGGACGGCAGACGCATCTGCGAACTCGTCATGCAGGGTAAGACGGAGCGTGAGATCGCTGCAGACATGGGCAAATGTCAGTCAACCATTAGCTATCAAAAGCGTAAGGTGTTCTCCATTCTGCGTGAAGCCCTGAAGGACCTCATCTAATACTCCAAAATGACCGCCGTAGAAGAAATTCTGCGGCGGTCAACTTTTTTCATATTTTTTCGTTCAAACCCCTGTTTTTCCTCCAGTGGGTACTGAGGATAGCAAAACAACACAGGTCCTCAGAAAGGAGGAGCCGCCAATGAGTGATCCGAGACTCAACAAGGCCGTCACCGATGAAGATCTCATCGGGGTGCTTACGGCAATCAGTGTAGTGTCAAGACGTCTGGCGAGGAAGCTGATCCAACTGAACCAGACAAGCCAATCTCAGGAAGGAGGAAAACGTGATGAGCAAAATGAGCGAAATGGAAGCGACCATCAGAGAGTTGCGGGATATTGCATCTTCTATTAACGACATCGCCAACTGGCTGACCGGCGCATTCAGCGGCACCGAAGAAGCGGCCCCTGCTACGGAACCGGAAAAGGCACTCACCCTCGAAGAGGTCAGAGCGATTCTGGCAGAAAAGTCCCGTAATGGTTTCACCGCTCAGATCCGTGACCTTCTGCTGAAGTACGGTGCCAAAAAGCTCTCCGAAGTCAACCCGGCCAGCTACAATGCTCTGGTAGCGGATGCGGAGGTGCTCGGCAATGGCTAATCACGCACTTCTCTCTGCATCATCCTCGCACAGGTGGCTCAACTGCCCACCTTCAGCAAGGCTCTGTGAAGGCTACGACGACAAGGGCAGCGATTTCGCAGCTGAAGGCACCGACGCCCACGCTCTCTGTGAGTTCAAGCTCCGGACGGCACTCGGTATGGAAGCCAAGGACCCGACCGAAGACCTTTCTTGGTACAACTCCGAAATGGAGGAATGCGCCAACGGGTATGTGGGCTTCGTGATGGAGCTTGTCGAAGAGGCCAAGAAGACCTGCCCGGACCCTGTGGTCTTGATCGAACAGCGGCTCGACTACTCCAAGTACGTCGAGGAGGGCTTCGGCACCGGCGACTGCGTCATCATCGCAGACGGTACGCTCCACATCGTGGACTACAAACACGGCAGAGGTGTTTTGGTCGAAGCTGACGACAACCCCCAGATGAAGCTGTACGCCCTCGGTGCGCTGGAGCTGTTCGACTGCATCTACGACATCGACACCGTCAGCATGACCATCTACCAGCCCCGACGCTCCAACGTCAGCAACTTCACCATTCCGAAGGAGGAACTCTATGAGTGGGCTGATCAGGTTCTGGCTCCAACCGCAGAGCTTGCCTTTAACGGAGAAGGTGAATACCGCTGCGGCGAATGGTGCCAGTTCTGCAAGGCCAAAGCCGACTGCCGTGAAAGAGCTAACTTCAACATGGAGCTTGCCAAGTTCGAGTTCAGGCAGCCGCCTCTGCTCACGGATGAAGAGGTCGAAGAAATCCTCGGTCGTATCGACGAGCTGATTGCTTGGGCTTCCGACATCAAGGACTATGCGCTTCAGGCAGCCATCAGCGGTAAACAGTGGTCCGGATACAAACTGGTCGAGGGTCGATCCAACCGCAAGTACACAGACGAGAATGCCGTCATCGCAGCCGTGACCGCTGCCGGGTATGACCCCTACGAACACAAGATCCTCGGTGTCACCGCCATGACCTCACTTCTCGGAAAGAAACAGTTCAACGACATTCTTGGAGGCCTGATCACCAAGCCTCAAGGCAAACCCACGCTGGTGCCGGACAGCGATAAAAGACCGGCAATGACAACCATTATTGATGATTTCAAGGAGGACAACTAATATGTCAAATTCTACTAAACTCGCAAACCCCATGAAGGTTATCACCGGCAAGGATACCCGTTGGTCCTATGCCAATGTCTGGGAGGCCAAATCCATCAACGGCGGTACCCCGAAGTTCAGCGTCAGCCTCATCATTCCAAAGACTGACACCGTGACCGTTCAGAAGATCAAGACGGCGATTCAGGCGGCCTATGATGAAGGTCAGGCAAAGCTCAAGGGCAACGGTCGCACCGTACCGCCTCTCACCGCTATCAAGACGCCGCTTCGTGACGGCGACACCGAGCGCCCGGACGATCCGGCTTACGCCAACAGTTACTTCATCAACGCCAACTCCGCTACGGCTCCCGGCATTGTGGACGCTGACTGCAATCCGATCTTGACCCGTTCCGAGGTTTATTCCGGCGTGTACGGTCGTGCCAGCATCAACTTTTACGCTTTCAACTCCAACGGTAACAAGGGCATCGCCTGTGGACTCAACAACCTGCAGAAGATCCGTGACGGCGAACCTCTCGGCGGTAAAGCCAGCGCAGCGTCTGACTTCTCCACCGATGCGGATGAGGATTTCCTGTCTTAAGGAGGTACGCACCATGAACGTTACTACGATTCTTTGCATCCTGCTTCTGTCCCTTTACCTGGTTCTGGCTGTGTTCTGGATCGTCAGGTCCATCATTGACACCATCGACGACCGCAAGCGTGAAAAACGTAACGCTGCTCTTGAGGCTGAGCGTGAAGCTCGTAACGCCAAATGGGAAGCCGAGCGTCAGCAGCTTGAACGAGAACGTGCCACTCGTGAAGTCGAATACCACAAAGCCCGAATGAAGGAACTCGAACAGAAATAATCTCTGGCCTGCGGGTGGTGGGAGTAATCCTGCCACCCTTTCAGACTACGGAAAGGACCGGTGTATATGAAAACACTCAGTATTGATATTGAAACCTATAGCAGCGTGGATCTTGCTAAGTGCGGAGTCTACAAATACACCGAGGCGACAGATTTCGACATTCTTCTCTTCGGGTATTCCGCAGACGGCGGCCCTGTGCAGGTGGTCGACCTTGCCTGTGGTGAAACAATCCCGCCGAAGGTCATCGCTGCGCTGACAAACGATGATGTGACGAAGTGGGCTTTCAACGCTCAGTTTGAGAGAATATGCCTTTCCCGCTGGCTCCGTGACCACGGCGGTTTTGATAACACCTACTATAGCATCCCTGAAGATACAGTGGGCAACTACCTTGATCCGGCTTCATGGAAATGCACCATGATCTGGTCTGCTTACATGGGCTTACCTCTTTCATTGGAAGGTGTCGGTGCTGTGCTGGGCCTTGGAAAACAAAAGCTGACCGAAGGTAAAGAACTCATCAAGTATTTCTGCCAGCCTTGTGCGCCGACGAAGGTCAATGGCGGTCGAACCCGCAACCTGCCGGAAAATGCTCCAGACAAATGGGTCGCCTTCAAACGGTACAATGTCCGTGATGTCGAGGTCGAAATGTCCATCCAGGAAAAGCTCGCCAAGTTTCCGGTTCCAGAAGCGATCTGGGAACAGTATCACCTCGATCAGGAGATCAACGACAGAGGCGTCGCACTCGATATGGAGCTGGTGCGTCAGGCTATCGCTATGGACTCCCGCTCCCGTGCGGAGCTCACCGCTGCCATGAAAGAACTGACCGCTTTGGATAACCCCAACTCCGTGCAGCAGATGAAGCAGTGGCTTTCTGACAATGGTCTGGAGGTCGATTCTCTCGGCAAGAAGGAAGTCGCTGAAATGCTCAAAACCGCACCGGCAGAGCTTCAGAAAGTTCTCCTTCTCCGGCAACAGCTGGCCAAATCGTCAGTCAAGAAGTATCAGGCTATGGAAAAGGCAGTCTGCGCCGACGGACGCGCCCGTGGGATGTTTCAGTTCTACGGTGCCAACAGGACTGGTCGTTGGGCCGGGCGCATTATCCAGATGCAGAACCTGCCCCAAAACCATCTTCCAGATCTGGCAGAGGCCCGCGGCCTTGTCCGCTGTGGCGACTTTGACGGCGTGGAGCTTCTCTACGAAGATGTGCCGGATACGCTTTCACAGCTGATCCGCACTGCCTTTGTGCCAAAGCCCGGATATAAGTTCATCGTTTCTGACTTCTCGGCAATCGAAGCCAGAGTGCTGGCGTGGTTCGCCGGCGAACTCTGGCGTCAGGAGGTCTTTGAGAAAGGCGGCGACATCTATTGCGCCTCCGCATCACAGATGTTCAAGGTCCCTGTTGAGAAGCACGGGGTAAACGGCCACCTGCGGCAAAAAGGCAAAATTGCTGAACTCGCCCTCGGCTATGGCGGCTCTGTTGGAGCTCTCAAAGCGATGGGCGCCTTGGAGATGGGCCTTTCGGAAGATGAGTTGCAGCCGCTGGTCACCGCTTGGCGTAACTCAAACCAGAACATTGTGAAATTCTGGTGGGATATCGATCGTGCAGCCATGAATGCCGTGAAGTATCACATGGACGGAGAGGTCTGCGGAGTCAAGTTCTGCTACCAGAGCGGGATGCTTTTCATTACGCTCCCGTCCGGTAGACGCCTTTCCTATGTAAAGCCCAGGCTCGGCACAAACCAGTTCGGCAGCGAGTGCATCACCTATGAGGGCATCGGCGGCACAAAGAAGTGGGAGCGGCTTGAGACCTACGGGCCGAAGCTCGTGGAGAATATCGTTCAAGCCACCTCCCGTGACATTCTCTGCTTTGCCATGCGAACCCTATCGCACTGCTTTATCACCATGCATATCCACGACGAACTGGTCATCGAAGCCAGCCCCGGCGTCGACCTAAAGGTTCTCTGTGAACAGATGGGCCGGACCCCGCCGTGGGCAGACGGGCTTAAGCTCCGAGCTGATGGCTACGAGACCATGTTCTATAAAAAGGACTGACTTTGATTCGTTCAAATACCACTAAACCCTCCAGTGGGTAGTGAGAACTTTAGATTGGAGGTGCCTATCATGGCAGAATACAAAAACGCAGAAGGTTATGCCGATCCCACAGCATTCGGTGCCTTCTGTGCCATTGAAAAAGAAGAAAAAGCTCTCCGGGCATTCAGGCCCATCGTGTATATCTGCAGCCCGTATGCTGGCGACGTCGAAAATAACACCGCTGCCGCCAGACGATATAGCCGTTTTGCGGTGGAGGCAGGATACATTCCCATCGCACCACACCTGCTGTTTCCGCAGTTTCTTGACGACAACAATTCCAAGGAGCGAGAACTGGGCCTGTTTTTTGGAAACGCCCTCCTGAGTAAATGTGCCGAAATGTGGGTCTTCGGTGATCGGATCTCCAATGGCATGGAGGCCGAGATCAAGAGAGCAACTTGGAAAGGACACCGAATCCGCTACTTCAGTGAGACCTGCGAGGAGGTAACAAGATGAATTTCACTTTATATAGCTCCAATTGCCTGGAGGTGCCTGAAAACTGTACCTACCCACACAAGGTCGAGATCACCAGTAAGGACACCCTCATTGAAGCCGTAAAGCACGATTATGTTTGTGCCGAGTATCAGGGCAACTACCGCAGCAACGACAACTTCATCGGCTCTAACTGTTTGCCAGTCGATTGCGATAACGACCACAGCGACGATCCGGAAGAATGGGTCTATCCCTCAGACGTTGCTACCGCTTTCCCCGGTGTTGCCTTTGCGGTCCATTATAGCCGCAATCACATGAAAGCCAAAGGCAGCAAAGCTGCAAGGCCAAAGTTCCATGTCTTCTTCGCCATTGACCGGGTCACAGACCCTGGCCAGTACAGCGAGATGAAAAAGCTGGTCAACACCATCTTCCCGTATTTCGACACCAAGGCCCTCGACGCCGCTCGGTTCTTCTTCGGAACAAAGAATCCGGAAGTAGAGCTCTTCGACGGTCCGATGACGCTGACGACCTTCCTTGCTGACGACGATTTCGATGCCAACATGGACTCCGGCAGATACGGCGACATTGTTATTCCCGAAGGCAGCCGCAACGCTACCATGTCCCATTATGCCGGACGCATCTTGAAACGCTTCGGCAATAACGATGAGGCGCATAAGCACTTTGCGGAAGTGGCCGCTTGCTGCCAGCCGCCTTTGGAGCAGTCGGAGCTCGATAGCATCTGGCGCAGCGCACAGCGGTTCTATGAAAAGGTCTCCACACAAGAGGGCTACATTCCTCCGGAGCAATACAATCAGGACCTTCAGCTCAAGCCAACGGACTATTCCGACGTCGGACAGGCCACGGTGCTGGCACGGGAATATGAAGGCAAGCTCCGCTATTCACCGTCGACAGACTTCCTTGTGTACAACGGTCGGTTCTGGGAGGAGTCAAAGCCCAAGGCTCAGGCCGTAGCACAGGAGCTGACCACTCGCCAGCTTGAGGAGGCCGAAACCGAGATCAAGAAGGCAACCGACGAGATGATGAAAAATGGTGCATGGGAGCTACTGGCCTCAATGGGTTCGAAGAAAGCGGCGATGGCTTTCAGTTCAGAACAGGCTCGTTCCTTTCAGAAGTATGAGAACGCCACGACCTACCGCAACTATGCAATCAAGCGCAGGGATTCCAAATACATCACCGCTGCCTTAAAGGAAGCTCACCCGATGGTCGAGATCGACCAGCGGCAGCTTGATGCAGACGAGTTTCTGCTCAACACCCCGTCAGCGACCTATGACCTTCGCATCGGTCCGGCTTCGGCTCACAATCACACACCTACGGATTACATCACGAAGCAGACAAGCGTGGACCCGGCTGACGATGGTATAGAAATATGGCAGAACGCTCTGGAAACCTTCTTCTGCGGCGACAGCGAGCTCATTAGTTATGTTCAGGAGGTCGCAGGCCTGTCTGCTATCGGGAAGGTCTGCGTCGAAGCCTTGATCATCGCTTATGGTGAGGGGCGAAACGGTAAGTCTACCTTCTGGAATACGCTGGCCCGTGTGCTGGGTACTTATAGCGGCAATTTGTCCGCTGACACCCTGACGGTCGGCTGCAAACGAAATGTGAAGCCGGAACTGGCCGAGGCCAAGGGTAAGCGGCTCATTATTGCAGCCGAGTTGGAGGAAGGAATGCGTCTTTCCACAGCAAACGTCAAGCAACTCAGTTCCACTGACGAGATTTATGCAGAAAAGAAGTACAAGGACCCGTTCAGCTTCGTGCCGAGCCACACCCTCGTACTTTACACGAACCACCTGCCGAAGGTCGGTGCGCTTGATGCCGGAACATGGCGCAGGCTTATCGTGATCCCATTCAATGCCAAGATTGAAGGCTCATCGGACATAAAGAACTATGCCGATTACCTCTATGCAAAAGCCGGTGGTGCCATTCTCAAATGGATCATGGCCGGTGCCAAGCGTGTGATTGAGCGGGACTATCACATTGTCAAACCGGCAGTGGTCGAGGAAGCCACCCGCAAATACAGAGAAAATAACGACTGGCTCTCCCAGTTCTTTGACGAATGCTGTGTGATTGATTCAGACGGAAAGGCCAAATCTGGCGAGTTCTATACCGCATACCGCAGTTACTGTATGCAGGTGGGCGACTATATTCGCAGTACGACCGATTTTTACGCAGCCTTAGAAGCGGCAGGTTTCGTGCGGCGCAAAACCAGTGTCGGAATCATGATTTCTGGCGTGCAACTCAAGTCTGATTTCATGGAGTAACGGCAAAAGTGCAGGTCGTGAAGGTCTTTTCTAAAACTTTTCTTATAGCTCTAAAAAACAGCATGTAAGAAAAGTTACTGATATGAGATTCACGACCTGCACTCCACCCACTTTAATCCCTGATGGAGGAACATTATGCGAGAGAAAACCATAGAACAACGCTTGGTCAAGGCTGTGAAAAACAGCGGCGGCATTGCACCGAAGTTGGTGAGCCCCGGATTTGACGGGATGCCGGATCGACTGGTGCTGCTGCCCGGAGGAAAGATCGGCTTCGTGGAGGTCAAGGCACCGGGCAAGGAGCCGAGACCTTTGCAGATAGCCAGACACAGATTACTGCGGCGGCTGGGCCTCAAGGTGTATGTCCTTGATGACCCTGAGCAGATTGGAGGGATACTTGATGAGATACGAACCACATGAATACCAGAGATTTGCAATTAACTATATCGAGGAACATCCCTTCGCTGCCGTGCTGCTGGACATGGGTCTTGGCAAGACGAGCATCACACTGACCGCCATTGCAGACCTGCTGTTCGACAGTTTCGAAGTTCACAAGGTGCTGGTTATTGCTCCGCTCCGAGTGGCCCGTGATACTTGGAGCGCCGAGCTTCAGAAGTGGGACCAGCTTCACCACCTAACCTATTCGGTGGCGGTCGGAAGTGAGGCTGAGCGGAAAGCAGCTCTGACGAAGAAAGCTGACATCTACATCATCAACCGTGAAAACGTCCAGTGGCTCATTGAGAAAAGCAGGCTCCCGTTTGACTACGATATGGTCGTGGTGGACGAGCTGTCTTCCTTCAAAAACCATCAGTCAAAACGCTTCAAAGCTCTGATGCAGGTGCGGCCCAGGATTAAACGAGTCGTCGGTCTCACCGGCACTCCGGCCAGCAATGGACTCATGGATCTGTGGGCTGAGTTCAAGGTTATCGATATGGGAAAACGCCTCGGCAGATTCATCACTTATTATCGGCAGGAGTATTTCGTGCCGGACGCCATGAACGGTCAAATCGTTTACAGCTACCGGCCAAAGCCCGGAGCGGAGCAAGCCATATACCGCCAAATCTCGGACATCACGATTTCGATGAAATCCACGGACCACTTGAAGATGCCAAAACTCATCTCCAACGAATATAAGGTCTATCTCAGCCCAGATGAGCAAAATGTCTACGATGAGATGAAAAAGCAGTTCATTCTGGAGCTGCCTGAAGGCGACATATCCGCTGCAAATGCCGCAGCCCTCTCCGGCAAGCTCTCTCAGATGGCCAACGGCACCATTTATGACGATGCCGGGAACACGGTTCCCATTCACGAACAAAAGCTGGACGCTCTGGAGGACATTATCGAGTCGGCAAACGGCAAGCCTCTTTTGGTGGCCTATTGGTACCAGCACGATCTGGAGCGGATCATGAAGCGGCTGCATGAGCGGCATATCCCATTTTCCAAACTGGACAAGGCTGACAGTATTCGCAGGTGGAACAACGGCGAAATCCCGGTAGCCCTGATTCACCCGGCTTCTGCTGGACACGGCCTGAATCTCCAGACCGGCGGCAACACCATTGTCTGGTTTGGCCTCACATGGTCCTTGGAGCTCTACTCCCAGACCATAGCAAGGCTCTGGCGGCAAGGTCAGGCTGCGGAAACCGTAGTTGTTCAGCACATCGTAACAGACGGAACCATCGACGAGCAAATCCTCCGAGCTTTGAAGGCCAAAGACAAAACGCAGTCGGCTCTGATCGCTGCGGTCAAAGCAAATCTGAAAATCTAACGACAAAAAATGACAATTTTCGCCAATCCGAGTGAACACAAATTCGGAGGTGAGACTTTGAACCCATACGAGAATCTGGCAAATGCCATCATTCTGCAGGCGGTTAAAGATTACCGGTTGACCGATGATGAGCAGGAGTTTCAAGAAATCGAGCGTTTCTTCCGCTCTGGCTGGTTTGGTGTTCTGTCAAAAGTCGATCCGGAGTATCTCATCAGACAGCTACGGAAGGAGAAGCGAAATGACAGCCAAAGAATATTTATCACAGGCACGAACGCTGGACATGCGGATTAAGTCCAAGCTCCAGCAAATTGAATCCTTAAATGAACTGGCTACATCCTGCACCGTCGTTTACAGCGACATGCCCAGAAATCCGAATCGCGGTGGTTCCAAGGTGGAACGTGCAGTATTGAAGATCATCGAGGTTGAGGAAAGCCTGAAGCGCGATGTGGAAAATCTGGTAGAGCTGAAAAAGGAAATCATGGCCACCATCCGTGCCGTTTCCGATGTTGAACTGCAAACCCTTCTGGAGAAGCGTTACCTTTGCTTCCTATCGTGGGAGAAGATTGCGGTGGAAATGCATTACAGCATTCAGCATATTTACCGGATGCACGATACGGCACTTTCTTGTGTCGCTGCCATCATGAGAGTAAATGAGAGAGAATGAGAGTCGCCTCTTATGATAGTATTATGATGGACAAAGTAAAACATACGAGAGCCTTGTGGGAGTCCGCTCCTGCAGGGCTTTTCTTTTGCCCGGAAGGAGGTGTGACGATGCCCAGGAAACCGAAACGGCCCTGCTCTTACCCCGGCTGTCCCAGGCTGACCGACGGACGGTACTGTGAGGAACACGCCAAGCTGGAAGCTAAACGCTACGAGAAGTACGACCGCGACCCGGCTGTACGTCGTCGCTACGGCAGAGCGTGGAAACGCATCCGCGACCGCTATATCTCGGCGCATCCTCTGTGCGAGGAATGCTTGAAGGCCGGGCGGATGACTCCCGCCGAGGAAGTCCATCACAAGCTGCCGCTCTCCCAGGGAGGGACACACGCGGAGTCAAATCTGATGGCTCTTTGCAAACCTTGCCACTCTCGGATCACCGCGGAAATGGGCGACCGCTGGCACGACCGCTGACCGGGAGGGGCGGTCAAAATCTCTGTGACCTTCGCGCCGGGCAACGGGCGTGGGGTCTCGCGTGAAAAATCGCGCTTTCAAACGGGGTATTAACCCCAATCAATCAAGGGGTCCCCGGAAAGCCGACAGGCTTTTTGGGGAGAGGAGGAGCAGCGGAGTGAGTGAGCTTTTCGTGCTTGCACGGAAACGAACGATACGCAGCTTGAGACGACGAAGGAGGTGAAACTGTGGCAAAAGACGGTACGAACAGGGGCGGCG
>UMGD01006679.1_pt1 | contig 95404 bp, 88 predicted proteins | sample 1965201 | NCBI WGS metagenome assembly UMGD01 (sample SAMEA4836066, study PRJEB28245) | human gut metagenome | biome: gut microbiome; material: fecal sample | place: Denmark | collected 2008 | reverse complement strand
GCACACCGGATAACTGAGAGGCAGAAAGCCGGAAAAGCCCGGAATATCAAGGGAAAACAGCTCAAAAACTCGCGCAATACGGTCTCAAAGCAGCTCGTCGTGCACCTCAGTTCAGCAAGAGATAAGATATTGCATATTTTTATTGCATGGAAACCCACAAGCACTATGTTTGTGGGTTTTTTTGTGGTGATTGCTGTAGTATACTTATATTAATGAATAAGTTGGGAAGAGTGTCATTGTACCAGATAAATAATTTTTAGGAAATAAATAGACTTGAAAATATAGCGATTACAAAACATGCAAAGGAAAGATTGAGAGAACGTGGGATAAAAGTCGATGATATTACCCATTGTATGAATACAGGGGAAATAATTAGACAGTATGAGGATTTTATTTATTTGATAACGGCGTACTATCCCGATGTTACACAATGGGAAGCAGATTTAAAGACTAGAAAGGAGCGATAATATGTTATGTATGGAGTGTGGCGCTAAAGCTGAGAAGGGATTCACGACAGATGTGACAGACTTGGGAAGCTGCCTTGTGATTGTCAGAAATGTTCCATGTTATAAATGTACAGAACGCAATGAAGTGATTTATACGGGAGATGTAGTGAAACATTTGAAAAATATCGTGGAACAGGCAAAGAAAGTGATGCAGGAAATTTCCATTATTGATTATAGCAAAGTTGCATGATATATAATATAGCAGTATGCACATATATAAAAGGATATCGGTAACTAACACGTAACTGACAAATGGCTCAAAAAATCCCCTGTTTTGCGGGTTTGGAGTTCAGCAAGAGTAATAAGAAACTTTATAAGAGAATTATCAGAACCCTTGAAAAAGCAACATTTTCAAGGGTTTCTTTATATTACGTCTTATATTGACAGAGTGTAAGAGATAAAAGATATCCAGTAAAAAATAAAGAATTATATGAATATGGATAATATGATAAAATCATTTATGGAACAATCGTGTTACAGGGTGTGTTGGCCTCATTCTAATAGAATGGGGGTGATGCCTATGAAAAACCGTTTTGATTTTAAGGATTTAATGACCTTTGGTCTTTTCCTTTTGGCATTGCTTACATTCGTTTTTACGTTTTGTAAGTAGCTATACATAGCAAAAACCACCCTGATACTTGGTCGGTTCGGGTGGCATTGCTATCTCATTAACCGGTCAACCACCTTGTGGGCGGTTGTTCCTCTTTCTAATTAAAATATACCATCGAAAAGGTAGTTTGTAAAGGATTGATTTTTAAGTTAATTTATCGCGTCTGCCATGATTACCGGCATATATTGGATTTTAACCTCTCAGGACTTGGGCCTTGAGAGGTTTTTGTCTGTACAGCAAAGCTCAGGTCTCCTGGATCTTCAGGGGACTTTTCTTATGCGCAGGTATCCTGTTTGGTACTGCCCTTATCTATCCCACTTTTAACATTAATTCAATCTTAATACATCCGCTGTTTCCCTTATGCGCATTTATGACGTGACATGATAATATCAGTTACAGCCGAAAGATAAAGGAGGAGACCTGATATGATGGATTTGGCTATGGTGGCTATACTGCTTGCCTGCTTTGGACTGATGAAGCTGTTTGCCGGATGGTGCAGCAGACAGGTGGATACAGGCAGTGCGGAAAATAAGAAGTAAATGTTCAGGCATCTGAACGGATACCAATAATAACAGGAGGAGATAACATGATATTGCTGGGAATAGTAATTCTGCTGATAGCGGCATATTTGTTCTATGCCTTGGTTTATCCCGAAAAGTTATAGAAACATAATCAGTAATGGGAATTTAGAAAATGACAGGAGGATATAAAAGTCATGTTACAGATAGCGCTGACTTTGGCAATTTTCGTTTTGGCGGTCATTCCGATGGGAAAATATATGTATCACATTGCAGCCAAAAAGAAAACATTTGGAGATCCTTTTTTTGACAGGGTGGATAATGGGATATATAAAATCTGCCGGATTGACAGAAAAGGAATGGACTGGAAGACATATGCATTAAGCCTTCTTATGGCAAATGCGGTTATGATTTTTGTAGGATATCTGGTATTGAGACTACAGCATGTGCTGTTTTTAAATCCAAACGGAATCGAGGGAATGGAACCAACCCTTTCTTTCAACACGATCATAAGCTTTATGACAAATACAAACCTGCAGCATTACTCAGGAGAGTCAGGACTTTCCTATTTGAGTCAGATGCTGGTAATTATTTTTATGATGTTTACCTCTGCAGCTTCCGGGTATGCAGCCTGTATGGCATTTTGCCGGGGACTTGCAGGAAAGAGAAAGGATTTGGGAAACTTCTATGAGGATATGGTCCGTACCACCACTCGTATCCTGATCCCATGGTCACTGTTGTTTGGCCTTGTGCTGATCTGGCAGGGATGCCCGGAGACCTTTGGGTCCAACATTACGGTGGAGACCATTCACGGAAAACTTCAGGATTTTGCCATGGGCCCTGTAGCTGCCCTTGAAATCATCAAGCATTTGGGTACTAACGGCGGCGGTTTCCTGGGAGCAAACTCCTCCACACCCTTTGAAAATCCTACTGTGATAACAGATATTGTGGAACTGATTTCTATGATGATCCTTCCGGGAGCCTGTGTGCTCACCTTTGGCAAGATGTGCCAGGAAAGGAAGAAGGAAGAGAGAAAAACAAAAGAAGTCAAAGAAAAGGGAGTAAAAGAGACCCGAGTAAAAGAACCTTTATTTGGAAAACAGGGGAGAACGATTTTTGCGGCTATGTCCATTATTTTCCTGATTGGTCTGACTTTGTGCTTTGTATCCGAAAAAGCCGGAAATCCGGTTCTTGAGACAGCAGGTATCAGTCAGGAAATGGGAAGTATGGAGGGCAAGGAGGTCCGGTTTGGTATTGACCAGTCCGCTCTGTTTACCACAGTGACAACGTCCTTCACTACAGGTACAGTCAACAATATGCACGACACGCTGACGCCCCTTGGAGGAATGGTACCCCTTTTACATATGATGCTCAACTGTGTATTCGGAGGAAAAGGCGTTGGCCTTATGAATATGCTGATGTATGCCATTTTGGCTGTGTTTATCTGCGGACTGATGGTCGGCCGTACACCTGAGTACCTGGGCAAGAAGATAGAAGGAAAAGAGATGAAGCTGGTAGCTCTGGTGCTGATCGTGCATCCGCTGCTGATCTTGGGATTTTCCGCTCTTGCGGTATCCACCCAGGCCGGGCTTGAGGGTATCAGCAATCCAGGCTTTCATGGATTATCACAGGTGCTGTATGAATATTCTTCGGCATCAGCCAACAATGGCTCCGGCTTTGAGGGGCTGTCCGACAACAGTTATTTCTGGAATATTACAACAGGGCTTGCAATGTTCTTTGGCCGTTATATAGCCATCATTGCCCAGCTTGCCATAGCCGGTTCCCTGTTGGCGAAGAGAAGGACAAAAGAGTCCATTGGAACTATGCGTACAGATAATGTGGTATTTACTATTTTGCTTGTATTTATCGTATATATTTTTGCCGCATTGACCTTCTTCCCATCGCTGGCATTAGGCCCGATCGCGGAGCATCTGACCTTGTGGTTTTCATAAAATTTGAGAAAGGGATGTAAAAGAGAAATGTCTAAAAAACAACAACAAACAAAGTTCGTGACAAAGGACATTTTAAAGAGTTCCATAATTGGTGCATTTCAGAAGCTGAGTCCAAAATATATGGTAAAGAATCCGGTCATGTTTGTAGTGGAGGCGGGCTTTGTTCTCACTCTGCTGATGACGGTTGTTCCAACCATCTTTGGCGATGACGCATCACTGGGATATCTGAGAATTTATAACGGAATTGTATGCGCGATACTTTTTATAACGGTTTTATTTGCGAATTTTGCGGAATCTGTAGCGGAGGGGCGCGGCAAGGCACAGGCAGCTACTCTGAAAAAAACAAAACAGGATACAAAATCACGTCGTATAGAAAAAAACGGCACAGAGATAATTGTAAATGCTTCTGAGTTGAAAAAAGATGACGTGGTACTGGTAAAAGCGGGAGAGACCATCCCAAATGACGGGGAAGTCATAGAGGGAATCGCATCTGTGGATGAATCTGCCATCACAGGGGAGTCCGCACCTGTGACCCGCGAGGCAGGAACGGACTTTTCATCTGTCACAGGAGGAACCACAGTGGTCAGTGACTGGCTGAAGATCAGGATCACATCAAGACCGGGCGAGTCATTCCTGGACAAAATGATCGCCCTGGTGGAAGGAGCATCCCGCCAGAAGACGCCCAATGAGATAGCATTGAATACCCTTTTAGTGGGACTTACCATTATATTTCTGATCGTTGTTGTATGCCTGTATCCCTTTGCCACTTATTCAGGTGTACAGATTCCCGTCTCCACAATGATCGCTCTGCTGGTCTGCCTGATCCCTACTACCATCGGCGGTCTTCTTTCAGCGATCGGAATTGCGGGAATGGACAGAGTTACAAGATTTAACGTGATCGCCATGTCAGGTAAGGCTGTAGAAGCCTGCGGGGATGTGGATACCATGATCCTTGATAAGACGGGTACGATCACCTTTGGAAATCGTCTGGCTGCGGAATTTTATCCTGTTGCCGGAAAAAGCAGAGAAGATCTCATCGACTATGCCGCCCTTACCTCCATCTGCGACCCCACACCTGAGGGGAAATCAACAGCAGAACTGGCAAAAAGTATGGGTACCAGGATTGATGACAGCGCTGCAGAGCAGATGGAATTTATAGAATTTACAGCCCAGTCTAAAATGTCAGGAGTAAATCTGGACAGCGGGTCCAAAATCAGAAAAGGTGCCGCAGATGCCATAAAAGAGAGAGTTCTCGAAAACGGAGGCATTGTGCCAAAAGATTTGGATGGGATTGTGGAACGGATTGCAGGACTGGGGGGAACACCCCTTGTTGTAGAAGCTGATTCTGTGATTTACGGTGTTATCTATCTGAAAGATACTGTAAAACCGGGACTGGTTGAACGATTCCAGAGACTTAGGGAAATCGGTATCAAGACCATTATGTGCACCGGTGATAACCCACTGACAGCGGCAACTATCGCCAAGGAAGCCGGTGTGGACGGATTTATTGCCGAGTGCAGGCCTGAGGATAAAATCCAGGCGATCAAGAAAGAGCAGGCAGAGGGTAAACTGGTAGCTATGACAGGTGACGGTACCAACGACGCTCCTGCGCTTGCCCAGGCAGACGTGGGGCTGGCCATGAATTCAGGCACGGCAGCGGCAAAAGAGGCGGCCAATATGGTGGATCTGGATTCTGACCCCACAAAAATACTGGAGGTAGTGGAAATAGGAAAACAGCTCCTTATTACAAGGGGCTCCCTCACCACATTCAGTATAGCAAACGATGTGGCAAAGTATTTTGCCATTATACCGGCTATGTTCACCATGGTGATCCCGCAGATGCAGATACTGAATATTATGAAGCTGGCAACACCTATGTCAGCTATCTTATCAGCACTCATCTTCAATGCGATCATTATACCGTGCCTGATCCCCATTGCCATGAGGGGCGTAAAATACAAACCTATGAGTGCGGAGCGTATGCTCCTGAAAAATATGGGAATTTACGGTCTGGGCGGTATCATTGTGCCGTTTGCCGGAATTAAGATCATAGACTGTCTGGTGGCACCGCTGTTGGCAGTGCTGGGAATGTAGGGAGGAAGATTCCATGAAATCATTTTTGAAATATTTTAAAAGCGCCCTGGTTCTGACTGTTCTGATGCTGATCCTCTGTGGCTTTGCCTATCCGGCAGCCCTGACCGGGCTTGGGCAGCTCATATTCCCCCATCAGGCTAACGGAAGCCTGATCACTGCGGAAGGGGAAAAAACAGATGACCCAGAAAACGCAGTGGGTTCAGCCATTGTAGGGCAGGATTTTTCCGGGGATTCCAGATATTTTCAGTGCCGTATATCCGGTGTGAATTATAACACTTATACAGAGGAAGAAAAAGAGGACGGCAGCTATGCCGGAGTCGGTTCAGGCGGATCTAACCTGGCACCTTCCAATGAGGAGCTGAAACAGCGCGCAGAGAAATCCGTAGAGGAATTCCTTAAAAATAATCCGGATGTGAAGAAGGGGGATATTCCTGCTGATCTCCTCACTGCTTCCGGTTCCGGTATGGACCCCGATATCACACCAGAATCCGCTGAGATTCAGATACCATCCATTGCAAAAAATACAGGACTTACAGAGGAAGAGATCAGAAAAATCGTGGAAAAGAACACGAATGGGAAAACCCTTGGGGTCTTCGGACATGAACGGGTAAATGTTCTGAAATGTAATCTGGAGATTGCAAAAGCTATTGGAGAAATATAGGCGGGGAGAGGGCATGGACAAAGAGGAAAGACCAAGTTCCGAAAAAATGCTGGAAAAAATCCAGGCCGAGGAGGAGAAAGTCCGCAGAAGGGAACTGGGACAGCTTAAGATCTTTCTAGGATATGCAGCCGGCACAGGAAAGACCTTTGCCATGCTGGAAGCTGCCAGAGAATTGAAAAAGCAGCAGGTGGATGTGGTCGCCGGATATGTGGAACCCCATGCAAGACCGGAGACAGCCGCGCTTTTGGAAGGGATAGAACAGCTTCCTTTTCTGATGATGGACTACAAGGGAGTCAAGATCAGGGAATTTGATCTGGATGCTGCCTTAAAACGCCGTCCCAAGGTGATCCTGGTAGATGAACTGGCTCATTCCAATATTCAGGGCTGCCGTCACAGAAAACGGTATCAGGATATTGAGGAGCTTCTGGAGCATGGGATCAATGTGTATACCACAGTGAACATTCAGCATTTGGAAAGCCTCAATGACAATGTGGCCGGCATTACATCCATCATGGTAAGAGAGACCATCCCTGACAGCGTGTTCGACAGGGCAGATCAGGTAAAGCTTGTGGATATCGAACCGGAAGAATTGATCGAACGCATGAAAGAGGGTAAGATATACCAGGGAATGCAGGCCCAGAGAGCTTTGCAGAACTTTTTTACAAGAGATAAGCTGACTGCTCTTCGGGAAATCGCCCTGCGCCGCATGGCCGACAGGGTGAACCACCTGGCAGAGGAGGAAAAGATGCTGTACGGGGACGGTGGATTTTCCACCGGGGAGCATGTTCTTACCTGTATTTCCCCGGCACCCTCCAATGCAAAGGTGATCCGCACAGCGGCCCGTCTGGCATACGCATTTCATGCGGAATTTACTGCCCTTTATGTGGAGACCAGATATTTGCAGAATGCAGATGAGAAGGTGAAAAAGCGAAGGGATGAAAATATGCGGCTGGCCAGAAGTCTGGGAGCAAAGGTTGCCACTGTAAACGGTGAGGATGTGTCAAGGCAGATTGCTGAGTATGCAAAGGTGAGTAATGTGACCAAGATCGTTATGGGCAGAACAGCCCATAGGATCCTGTTCGGACAGACCAGAAAAACTCTGGTTGAGAGTCTGAATCAATATGCGCCGAACCTTGACGTATATGTCATACCGGATTTGCAGAGCGGGATTGGCCAGAGACCCTATACCGTAATAAAGGCCGGGAAATTTCTGCAGGGACTCAAAGGGACTGATTTCTGGATCATGCTGGCTATGATGACGATCAGTACAGCCGGCGGTTTGCTGCTGGCACATTATCATATGACGGAGGCCAATATTATCATGGTATATCTGCTGGGGGTGATGCTGACCGCAATCTTTACCCAGGGGTATGTGTGTTCTGTGCTGGCTTCCATACTCAGCGTGATCTTGTTCAACTATTTTTTTACCATGCCTGTTCACAGCCTTCAGGCGTACGATGCCAGTTATCCGGTAACATTTGCCATGATGTTTACGGTCAGCCTTCTTACTTCCTGGAATATGTCAAAGATACAGAAGCAGAATGAGGAAAACGCAAAGCGGGCATACCGCACGGAAATTCTTCTGGTAAACAGCAAAAAACTGCGGCGGGCAAAGACCAGGCAGCAGGTCAGTGATGATTTGGCTGTACAGATCCAAAAACTGATGCATTTTACTGTTATCATATATATGAAGAAAGACGATGTGATACAGGTTCCGTCTATTTACCTGAGGAGCGGAATTGAAAAAGAGGAGGAGGAGGCCCTGAGGGCAGATTATACCTCCCGCGCGGAGCAGGCTGTGGTCAGGTGGGTGTTTGAAAATGGGCACAGAGCCGGATGTACCACCCATACGCTTCCCAGTGCAAAGGCTATTTATCTTCCGGTAATGGAGGATGATAATGTATCCGCGGTGGTTGGCATGGTACTGGAGGAGCGGAGAGAGATCGCCGTATTTGAATACAATCTCATATCTGCCATGCTGGACGAGGCAGCCCTTGTGCTGGAGCGTATACAGAAAATGGAGGATCTGGTAAAATCACAGTCCGAAAAAGGGATTCACCACTGAGAAATAGGGGATTCTACTGCCAGTCGATTGCAAAATCAGACATTTTAAGATAAGCTTTTGGTAAGAAAGCAGGAGGCAGAAAAAATGTTTGAGATTGACAAAGTACAGTTCGGCGCATTTCTCTTGGAGCTGCGGAAAGAAAAGGGCTATACACAGAAACAGCTTGCAGAAAAATTATTTGTATCGGATAAAGCGGTGAGTAAGTGGGAGCGGGGGCTGAGTCTTCCGGATATTACACTTCTCGGTCCTCTGGCGGATATACTGGGTGTGACAGTTGCGGAACTGCTGCAGACACAGCGTATCAGTGAGGGAAAAACATTGACTAAGCCGGAGGTGGACGCACTGGTTTCGGGTTCTCTTCATTTATCTGTGGAGGAACAGGAAGAAAAAAGGTTAAGACAGAGAAGGCATATAATCTGTTATCTGCTCTGTACAGTTATGGCCGCTTTGGAAATGTGGCTGTTAATATATACAGGCAATAGAAATGTGATGATTTCCACAGGTTTCTTTACCATTGAGGGATTGAGCCTTTTGTTTGGGGCTTGGTTTTCCCTGTTTGCAAGAGAGTCGCTGCTGGCATTTTATGACGAGAATAAGATCAATTATTACAGCCAGGGGATGTTTCGGATCCATATTATAGGCGTGCACTTTAATAACAGAAACTGGCCTCATGTACTGAGAGCGGGCAGAACTGCCATGCTTGGAATAGCTGTTTTTAATCCTTGGTTAAATTTTCTGCTGTTAAAAATAGTGGGAGAGGATACATGGGAAAGGTATGGGGGATATGTATGCCTGGCAGTGATGCTGTGCACCTTTATTCCTATTGTGGCAGCGGCTAAGAAAAACGAATAGAGCAGGTTCGGTTATAGAGAATCTCCAGGGACTTTCCCGGGAGGTTCTTTTATGTTATTATAATTAAGATATAACTGTGGATACGGAGCTTTATACGGGAGTGATAAAATGCTGAAACCTAATGAGGTTCAAAAACAGGCAAAATATAAAGAAAATGAGAATTTAAGATTTCGTACTTTTTTAAAATGCAATGCAGATGAAGAAAAATTGGATGCGCAGTTTTTAAAGCTGCATAATCAATTGTTTGCAGATTATGACTGCGGCAAATGCCGAAATTGCCGTAAGCTGTATCATGGGACTATTCCGGCAGAAGACGTGGAAAAAGATGCCAGGCATCTGGGTATTTCAGTAGAAGAGTTTAAAAATTTATATCTGGATAACGATATGATCTCTGGTGCATATGATACAAAGCATATGCCTTGTGATTTTCTTCAGGAAAACGGTATCTGTATGTCCGGTGGCGTTTGAGATATATGAAAGGTTGAAAGAGGAGTACGGTTTTAGAAAGAAGATTAGAAGATAAGGTTAAAAAAAGAGAAAAATATGGAAAATCATAAAAACCATAGAAGACCATAGAAACTATAGAAGACTATAAAAATCATAGAACAGGACAATCAATAGATGAAAACAAACAAATTAGCGGTCGGCATTCTGGCCCATGTGGATGCCGGCAAGACAACCCTGGCGGAGAGTATTCTCTATCTGACAGGCAGTATCAGAAAACCGGGACGTGTGGACCATCGGGATGCGTTTCTGGACACCTACGATCTGGAGCGGGAGCGGGGAATCACCATATTTTCAAAACAGGCGCAAGTAAATCTGGGGAAAAAGGAAGTGACGCTTCTCGATACCCCCGGACATGTGGATTTTTCCGCGGAGATGGAGAGAACCCTGCAGGTACTGGATTATGCGGTTCTGGTGATCAGCGGAGCGGACGGTGTACAGGGACATGTACAGACTTTGTGGAGACTGCTCACCCGCTATAAAATCCCTGTTTTTCTGTTTATCAATAAAATGGACCAGGAAGGAACCCACAGGCAGAAGCTTCTGGAGGAACTGCAGAAGCGCCTGGATGAAAGGTGCATTGCTTTTGAGGAGGATGAGGATGCATTTTACGAGAATCTGGCCATGAGTGATGAGGCCGTACTGGAAAAATATCTGTCTGACGGCACTGTGGCACAGGAAGAGATCATCCGGCTGATCCGGGAGCGGAAGGTCTTCCCCTGTTATTTCGGCTCAGCTTTGAAAATAGAGGGTGTGGAGGAGTTTTTGCAGGGGTTTGAAGCTTATACGTCCTGTCCAAAATACCCGGATGATTTTGGAGCCAGGGTTTACAAAATAGCCAGGGATACCCAGGGAACACGTCTGACTTATATGAAGATCACAGGCGGCACCTTGAAGGTGAAAAGGATGCTGACAAACCGCCGGCAGGATAATCCGGACAGTGAGGAAATATGGGAGGAGAAAGCAGACCAGATCCGCATCTATTCCGGGGCAGGTTTCTCTGCGGTCAATGAGGCACCGGCAGGGACCGTCTGTGCGGTAACCGGGCTTTCCCGGACGTACTGCGGGGAAGGACTGGGCGCAGAGACAGAATCGGAGCTGCCGCTTCTGGAGCCGGTCCTCACCTATCAGATCCAGCTTCCCCCGGAATGTGATGTGCACCGAATGTATTTGAAGCTTCGTCAGTTGGAGGAGGAAGAACCGGAACTGCACATTGTCTGGGAAGAGCAGTCTGACGAAATCCATGCTCAGGTCATGGGAGAGGTGCAGATAGAGATCCTGAAACGTCTGATCGCGGAACGCTTTGGCACGGAAGTGGAATTTGGCACAGGAAGCATTGTCTATAAAGAGACTATTACAGAACCGGTAGAAGGGGTGGGACATTTTGAACCACTCCGCCATTATGCAGAGGTGCATCTTCTCATGGAGCCTGGAGAACGGGGCAGCGGCCTGCAGTTTGAGACTGCCTGCAGCGAGGATATCCTGGAGAGAAACTGGCAGCGTCTGGTGCTGACACATCTGGAGGAAAAACGCCATAGAGGTGTGCTGACAGGTTCAGAGATTACGGATATGAAGATCACGCTGGTCACAGGACGCGCACATTTAAAGCATACAGAGGGCGGAGATTTCCGGCAGGCTACGTATCGCGCCGTACGTCATGGATTGAAATGTACAACCAGCCTTTTACTGGAACCTGTCTATGAATTCAGACTGGAAATCCCCTCCGACAAGGTGGGAAGGGCACTTTCAGACATCCAAAAGATGTACGGCACATTTTCCGAACCGATCATAGAGGGAGATATGACCATACTTTCAGGTACTGCTCCCGTAGCCGCCATGCGGGATTACCAGACAGAGGTGGCTGCCTATACAAAAGGGCATGGGAGGCTTTCCTGTGCGCTGAAGGGATACGAGCCTTGTCATAATGCGGAGGAGGTTATTGCACAAAAAGCCTATGATTCAGAAAAAGACACGGAGAATCCCACAGGTTCTGTGTTCTGTTCCCACGGTGCCGGCTTTGTGGTTAGCTATGACAAAGTGAGGGAGTATATGCACCTGGACAGCGGCCTTCACCTGGAAAAAAAAGAAAAACCGATTCGTGAAGTATCCTCCCAGTCCTCCCGTTCCTCTTATACGGGCGGCGGATTGGCAGATGAAAAGGAATTGGAAGAAATATTTAACCGCACATATGGAACTGCTAAAAAGGAAAGAAATCAATTCAACAGAAAACGTACCGTAAGTGCGGATAGCGCCTCCGCCAGAGAATACAGGCCTGCAAAAAAGGTGACAGAAGAGGAATATCTGCTGGTGGACGGCTACAATATCATTTTTGCATGGGAAGAATTGAGCGGCCTTGCCAGCGTCAGTATCGAGGCTGCCAGAAATAAACTCATGGATATTCTCAGCAACTATCAGGGCTATAAGAAAAATACACTAATCCTGGTATACGATGCCTACAAAGTGGAGGGCAATACAGGAGAAGTGATGAAATACCACAATATCTATGTTGTATATACAAAAGAGGCGGAAACAGCGGACCAGTACATTGAGAAAACCGTCCACCAAATCGGGAGAAAACACCGGGTTACAGTGGCCACCTCCGACGCGCTGGAGCAGATCATCATTCTTGGACAGGGAGCCAGCCGTCTCTCGGCAGCAGGCTTGAAAGAGGAAATCCAGGCAGCAGATATCGAGATCAGAAGCAATTATCTGAACCAGGGGCAGAGTGGGAAAAACTATTTATTTGACCATATGTCCCATGAACTCCAGGAGCTGATGGAGGATGTGAGGATGGGGAGGAAGAAGCTGTGATCTGTTTAGGGGTGAAAAAGTATGAAACTTAGTATAATGAGAGAATTTGTGCGGTTGGCAGCTGTTCGTAATTACTCCAGGACAGCAGAAGAACTTTATTTGGCACAGTCTGCACTTAGCCGTCATATGACATCATTAGAGGAAGAGCTGAATGTAAAACTGATCGACCGGAGCAGAAATTCCTTTGCACTTACCCCAATGGGGGAAATTGCGCTGGAAGGTTTTCAAAAAATTTTAGGGGAATATGAAAATCTGTTGGATAAATTATCAAGACAGAGCGAAATAAACGGCGGTGAACTGCATTTGGGATTTTTATATTATGACAGGGAGTTTTATGTGGCAAAGATTCGGGAAGTCTTTCACAGGAAATTTCCGAAAGTAAAGCTGGTGCTTCATTCTTATCAGCCCATGCAGTTGGAAACAGACTTATTGAGCGGAAAGCTTGACGCGGCCATTATTTATGGCGCTTCGGGATGCTGCCGGGCGGATATCGAATATCTGCCGTTTTTAAAAATCCCCTATTCTCTTATTTATTGCAAAGATCACAGGCTGGCTTCCTTAAAGGCGGTACAAATTTCTGATTTAAGCGGCGAAAAGCTGCTTTGCCCGGAACGCACATTTGAAATAAACCATGCCGGTGATATACTTATGAGCATGTTGGAAGAAGGCGGAGCTCATATAGCGGAGAAAATCATGATAAACAATTATGATGAGGTTCCATGGATTATGGAAGAGACCGGGGCGGTTTATATTTCGCCCATGGTCAATAATAACGCATATGGCAGTAATACAGAATACAGGTTCTTACTTCCTGAATCATACTACAGCGATGTGAGTGCTGTCTGGCTTTCAGAAAATAATAATACAGCAGTGAACATACTTTGTTCTGTCATAAAAATGTGCTATCCCTAAAATGGGTTTTGGTCCTCTTTTTATAAAATGCCGTTTTCACACAGCTTATTCCAATAACGGATAAGTTATGTGGAAACGGTATTTTACTTCGCCGGAAATTATAAATATAATTGAATGTATAGAAACAATCCTGAGCAGGGGATGTTTCCAAATTTTATAATGAAAGCGGGGAAATTATAATGAGCGAGGCAGTAAAAAATCAGTTTCTTGATGTGGAGCCCTATTATCCGGAAGTGTATAAGTATGGGAACATCATGGCAAAACACATTACATGGGAAGGAGATCCGTGGTATGAGGTGGGACAGAGTTATTTCAGCAGTTCCTACATTCATGCAGGGCTTTCCGGCCTGGAGGAAACTTTTAAAGGCCCTGATGCCGCAAAACTTCTCTCAGACTGCAGCATCAACAATGTATTTAAATGGAAACCGGGAAAATGTAAGCATTTAGTTGCGCTGACACCGGATGGATTAGTGGCAAACCATGCACTTTTCTTTAAAGACAGCGAAGAAAGCTTCCGAACAACAGCAGGATGTTCTGTACCTTACATTACAGCACTTCAGAGCGGAAATTATCAATGTGAGTACATTACAAGGAACGTGTTCATTTTCCAGCTTTCCGGTCCCTTATCCTTAACTATTTTGGAAAAGACTGCCGGGAAAAACCTGCGGGACATACAATTCCTTGATTTTTGTCCAATTAAATTTCCGGGGATAGAAGAGGAACTGGAAATCTGCCGTATCGGTATGAGCGGCACACTTGCTTATGAGATACACGGTCCGGCAGAGAATGGTCCTGCTGTTTATGACTATATCTATCAGATCGGAAAACCAATGGGCATGAAAAGAATGGGATGGAAAGATTATACCGTAAACCATACATTCGGCGGATTTGCACAAATGACAGTGAACTTTGAAATTTCTCTGTATCAGTATCCGGAATTCTGTGCATCTGCACCGTTTCAGATGGAGTGCAGGGGAAGTGTAGATCCAAAAGACCTCCGTGCCAGGTTCCGTACACCGGTAGAATGTGATTGGGCATGGATGGCAAAATTTGATCATGAATTTACGGGCAGAGAAGCACTGGAAAAAGAGATCGCAGATCCAAAGAGACGATTAGTGACTTTGGAGTTTCTTGCGGATGATCTGGCAGATGTGTATCGTTCACAATTTACGGATGAACCATATAAATACATGGATATGCCCTGCGCAGACCCGCAGCCGGCCGGCGGTCATCAGGATTATGTAACGGACCACCAGGGGAATGTGATCGGCATTTCCGCAGACCCGACTTACAGTTCCCATTTCCACACAATGATTTCCCACGCCATAATAGATGTGAATGAGATTGAAGAGGGAAAAGAAGTATTGGTCCAGTGGGGGGATTATGGAAAGAAAATCAAAAATCTCAGAGCAGTCATAACAAAATTTCCTTATATTCATGGTGTTATGGATAATCGTGATTATGATCTGAGTACAGTCCCTTCAGGAAATGATTAACATAAGAGTTCCATTAATTTTTTAGCGGCAACACTGAGCGGACGCTCCATATCCTGGATCAGGCATATGGAGCGTTTCGGCGGCTCTACATACAGTGGAATCCGGAAAATTTCATTTTTCTCCAAAGCATCTTTGGCAAATTCCTCAGGGAGAAATCCAATTCCGAGCCCATTTTTCACTATCATCAGTACCTGATCCATGGTAGCTGCCTCCAGATCCGGTTCCAGGGTCAGTCCATGTTCCAGGAAAAAGTCTCTGTACAATTCATAACTTCTTGATTTTTTATCCATACATACAAAAGAAAACTGATTTAATTCCTCCAGATGCCATGTCTTTTCTGAAAGCCCGGAAAACTGAGGTCCGCCCACAAGGATTTCCCTGAAATTTTTTAGTGGTATCTCTTTTAATGGCCTGCTGATGCCGGAGGGATTTGTGATGACAGCAAAATCTACGGACCCGCTTTTCAAAGCATGTATGGCCTTGGGTGTGGTCTGATTAGAAATCCGTATTCTTACCCCCGGGTATTCCCTGTGAAACTCCCCCAGTTTATGAAGAAGCAGCCCATGCAGTGCCGTTTCACTGGCCCCGATGGAAACCTGTCCGTTTTGCAGGGACTGCGCTGTCCGCAATTCCGCCTCTCCCGCCTGGATCTGTTCTACAGCCAAGGCTACATGTCTGAAAAGCTTTTCTCCCTCCGGGGTAAGTTTCACTCCTCTGTTGGAACGCAGTAAAAGTCTGCACCCCAATTCGTGCTCCAGATTATTCATAGACCTGGTAATATTGGGCTGATTATTCATTAATACAGAAGCAGCCTTTGTAAAACTGTGGTATTTTGCCACATAATAAAAAATTTTGTAATAATCATATGTTATGTTCATCAAATTAACCTCATCTACCCATTAGGTTCTGCAATCTCTTAGCCATTTGTTTGTCCTTCGCCGGCCATATCCTATTTTATCTGCTGTAATAAACAACACCTGATGTCTGATATGTAATTATGATATAAAAGCAATACCATATATATATTTTACATCTTACTTCACAAAAGTATATGATATAAAAGAACAAAAAACAACCCAAACCTGCAGCAGTCAAGAGGAGGAATCATGAAAACAGAAGTAAAAAAAGGCAAATGTCAGAGCAGGCAAATGTCAGAGTCCATGCCCCTTGCCATATTTCTAACCCTGGCCGGTGGTTTTCAGGACGCCTATTCCTATAACTGCCGCGGTAAAGTTTTTGCCAATGCCCAGACCGGCAATATCGTTCTCCTGGGACAGAACCTGGCCCAGGGTCAATGGAAGACAGCGCTTCACTACCTGGTTCCCCTTTGCGCGTTCTTTCTGGGGGTTTATATTACAGAGCAGGTGCACCATCGTTTCAGAGAAAACGAAAAGATACACTGGAGACAGGTTATCCTGCTGATAGAAGCCTTTCTATTGGTCTTGACAGGCCTTCTGCCCCAATCGCTGAACATAAGTGCCAATGCCCTCATGTCCTTTGCCTGTGCCATGCAGGTCAACAGCTTCCGGAAATTCCATGGTCTGCCCTGTGCAACGACCATGTGTATCGGCAACATACGAAGCGCCACCGAGATGCTGTGCAGATATCATATAACAAAAGACAAAATATTAAAGCAGAAGAGTTTGCACTATTATTTTGTTATCCTGATCTTTGCCGTGGGTGCCACTGCCGGAGCCTTGATCACTGCTCACCTGGGTGATCCCTCCATCTGGATAGCTGCCCTTCTTCTTCTGGCAGGATTTATCCTCATGTTTATCAAGGAGCAGCCGGTTTCCCATCCGTGACCGGAACCATTCCCGGCACCCAGATAACAACCTGGAAGCCTCCGTTTTCTCTGCGCGAAACCTCCATGCCTCCGCCGTGTACCTCCGCGATCTGTCTCACCAGCATCAGCCCAAGTCCATGTCTCTGATTGCCTGTCTCCCGGTCACATACCATATAATGAGGGGCCTTCTGAATCCTTTCAAGCTCTTCATCCGTAACTCCGACACCATTATCCCAAACCGTGATCCTGCAGTTTTTCCCGGCTCTCCCCACGGAGACAGACAAGGTACAGCCATCCGGATTGTGCACCTGGCTGTTTGTGATCAAATTGGATACCGCCCGTCTCAGCAGCCCCTTATCCGCCTTTACATAACAGCTCTGCAGCTCCTCCCCTGCGATCCATTGGATCGGATATTTCCCCTCCAGATCCAGATTTAGGAAGTCCACAGCTGTCTGCCGGACAAGAGAAACTAAATTTACAGTGTCCAAATGAAGTGGCTGCACATTATACTCAAGCTTTGACGCCAGATTCAGATCGTTGACTAGATTTTTCATCCGCAGACTCTGCTGCCTAATGATCCGTGCCTTATTCCGTTCTCTTTCCGGCAGGTTCCTGTTCTCCTCAATCTGGCTTGCGTATCCCATAACCATAGAAAGGGGGGTCCTGATATCATGTGACACCCCGGCGATCCAGTTTGCCCGGGCAGTCTCTTTTTTTCGGAGCTGATAATCCTGATTCCGCAGTTTTTCCGCAGCTTTATTAATGGAAATTGCCAAATCCGAAAGCAGACCTTTTTCCTTTACATAAACATTCCTGTCCGACGGAAGCGACTCAATTCCCTGGATGACCGGTCTTACAGAGCGCAGAACGCCTGACGTGACGATCATATATACAAAAAATATGAAGAACAGGTTACATCCCAGGAACAAAAGTATTGTTTTAGGCATGTTTTTGATGAAGTCAAGATCAAATGTATTGGACATTAATTTCCAATAAGAATTTTTCGGAAACCCAAGCAGGATCAAATCATCACCATATCCGCTGGACGTGACAGGATAGTCATTGATATACCCTCTGACTGCCATAGCAATGCTGGCAGCAGAGTATTGCGTGGGTATCCCCTCAGGAAGATTGCTGCTGTTCCAGAGAATATAACCTGTCTCATTATCCACTAAGATAGCCCAGGCATCTGTCCTGGAAAGAACATCCTCTCCCTGTGCGGAGAGCTGATACGTTCCATCTCGGTTCTGAGTAAGAGCAGATGCCACAGTATCCGCGGAGGACCATGCCCCGTGGTTGGCAGCCTGCCTGTAAGAGACAAGAAGGAAAAGAAAGAGATTCAGAAAAAACAGCAGAACGAGAGTAAACAGCATAGTGACAATAAACCGTTTGATCAGTTTTAGAATACTCTTCATCGTCCATCCTCCATGAGCAATTTATATCCAAGTCCTTTAACCGTCAAAAGAGATTCCGGTTTGGATGGATTCTCCTCGATTTTTTCCCGTATCCTCCGGATATGGGCCATAAGGGAATTTTCATATCCAAAAGGATTGTCTCCCCACACAGCCTCACAGAGCATATCAATTGTCACGATCCTTCCCGCATTCCTGCTGAGTACCTGCAGCAGATCAAATTCCTTGGCGGTCAGGGCAATATGTTCTTTGTCCCGAATAACTTCCGCTCGGTCAAAGTCCAGGGTACAGCTCTTTAAATACACAAGGTTTGACTCGTTTTTATAGCATCGTTTTAATATCACATGAATCCGCAGGATCAATTCTCTGGGTAGAAACGGTTTTACCACATAATCATCAGCACCCAGGCCAAGTCCTGTAAATTTATCCTCATCTTCTCCCCGCGCGGTCAGAAAAAGGATAGGAAAGTCAGAAAATTTCCGTACCTTTTGAAACAGGGAAAAGCCGTCTCCATCGGGCAGCATAACATCGAAAATACCAAGCTCGGGACACCATTCACGACAGGCTGTCAGTGCCTCCGCTGCATTTTTTGCTGTCTTTATCTGCAAATAGCCCTCTTCCTGTAAAATAGAGAGAACCATATGAAGCAGCTCCGGTTCATCATCTACGAGAAGAATCCTTTTTCTTTTCAAACGGTCATCTGCCATATTCTGATACCTCCCTGCAAATATATTTTCCGTATTCTCATTATATCAGGAAAATCTTCTGCCTGTTGAAGAAAAGCAAAATGTAAGGTAAATGTAAGGTTATCAGAATGCAGATGTAAGGTTGGGTTTCTATAATAGAGACAGAAACAAGAAAAAAAACAACGATTCAGCAGCCAAGCGAAAATCCGGAAGGGAGACATGAAAATGAATATTATAGAAACATATCATCTGACAAAAGAATACGCTGATTTTACCGCTGTCACAGACCTGAACATGCACATACGCCAGGGCAGTGTCTATGGATTCCTGGGACCAAACGGAGCCGGAAAATCCACTACCATGAAAATGTTTTTGGGACTGACAAAACCCACAAAAGGCCGCTTTACCATTAACAACCACACATTTCCCGGAGACAGGATGAAAATTCTCAGGGAGGTAGGCTCTTTTATAGAAGCACCTGCCTTTTACGGCAATCTTACAGGTGAGGAGAATCTGGAGATCATAAGAAAAATCCTGGGCCTTCCCAAATCCAGTGTGGCGGAAACCCTGGAGATGGTGGGGCTGACCCAGTACCGCAGCCGCCTTGCCAGAAAATATTCTCTTGGCATGAAGCAAAGGCTGGGGCTGGCTTCCGCCCTTATGGGAAGACCGCCCATTTTGCTCCTGGATGAGCCAACGAATGGTCTTGATCCTGTGGGAATCCATGAAATCAGGACATTGATTCGTTCTCTCCCGAAAAAGTACGACTGCACAGTTTTGGTATCCTCCCATCTGCTTCCCGAGGTGGAGCTTATGGCAGATGATATCGGAATTTTGAATCATGGCCGCCTGCTCTTTGAAGGAAATCTGAAGGAACTGAGACAGACGGCTGATTTTGAAGGATACCCATCCGATAATCTGGAAGAGACTTTTCTGGCAATGGTGGAGGAAGATAACAGAAAGAGAGGTGCCGGAAGATGACATCAGCATTGGAGTGGAAAAAGATGAGGCGGACCGGCTTCTTCCCTGCCTTTTTAGCCGGCGGACTTCTGACGGCAGCAGTTCCGGTGGTTAATACTGCGCTCCGCCCGGAAAGCTTTGTGGATCAGCAGGCTCCCCCCACAGTGATCTTGACGGGAGCCAACTGGCAGGTTATGTCTATGCTTTTGTCCTTTCTCCTTATTATCGGCGCGTGTATTATGTACCACACAGAATTTGCTGACAATGCCATGCAGCGCATGGATACCCTCCCAAAGCGTCAGGAGAATCTGTTCTTTGGCAAATGCAGTGTGCTGCTGGTTTTGACAGCGGGGGTGCTGGTTCTGGGAGGCACAGCTTTTCTGTTCTGCGGATGGAAGTGGTTCTCAGCGGACCGAATATTTACGGCAGAGATAGGAAAGAGCATGGGATTTTCATTTGTCATGTTTCTTCCGCTGCTCATTTTTATGACAGCAGTATCCTCCCTGTGTAAAAATATGTGGATATCACTGGGAATCGGCACCATCTCTCTGTTTATGACTTCCATCCTTCAGAATGGAGGCGGAATACTTTCTTATCTGCCGTTTATGATGCCCATGAAGATATACCTGGCGCTTCAGGATACACAGGCTGTTAAATGTCTTATCATATCTTGCGTGGAAACCGTGGGCATTGGAGTGCTGGAAATCATATGTCTAAAAATAAGGAGGAATTTCACATGAGCTTTTTATCGCTGACAGGAGTAGAACTGAAAAAGATACGCCGCTCAGGTATCCTCTGGATCTTGGTGATCCCCGTATTTCTCATATGGCTGACCAGTGTGATCAACGCAGATATTAATTTTACCATGGGAAATGAGGGGATATCCCCGGAAAATAACTTTTTTATCCAGAGCTTTATGGGATATGCCTGGTTCATGTACCCTGCAAGTATTGTGATCAGTACAGTGATGCTGATACAGACGGAACGCAGGAACAGGGGAATCCTGAAAATGCTGGCTCTGCCTGTATCTGCGGCACGCCTCTGCCTGGCAAAATTTTGTGTCCTTCTTTTGCTGGCAGCAGCACAGATGCTGTTTATGACACTGGCATACTTCCCCAGTGCAGCCATTGCGTCCCATACTCAGGGTTATGATTTTATGCTGCCTGTCATTGACATACTGAGAGAGGCGGGAACAATCTATATTTCTTCTATACCCATGGCTGCGTTTTTTTGGCTGCTTGCCGTGTGTATCCGGACACCTATTTTTTCCATGGGTGTGGGTATGGCGTCTATTGTACCGTCTGTCCTTCTTATCAACACGAAAATATGGTTTGCGTACCCTATGTGCTATCCGTTTCTCATGACTGCGTCCAGAATGCATGAGCTGGCGTCAAATATGGGAACCTTTGCTTTTGAGCTGATACCGTTTATACCTGCAGCAGTGGGAATCACGGTGGTTAGTCTGTTTACCGCCTGTATTTGTTTCGGACAGGCAGAGAGGAGATAGGTTAAGATGAAAGAAAAAATAATTACCGCGGTGAGCGTGATCTTACTTTTTTTCCCGTTTACGATTTTCCCTATCCGGAAAAACCCGTGGGCGTTGGAGCAGCCTATGGCAGAAATTATTATTTTGATATATATTGCAGTGATGCTGCTGGGAGGTGTCTTTACCATTGCCGCTTACACCAGAGGGAAGGTTAAGAATAACCTTATGAAAATATGTCTTACCGTGCATGGCATTTACATGGCGGGTGGTGTGGTAATGCTGGGAATGATGGGAGTTACAAAATTTTCATGAACAGGAGACAAATGCTTTACAAAGAAAAAGATTTCGGATAAGATAGAAGAAATTTTAAGTGATCAGGAGCAGTCAAATGAAAATAGCAGTCTTATCCGATACCCACGGACTTCTTCGCCCTGAGGTGATGGAAATTGTAAATACCTGTGATGCAGTTCTTCATGGCGGAGATATCAACACCCGTAAAATTGTGGATGAACTTTCAAAAGATAAGCCTCTGTATATTGTCAGAGGAAACAATGACAAAGAATGGGCGGAAGATATACCGCCATTCCTGCGATTTGAACTGGACGGTATTACTTTCTATATGGTGCATAATAAAAAGGAGATTCCCCAGGATCTGACAGGTGTAAATGTGGTGGTATTCGGCCATTCCCATAAATATTCGGAGGAACGAAAAGACGGATGCCTTTTTCTTAACCCGGGAAGCTGCGGAAGACGCCGTTTTAACCAGGATATCACCATGGCAGTTCTGGAGACAGGGAAGGGAGGGATACAGGTAAGCCGCATAGACATTCCCCACACAGATGCAGCTATAAAAGCCCGGGAGGAAAGCGGTTTTCAAAATAACATACCGCAGAGTGAACCGCAAAAACCCTCTTGCAAAAATCCCTCCGGTGATATACAATAGCATAAGCATCCGTCTGCCACCGGGTAGACGGAAAAATGCCTGAATACATTCCGGTAGGTCATGGAAGGAATGTATTTGGGCATTTTTTATTTTATTGCATATTAGAAAATACAAGGAGATCAGCTATGCAGAAACAAATAAGCAGAGAATTTTATAAGTACATATCCCTGAATGTCCTGGGAATGCTGGGCTTGTCCTGTTATATTCTGGCGGATACATTCTTTATCTCAAAGAGACTGGGGGCAGATGGCCTGACAGCACTGAATCTGGCTATTTCCGTCTACAGTATCATAAACGGGCTGGGCCTGATGCTGGGAATCGGAGGCGCCACACGTTTTGCTATCTGCCGGGCACAGAATGAGACGCAAAAGGGAAATCAGGTATTTACCGCTTCGGCGGCAGCGGGTATCACCGTGGGACTGGTGCTGCTGCTTGTGGGGGCTGTCGGTTCAGATGCTGTGGCAAAGGTCCTGGGAGCTGAGGGCGTTATACAGGAGATGACAGGCAGTTATTTGAAGACGATCCTGGGATTTGCGCCGTTTTTTATTATGAACAATATACTGATCGCGTTTGTCCGAAACGACGGCAGCCCGCGTCTTTCCATGGCGGCTATGCTGACCGGGAGCTTTTCTAATATTGTGCTCGATTATGTATTCTTATTTCCCCTCAATATGGGAATCTTCGGAGCTGCCCTTGCCACCGGTTTTGCCCCGGTCATCAGCCTGGTACTTTTGTCTCTGCACTTTATCAGGAGGAAAAACCAATTTACCTGGAGCTTTGGATTTAATATGAGAGCATTTGCACGGCAGGTGTCAGATATCTGCAGCCTGGGAATATCCGCGTTCATCAATGAGCTGTCCTCTGCGGTTGTGCTCATTGTGTTTAACCTGCTGATACTGCGACTGGCGGGAAACACAGGTGTGGCGGCTTACGGCATTGTGGCGAATCTGGCTCTGGTGGCGGTATCTGTCTTTACCGGCATCTCGCAGGGCAGCCAGCCCCTGATCAGCCGCTTCTACGGGGAAGGCAGAAAAAGGGAATGTACCGGTGTGTTTTTAAGAGCGGTCCTGCTGGCAGCAGGCGTGGGAATCCTTTTCAGCGCTGCCGCATTTGGGTTTACCGGAAATCTGGTGGGGATCTTTAACAGCGAGGGGAATCAGGAACTTGCGAAGATCGCCTTTTGGGGATTAAGGCTGTATTTTCTGGGCTTTTGTCCGGCAGGGATCAACATTGTGGCAGCAGCTTTTATGGGAGCCGTGGAGAGAGGAAGGGAATCTTTTTCTATTGCCTTTGCAAGAGGTGTTGCTGCCATCTTGTTTTTCGCTTTTGTACTGTCTTTTATCTGGAAGATGGACGGGATCTGGCTGGCTTTTCCGGCGGCTGAGGTTTCAACCCTGCTTCTGACGGCAGGTCTTTGGAGAAAGTATAAAAGAGGGACTCTACCGGAGGTTGAATAGTGAGAAGAAATTCAAATATTCCGTTATTGCCCGATAGAAGGCGCAGAGGTATGATTAAAGCATAAAAAGAAAATCCGCAGAGCAGATGAGGAGGAAGTATCATGCTTGACAGTGTGAAAATAGGAGGTTTTATTTCCAGAAAAAGAAGAGAGCTAGGAATGACGCAGCAGCACCTTGCCGACAGGCTGAATATTTCTTTTCAGGCTGTTTCCAAATGGGAGAACGGCAGCACATTTCCAAATGTGGAGTTGCTCCCTGAGCTCTCAAAAGCCATGGAGGTGACCGTGGACGAACTGCTTTCGGGCTGTGAGAAGGACGGGGAGGAGTTGTCCTACAGTAAGGCGGGAGTGGACATTGCCTACACGGATACGATCAAAAAGGAAATGGCAAAGCACCTGGAGACAAGGGATAAAAGGGTTTTGAACGGACTTGGTCCATTTGCGTCTCTCTATGATATTTCTTTTCCGGAGATAAAGAATCCTGTGCTGGTATTGAAATCAGAGGAACCGGGGTCCAAGCAGAAACTTGCCATGGAGTATGGTTATACGGATTCCATCTGTCATGATATGATAAACCACCTGGTCAATGACATTGCCGTTATGGGGGCAAAGCCACTTGCCGTGCTGGACACGATCGTATGTGGAAATGCCGAAAAGGATACGATCAGCGCACTGGTCAAAGGCGTGTCAGATGCCTGCCGGGAGAATGAATGCTCCCTGGTGGGAGGGGAGACAAGCGTGCAGCCGGCAGTGGTGGAAAAGGGGCTGTATGTGCTTACCTCCAGTATTGCCGGGATCGTGGAGAGAGACAGGATCATTGACGGCTCTGCCATAGAGGAGGGGGATATAGTGCTGGCGCTTGCGTCTAACGGGCTGCATACCAACGGATATTCCCTGGTCCGTATGCTCATGGACCGAATGCCGGAAATTAAGCTGGAAAAGGTGGATGGCATGACATTCACTGAGCAGATCATGAAACCCCATACGCCTTATTATAAAGCCCTGAAGGGGATAATGGAAAAAAACTGTATTCACGGCATGGCACACATTACAGGCGGCGGCATAGAAGGGAATCTGTGCCGGGTGATCCCGGACGGATTAAGTGCTGTGATAGAACTGGATAAGATAAGGACACTGCCTGTCTTCCGGTTTATCAGGCAGTGCGGCAATATAAGCGATAAGGAAATGCTCTCCACATTCAACTGTGGTGTGGGATTTATCCTGGTTGTGCAGCGTGAGGCGGCAGCACAGACAGCCGCTTATCTGAGCCGATACTATGACTGCTATGAGATTGGCCGTATCCGGGCAAATGAACAGAAGATCGTAATGGAAAATAAGTTAAACTGGCAGTGACAATACAAGACGGACGGTATCTTCCGAAGGGGTAGGAAGGCCGTCCGTCTTTTCAAATTGTAAGAGTATGTCTTTTTAAATCAGAATGCCATGACTTTTCTTCTTCAGCCAGGCAATGGTATCTGCAATGGTCTGAAATAAATCCCTTGGCTTGAAACCCAGCTCAGCAGTGGCCTTTGTGTGGTCAAAACGGTCATTACTCTGCAGGGTATACAGGGAATAGCGGGTGTACAGTGGGCGGCGCTTTTTCATCCGGCAGATGCCGCCGATGAGAGGCGCCGCCATTTTTGCCATCCACATGGGAAGAACCGGCAGGCGTCTGCCGCCGCTCTGCATCTTAACCATTTTCAGAACATCTTTTATCTCATAGTGACGGTTTGAGAGAATATAACATTCTCCTTTTCTTCCGCGCTCCAAGGCAGCCAGACAGCCGGACGCCACATCCCGGACATCCACAAAATCATATCCGCCGTTCACACAGGCCGGTAGACGGCCTTCTATATAATCCGTTACCATCTGCACCAGGTGATTGCCTGAGGTATCAAAAGGCCCCAGGATTCCTGAGGGATGGACAACTACAGCATCAAGGCCCTCATCTACAGCGTCCAGCACAGCCCTGGTAGCCTCCGCCTTTGTCTTGGCATAGGCGCCAACCACCAGATCGGGAGAAAATTCTGTTGTCTCATGCAGGACTTTCAGTTTATTCTGTTCCGGGATGGCGTGTACAGAGCTTACATAGAGAAGTCTTTTTACTTTGTATTGCAGGCACAGGGAGATTATGTTTTTTGTTCCGTTTACATTGACATCGTATAGGTCAGGGGTGACATGTTCTGCAATGGATATCATGCCTGCGGTGTGTATGACAGCTAATTCCCTGTGTCCGGCATTTTCAAAAAAGGGCTTTAAGCTTTCTGGATTCCGTATATCTCCGTGGAAATACCGGACACCAGGGATATCCGGTGCGGCCTTTCCGGGGAGAAGCAGTCCTCTCACAGGAAGGTTCTGTTTTTTCAACAGGCGGACAATGGTACTGCCAAGGTGACCGTCTGCTCCTGTAACAAGATATAGTGTTTTCATCAGGAACATCTCCTTTATCCAGTTGAATCTCTTTCTATTATTTATTATAATGGCAGTATAACAGGAAAACAATCGGCAGATTTGAGCCATTTGGATGGTTTTTGAACAGATTAGGGCAAAAGTGTCGGGCATTTAGGAAAGGAGGCCGTCCTATGGGAAAATCAGGCGACCAGAGAACCAGGATGACAAAGCAGCTGATCAGGAAAGCGTTTATGGAACTGCTTCGCGAAAAGCCTATACAAAGTATTTCCATCAGGGAGCTGTGCGGCCTTGCTGGTATCAACAGGGGGACTTTTTATACACATTATAAAGATATTTATGACCTGCTTGAGCAGATAGAGGAGGAGATGACCAGAGAAATTGAAAAAGCCCTGGAACCGCTTCTGTCTGTGGAGAATAGGGAACTGACTCCACTGAAGATCACCACCCACATTTTCCGGTGTCTGAAGGAAAATGCGGATCTGTGTACAGTCACTCTGGGGGATTACGGGGATAAAACCTTTGCTGTGCGGCTGCTGAGTCTTGGCCGTGAAAAATGCGTGGAGGCCTACTCCCGGTTCTTTGCCATGGCGTCCCCAAAGGAGATAGAGTATTTCTATGCCTTTGCCAGTGCGGGATGTATCGGGCTTTTGGAGGAATGGCTCAGAGAGGGCATGGTGACGGGCGCGGAAGAGATTGCGGCCATGGCTGAGGATATGATGATGTATGGGGTCGGGTGTTTGAAAAAATAGAGGAATAGATTACAGAGACTGCAGAGGGGGCAGTCTCTTTTTTGTACGTATTACAATACAATTTTACAACTGTCTTGTCAGATGTAAAGGAAAGTTGTATAATGTTAAAAATCTGTAAAATCGAGGAGGAGAAACCGTGGATTCCATTTACCGGGAAATCGAGGAACTGAAGAAAGAAAAGGACGCAGTGATCCTTGCCCACTATTATGTGCCGGGCGAGGTGCAGGCATGTGCGGATTATATTGGAGATTCTTTTTATCTGAGTAAGATCGCCACAAAGCTGGAAGCCAGTACCCTGGTCTTTGCGGGGGTGACTTTCATGGGAGAGAGTGCAAAAATTCTGAACCCTGGAAAAACCGTGCTCATGCCGGATACCACAGCGGACTGTCCCATGGCTCATATGGCTGCCGCTGAGAAAATTGAAAAAATGAGAGAAGAATATGAAGACCTGGCAGTTGTCTGTTATATCAATTCCAGTGCCGCGCTGAAGACCTGCGCAGATGTATGTGTGACTTCCTCAAATGCGGTTGAGATCGTAAAAAAACTTCCAAATAAAAATATATTTTTTATTCCGGATGAAAACCTGGGCAGTTATGTAGCACAACAGGTTCCGGAGAAAAATGTGATCCTCAATGACGGTTACTGCTATGTACATAAAGAAGTAAAGAAAGAACAGGCAGAAGAAATTAAGCGTCTCCACCCAGGTGTGGAATTCTTAGTGCACCCAGAGTGTACAAAAGAAGTGCTGGAGCTTGCCGATTATATTGGGAGTACATCGGGGATCATTGACTATGCCACGAACAGCGACAAGAAGGAATTCATCATCGGAACAGAAAACGGTGTGCTGTATGAACTGCAGCAAAAGAATCCGGACAAGAAGTTTTATACGCTTCCCGGCGGACAGACCTGTGCATCTATGAAGAAAGTAACACTGGAAAAGGTGCGCGACTGTCTGAAATACAATAAAGGAGAGGTAAGCGTGGATGACAGCCTCCGCGAAAAGGCCAATGTGCCATTGAACCGGATGCTCGAGACCGCAAAGTAGTGGAACCCGCACTGCCCTTTGCATAGAGGCGGACTGCGGATGGAAAGAAGGTTTAGGAGAAAATGAAAAGAGAAAAGACAGATATCGTGATCGTGGGAACAGGAGTTGCTGGGCTTTTTGCAGCTCTTCACCTGCCGAGAGAGAAACAGGTTCTGATGCTGACAAAGGATGATCCGGAGAACAGTGATTCTTATCTGGCACAGGGTGGCATCTGCGTGCTGCACGATGAAGAGGATTATGATTTGTTTATGGAGGACACCCTGAAGGCCGGTCATTATGAAAACAGGAGAGAATCTGTGGATGTGATGATCCGTTCCTCCAGAGAGGTGATAGATGAGCTGATCGCCTGTGGTGTGGACTTTAACCGCAGAAACGGTGAACTTGCCTATACCAGAGAGGGTGCCCATTCCAGGCCGAGAATCCTGTTTCACAAAGATATCACGGGGAAAGAGATCACAAGCAGGCTGCTGGAAGCGGTCCAAAAACTTCCCAATGTAAAAATTTTGACACGGACAACAATGATTGATATACTGGAGGAGAATAACCGGTGTTACGGTATCGTGGCACGCCGGGAGGACGGCAGTACCTTTGGGATCACAGCCCGGGATACAATATGGGCATGCGGCGGGATTGGCGGGCTTTATGAACATTCCACAAATTTTCCTCATCTGACGGGAGACGCCCTTGCCATTGCCCTGAAACACGGCATTGAGCTGGAGCATCCCGATTACGTGCAGATTCACCCTACAACCTTATATTCCAAGAAACCGGGCCGCAGATTCCTCATATCGGAATCCGTGCGCGGGGAAGGCGCCAAATTATACAATGCCAATATGGAGCGTTTTGCCAATGAGGTCCTTCCGCGGGACATCCTTGCAGATGCCATCCACAGGCAGATGGAGATAGATCACAAACCTTATGTATGGCTGGATATGCGCCCTCTTGGGGAGGAAGAGATCATGTCTCATTTCCCCAATATTTTCGAGCGTTGTCTTGAAGAAGGGTTTGATGTGAGAAAAGAATGTATACCTGTTGTACCTGCCCAGCATTATTTTATGGGCGGGGTAAAAGTGGATCTGGACAGCAGGACCACTATGGAAAATCTCTATGCTGCAGGAGAGACAAGCTGCAACGGAGTACACGGAGCCAACCGACTGGCAAGCAATTCCCTTTTGGAGAGCCTGGTGTTCGCAAAACGGGCGGCCATGCGGATCTCAGCGTGTGAAGCGCAGGAGAATGGGAAAATGTGCCGGGAAGAAGCAGCTATGCTTCTGGCAAAGGCAGAGAGGGAAGGTTTTCCGAGACAGGAAGAGCTTCAAAGAATGTATGGAGAGAGCGTTTTAAAAGAAATCGAAAGGGTGAAAAAAGCAGTATGAATCAGATCACAATGAAATTAAATGCAGACCATTTGATCATGCAGGCTCTGCAGGAAGATATAACAAGCGAGGATATCACCACCAATGCGGTGATGCGGGAGGAATGCCCCGGTGAAGTACAGCTCATCTGCAAGCAGGACGGCGTGATCGCAGGTCTTGACGTTTTTAAAAGAGTGTTTGAACTTTTGGATGAAAAGACAGAGGTGGAATTTTACGTCAGAGACGGAGACCGGGTGGCGAATGGCCAGCTTATGGCAACCCTGCACGGAGATATCCGTGTGCTGCTCTCAGGAGAGCGGGTTGCACTGAACTATCTGCAGAGAATGAGCGGAATTGCCAGCTATACGAGACAGATCGCGGATTTGCTTGAAGGCAGTAAGACTAAGCTTCTGGATACCAGGAAGACGACACCGAATATGCGTGTTTTTGAGAAATATGCGGTAAAGGTAGGCGGCGGATATAATCACAGATATAATTTGTCCGATGGGATCTTATTAAAAGACAATCATATCGGAGCGGCAGGCAGTGTGAGGAAGGCCGTGGAAATGGCTAAGGAATACGCGCCCTTTGTGCGCAAGATAGAAGTGGAAGTGGAGAATCTTGATATGGTGAGAGAGGCTGTGGAAGCAGGGGCTGATATCATCATGCTGGATAATATGACTCCGGATATGATGAAGGAAGCCATCCGCATCATTGACGGAAGAGCCGAGACAGAGTGTTCCGGCAATGTGACCAGGGAGAACGTGGAAAGGCTTGTGTCTATAGGTGTGGATTATATATCCAGCGGGGCCTTAACTCATTCTGCACCGATCCTGGACATTTCCCTTAAAAATCTGCATCCCGTATGCCGCTAAGCTGCAGGAACAGTGGAAAGCTGAACTGTTACGAACAGTGATACTGCATGGGTTATGAGCACCGCAAAAGGACAGCAAGAAAGGAATTAGTGAGGAATGAACGGCGAAAAACGCAGACAGGAAATTTTAGAATATATCAGGCGCAGCCCGGAACCTGTTTCCGGCACGAAGCTGGCACAGCGGTTCCAGGTCAGCCGCCAGGTGATAGTGCAGGATATTGCACTTTTGCGGGCGCAGAACCAGGATATTCTTTCCACCCATCGGGGCTATGTATTTCATGCGCCGGTGTTTGCGAGCCGTGTGTTCTATGTATGTCATAAGGACAGTGAGATACTGGAGGAACTGAATCTGATCGTGGACTGCGGAGGCAAGGTGGAGGATGTGTTCATACGCCATGAAGTTTATGGGCAGTTAAGGGCAGATTTATCTGTTGATTCCAGGAAGAAAGCCGCTGAGTTTGTAAAAGGCATTCAGGGTGGCAAATCAAGCCCTTTGAAGAACATTACGTCCGGCTATCATTATCATACAGTCCTTGCGGACAGCGAGCAGACACTGGATGAGATAGCAAAAGAGCTTTTTACACGTGGTTTTCTGGCTGAGGCGGGAACCAAGATATCGTAACCGGGAATAGCAGGAAAAGAGGCAGAGTGATATGCGGGAACAGTTGACAGAGAGTGATGTAAAGAAGATCCAGGAGGAAATCGAGTACCGGAAGCTGGTGGTCAGAAAGGAAGCCATAGAGGCTGTCAAGGAGGCCAGGGCACAGGGTGACCTGAGTGAGAATTTTGAATATTATGCGGCGAAAAAGGACAAGAACAAAAATGAAAGCCGCATCCGGTATCTGGAGAGAATGCTGAAGACCGCCGCAATTGTGAAGGATGATTCCGGAAGTGATGAGGTGGGGATCAATAATGTGGTGGAAATTTACTACGAGGATGAGGATGAGACCGAGACCTACAAACTGGTAACTTCTATCCGGGGTAACTCTCTTGACAATAAGATCAGTATAGAATCTCCCCTGGGAAAAGCCGTCCGGGGACACCGGGAAGGCGACCGGGTCATGGTGAGGGTAAATGACACAGTGAGCTATCCTGTCGTGATCAAATCCATTGTAAAATCAACAGAAGATGAGGATGACCAGATTAGAAGTTTCTAGAGTGTGTTTGAAACTTGCTGAAAGCAATTTTCAAACACACTCTAAGGTCAGTTCCGATTTTTTCCAAAAGTCTGTATGATAAAAGGCAGAACTTGCGGACAGTCAGGCTATTCTGCCGGCTGTTTCCACGGTTCTGCCTTTTTTGGACACTGTGCCTTATAGGACATATAATTTCATCTTCAGGATTTTAGTCCTTTTTCTGGAACAAGAAATGCATTATAATGTAAACTATACAGAGAAGCGGCCTAAATGTATCTGAAAAGGCTGACAACGGCGAAAGTGAGGAAAGATAAAGTATGCATCAGGCAGAAGAAAAGTTATTCAGGTGTTTGGAGAGTGTGAAAAAGAGGACTGATTTTAAACCGGAGACAGCCCTTGTTCTGGGTTCCGGTCTGGGCGATTACGCAGATGGTATTCAGATCGTGGATACCGTGGATTATAAGGACATTGAGGGATTTCCCACTTCTACTGTGGAGGGACATAAGGGAAGATTTGTCTTTGGTTATGTGGGCAAGGTGCCTGTAGTGATCATGCAGGGGCGGGTTCATTATTATGAAGGATATCCTATGACAGATGTGGTGCTTCCAATAAGGCTTATGGGACTTTTGGGGGCGAAAAAGCTCATACTCACCAATGCGGCAGGGGGAGTGAATTTTGATTTTGATCCGGGAGATTTTATGTTGATCCGGGATCATATTACCACAGCGGTTCCGAGTCCTTTGATTGGTCCCAACATGGATAAACTGGGGCCGAGATTCCCAGATATGAGTGAGGTCTATAGTGTCAGGATGCGGAATGTGGTGAAGGATGCCGCTAAGAAGCTGGGAATTTCTCTGAAAGAGGGAGTTTATATGCAGTTTAGCGGGCCGAATTACGAGACGCCTGCTGAAATCCGGATGTGCAGAGTGTGGGGCGCTGATGCGGCAGGGATGAGTACAGCGTGTGAGGCTATGGCCGCACGCCACATGGGACTGGAAGTCTGTGGGATTTCCTGTATTACCAATCAGGCTGCGGGGATGGGCAAGAAGCTGGACCATAAGGAAGTGCAGGAGACGGCTGACAAAGTTTCCCGTGAGTTTTCGGAGCTTGTGACAGAGGTTATTGCCGGGGTTTGATCTTAGTGAATGGCGGCGGACGGCGGCAATGCGGCAGGACAGTTGAAGTTCCTGCCTGCTTTGCCGGGCACCCGCCGGGCTGTCTGGGAAGGATTTTGGGGAGAGTCAGAGTGGTTTGTGTGCCTTTTGGGGTGCTGGTTATTTGGATTCCGTAGGCGGGGCCATAGTGGAGGCGGATGCGTTGGCAGCAGTTTTGAAGCCCGTAGCCGGCTGTGGGGACCAGAGTCTGGGAGGCCAATAGGTGATTCAGTTCTGTCAGGCGGTCCGGAGGGATTCCGGGGCCGTTGTCTTTTAATGTTATCTTGAGCAATTCTGTATATTCCACGGTTATTGTAATGGAGAGAGGCACAGGTGATGAAATGAAATCTCCGTGTATGATGGAGTTTTCCACTATGGGCTGCAGTGTGAACTTGGGAATTCCGAAGGCGGAAACCCGGTCGCTGCAGCTTATTTGCCATGTGATCTTTCCGTCGTAGCCTGCCTGCTCAATCTGTAGATAGGCTTCTATCATACGAAGCTCCTGATCTATGGTGATAATGTCTTTTCCTTTGCTCAGGGAGATGCGGTAAAATTGTGACAGGGATTGGATGAGACGGCAGGCTGTCTCTTTTTTATCCATGAGCATACATATGCGTATGGTATCCAGGGAGTTATATAGAAAGTGAGGGTTTATCTGCTCCTGGAGTATGGTGAACTTTGATTTTTCAATTTCCAGCTCGTGCTGCCTTATAGCGGTATTGAGCTGGGTATTTTTTTTGAATAGATTACTAAAGGTTGTAATGATGGAATCAATTTCATCACCGGTGGTGCTGTCTTTAACAAGGGTGTCCAGGATTGCTCCTGCAGCGCTGGAGGATGCCAGATCTTCGTCAGGAATATTGTTGATGGTGTTTGAAAAGTATTTTATGCGTTTGGAAAGGGTGATGGGAAATATGATCACCGCAATGATGCATAAAAGTACAGTCAGTGAAAACACCAGCAGATATCCTGTAAGGAGAGCCTGATTCACTATTTTGGAACTGCCTTTTGAGGATTCAAACAGATAATACCAGTCTGTATAGCTGCTCTTCTTTAATATCCGGAAACGGGAATTTTCAGAAGAGAAGACTTTATTTGTCTCATAGGAATCAGGAAGATCAGGGAGCAGCAGATCCTGTGTGCTGCTGTATAGCAGACCGGATTTGGAATCCAGAAGGCTGAGGGCTGTGGTATCTGTGGTGGGGGAGAGGATACTTTTCATGGTGTTGGGCAAATCGATGTCTATGAAGTAAACTGCAATAACGGTTCCGCTGATATTCTTGATGGCCTTATAGAAACTGGCTGTACTGCCGGTGGATGTGCCGGCAGAGGAGAATGCCTTCAGTCGGTTGACGCCGGAGGATTCGGATGCAATCTGTCTAAGGACAGGGGAGTCCAGGTCAGTGAGAGGGAAAAAATGGAAGCTGTCGCCATTCGTAAAGGGAAAATAATCGGAGTATATTCTTATCTTTTTTACATTATAAACGTACTCCAAACTGGTGACATTGGCACGCAGGGATTCAAAACGTGACAGTGCCAGGGAGGAGATATCTTTTGAGGCATTGTCAGGAGTTAGGGAGGAGGAGAACAGAGAGGAGAGTGCATTCTGCATATCAATGATCTGGCCAAGACGCGCCTCTATCTGCTGTGCCTCCAGGCTGGCATCTGAGAGAAGCTGATTTATAGTTTCTTTTCTAAGATAGCTGTTGATGATAAACATCGCTATGGTGATAGAGAGGAGCAGGGGGATCATGGATGTCAAAATAAAAGCAGCCGTGAGCTTGGAACGAAAGGTAGAAAAATGTTTATTGATCAACTCTTTGAATTTATTCATAATGTCCTCCGGTTATTTCTGTATTGGAAATATTATAGCAAAAATTATGGGGAATAAAAACGATTTATGGAAAAAGGGATATGATATATTAAAAAATAGATAATAAATTGTATGATTTTCATAAATATATGTGATATCTTAATATTAGCTGAACAAGCGGTACTATTTACAGATTCTTTTGCGCAGGAGATTCTAAAAGCAGAAAAAGGAGTATGGTATGAAGAAAAGAAATTGGAGAAAAAAGATGGCAGCAGGGACTGCTGTACTTATGACGGGGACTATGCTTTTATCCGGATGTACTTCCGCAGAAGAAGATGCCGGTGCAGGCGGACAGGAGTCAAAGCAGGAGGAGACGACCCAGGATACAGAGATAACTGTCTACACTTCAGCGATCAATGATGATGCGTATGGCCAGGAATTTAAGAAAATGGTGGAGGAGAATCTGGATTTTAAAGTCAACTTTGAGGCAGAACCTCTGCTGTACGCAGATACGGTAAATAAAGCTACTACAATGCTGGCGTCCGGTGATGACTCTGTGGATGTGTATTATATTGATGAAATTATGCAATTATCATTTATGAGTGCTGATTTTTTGGAACCAATAGATGATGTGATAACTGAAGAGGATCTAAACGAGTTCATGGATGGGTATGCTGACAAGTTCTTAAAGAAAGATGGTCATGTGTACGGCGTACCTGCTGACTTCGGAGGTATTCTTTTCTTTGTGAATAAGAAGATGTTTGATGAGGCCAAAATTGCCGTGCCAACCAATCAGGAAGAATTTATTGAAGCCGCAAAGGCCCTGACAAAGGATGGTAAGTATGGATTGCTGGAGGCATGGGATAAGGCTTCACACCTCCAGGATAATCTGAACCGCTGGTGTCTCATGTTTGGAGGAAATTTCTATGACTGGACACTGGATGGGACAAAGGAAGCCATTAAATTTATGTATGATCTGGTGCACACCTATGGTGTTACCAGCATTGATAATCTGAGCGTGGACTATGAAACGGGAAACCAGAAGTTTACGGACGGAAACGCAGCCATGTATTTTCAGTGGGCGTCTGCCTCATCCTCCTTTGCGGAAGCAGGAAAATACGGAGATGAAATTATCTGTGCGCCAATGCCTGCATTTACCACCAACAAGACACCAATGAGTTCATGGATGTGGGTGGTAAATAAAAATTCTTCCAAGAAAGAGGCTGCCAAAGAATACGTGAAATTTATGGCATCACCAGAGGCACAGGCTGCTTATATGAAGGCAACCGGAAAATTCTCTCCTACAGCCAATTTAAGTGTATGGGATGATGCGGAATTGACAAAAGGGCTTCTGACTGTGGAAGAACATAAGTCATATGTACAGGACAACGCTTTTGAGGCCAGGACTTTAAGTGAAAGACACAGTGAGTATATGGATACAGTGACGGGAACTCTTCAGGAGTATCTCATGGATGAGATCAGCTATGAGGAATGCCTGGAAAAGGGACAACAGCAGATTGACGAACTTCTGGGCAAAAATTAAGCCAGACGGGAGGCTGCAGTATCTGCGGCCTCCATTAAAAAATACTTGGAAGAGGGGAATGCAATGTTGAAGAAACTGACGCTGACGAAGCGGAAAATTATATTTGCATGGATTTGTATTCTTCCGGTTCTGTTGATCCGGGCATGGACCACCATATATCCTGTTCTGACTATGTTTTATTATAGTCTGCTGGATTATGATTTGATAAGGAGAACGAAAAAGTTTGCAGGCCTGCTGAATTTTAAAAAACTTACCACGAATAAACAGTTTTTGGAATCCCTGTCTTTCACCGCGGTTTTTACAGTGGTATCCATGATCGCGATCGTTGTATTGGGAATTGGCCTTGCTCTTTTACTGAAACAGAACTTTGGGGGAAGAAAGCTGATAAGGACCATAGCGTTGATCCCATGGGGGCTTTCCATGATCGTTGTGTCCATAGCAGCACTTTGGGCCTTTGATAATACTTATGGAATTGTAAATGATTTAATAAGAAGGATTGGGTTTGCGGGATACCATTTTAACTGGTTGTCTGATAAAGCAGGGGCACAGGTTTCGGTTATTCTGGTAAATATATGGAAGAATGTATCTTTCTTCGGGATTATTATGCTGGCGGCTTTTCAGGGGATTCCCGGGGAATTGTTTGAGTCAGCTAAGATTGACGGGGCAAATGACTGGAAGATTTTAATTCACGTATCACTGCCATATGTAATGAGAACATTTATTATCATGATAATATTCATCGGTGTTTCACAGATCAACAGCTTTGAGATCGTTTATGCTATGACAAAAGGAGGACCTGGGACCTCCACTTCCCTTTTGGCATACAGGCTTTATATGGAAGCTACAAAGAATATGAACTATGGAATGGCATCAGCCATCACAGTGGTCATGTTTTTGGCCACAGCAGTTTATGGTGTTATTGGACTGTCGTTTTACAGAAAAGTGGACTATTAAGGGGGGATGGGTATGAAAATGTCCAGAAAAAAGAAAGCCTTGTTATGGATTTTGACATTTGCAGTGGGATTTATTATCATGTGGCCGGTCTACTGGATCATAAAATCCTCTTTTACTCAACAGGTTGATTTATTTAAGTCACCTATAGAATACAGGCCGATCCATCTCACACTTGACAATTACAGGCAGTTGTTCCAGGCGGCCGGACTGACAGAATATTTGAAAGGAACTGTTATCATTACAGCGGTCTCCCTGATCTTATCTGTTTTCCTCTGCGCTTTAGCCGGTTATGGTTTCGCCAGGTGCCAGACAAAGGGGTTGAATGCAGCATTTGCCTTTATCATGTTCTCCACAATGATACCGGGTACAGTGACGGTCATTCCCCTTATGACCTTGTGGCGCCATTTGGGACTCAGCGATACCTTTGCGGGATTGGTGATTTTATATTTTTCCATCTTGATCCCGTTTTCAACCATCATGTATTCCGGTTTTATCAGCCAGATCCCCTCCTCACTGGAGGAGGCTGCCAGAATTGACGGGGCAACTATGGCGGGGGCATTTGTACGGATCATCCTTCCTCTTCTGAAACCGATCATGGCAACCTTATGTATCATCAATTTTATTACCTGTCTGAATGAATTTTTTACACCCCTTATGTTTACCACTAAAAATGTGAAGGTGATGAGTCTTTTGATGTCCTCCATTCCTAAGATGAACCAATACCAGATGCCATGGGGGGCGATCAGTGCGGCCGGATGTATGATGCTGCTTCCTGCAATTTTGTTTATTGTCTGCTTTGAGAAGAATATTATGGGCGGTCTGATGATGGGGAGCATAAAGCAGTAAAGGATGATGAGTCATGATTAATGTAATGGTGATCGAAGACCGTATTTTAACATTGAATGCGCTGAAAACACAGGTACGGTGGGAGGAATACGGGCTGAATCCCGTGGGATTCTTCTCAGGCTGTCAGGAAGCAATGAAAAATTTGGATGGATTAAATCCAGACGTGATAATATCAGATATTGTTATGCCCGGAATGGATGGGCTTAGTTTTTGCGAGTATATTAACGGGCTGGGCCGCAATATTAAAATTATCATCATTAGTGCCTACAGTAAATTTGAATATGCCAAAAAAGGGATACAGTTGGGAGTATACGACTTTTTGGAGAAGCCTGTGGATTATGAATTCCTTAGTCAGCGTATTTTGCAGGCCGGCAAAGAAAAGCACCATGAGGAGCAGGTACAGCATGTATATGAGAACAATCACGGCATTTACCGGGAAACCTTTTTTCAAAAGCTGTTAAAAGACAGCAAAGAGAGCTGCAAACTGGACAGAGTGGAACTGGAAGAAATTCTGGAGTCAGATTTGCGCAAAATGCAGTTTAACTGCATTATGGTGGCTGTGGAGACAGGAAAGAACGATGTCACAGGAGAAGAAATCTGTTCAGAAATCTGTGGGAATCTGTCTCAATATTATCAGACACAGGAATTCTGGGGACCGTTTTTCATGGAAACGGATGTATACTGCATTGTGTTTGGAGAAAAAGAAAATTTCTTTATGAGTACATTGATACATCTGTTGAAAAAATATATACGTGATTTGGCAGAGAAAAGGCCGGGAGTGTATATCAATATGGGGATCGGATACTGGGTGGATGATATCAGAAAGCTGCAGTACGCTGCAGATACTGCTGTGCAAGCCCTGGAATACCGCTTTGTTCTGGGGAGAAACCAGGTGTTTCACATCCATGATTATGCGGATAAAGACTTATCGGATTACACACGTTTTGATTACTTTGAAAAAAAGCTTGCGGACTGTCTCACAAGCGGTGATTTCGGCGGTATTGACAAAGTCTGCGCAGAGATACGGAATTATATGGAGAACCATGGTATCAAGAGGTCATATCTGCTTTTCTTTGTCACTACCTTTTTGAGCACACAGGTGTGCGGAATGCTCCCCGATGAGAGAGTAAAGGATTTAATAAGTCTGCAGAAACTCAATGCCATGGTCTATGCCTCAGATATATTGGAGTATTTTGAGAAAATTTTGATCACCTTATGCCGGGAGATAAGGAATTATACGGCAAAAGATACCACGCAGACGGTTTCAAAGATCAAACGGTATATTGAAGAGAATTACAGAGAGGAGGACTTGAGTCTGGGTCAGATCGCAAAGGTTTTTCATATGAGTCCTAATTATATCTGCCGTATTTTTAAGGAACAGGCAGGGAGCACATTGGTTAATTATATAAGCAGTCTCAGGATTCTTCAGGCAAAAAAGCTTTTGGTGGAGACTGATAAAAAAATAGGGGAAATCAGCAGTGAACTGGGGTATTCCAGTCAGTATTATTTTAGTATGGGATTTAAAAAGGCAACCGGATATTCCCCAAAGGAATACCGGAAAATACAGGAATAAAGGAGAATGATCATGAGTGGTAAAAAAATAAAGGTGGGAATCGTAGGCCTTGTATTTGGCGGGGCTTTTCCGACTATCTACAGAGACCATCCGGATGTGGAAGAGGTGGTCATTTGCGATAAAAATGAGGAACTGCTGAACAGCTTTTCCAGAAAGTTTGGATTTACCAGATACTGCAGGGATTATCAGGAGCTGCTGGACAGTGATGTGGATGCGGTACATATACTCACCAACATTCATACCCACGCAGATCTGGCCGTTCAGGCATTGAATGCGGGAAAGCACTGTGCAGTAACGGTACCCATGGCAACAACATTGGATGAGATCAGGGCGGTCATTGAGGCAAAAAAGAAGAGCGGAAAGAACTATATGATGATGGAGACCAGTGTTTATACATATCAGTGTCTGTATGTTAAGTCTCTGATCGATCAGGGGAAGCTGGGGAAGATCCAATATCTGAGAGGGACTCATTTTCAAGATATGGAGGGCTGGCCTGATTACTGGAAGGGTCTTCCGCCACTGCATTATGCAACCCACGCCATATCCCCGCTTCTGTTTTTGAGCGGACAGCGGGCTTCCAGGGTACATTGTTTTGGAAGCGGGACAATGCGGGAGGAATTGGTTCGAAATTATGGAAATCCATATCCTGTGGAGACGGCAGTCTTCCGGTTGGAGGATGGGAGGACCTCTGCGGATGTTACCCGTTCCCTTTTTGAGACGGCCCATGAGTATGTGGAGGGATTCAGCGTCTTTGGAGATAAAATGTCTTTTGAGTGGAATTTTGAAAACGACGCTCCCTATGTATATACCTTTGAGGAGGGTATGACAGAGACAAATATTGGAAACAGAGGCAGAGTTATCAGCAGGCAGGAGGTACATTGTCCAAACAGAGAGGAGATTCTGCCCGAGGCGATTCGGAAGTACACAACAGAATTCGCCATATTGGATCCCGATAATCCTGACATGTATATGAAGCAGGGCGGCGGACATCACGGGTCCCATCCACACCTGGTTAATGAATTTGTCAGCAGCATAATAGAGGAGAGGGAGCCGATGATCGATGTGTATACGGCGGCTGACTGGACTGCCGCGGGAATCTGCGGACATGAGTCAGCAATGAAAAACGGAGAGGAGGTTGTGATTCCGGAGTTTAGATAAGAGGAGTGATATGGTATACAGCAGCACAGAGCGTGTGAGGAGGCACAGCAGCCAGGACAGTTTTTAAAATATGACATACATTGTCATGTTTTATATGCTATACTGACTATTGTCAAAGCATAATGTATCATTTACAGGGGATCCGAGAAAGGGAAGCAATATGGATATCATTACAATAACCAAGGAAAATCTGGAGAAAGAGCATATCTGCTGTGCCATATCCAACAATAAGGATTGTCAGGTGTCCGCTAAGAAGGCATGGATTTCCCAGCAGTTAGACGCTGGGCTGATGTTTAAAAAATGCGATGTGAGGGGGAAATGCTTTATAGAATATATTCCGGCCCATGAGGCGTGGGTTCCCATTTCGGCAGAGGGTTATATGCACATCAACTGCCTGTGGGTTTCCGGGAAATTCAAAGGGCAGGGATATTCAAATCTCCTTTTGGAGGAGTGTATCAAGGACAGTAAGGCTAAGGGGAAAAAGGGTCTGACAGTTCTTTCATCTGCTAAAAAAAGGCCTTATCTCTCAGACCCGGGCTTTTTCAGACACAAAGGTTTTCTTAAGGCAGATTCGGCAATGCCTTTTTACGAGCTGTTATATCTGCCCTTTGAAGAAGGGACTGAAAAACCACAATTCAGGGAACAGGCCAAAGCACCGCAGCTAGAGCAGCAGGGATTTGTCCTCTATTATAGTCATCAGTGTCCGTTTACAGCAAAATACGTTCCTCTCATAGAAAAAATGGCCCGGGACAGAGGAGTACCTTTTAAAACCATACGTTTTGAATCAAAAGAACAGGCACAAAATGCCCCGGCTCCATTTACCACTTACAGCCTCTTTTATAATGGGACTTTTTTCACAAATGAAATCCTGTCAGAATCAAAATTTGAAAAGATCCTATCAGAACAAAATCTATAACACAATGCTGCAAGCCGCTGTCAGATAATCTGCCGGCGGCTTTTCCGAGCCTTTTTGTGAGAAATTTTACACAGATTTTACAAAACCCCTTTAAAAGATTTTACATACCTCCCCTACAATAAGGTTAGAATAAAAGGTAATAAGTTTGCCTTGCTACAAAAGGAAAAGGAGAAAAAGTATGGATTTCTTTAGTATTTTGAGCTTAATCGGCGGTCTGGCTTTGTTTTTATATGGAATGAATGTCATGGGTGACGGTCTGGCCAAGGTATCAGGCGGCAAGATGGAGAGGATTCTGGAGACTCTGACCTCAAATCCCCTCAAGGCCGTGGGTCTGGGCGCTGCGGTAACCGCGGTCATTCAGTCATCATCAGCGACAACCGTAATGGTAGTGGGGTTTGTCAATTCAGGCATTATGAAACTCTCACAGGCAGTGGGCGTTATCATGGGTGCCAATATCGGTACAACAATTACATCCTGGATTCTGAGTCTTTCCGGGATTGAAAGTGATAATTTCTTCATACAGCTTTTTAAACCCTCCACATTTTCGCCTGTTTTGGCTATCGTGGGTGTTGCTTTTCTTATGTTTGCCAAAAGTGAAAAGAAAAAAGACATCGGCATGATATTTATCGGATTTGCTGTGCTCATGTTTGGTATGGAGAGTATGAGCGGGGCAGTGAAGCCTCTGGCGGATGTGCCGGAATTTACAGGGATCCTGACACAGTTTTCCAACCCGATCCTGGGCATGATCGCAGGTACGATCCTGACGGCAGTGATCCAGAGTTCTTCTGCGTCAGTGGGTATTCTGCAGGCACTCTGTGTGACCGGTGCGGTCAGCTTTGATGTGGCCATCCCCATCATTATGGGCCAGAATATAGGTACCTGTGTGACTGCGCTTCTCTCGGCCGTGGGAGCCAACAAAAATGCAAAACGTGCCGCCATGGTGCATTTGTATTTTAATGTTATCGGCACGGTTATCTTTATGGTACTTTTCTATACACTGAATTCCTTCATCCACTTTGGATTTATGGGACATGCGGCAAACGCGGCGGGTATCGCAGTTGTGCATACAACCTTTAATGTATTTGCAACCCTGTTTCTTCTTCCGTTCTCCAGAGTGTTGGAGAAGCTGGCAACGCTCACGATCCGGGACAAAGAGGAGGCAAAGCCGGCTGTGCAGGATGTACAGACGCAGCTTCTGGATGTGCGTTTCCTTGACAAACCGGCATTTGCTATGGAGCAGAGCCGTCACGTAGTCGACAATATGGCTAGAGAGGCACAGGATTCCCTGCGCACAGCGCTGTCACTCATTGACAGATATGATGATAAAATGGCAGAAGAGGTGATGACTCTGGAGGACCATGTGGACCGCTATGAGGATGCGCTGGGAACATATCTGGTTAAATTGAGTCAGAAAGATTTAAATCAGAAGGACAGCCATGATCTCTCTATTATGCTTCACTGTATCGGGGATTTTGAACGTATTTCGGACCATGCGGTAAATATTATGCAGTCCGCAAAAGAAATGAATGCAAAAAATATGAAATTCTCTGATAAAGCACTGCAGGAACTGCATGTGATCGCAAAAGCGGTAGAGGACATTTTTGACTCCGCCTACAAGGTATTTGCCGGGCAGGATCAGGAGATGGCAAAAAGCGTGGAACCGCTTGAACAGGTCATTGATGAATTGAATATGGAGCTGAAGAGCCGTCATATACGCAGACTGAGGGAAGGAAAGTGTACCATAGAACAGGGATTTGTCTTATCAGACATTACCACAAGCCTGGAGAGGATTGCGGACCACTGCTCAAACATTGCAGTCTGTATCACCCAGGTGCCTGAGGATGCTTTTGATACTCACAGTTATCTGGAACATATGAAGCGTGAAGATAACTCAGAGTTCCAGAGAGTCATGGAAGAGTCACGCAGCCGTTACCAGCTCCCGTAAATTTTTTCTTGTGCGCTCCCTAAAAAATGCGTATACTGTCTATAGAATGAGATGGGCAAAGAAGGGAGCGCATATGATTTATTGTGTGGAAGATGAGAGAAATATTCGGGAACTTCTTGTATATACATTAGGGACCACCGGATTTCAGGCCAAAGGACTGAGTGACGGAAAAGAGCTTTTTGCAGCATTGGAGAAGGAAATACCGGAATTGGTCCTTTTGGATATTATGCTTCCTGGTGAGGACGGATATGCCATATTGGAAAAATTAAAAAAGGAGCACAGGACCAGAGATATTCCCGTGATCATGGTGACTGCCAAGGAGGCAGAATATGACAAGGTGAGAGGGCTGGACGGGGGAGCGGATGACTATATCACAAAGCCGTTTGGCATGATGGAATTCGTCTCCCGTGTCCGCGCCGTGCTCCGAAGAAGCAAGAGACAGACACAGGACAAAATCCTGCGTTGTGAGGATCTCTCCGTAAATGTGGACCGCCATGAAGTGATGGACGGGCAGCGGAGAGTGGAACTGACCTTAAAAGAATTTGAAATGCTCCGCTATCTGATGGAAAATCAGGGTATTGTGCTGAGCCGTGACAGACTGCTGGAACACATCTGGGGATATGATTTTGACGGTGAAACAAGGACTGTAGATGTACATATCCGGACACTTCGGCAGAAACTGGGGGACTGCGGTAACCTGATCGAAACCATCCGGGGCGTGGGATATCGGATTGGAGATGGAAGATGAAACAACGTATACTGAACCACGTAGGGATTATGGTGGTTCTTTCCGTGATATTGACCTTTATTGCGGCAAGCGCTGTTATGTACGGAAAATACAATCATTATATGAAGCAGGATGTGAGGAATGAGGCTCAGTACATCCGTTACGCGGTGGAGAATACAGGGGAAGATTATCTGAACAAAACCACAGGAGATCTGACAACAAGCCGTATTACCCTTGCCAGGCCTGACGGGACTATCCTCTATGACTCGGAAAAGAACGCGTCGGATCTGGAGAACCATAAGGACAGGCCTGAGATCATACAGGCAATAAAAAAGGGAACAGGGGAAGTGGTACGGTTTTCACAGACTTTGTCAAAACAGACTTTTTACTATGCCGTAAAGCTGGATGACGGCAATATCCTGCGGGTGGCAAAGACGACGGACAGTGTTCTCTCCACTATGATGTCAAGCTTTACTTTACTGGGACTGCTTCTGATCGCTATTCTGGCATTGGCATTTTTTGTGGTGGAGAAGCAGACACGGAGGCTGATCGCGCCCATCAATGAACTGGATCTGGAACATCCTCTGGAAAATGTGGCATACGAGGAACTGCGGCCGCTTCTGAACCGGGTGGATGAACAGAATGTACAGATCGCCAAGCAGGTGGAAGAGCTGAAGCAGGCGGAAATGGTGCGAAAGGAATTTTCTGCAAATGTTTCCCATGAATTGAAGACACCCCTCATGTCCATATCCGGTTACGCGGAGATCATGCGTGACGGACTGGTACAGCCTCAGGATGTACCGGAATTTGCAGGCAGGATTTACGATGAGGCGAGCAGGCTTACCAGTCTTGTACAGGATATTATTGAAATTTCCAAGTTGGATGAGAGCAGGAATATGCCCTTTGAAAAGGTGGATCTATATGAGCTTACCCAGGATATCTGCCAGACACTTACGCTGCCTGCCAAAAAGAAACGGGTCACGGTCCTGATGGAAGGAAAGAGTGTATCCATACAGGGAGTAAGGCATGTTTTATATGAAATGCTGTATAATCTTGTGGATAACGCTATTAAATATAACAAAGAAGGTGGATACGTGAAAGTTCTGCTGGCCCGGGATAATGACGGCGTGCGGTGGAGCGTGGAGGACAGCGGTATAGGAATCGCAAGGGAAGAACAGGAGCGGATATTCGAGCGTTTTTACCGAGTGGACAAAAGCCATTCCAGAAAGACGGGGGGGACCGGACTGGGACTCTCTATCGTGAAGCATGGAGCGGCACTGCATCATGCCAGGATCGTGCTGAACAGTGAACCGGGAAAGGGCACCAAGATCGTGCTGAGATTTTAAGCGGACCGCAACAGCCTTTTTGCAGGTAACTGAGAGAGGCTGGAACCGTTCGTGGGTATTTATAAATAGATATTTATAAAAAGAGGATTCTGTATGTTTGATTCGGAGCTGTGTCCGTTTTCTTCATACAGAATCCTTTTTGCTGTTCGCAGATTTTGATCAATTTTTTTTGAGAATGGTGATGTTACCGCTGGTAGTATCTATGAGAAAGTGGTTCTTGCCGGATTCATAGATACGTTCGGAGCCAGAATCTGTGGTGGGGAAGTCGGTTTCCAGATCGCCGCTCACAGTGTCATAGTCCAGGGTAAAGCCCTGATCATCAGGAAGATTTAAAAGTACACTTCCGCTGGTAGTGTCTGCCTGGATTTTCTGGGGGCAGACCGAAGAGGTTATATGCAGAGATCCGGATACACTGTCGTGCTGTGCTGCATTTATGGAGCCTGCCAGGGTGACGTCCCCGCTGGTGGTGCATGTTACGGCATTATCATTGACGATCAGGTCTGCGGAGATCAGGGACCCGCTGGTGGAATCTGTGGTCAGGCTATCTGTTTCTATGTTCTTCAGGGTGATGTTGCCGGATACATTATCCAAGGACAATTTCTTTGTCTTCAGATTGTCCAGTCCGATATCTGAGGAGACACCGTCCACCATGATTTCCTGAAAAGAGGATGCGTATTCGGCGGGAATCTGGATCTCCAGTTTTTTGGAAAGGCTGTTGCCAAAGCCGGAGAATATGTTTTTGGTGGCACCGCGGTATTGGATCAGAAGTGTGTCACCTTTCAGGTAATAGTGAAGCTGCTCCTTGGATGTTAATTTCCTGGAAGAGGTTTCTTTTACGGTTACCTGGCTGACAGCCCCGGCAGTCAAAGTGATACTGCCGTCCAGCCAGTTCACCTTTATATTTTTTATTTTATCCGCAGGAAGATTTGCGGGGCCGGCAGTGTATTTGCTGCTCTCAGGATAGCTCCAGCCTCCGGAGGTGGTGTGGCTCAGGTTCCCGAGAGGAAACAGAGTTGTGTTCCAGCTGCCCAAAAGGCCAAGTATGAGGAAAACTGTCAGGACAACAGCTACGACGGACCAGGATATGATGCGTATAATGGCAGAGGTTTTTCTATTCATGGCTACCTACTTTCTCAGCTCAAAAGCTGCCCGGATAATAGACTGTACAGCAGCAGCGATCAGAAATATGATCCAGGTTACATTCCAGCGCATAGTGCTGAAGCTTATGATAAAATACAGAACTGTGGCGAGTGTCCAGACAGCGCTGTTGACTGCCCGGAAGGTTTGGCGGTTTCCGCTGTTGTACTCCTGCCATTCTCTGAAGTCGTCTACAATGGTGCCGTCATTTGCTGTATAGCGCGGGCGGGTCATATAGTTATAGAGCAGAAGTCCTGTGGCAGATGCTATCATAAGGAACATGAGGCAGACGCCTATGGTGTCATGACCTAAGCTGTCAGCTATAATGACAGGGACTACACACAGAATATAAAGCATGATAGCCGAGGAGAACAGGATGGCTGATCTGTGCTTCTGTTTCTTTTGGGATTCTTCATCCGGGAAGGGGCAGGGCGTATGTCTGTTGGTCAGGCCGGACAGCAGTTCATCTACGTCTCCTACACTGGCCACAGATATATTGAAGGCCGCTTCCGGGCTTTTGCCCTGTGTCAGAAGATCATGATATTTATCTATCAGGTTCTGCAGAATCTCTTCTTTTAGTTCTACTGCCTGTTTGGTGGGGGGAATTTCCCCGAATAAATCATCCATATATTCCCTGAGTCTATTTTCCATCTGCCGTTTCCTCCTTATTTGATCGGATCAGGATATCAATTAATTGTTTTGCTGTATTCCACTCCTCTTTCAGCCGCTTATAAGTCCGTACACCCTCCGGGGTGATGGAATAATATCGGCGGCGGGCACCGGTCAATTCATTGCCCCAGTAGGACGATATACAGCCAGCCTCTTCCAGACGTCTGAATGCGGTGTAGAGGGTGGCTTCTTTTAATTCGTACTGTTGTTCTGTCTTTCTCTGTATCTCTTTATTGATCTTATATCCATAGCTGTCGCCTTCCAGCAGATGTGCCAGAATGATGGTATCGGTATGACCGCGAATCAAATCAGAAGCGATTGACATATAGCATACCTCCTTTTCTTGGTTATATTAAATCATAAATATACTTCGCCTGTCAAGGTATATTTAAAAATGAAAAAACTACCTTTTTGAAATGATTTTTTCTGCGCATACTAACAATGCAGAGAAAAATTTGATGGATATTGTCAAACGATGTCTTTGTATATCGGAAAGGAGACGATGATATGGAGCAGCAGCATTTAGCAATAGCCACCGTTCCCATACAGAGCTGGGAGACGCTTTACGATTGGGATCAGGCATTGGCAACAGGAACCATTTTTCCGGGACTGAACAAGCCATTTTTTGTGCTGGAGGAAAATCCTTTTGAGACAGGGTTTAAACCTGATGAAAATGCATCGCCGGAGCAGCAGGAGAGAGAGCGGCTGATGAAAGAGATCAGTGCGCTGAGCTTTGCCCTGGACGATACCGTGCTGTATCTGGATACGCATCCGGAATCAGCAGAGGCTATGGAGCTGAGAAAAACTCTCATTGAACAGAGAAAAGGCCTTTTAAAAGAATTTGATGAAAAATTTTATGCTTTGACTAAAGATTGTATGGGTTGCTGGGGCGAAGGCCCGATGCCCTGGGAAGGAGCGTGTATCTGATGTGGACCTATGAAAAAAGACTGCAGTTTCCGGTAAAGATCACAAAAACATGTCCAAAGACTGCACAGCTTATTATCAGCCAGTACGGCGGACCGGATGGGGAGCTTTCAGCTTCCATGCGGTATCTGGCACAGCGCTATACCATGCCGGTTAAGACTGTAGGAGGGCTTTTGACAGATATCGGTACAGAGGAACTGGCCCATATGGAGATCATTTGTGCTATGGTTTATCAGCTTACCAGAGATTTAACTGTGGAGCAGGCCCAGGCTGCCGGATTTGACGCCTATTATATTGACCATACGAAGGGCCTGTGGCCTCAGGCAGCGGCAGGAGTACCTTTTACAGCACTGGAATTCCAGTCAAAGGGAGATGCCATTGCTGACTTGACCGAGGATTTGGCCGCAGAGCAGAAAGCCAGAGTCGTTTACGATAACCTTTTGAGAATGATCACTGACCCGGAAGTGAGAGAACCGCTTAAATTTTTGAGAACGAGAGAGATTGTGCATTTTCAGCGTTTTGGAGAGGCACTGGAGAGAACAAAAGAGAGACTGGACTCCAACAATTATTATTATTTTAATCCGGAGTTTGATAAGAAATTTCTTCAGAAATAGTAAGATCTGCTGGAGTGGAAGCACGCCGTGCCCATATTTTTTAACAGTGTAATATAAAACAGCCGTTATCTGAAAAACAGCGGCTTTTCAGATAACGGCGTGTTTATGTGATGATCAACAGGAAATATACCTTTTTAGAATTTTTTCCAGGTATCTCTGGTAAATAACAGGAGGATAGGGAATAATTCGAGCCTACCTGCAAGCATATCAAAGATCAGGATTAATTTAGCGCCGCCGGAGAATATGGAGAAATTCTGGGTTGGACCCACAAGTTCAAGACCCGGTCCAATGTTGTTCAAAGTGGCGGCTACACTGGTGAAATTGGTTATCAGGTCATGATTGTCAAAGCTTATGAGCAGTGCAGAAAATGCAAATACCAGTACATAGGCGATCATGAATACATTGGTGGAACGCACCACTTCATGCTCGACCAGTTTCTCATCCATTTTTATTTTTTTGATGCTGCGCGGGTGAAGATACTGGCGTAGTTCCTTACGGATGGTTTTCATCAGGATGACAAATCGTGAGACCTTGACGCCGCCGCCGGTACTGCCCGCACAGGCTCCCACGAACATGAGGATGACCAGAATTGTTCTGGACATTTCCGGCCACGAGTTAAAGTCCGTGGTGGCAAATCCGGTCGTCGTGATAATAGATGCCACCTGGAATGATACCTGCTGCAGCGATTCACTGATACTGCCGTAAATGTGATATACATTGAAAGTGATCGTGATTATGGCTATAGCAATGATGGCCAGATACCAGCGTATCTCCTCAATATGGAGAGCCTGTTTCAGTCTGCCGCTGAGGATCAGGAAGTAGGCGCTGAAGTTGACTCCGAATAGTATCATGAATACTGTGACAACCACCTGGATATAAGTGGAATAACTGGCAATGCTGTCATTTTTAATACCAAATCCACCGGTACCTGCAGTTCCAAAGGCTGTGGTCAGTGCGTCGAACACAGGCATGCCTCCGCAGAGCAGGAATACAATCTCCAGAAGAGTCAGTGCCAGATAAATGCCGTACAGGATTTTGGCTGTAGACTGCACTTTTGGCACCAGCTTGCTGACAGAAGGCCCAGGACTTTCCGCTTTCATAAGGTTCATGTGATACCCACCGCCTGTCAGGGGAAGCAGGGAGAGCAGAAATACAAGCACACCCATACCGCCGATCCAGTGGGTAAAACTACGCCAGAACAGGATACAGTGGGAAAGGGATTCCACTTCCGGCAGGATACTGGCACCGGTGGTGGTAAAGCCGGAAACTGTTTCAAAAACAGCATCAATAACATTGGGAATGGAGCCGCTGAATATAAACGGCAGCGCTCCCATGATACTGAGCACGATCCAGCTCAGTGCCACAGTGACAAAACCTTCTTTTGTGTAAAAAATTTTGTTCTTTGGTTTTCTCTGGGTCAGAGGTATGCCAAAGAGGAGGCACAGAAGTATAGCGAGCACAAATGCCCAGCCGCTGGATTCCTTGTATATCATGGCGACAATACAGGGAAGGAGCATAAACAGAGCCTCAAAATTTAATATCCATCCTATAATGTAGGAAATAATAGAGTAATTCATTTCATCCCTCGTAAATTATTTATTTTTCAGTATATCTTTAATGTCGTGCAGTCCTTTTACCGTGGTTACAACGATCACAGTATCTCCCAGCTGAATGCTGTCCTGCCCGCGGGGAATGGTGATCTTTCCGTTTCTGTTGATACAGGTGATCAGAAGATTGTTCCGAATATCCAGGTCTGCCAGAGGAGTATTTAAAAACGGGCAGTCCTCATGCACAGAAAACTCCAGAGCTTCCGCTTTGTTGTCCAGAATCTGGTAAAGGGTTTCCACATTACTGCCAATACTGTTCTGCATGGCGCGCACATACTGCAGAATGTAGTCAGCAGTCAGATACTTGGGATATATGACACTTCCGATGTCCAGTCCTTCAATGATATCATCAAAGGCAATACGGTTTACCTTAGAAACCAGTTTGGCATTGCTGTTCTTTTTAGCAAACAGGGCCAGCAGAATGTTCTCCTCATCCAGATTGGTAAGTGTGACAAAGGATTCCACACGTGACAGCCCTTCTTCGAGTAAGAGATTTTTATCGGTACCGTCACCGTTGATTATGGTGGCATCCGGAAGGAGTTCACTTAACTGTTCACAGCGGTCTTTATTGGCTTCTACGATCAATACCCGGATTTTCATAGCCAGCAGAAGCTTGGCCAGGTAATAGGAAAGGGTACTGCCGCCTACGATCATGGTGCTTTTAACCTGATGTGTATGGATTCCGATTCTCTTGAAGAAAAGCGCAGAATTCACAGGGGAGGCAATGATAGAGATAATATCGTTGTCTTTTAATACAAAATTACCGGAGGGAATGTATACCTCATCTCCCCGTTCCACGGCACATATGAGGATACTGTTTTTGTAGCGCTCCGCTACCTCCATGACAGTCATCTGGTCCAGATGAAATTCAGGCTTTACCTTGAATTTCAAAAGCTCCACCCTGCCTTTGGCAAATGTATCAATTTTGATAGCAGAGGGAAAACGCAGAAGCCTGGAAATTTCAATTGCGGCAGCCTGTTCCGGGTTGATAATCATGGAAATGCCGAGACGCTCTTTGATAAATCCAATCTCTTTGCCGTATACGGGGTTTCGCACCCTGGCAATCGTGTGACATTTGCTGACTTTTTTGGCGATCAGGCAGCAGAGAAGATTCAGTTCGTCAGAACCTGTTACAGCGATCAGGATATCGGCTGTCTCAATGCCGGCATCCAGCAGGGTATTGATACTGGATGCATTGCCCAGTACCCCCATAATGTCTGCATCTTCAGAGATGTCCTGGACCTTTTTGGCGATTATATCCACCATAACTATATTGTGCCCTTCATTGCTGAGTTGTTCGGCAAGGGTACGGCCCACTTTACCGCTGCCTAAAATGATGATATTCATAACTTCCTCCAGAGATTAAAATTGTATAAAAAAAATATACCTGATATAAAGATTTTATTAAGGGATATCGTCCAATCATTATAACACCACTTGCAGGTTTTTTAAATCATAGAATTATAAATTTTTCTGTTTTTTATGGGGAAAATATAGTGAAATTTGACAAAAAGAAAAGATTCTGCTATACATAACTCAAAAGAAATGGAAAGGGAGCAGAATATGGAGAAAAAGAAAGCAGCCAACTGCGAATACTGCAGTAATTACATCTATGATGAAGAATACGGATATTACAGCTGTGACGTGGATTTGGATGAAGATGAGATGAGCAGGTTCATGAGCAATACATTTAGGAATTGTCCATACTTTCAGATGAATGATGAATATAAAATTGTGAGAAAGCAGATGTAAAAGAGAGGCTGTGCCCCGGCTGGATATTCAGCCGGGGCACAGCCTCTCTTGATCAGCAGCGGGAAATGTCGCTGCTGTATTACAGGTTTTTTCTGTAGAGAATACGGATAGAATTCAGTACACAAAGAATGGCTACGCCGGTGTCAGCGAAAACAGCCATCCACATGGAGGCAAATCCGAACAGGCCGAGTACCATAACTAAAACCTTGATGATCAGAGCAAAGATAACGTTCTGCCAGGAAATGCGGCTGGTGGCCCTTGCAATGGACAGCGCCTGAGGAACAGCCTCCATGGAAGAGTTCATAAATACCACATCTGCAGCTTCTATAGCAGCATCTGCTCCGCTTCCCATGGCAGCACCCACATCTGCGCCTGCCAGTACAGGGGCATCATTGATACCATCGCCTACAAACATTACAGAGCCGTAAGTGCTGCGGAGGCGTATGAGTTCGTTCAGCTTATCCTGGGGCAGGAGACGGGCGCGTACTTCATCAATGCCTGCTGCTTCTGCAACCGCCTGAGCGGTTTCCTGAGCATCACCTGTGAGCATGGCGGGAGTGATCCCCATATCTTTTATTTTTCTTACCGCAGATTTTGCATCCTCTTTCAGAGTATCGGCAATGACGAGACAACCGATATAATTTCCGTCTTTTGCTGTAAATACTTCCGCGCCAAGGCCGTCTGTGGTGACATTGTCCATAGATATATGGAATTTTTCCATCAGCCTGCGGTTGCCGCAGAGAATGTCCGAACCATTAATGACTGCATGGATACCGCAGCCGGCGATCTCCTCAACAGAATCAGGACGTTTCACTTCCATACCTTTTCCCTGCGCGGCAGTGACGATACTGTTTGCAATGGGATGGGAAGAGGTGGATTCACATGCGGCACAGAGTTCCAGCAGGGAGTCTGCGTCCATGCCGCCGGCAGGGATAGCTGTCTGCAGGACAAAATTTCCTTCAGTCAGGGTTCCAGTCTTATCCATGATAACTGCGTTTACATTTTTCATTGCTTCCAGGGAGACGCCGCCTTTGAAAAGGATACCCCTTTTGGAGCCGGCCCCGATGCCGGAGAAAAATGCAAGGGGAACACTTAAAACCAGTGCGCAGGGACAACTGATGACCAGGAAAGTAAGCGCTGTATAGATCCAGTGATTCCAGTCGCCTGTTATCAGGGAGGGGATCACTGCGGTTGCCAGTGCGAGAAATACCACAAACGGAGTGTAAATTCTTGCAAAACGTGTAATAAAACGGTCAATTTTAGGTTTGCTGGCAGCGGCATTTTCCACAGAATCCAGAATACGTGTTACCATGGATTCCTCCAGTACCTTTTCAACACGCACCTTTAAAAGTCCGGAAGTGTTGACACAGCCGGAGGTCAATTCATCACCAAAACCTGCTTTGACAGGTACAGGTTCGCCTGTAACCGGGGAAGTGTCAATACGGCTTTCACCTTCGATCACTACACCGTCCAATGGGATTCTGTCACCTGGACGGATGAGGATAATATCTCCCACTACGGCATCCTGAGCAGCTATGGTCTTAGTATCGTCACCGGTCACCAAGGTGACGGTTTCCGGCCTCATATCAACGGCATCCATGATCTGTGAGCGGCTTCTCTCAACAGCTTTATGCTCGAAGTATTCACCTATGCGGTAGAACAGCATTACGCCCACTGCTTCCGGATATTCCTGTATCACAATGGCACCGATCGTAGCAACACTCATCAGAAAGTTTTCATCAAATACATGGCCTTTTGTCAGGTTGCGCAGTGCAGTGAGTACGATCCTTCCGCCAAGCAGAACATAGGCTGACAGAAGTACCACAAGGGAGGGAATCTCCATCCCCATTTTTTCCAACACTTCCCCGGCAATGAACAGAGCTGCACCTATACAAAGCGCAAGAATGGTTTTCGTATCCTGTGAGAGTATTCTTGTGGCTGGTACAAAATCCTGTATTGGAAGTGTATCTGTACTTTTGGGAGTGGTATCCTTTGGTTTGATCTTTACATCGTTTTCAATGTCTGTACAGATTTTCCGAATCTGATCCAGCAGAATATCAGGGTCACGTTTGGCAGTGATACGGAGCTGGTGTGTGGCAAAAGTAAGGGTGGCATTGGAAACATCGGGGAGGGCATTGATCTTTTCCTCCATTTTGGATGCGCAGTGTGCACAGCTGAGGTTATCGATCAAATATGTTTTTGTGATAAATGAACCCGGCATTTTGAAACGGGGCACTACCTCAACCTGAGATTCAATGGAAGTACAGATTTCCTGAATCCGCGGAAGCAAAGAGGCGTGGTCTCTGGCTGAGAGTCTGAGCTGGTTGGTGGCAAACGTAATAGAAGCGTATTCCACGCCCGGAAGTTCTTTGATTTTTGCCTCCATCTTGGCAGCGCAGTTTGCACAGCCCAAATTTTTCAGGATATAAACTTTCTTTTCACAGTCAGCGTCAGGCATATGACACTTGCAGTTTGCAAGGCTCTCACCACAGATATCACAGTATCCCTCGTGAGGATGACACAATTCACACTGACAGTCAGACGGATGCCCTTCCGTATGATGGGATACCCCGTGCCCATGATCATGCCCCACATGGTCATGTTCGTCATGATTATGTGGATGCCCATGTTCGCATCCACAGCCGCAAGGTTCCTCTGGCTGGTGTTGATGCTCATGTTCGTCATGGTTATGTGCGTGCCCATGCTCGCATCCACAGCCGCAGGATTCCTCGTGTTTGTGCTCACGGTCATGTTCGTCATGATTATGCGTATGTTCATGCTCACATCCACAGCCGCAGGATTCCTCGTGTTTGTGCTCATGATTATGTTCGTCATGATTATGCGTATGTTCATGCTCACATCCACAGCCGCAGGATTCCTCGTGTTTGTGCTCATGATTATGTTCGTCATGATTATGCGTATGTTCATGCTCACATCCACAGCCGCAGGATTCCTCGTGTTTGTGCTCATGATCATGTTCGTCATGATTATGCGGATGCCCATGTTCGCATCCACAGCCGCAAGGTTCCTCTGGTCTGTACCCATGGTCATGTTCGTCATGATTATGCTCATGCTCATGTTCGCATCCACAGCCGCAGGCTTCCATATTATCGTGATGTCCGTGAACATCTTCTCTTTCATGCCTTTGCCGGCTGCTGGAAGAGTTTTTCTTATCCTGTTTCATAGTCAGTTCCTCCAAATCTATTTTTTACCTGTTTATATAGTATATTAAACATATGAATATCTGTTCATATATTAATATGTTTATGAGAAAAAGTCAATACATATGTAGAAAAAAAATTAAAAGAAATGAAAAATACTTTCCATATAAAAAAACTTGATTGCGGCGCAGTCAAAATGGAGATATAATGGGAACTAACATCAGATCATGAAGCCGGAGGGTGTATGAAATTCATTTTTGCACACCGCAGGCATGAAGCTTTTTATGAGATTACAGGAAGGATAGAAGCATGTCATTTATAGAATTCCAACATGTGAAAAAAATATACGGCGGCAAAAACGAAGTGGAGATCAGAGCTTTGGACGATGCCAGTTTTTCTGTGGAAAAAGGTGAGCTGGCGGTGATCTTGGGGGCATCAGGGGCAGGAAAGACCACGGCGCTTAATATTCTGGGCGGTATGGACAGTGCCACTGAGGGAAACGTCATTGTGGACGGCAAATATGTGAATGGGTATAAATCAAAGGATTTAGTCACATACAGACGCAATGAAGTGGGGTTTGTATTTCAGTTTTACAACCTTGTTCCCAACCTCACAGCCCTTGAGAATGTAGAGCTGGCTGTTCAAATATGCGGAGATTCTCTTGATCCGGCTACCGTGCTGGGTAAGGTGGGTCTTGCAGAGCGGACATCCAATTTCCCGGCTCAGCTCTCCGGCGGTGAGCAGCAGAGAGTAGCCATTGCAAGGGCAATTGCTAAAAATCCTAAGCTTTTACTCTGCGATGAACCTACAGGTGCCCTTGACTATAATACAGGGAAACAGATCCTGCAGCTTTTGCAGGATACCTGCCGGAAGGAGCATATGACAGTTATTATCATTACCCATAACTCCGCGCTGGCGCCTATGGCCGACCGCGTTATTCGTTTCAGAAGCGGGAAAGTGACGGAGATAACAAAAAATGACCACCCAATACCAGTGGCCAAAATCGAATGGTAACGTAAAGGAAACTGTTTAACAGATCAGGAGGATATACAAAATGAATATAAAAGAAGCAACCAGGAAAATGAAACAGGATAGTTTCCGCATGGCAGCTCTTAGCGAGGAGCAGAGAAATGCTGCGTTGGAAGCAGTGAGAACAGCGCTGATCGCCAATCAGGAAGCTATATTCCAAGCAAACAACGAGGACATGGAAGCCGCAAAAAAAGCAAGAATCGCCCCTGCTGTGATGAAAAGGCTGAAATTTGACCATCATAAACTCCAGGATGTGACCGCAGGGATCGCTGAGCTTATCAAATTACCGGATCCGCTTTCAAATGTGCAGCTTGCCAGAGAATTAGACGAGGGATTGGAATTATACCGTGTGACATGTCCGATAGGCGTTATCGGTATCATATTTGAGGCCAGGCCGGATGCGCTGGTGCAGATATCCTCTCTCTGTCTGAAAAGCGGAAACTGCGCTATCTTAAAGGGCGGAAAAGAGACGGCAGGAACCAATAGGGTTCTCTTCGAGATCATCTATCAGGCAGCCGTAAAAGCAGGTGTTCCAGAGGGATGCATGCTGCAGGCAGAGCTTCACAATGAAATAGATGAGCTGCTGTCCTGCCATGAGACCGTTGACCTGCTCATTCCCAGAGGTTCCAACCAGTTTGTCCAGTATATTATGAATAATACGAAAATACCGGTTATGGGTCACGCTGACGGTGTGTGCCATATCTATGTGGATGAATGCTTTGATGAGGAAAAGGCTGTCCCCATCATTGTGGATGCCAAGACACAGTATACGGCTGCCTGCAACGCTGTGGAGACCCTGCTTGTAAACAGGAAAATCGCAGAGAAGTTCCTGCCGGTTCTAAAAAAAGCGCTGGAGGAGAATCATGTAAAAGTGAGAGGAACCAGAGAAGTGGCAGAAATCATCCCATGTGAAGTGATGGAGGAGGATGCATTCGACACAGAATATCTGGATCTGGTGATCTCTGTGAAACTGGTTGACAGCGTTCAGGAGGCAGTGGAACACATTAATCGGTTCGGCTCCCATCACACGGACTGTATTATAACGGAAAACAGAGAATCTGCTCTTGCTTTTATGCAGCTTGTAGACTCGGCCGGTGTTTATCAGAATTGTTCCACACGTTTTGCTGACGGATTCCGCTATGGGTTCGGAGCGGAAGTAGGCATTAGTACCGGGAAGATCCATGCCCGCGGCCCTGTGGGTCTGGAGGGACTGGTAACATACAAATATAAGCTGTTTGGAAGCGGGCAGACAGTGGGAGAGTACGCGGACGGCACAAAGCAGTTTCATTTTAAAGACCTGGAGGCATAACAAGGAATGATAGAAAAAGCAAAGACATTGCTGCTAAGTCTGACACCCATCGCCCTAATGTATATCATCCAGATTGCTGCAGCACTGGGAGGACAGATACTGATCATTTGGGCGAACCAGTTTATGGCAATGGCTCATGTGTATCAGTCACCGGTTCTTCAGTATGCAGTGGATCAGTATGTGTATATTGTGAGTGCAGCGTCCTACGGACTTTTTTTTCTGGTGGGATACTTCTGGTACCGAAGGATCGTGGCAGGCAGGCGTGCTGCTTATCTGGAGAGAGGGTATAAGCCGGCTTTGGACTCTGGCGCTATCATAGGAATCTTTTTTACAGCCCTGTTCCTCCAGTTTGCAGTCAGCAGTCTTCTGGATATACTGGCAGTGGTGGCACCGCATTTGATGGAACAGTATATGAAAGTGATGGAAGGTCTGGGAGTGGCGAAACCATCTGTCGTATCCATGCTTTATGTGGTTGTGATGGCGCCTTTGGCGGAAGAACTTCTGATGCGCGGGCTTTGTCTGAAAATATTGGAAAGAAGCTTTCCCTTCTGGGCTGCGAACTTTCTCCAGGCATTGTTTTTTGGTTTCTATCATATGAATCTCATACAGGGGTGCTATGCCTTTGTGATGGGATTGATCCTGGGAAGGCTTGTAAAGAAATACGGTACCCTGAAGGCATCCATACTCTGCCACTTTATTATTAATTTCAGCGGTCAGGTAATGTCTGTGATAAATTTCAGTGTGTTCGGTATATTTATAGGAACATTGGTATGTGCAGGTATTTTGGTGCTCTTGTATATATGGGAGAGAAGAAAAAACGAAGATTTTCTGTATAGATAACGTGGATCAATAGAATAAAACAGTGAGAGACGGTGACTGTGGCTGCTGGCCTTATGAGGCTGTATCGCAGAAGTACACCGTCTTTTTTTATAGACAGTTGACAACTATCCTTGTCATCTGCTATAATTAATGACAAATAAAGTTGTCAAAATGACAAGAAGATTTGTCACAAAGGGAGGAATGAGTATGTCGCTGCACAACCGCCTGAAGGAATACAGGGCAAAGCTGGATATCAACCAGCAGGAAATGGGGCGGCTTGTAGGTGCGTCCCGGCAGACGATCAGCCTGATTGAGAGAGGAGACTATTCCCCGTCCGTCACTCTGGCTTTAAAAATAGCCAAAGAGTGCAATGCGGCTGTGGAGGATATTTTTTGGTATGTGGAGGACGAGGATGAGTAAGAATAAAAATAAAAGAGAGAAAAAGGGGTATTTGGAATTTTTTATTGTCATTCTGATCAGTGCACTGTTTGGCGGAGTAGGGGCAGTCATTCTGGAGATATATGACAAAGATGTGAAGAGCATTGGCAATTTACTGGAGGATGTGATCGGGCAGGGAGCCTTTTGGCTCATTTGTTTCCTATCTGTTGTGGGCAGCCTTGTCAACATCTATATGGTCTGGGCAGTCAGAAAAAGGTGCCGCACCTGGGATGGAGAGGATGACGAGGCAGCCGAACAGATTGAGAGATATAACAGTCGCTGCCAGGGAGTTATAGCGTGCTGTACCACGGTTATGATGGTACTCATGGGTGTGAATATTGTCTATATATTTCACAGAACAGAGAATATGCGGAATATTGGAATAATGTGCGTCTTGTTTGTAAGCTACAGCCTGTGGTCAGCCTTTGCGCAGAATATCCTGGTGGAATTCTCAAAGAAAATGAATCCCGAAAAGAAAGGCAACGCATTGTCGCTGCATTTTACCAGGGACTGGGACAGTAGCTGTGATGAACAGGAAATAGCCAGGATGTACAGGGCCGCTTATGTGGTATACAGAAAGTCAAATGGGCTTTATTCAGGGATTTTCATTTTTTTGTTGATGATTTCAGTGGTTGTGGATATCGGTGTACTGCCGTTTCTCATGATGGGAATTATCTGGACTTACCAGAATGTTCTCTATATATATAACTTTAATAAAAAGTAGAAATGATTTTCACAAGAGGAGGAGTATATGAGTTTAGTAGTGGAAAATTTGACAAAGCGGTTTGGAGAAAAAACAGCGGTTGACCACATTTCCTTTTCCATGGAGACACCCGGAGTATTCGGACTTCTGGGGACCAATGGGGCAGGCAAGACAACCACGATCCGGACAATACTGGGTATCATGGAGGCTGACGAGGGAAAGGCACAGTGGAATGGGCGGAAGATCAACAGAGAGACGCTGGCTTTCGGCTATCTGCCGGAGGAGCGCGGTATCTATATGAAGACAAAGGTTCTGGAACAGCTTATCTATTTCGGAATGCTCCGCGGCATGAAACGGGAAGCGGCGAAGAAATCAGCTCTGGGTTATATGGAACGTCTTGGGGTGATGGAATATAAAAATATGCCGGCAGAAAAACTTTCAAAAGGAAATCAGCAGAAGGTACAGCTTATCTCTGCGCTTATCCATAATCCCAGACTTGTTTTTCTGGATGAACCTTTTTCCGGACTGGACCCTGTTAACGGCAAGATGCTCAGAGACCTGGTATCTGAGCTTGTGGAGGAAGGAAAGTACATAATTCTGAGTACACATCAGATGGAGACAGTGGAAGAATACTGTAAAAATCTTTTGATCCTGAACAGGGGGAAGACTATCCTGCAGGGGAATCTAAAAGAAATAAAATCAGCTTTCGGCCGCACGAATCTGTGCGTTACGGTCAATGGGGATGTGGAGGATATGGCCCGGGAGGAAGGGCTTGAAATCTTTGAAAGGCGTGCCGTTGAGACAGAGTATAAATTCCAGGAGGAGGAAATGGCACACAGGTTTCTGAAACGAATGCTGGATGCCGGAATCTATCCCGATAAGTTTGAGATCAGAGAACCATCGTTACAGGAGATTTTTGTCAGAAAGGCAGGGGAGACGGAATGAAACAGATAACAACCGTATTTTCATACACTTTAAAAGAGGCTGCCAGAAAGAAAGCCTTTATTGTATCAACCGTGATCATTATGATAATGGTGCTGGCCCTGTGCCTGGCCCCACGCATCATATCCGCAGTGAAAGGCGGCGGAGAAGAGAAAAATACCGACGCGGGTACAGAGAACGCTTCGGAGCAGATCGCTGCAGATGAAGACGCGCCTGTCTGCTATCTCATCGACCAGACCGGCATTTTTGAGAAAGATATGGACACTTTGAGAAGTGTATATATGGACAGGAATTTTAAGACTGCTGCAAAAGAGGAGGAGGAAGACATCCGTGCTCATATCAAGGAAAATGAGGAAGATTCCCTGATCGTCATTGAGGAAAAGGACGGTATCCCCTTTATCCATGTCGTAAACGCCAATTTTATGAAGGGAATAAGTTCACAGAGAATATCGGATATCTGCAATAAAATATGGCAGAAGAATACTCTACAGGAAAGCGGTGTTGACAGTGAGACTATTGCCAAATCCACTTTATCTTTGCCTTACACAGATGAATCTGTTGGGAATATGGATGTTACAGGCTACATCCTGGGCCTTGTTGTAGTCTTTATCATGTTTTTTGCGGTATATTATTACGGATATGGTGTCGCTATGTCCGTGGCGTCAGAGAAGACTTCCAGAGTTATGGAGACCCTGGTGGTATCTGCAAAACCTTCCAGAATACTCATTGGAAAGTGTCTGGCTATGGGAGTTCTGGGACTTTTACAGATGGCTGCCATTATAGTATTTGCTGTGATCTGTTACACGGTGTTTGTTCCGAAAAACTTTAATATAAGCGGAGTGGCAATCAGTTTTTCAAGCATCACGCCTTTTAATGTTTTGATCCTGATGGTATATTTTATTCTTGGATACGCTCTGTATGCGGTGATGAATTCTGTATGCGGTGCGGCTGTGAGCAAGGTGGAGGATTTGAATTCAGCCATGATGCCTGTAATGTTCATCAGCCTGGGCAGCTTTTATCTGGGATATTTTACAGCCATTGCAGGAGGCGGAAGCAGCGCTCTTGCTAAGCTTGCCATGTATCTTCCGTTTTCCGCGCCGTTTTCCGTTCCATTTACCTTGCTGACGGGAGGAATGAAGACAGGGGATCTGATCATTTCCATGGGACTTCTTCTTATCTTTATCATTGTGATCGCCACAGTGTCTATAAGAGTATACAGCGCGTCAGTCCTGCATTACGGAAACAAACTGAAAATGAAAGAACTTTTAAAAATGAGATGATAAATAACGAGGTGATAGAAAAAGGGAGCAGCCGGCAGGCCGCTCCCTTTTAAAAATAAAAGAGGTGATTATTTTACTTTGGAGAGTGCAGCGTTATCAGCAACGATGGTCACATCAGGATGTAACTGCAGAATAGAAGCAGGAACCTGAGGGGTGATAGGACCGCTGATGATTTTGCTGAGGATATCCGCCTTGTCTTCACCGCTTACCACTACAAGGATTTTTTTGGCGCTCATGATGGTGCCGATGCCCATGGTATAGGCCTGTCTCGGTACATCAGATTCCTTTTCAAAGAAGCGTTTGTTAGCCTGGATCGTGCTCTCTGTCAGGTCAACACAATGTGTGATCTTAGGGAATTCCTCTGCCGGCTCGTTGAAGCCGATATGTCCGTTATGTCCAAGACCCAGAAGCTGCAGGTCAATGCCGCCCAGATCATGGATGATCTGTTCATACATCTGGCAGGCTTTGTCACTGTTCTCTTCCTGTCCGTCCGGAACGAAGGTGTGGTCTTTGCGGATGTTTACGTGATCAAACAGGTTAGTGTTCATGAAATAGCGGTAACTCTGGTCATTTTCGGGGCTTAAGCCTCTGTATTCGTCGAGATTGCAGGAGGAGAGGGCAGAAAAGTCCAAATCTCCGTTTTTATACCATTCAACCAGGTTCTTGTATGTGCCTACCGGTGTGGAACCAGTAGCCAGACCGAGAACACAGTCAGGTTTTAATACAATCTGAGCAGCAATGATGTGTGCTGCCTTTTTGCTCATTTCTTCGTAGTCCTTTGTTCTGTAGATTTTCATAACACATTCTCCTTTATTGCGAGCCCCCATTTCACCGTGCTCTTTTTCTTCATTATAATATGAATACTCTTGTAAAACAATGATAAAATCCTGAAAGAAGTTTCAGAATTATGGCCTTTCGGCAAGCAGTTTGATGGATGAGGCATATTCGGATGGGGTCATGCCTGAAAGTTTTTTAAACTGCCTGGAAAAATAATGGATGGAAGTGTAGCCCAGATAGTCTGATATCTGCGTGAAGTTGTGGTGGTTCTCCCGGATGAGCTGTTTTGCCAGATCTATTTTGAGCCTGGAGAAATATTCGATCACGCCGCACTGCTGCTGTTCCCGGAAAAGCTTCTGTAGCTGGGAACGCCCGATCAGGTTTGCCCTGCAGATCTCTTCAATGGTGAGATGTTCCCGGATATGTTCTTCCAGATAAGCAGTGATCCGCTTGTAAATGATAGCGTCATTTTTCTGCTTGATGGATTTGACTACAGCCGGCGCGCTGCCGCCCCCTTTTAGCTGTTCCCGCACCAGATGTATAAGGAGCTGTTCCAGATAGAGCTTGATGAGCTGTTCTGAACCGAAGGCTGCCTCTGTGCAGCGCTCCATATGGGTGGTATACGGATCATCCAGCGGGGTAGCGATGCAGTGCTTTGCCTCATAGATGATCTGAGCCATGAGATAGCGGGCTGTTTCACTGATATCTGTGATCAGCCCTTCAAAATACTGCATGGCAGGAGCACTGCATTCAAATGAAATGACCACAAGGTTCGGAGCGATCCGGCCATTGGCCTTCAGACTGTGAAATTCATTTGGTTTGTGGAAGGCGATCTGCCCTCTTTTCAGTGTGTGTGGCTTGTCACCGGCTATGATATCCACTTCGCCTTTGTCGACGCAGAGGAATTCCCAGAAGTCATGGGATTCACCGGGAAAGCTGAAGTCACTCATATATTCAAAATAGTGTATGGTGACAACTTTGGAGATACTGATATCTTCTCTTAATTCAAGACTCTCAAATGGCATAGGACACCTCCATAGCATGAATATATTATAAAACAACTTTTTCAGAAAAACCATACAGTTTTGCCAGTTGAACTATTACGGAAAAAAAACAGCAAGAAATGCAGGGCGCTGTCTGTGATCAGGAATATCACCAGGTCAAAACAAAAAACGCATTTGTACAATCAGATTGCCTGTCCAGTAAAAGAATGATGTCTGCCTGTAGGATATATTTTGTCAAAATAGATACGTATACTCTATTTATAGTGTTATATGCATAAAAAAATCGTCAAATTTTGGTGAAAACGGCAAAAGAATATAATTTAAGAATTTATTAAGATAAATAACATATCAAATTGTGTAAAGAACAATTGTACAAATATGCTATACTTAGAAAAAGTGTTGTGACTGTACAGAAACTACACTTTTAGCATACTGTGGACAGTAACAAGTGCTGCGAAAAAATGTTACCGTTCAGCCTTTCTATTTCATAGCAGCAAAAACATACATACAGACTGAACTGATATGAAAGAATATCTTTACATTGCTTTATATGTGGTGAAATAAAAGGATGTGTAGTATAATGATTAACAGGCAGGAATGCGATGGCATCCTGCATCAGGCAAACACATTCGTAAGGAGGAGCAATGAAGATGAAAGAACCGGTATTAGTAGTTATGGCAGCAGGGATGGGAAGCCGCTATGGCGGTCTCAAGCAGATAGATCCCATCGACGAGCAGGGACATATCATTATGGATTTTTCCATCTATGATGCAGTGAAGGCAGGATTTAAAAAAGTAGTATTTATCATAAAGAGAGAGAATGAAAAGGATTTCAGAGAGGCGGTAGGTGACCGTCTGAGCAGGCATATCCAGGTGGAATATGTATTTCAGGAGCTGGGGAAGATTCCGGAAGGTTTTTCTGTGCCGGAGGGAAGAGTGAAACCATGGGGAACCGGACATGCGGTTCTGTGCTGTCTGGACATAGTGGATGCACCCTTTGCGGTGATCAATGCGGATGACTACTACGGTGCCCACGCATTCCGTATGATTTATGATTACCTGACAACGCATCAGGATGATGACAAATACCGCTATACCATGGTGGGCTATGTGCTGGAGAACACGCTTACAGAGAATGGGCATGTGGCGAGAGGTGTTTGTGAGACAGATGAAAACCACTATCTTGTGGGAATCCATGAGAGGACCCATATTGAGAAGCGGCCGGAAGGTGCTGCCTACACAGAGGATGAGGGCAAAACCTGGACAGAGATTCCAGAGGGCAGCACAGTGTCTATGAATATGTGGGGATTTACGGCCAGCATACTGAGAGAGCTGAGGGACAGATTTCCTCTGTTCCTTGAGAAAAACCTGCAGAGCAATCCCATGAAGTGCGAATATTTCCTGCCATCAGTGGTGGGTGAGCTTCTGGCTGAGGATAAGGCTACTGTGGAGGTTCTCAAATCCATGGATAAATGGTACGGTGTTACATATAAAGAGGATAAGCCGGTGGTAGTTGATGCCATCAGAAAATTAAAAGAAAGCGGCCTCTATCCGGAGAAACTATTGGAGGAATAACAAGTGAGCGGCGAGGAACTGATACGCAGAGAGGTAATTGAGAACTTTACATTTCCGGGAAAGCTGGTGGAGGAGATTCCATACGGCAGCGGCCATATAAATGATACCTTCCGTCTGGAATTCCAGACAGAACAGGGCAGGAGGAGATATATCCTCCAAAGGATGAATAAGAGTATTTTTCATAAGCCTGTGGAGCTGATGGAGAATATTGTGGGTGTCACATCATGGCTCAGGAAGAAAATCCTGGAAAAGGGCGGGGATGCCGACAGGGAGACCCTGAATATCATATCAGCCGGAGACGGAAGGCCTTATTATATAGATTGTGCGGGAGATTACTGGAGGGCGTATCTGTTCATTGAGGGAGCGAGCTGTTATGACAAGGTGGAGAACAAGGAAGATTTCTACCAGAGCGCAGTTGCCTTCGGCCATTTTCAGGGAATGCTGGCAGATTATCCGGCAGAGACACTGCATGAGACCATTGTCAATTTCCATAATACCGCAAGCCGCCTGGAGGATTTCAAAGCGGCTGTGGCCCGGGATGCCTGCGGTTATGCCGGGGATGTGCAGAGAGAAATACAGTTTGTGCTGGAGAGGGAGAATCTGGCCTTCGTGCTTGGAGAGATGCAGGCTGAGAAGAAGCTGCCTCTTCGTGTTACCCACAATGATACAAAGCTCAACAATATCATGATAGATAACGAGACAGGAAAGGCCATCTGTGTGATCGACCTGGATACAGTGATGCCGGGACTGGCAGTCAATGATTTCGGGGATTCCATCCGCTTCGGCGCAAGCACTGCAGATGAGGATGAGAGGGATCTGTCCAGGGTCTCATGTGATATGGAATTGTTTGAGCTGTACACAAAGGGATTTGTGGAGGGCTGTGCCGGCAGCCTGACAGATGAGGAGCTGGACATGCTGCCTATAGGGGCAATGGTCATGACATATGAATGCGGCATGCGTTTTCTGGCCGATCATCTGGATGGAGATGTCTACTTCAAGACACATCGGGAGGGACATAATCTGGACCGATGCCGCACACAGTTTAAGCTGGTTGCGGATATGGAGAGAAAGCTCTCAGCTATGAATGCCATAGTGGATAAGTACAGATAAAATTTTTCTTTTCTTTTCAGGCAAAAAGTGTTAAAGTAGTTATGAACAGAAAATGTGTTTTAAAACAGGATAGTTAGAAGGAGGAGTTAAAATGGCAATTTTAGTGACAGGCGGTGCTGGTTATATCGGAAGCCATACGGTAGTGGAACTGCAGACTGCAGGATATGATGTAGTGGTATTGGACAACCTCAGTAACTCCAGTGAGAAATCTTTACAGAGAGTGGAGAAGATCACAGGCAAACCGGTTACCTTTTATAAGGCAGATATTCTTGACAGGGATGCGCTGAACGCTGTTTTCGAGAAAGAGAGCATTGATTCCTGTATCCATTTTGCAGGGCTTAAAGCAGTAGGGGAATCTGTACAGAAACCCTGGGAATATTATGAGAATAATATTGCAGGAACCTTGACTCTGGTGGATGTCATGAGAAAACATGGCGTAAAAAATATCATTTTCTCATCCTCCGCAACCGTTTACGGGGATCCGGCTTTTGTGCCTATTACAGAAGAGTGTCCCAAGGGACAGTGTACCAATCCGTATGGCTGGACAAAATCCATGCTGGAGCAGATCCTTATGGATATCCAGAAAGCTGATCCGGAATGGAATGTAGTGCTTCTGCGTTACTTCAATCCGATCGGAGCGCATAAGAGCGGCATGATCGGAGAGAACCCCAACGGTATTCCTAACAACCTGATGCCATATATCACACAGGTAGCTGTGGGCAAATTAAAAGAGCTGGGCGTGTTCGGCAATGACTATGATACACCGGACGGAACAGGTGTGCGTGATTACATACATGTTGTGGATCTGGCAAAAGGCCATGTGAAGGCTCTGAAGAAGATCGAGGAGAAAGCAGGCCTGAAAGTTTACAATCTGGGAACCGGGATCGGCTACAGCGTTCTGGATATTGTGAAAAACTTTGAAGAAGCAACCGGTGTGAAAATTCCGTATGTGATCAAAGAACGCCGCGCGGGCGATATCGCAACCTGCTATTCCAGCGCTGAGAAAGCAGAAAAAGAGCTGGGATGGAAGGCGGAATTCGGAATCAGGGAAATGTGTGCTGATTCCTGGAAGTGGCAGTCAAATAACCCAAATGGCTATGATGACTGATCGCAGCCAAGTAAAAATCCCTGCCTAAGGTGATTCTGTATGCTTTTTTCTCTGTAGATGAGAGAGCACTGAACAGGTACAGGCAAAGAATATAATAAAAATATGATAAAAAAGCACCCCGTTCTCACAAAACGGGGTGTATTTTTTCATTATATCAATATAATTTTTTGTGTTCATAGACAGGTTCACATGTTAGCTGTACAGACAGCTTCTGGAAAATGGTCCTGTCCACAGAGGAAAGCATCACAGAGGAATGTACCTGGCATCCCTTTAATTTGGGAAGCTGTTCCAGTGCTTTTTTGGCCACATCGCTGGTTGCGGCGGAACTCGAAAGAGCGATGAGGACCTCATCGGTGTGCAGGCGTGGGTTTTTGCTGCCAAGGTATGCTGTCTTAAGCTTCTGGATAGGCTCAATGGAGGCCGGTGAGATCACATGGGTCTCATGAGGAATCTCTGCCAGTTCCTTCAGGGTATTGAGCAGCAGTGCAGCGGATGCACCCAGTAGATCTGAGGTTTTTCCTGTGATGATACGCCCGTCATCAAGTTCCAGAGCCGCGGCGGGAGCACCTGTCACTTCTGCTCGGATCAGTGCTGCTGAGGTGACTTTGCGGTCATCTGTGGAGATGTGGGCCTGTTTCATCAGAAGCTCCAGCTTGAAGACTTCTTCCTGTGTGCGTGTGCCCTCAGCAAGGCCGTCGATAGCCTGATAGTAACGGCGGAGGATTTCCTGCTTGGATGCTTCTTTGCATACTTCGTCGTCAAAGATACAGTTTCCTGCCATATTCACGCCCATATCCGTTGGAGACTGGTAAGGACACTGTCCGAAAATGCGCTCAAATATGGCACTGAGTACCGGAAAGATTTCCACATCACGGTTATAGTTGACAGTAGTCACACCGTATGCGTCCAGATGGAAGGGGTCGATCATGTTGACGTCATTTAAGTCTGCGGTTGCCGCTTCATATGCTAGATTTACCGGATGCTTCAGGGGAATATTCCAGATCGGGAAAGTCTCAAATTTGGCATATCCCGCGTGAACGCCTCTTTTGTGCTCATGGTAGAGCTGGGACAGGCAGGTTGCCATTTTGCCGCTTCCGGGGCCTGGAGCTGTGACAACCACAAGGGGTTTGGTGGTTTCAATGTATTGGTTTTTGCCGTATCCTTCATCGCTTACAATGAGCGGAATATTACTTGGATATCCCTCGATAGGATAGTGCAGATAAACCTTGATGCCCAGTTTTTCCAGCTTGTCTTTGTATTTATTGGCGCTGTTCTGGCCTGAATACTGGGTGATGACAACGCTGCCAACATAAAAGCCTCTGCCTCTGAAGGAGTCTATCAGGCGGAGCACGTCAATATCATAGGTAATGCCTAAATCTCCGCGGACTTTATTTTTTTCAATATCGCCGGCGCTGATAACGATAACGATTTCTGCGTGGTCGGAGAGCTGCATCAGCATGCGCAGCTTACTGTCAGGGGCAAAGCCGGGCAGGACCCTGGATGCGTGGTAGTCATCAAAAAGCTTTCCGCCGAATTCCAGATACAGTTTGTTGTCAAACTGATTGATCCGCTGGCGGATGTGTTCTGACTGCATGGACAAATACTTGTCATTATCAAATCCGATTTTCATTTTTCTATGCCTCTATTCTACAAAATATTGGGGTATGTGATGTCGCCTTCCATAGTATACTACAAAAGACAGAGGAAATTCCAGTAGCAACGGGAAAAATATATCATTTTGTTCAGATTACACAGAATAACAGGGAAATTAACAAAAGTTTTATAAATGTGTCGTCTTTTTCATAATCTTCTTATTGATTTATCAAGTTTCAATCCGTATAATAGAAGAGATAATAATAGGAGGAAAGAGATGGATCAAAACCAAAATAAAAACCAGGACCCAAACAAAAAAAGTCCTCAAAATAAGCAGTCCCTTTTGGTGCTCCTGATTTGTATAATAGTCATGCTGCTCTGCATGAATATGATGACAAAAATAGGCAGAGGAGATTCCAGCAAAATAAAATACAGTGAATTTATCACAATGCTGGACAAGGGGGAAGTAGAAAGTGTAGTCCTGAAATCCGACACACTTACCATCACCCTGAAGCATGGTACAGGAGTGGCAGCACAGACAAAGACTACCACACTGATGGAGGATTTGAGCGAACTTACCAAAAGGCTTGAAAAAGCAGGCATCAAAGATTTCGACAAGGAGCAGCCGAATATAGCAGGGGAGCTGATATACAGCCTTCTGAGCATTCTGATACCGGTTGTCTTAATGGTGGCCCTGTTCAGCTTCATGTTCCGCCGAATGAACAAAGGCGGCGGCATGATGGGCGGCGTAGGCAAGAGCAAGGCAAAAGCCTATGTGCAGAAGGAGACAGGGGTCACTTTCCGGGATGTGGCCGGTCAGGATGAGGCCAAAGAATCACTCCAGGAGGTAGTTGATTTCCTTCACAATCCCGGCAAATACACAGCTATCGGGGCAAAGCTTCCGAAAGGCGCTCTCCTGGTAGGACCTCCGGGAACCGGTAAAACTCTGCTTGCCAAAGCAGTAGCCGGAGAAGCCCACGTTCCATTTTTCTCCCTGTCCGGTTCGGACTTTGTGGAAATGTTTGTAGGTGTGGGAGCCTCCCGTGTGCGTGACCTGTTCGAGGAAGCCAAGAAAAATGCCCCCTGTATTATTTTTATCGATGAGGTGGATGCCATCGGTAAGACACGTGATACCAGATTCGGCGGCAATGATGAGCGTGAACAGACATTGAATCAGCTTTTGGCTGAGATGGATGGATTTGATACATCAAAAGGACTTCTGATCCTGGCAGCAACCAACAGGCCGGAGGTATTGGACCCGGCACTTTTGCGTCCGGGACGTTTTGACAGGCGTGTCATTGTAGACAGACCGGATTTAAAGGGCAGGGTAAATATTCTCAAGGTACATGCTAAGAGTGTTTCTCTGGATGAGACCGTGGATTTGGAGGCCATTGCCCTTGCCACGTCAGGAGCCGTAGGTTCTGACCTGGCCAATATGATCAATGAGGCGGCCATTCTGGCTGTCAAGAACGGCAGAAAAGCAGTTTCCCAGAAGGATTTGCTGGAAGCTGTGGAAGTGGTTCTGGTAGGTAAGGAGAAGAAGGACAGGATCCTCAGTGCGGAAGAGCGGAAAATTGTCTCCTATCATGAAGTAGGGCATGCACTTGTAAGTGCCCTCCAGAAGGATTCCGAACCCGTTCAAAAAATAACCATTGTACCCCGTACCATGGGAGCTTTGGGATATGTTATGCATGTGCCGGAGGAAGAAAAGTTCCTGAACACCAGAAAAGAACTGGAAGCCATGCTGGTGGGATATCTGGGAGGCCGTGCGGCTGAGGAGATCGTGTTTGATACAGTGACAACAGGTGCTGCCAATGATATTGAGCAGGCTACCAAAGTGGCCCGTGCCATGATAACCCAGTATGGTATGTCTGACCGTTTCGGATTAATGGGCCTTGCGGATACGCAGAGCCAGTATCTGGACGGCCGTGCGGTTTTAAACTGCGGTGATGCTACTGCGACAGAGATCGACCATGAGGTGATGAAGCTTCTGAAAGTTTCCTATGATGAGGCAAAACGTCTGCTTAGTGCCAACAGGGAAGCCCTTGATAAAATCGCTGATTTCCTGATCCAGCGGGAGACTATCACAGGCAAAGAGTTCATGAAGATTTTCAGAGAGATCAAGGGAATCAAAGAGCCAGAGGAGAAAAAGCGGATCGGCGAAAAAAATGGAGCCTTGCCGGCTCCGGCAGAAAATGAAGCACCGGCGAGCGCGGTTAGTACACCGGCAGAAAATGAAGCACCAGCGAGTGCGGTTAGTACACCGGCAGAAAATGAAGTGCCAGTGGATACGCTTAATGTTCCGACGGATGGGGCTGCATCGGTGAGCCAGTCTTCGGAGCAGGATACGGTCATCCGTACTGTTTCAGGCAGCAGTGCTGAAGAGGAAGAAAAAAAATAATCGTACACCTGTTCCTTTTGACAGGAGGATATGATAGAATAAAAGGAGTTATCGCGCGGCGGTAACTTCTTTTTCTTTAATATTTCCGGGTTAAGAGATATTTTCTATAACCGGAAACTGTGAGGAGGAATACATGTTTAACATAGAGGAAGAACTAAAAAAGCTGCCGGCAAAGCCTGGTGTCTATATCATGCACGATGCCGACGATACTATTATCTATGTAGGCAAGGCCATCAGCCTGAAGAACAGGGTGCGCCAGTATTTTCAGGGCAGCCGTAATCTGGGAATCCGTAAGGAGCAGATGGTGGAGCAGATAGCCAGATTTGAATATATCATCACAGATTCCGAGCTGGAAGCTCTGGTTCTGGAGTGCAATCTGATAAAAGAACATACGCCGAAATATAATATTCTTTTGAAGGACGATAAGACATATCCCTTTATCAAAGTCACGGTTGGGGAGGATTATCCCCGAATACAGATCGTGCGCAGAGTTAAGAAAGACAAATCCCGTTATTACGGCCCATATTCCAGCGCCATGGCGGTAAAAGACGTGGTGGAGCTGACCACAAAGCTATACCGGCTCAGAACATGCAGCAGGAATCTTCCAAAAGATATCGGCAGGGAACGCCCCTGTCTGTATCATCAGATCCACCAGTGTGATGCGCCCTGTCAGGGATATATTTCCAAAGAGGAGTACAGGAAGAAAGTGGATAAGCTGTTGGATTTCCTTAACGGCAATCACAAGGAAATCCTGAAAGAACTGGAAGAGAAGATGATGTCGGCATCTCAGGAGATGAATTTTGAAGACGCAGCCCAGTACAGGGATCTGATACAAAGTGTAAAGCGGATTGGGGAAAGGCAGAAGATCACAGACCAGCACGGGGAGGACAAGGATGTTATTGCCGTTGCCCAGGATGGGGAGGATGCCGTTGCCCAGGTATTTTTTATACGGGGCGGCAAGCTCATAGGAAGAGATCACTTTTATTTGAAAGTTGACAAGGAAGACCTGCGTTCACAGATCATCTCCAGCTTCCTGAAACAGTTTTACGCGGGAACACCTTTTATTCCGAAAGAAATCATGATCCAGGAAGAGATTGAGGACAGTGAAGTGATTTCCCAGTGGCTGGAAAAGAGAAAGGGAAGAAAAGTACACATACGGATACCAAAGAAGGGAACAAAGGAAAAACTGGTGGAACTGGCCCAGAGGAATGCTGAGCTTGTCCTCAGCCAGGACAAAGAGCGTATCAAGCGTGAAGAAGGCAGAACCATCGGTGCGGTCAAAGAGATTGCCCTGAAACTGGGACTGCCGGGAATGGAGCGGATAGAAGCCTACGATATATCAAATATCAGTGGGTTTCAGTCTGTTGGCTCCATGATCGTATATGAGAAAGGCAAGCCAAAACGTAGTGATTACCGCAAATTCCGCATCAAATCCGTTCAGGGACCAAATGACTATGCAAGTATGGAGGAAGTCCTTACCCGCCGTTTTGTCCACGGCCTGGATGAGCAGGAAGCCAGGAGAAAGGAGAATCTGGACGAGGAATTTGGCAGTTTTACACGCTTTCCGGATCTGATCATGATGGACGGCGGCAGGGGACAGGTGAACATTGCACTGGAGGTGCTGGGCAAGCTGAATCTGCAGATCCCGGTCTGTGGTATGGTAAAAGATGATAAGCACAGAACCAGAGGACTCTATTTTAACAATAAGGAAATTCCCATAGACAGAGACAGTGAGGGATTCAAGCTGATCACCAGGATCCAGGACGAAGCCCATCGTTTCGCCATTGAATTCCACCGTTCTCTCAGAAGTAAAGGACAGGTGCATTCTATTCTGGATGATATTCCCGGTATAGGTCCTGCCAGGAGAAAGGCTCTTATGAAGCAGTTCCCGGGACCGGATAAGATCAAGGAGGCATCCATGGAGGAGTTAAAGGCAGTTCCCTCCATGAATGAGCGGGCAGCAGAGGCTGTGTACCGGTTTTTCCATGAGGAACAAGAAAAAAAGGAATAGTTTGGGCAGGTTTGTTGAACTTCCAAATGCCTTATGATAAACTAGATAGGAAGAACAGCAACTGTCCGGCAGGTCCGCACCTTATGGGGTGGATCGTGAGAACATGTCTGCGGCAGGCGGAATCCATGGCTGAAAGGATATAGACTCTGAACAGTTGCGAAGAATGTTGAAAAGGAGAGCGTGCCATATGAAAGGTGTAGAACTGAAAAAGCTGATACAGGAACTAAGGCTGTATAATAAGACACCGGATATTGATATTTCCAAGAACAGGATCACCACCCCGGATATTAACCGTCCAGCATTGCAGCTGACAGGGTATCTGGAGCATTTTGAGAATGAGCGGGTACAGATAATCGGATATGTAGAGTATACATACCTGCTTCATTTGGGGCGTGAGAAAAAAATAGAGGCCTTTGAACGTTTTGTTTCCAGTCAGATTCCCTGTGTGATCTTCAGTACCATGACAGAACCGGATGAGGATATGCTGGCTCTGGCTATGAAATATCAGGTACCTATTCTGGTCACAGAGCAGACAACCTCCACTTTTATGGCTGAGATCATCCGCTGGCTGAATGTGCAGCTTGCGCCCTGTATCTCTATCCATGGTGTTTTGGTGGATGTATATGGTGAAGGTGTGCTGATCATGGGTGAGAGCGGTATCGGAAAAAGCGAGGCAGCTCTGGAACTGATCAAAAGAGGACATCGTCTTGTCAGCGATGACGTGGTGGAAATCCGCCGTGTCAGTGATGTGACCCTGGTAGGTTCAGCGCCGGATATCACCCGTCATTTCATCGAACTGCGGGGTATCGGGATCATTGATGTAAAGACCCTGTTTGGTGTGGAGAGTGTGAAGAACACCCAGTCTATTGACCTGGTCATCAAACTGGAAGAGTGGAACAAAGACAGAGAATATGACCGTCTGGGGATGGAAGAGGAATATACAGAGTTTTTAGGCAACAGGATCGTATGTCATTCACTTCCTATCCGACCAGGCAGAAATCTTGCTGTCATTGTAGAGTCCGCTGCTGTCAACCACAGACAGAAAAAGATGGGCTACAATGCGGCTCAGGAGCTGTACCGCCGTGTACAGGAAAATATGGCAAAGAAGAGAAGCGAGGAGGACGAAGACTGATGGCTGCATGGTGTTTTGGAATAGATTTGGGAGGAACCAGTGTAAAATGCGCCCTGTTTCAGACAGATGGAACCGTGGAGGAAAAGTGGGAGATCAAAACCCGCGTGGAGAACGAAGGAAAAGAAATTCTTCCGGATATTGCTAAAACGATTCTGAAGAAGATGGAAGAGAAAAAAATTGAAAAAGAAAATGTAACCGGTGTGGGAATCGGAATTCCCGGACCTGTAAATGAAAACGGAGAGATTCCCTGTGCAGTTAATCTTCACTGGGGAAGGAAGAATATCGAAAAGGAACTGGCAGACTTGACAGGTCTTGTGGTAAAGGCCGGAAATGACGCAAATGTGGCAGCCCTGGGCGAGATGTGGAAGGGCGGAGGAGAAGGCTCTAAAAACCTGATCCTGGTCACTCTGGGAACCGGTGTTGGCGGTGGTATCATTGTTAATGAAAAAATGGTGACAGGCGCTCACGGAGCCGGCGGTGAGATCGGACATGCATCTGTGGAGATAAATGAGGAAGAGGCTTGTAACTGCGGCAACAAAGGATGTCTGGAACAATATGCTTCAGCAACGGGTATAGCCAGACTGGCAAGGCGTGCTATGGCATCCTGCCAGGATGAGTCTGTACTGCGCGGTATTGGGAATGTGACCGCAAAGGATGTCTTTGACGCCTATAAAGAGGGAGATGCCCTGGCTGCTCAGGTGGTGGATCAGTTTTCACGTTATCTGGGCAACGCTCTGGCTGTGTTTTCCTGTGTTGCAGACCCGGATGTGATCGTGATCGGCGGCGGTGTTTCCAAGGCCGGACAGGTTTTGATCGACTGTGTTGAAAAATACTACAGACAGTATGCATTTACAGCCTGCAAAGATACAAAGATCAAGCTGGCAACTCTGGGCAATGATGCGGGCATTTACGGTGCAGCTAAATTGATCCTGAGTAAATAATGTAAGAAAAAGGTAACAATGCCCGTAACGGTTCAGTACCACACAGTTACGGGCAAAATAAGGGAGCAGCATCTATTGGTTTGAATAGATGCTGCTCCCTTTTCTATGACTTACTCTGTCTCACCGCCGGTTCCCTCTCCGCCTTCATCAGGAGGAGTTGGAGTATCGGGATTGTCGGGAGTATCCGGTGTGTCCGGGTTGTCCGTAGGTGTATCACCTCCCGGATTATCTGTCGGTGTGTCACCGGGAGTATCCGGCGGCGTATTATTGTCTGTGGGCGGATTAGCCGGGGTGTCTGTGGGGGTATCTGTCGGTGTGTCAGCAGGCGGTTCGTTGGTTTCTTCCGCCGGCGGAGTATAGACTCTATTAGAGTGTACATTACACCGTTTCTTTGGAATCTCGTCGGATTCAAAATACTCCGTTATAGTTGGGCAGGCATAATTGGGAAGAAGGCCTGTCTCACTGCAGACGGTGGCTTTTTCCACTGTGGCCGGCATCTTGAAATCAGTATCTGTCTTGTCCTCATGGAGCCTCTGCATAACCTTGCGCCATAAATCCTGATGATAAGTTCTGTAATCACCGGACGGCAGTTTTGTGTTGTCATCGTATCCTGACCAGACCGTGCAGGTGTAGTAAGGGGTATATCCTGCAAACCAAAGGTCATTATAACCCTCTGTTGTACCTGTCTTACCGGCTACATGCATATTGTTCAGCTGTAGTCTGGTACCTGTACCATGGTCTACAACATCCTCCATAGCACTGGTGAGCAGATATGCGGTACTTGGTTTAATGACTTTTGTCTTTTCTGGTGTATTGTCAAGGAATACATTGCCATCTTCATCCAGGATCTTTGTGTAAAACATAGGCTTGATATAAGTTCCGTTGTTGGCAATTGCCGCATAGGCGGCAGTCAGTTCCAGGTTGCTCACACCTCTTGTGATACCACCCAGAGCGGTGGGCTGTCCGATATCAGAGTACACATTGCCGTCTATGGTGAGTGTATCCACAATAGTGGTGAAACCGAATTTCAGCAGATAATCATATGCAAGCTGTGGTGTTATATCGGTAATACATTTTACAGCTACTACGTTGACAGAATTAACAATCGCTTCCCGTATTGTTGTAGGTCCGCCGAAGCTGCCTGTCAGCCAGTTGTTTACCGGTTTGCCGCTTTTGTATTGGTAAGGTTCATCATCATAGACAGTTGCCAGTGTCTTGCCGCACTCATTCAGTGCCGGCGCATAGGTAGACACAATTTTGAAGGTAGAACCGGGCTGCCTTACCGTTCTGGTGGCTCTGTTCAGGGACAAACTGGTTGCTTTTTCACCGCGTCCGCCTACGATCGCTTTCACATATCCTGTGTGCTGGTCCATAATGCACATAGAGGACTGGGGCTGAGGCGTAAAATATTTCTGCTCCGCAATGACTGTGCTTCCATCCTCGGTCTTGGCTGCCTTAAAGGCTTCTATATAGGATTCGGCCTGTTCCTGGCTGTCAAAAAGAAGAGAAAAATTAGGATCTTCAGCCTTGAAATAGGTGGTCATCATTTCTTTGCTGAAATTTTCCTCTGTCCCGTCCGGATGGGCGATCGTCAGTGCATAATCAAGTCCCACCTGTGTCCCGGCAGGGAAGTTTTCCGGGTTGCTGTATTCCTCGTCGCAAATCTGCTGGATCTGCGGGTCCTGTGTTGTGTAGATACGCAGACCGCCGCTGTACAGAGCATTGTAGGCCTGCTGTTCGGAATAGCCTTTCTGAGTCATCAGGTCATCGATCACCTGTCTTGTCAGCTCATCAATGAAGTAGGTATAAGTATCGTCCTCCTCAGAGGATTCCGCCTCTACTGCCTGGATGCGGTCATAAACATTGTCTGCCAGACATTCGTCATATTGCTCTTTTGTAATATAACCCTGGTCCAGCATGTGATCCAGGACATCCTTACGCCTTTTCGCGTTCTCTTCCGGATTGACTGCCGGGTTAAAACGCGTTGGGTTCTGGCTGATACCAGCGATAACTGTGGATTCCGAGAGTGTCAGCTCGCTCACATCCTTATTAAAATAACCGTGTGCGGCAGCCTGTACACCATAATTGCCATTGCCCAGGTTGATCGTATTCAGATAGCTCTCCAGAATCTGATCCTTATCTTTTAACTGTTTTTCAAGCTGGATGGCCAGGTACTGTTCCTGGAATTTACGTTTAAAACGTTCCACCATAGACTCATTGGTCCAGTCTTTGAATACATTGTTTTTCAGAAGCTGCTGAGTAATGGTACTGGCGCCTTCTGAGAATTTAAAACCACTTGTGATGCCTTTTACCCCCGCGCGGACAATACCGCGCAGATCAATACCGTTGTGTTCATAAAAACGCTCATCCTCAATGGCGACTACTGCATGCTGCAGATCTAGAGGAATTTTATCAATAGTGACCGGCATACGGTTAGAGTTAGGTGCTGTCAGTTTCTGAAGCTGATTGCCGCCAGAATCATAGACAAAGGTTGCTGAACCGATTGGCATTATATTTACGTCCCTAATATCCGGCGCATTATCCAGCAGACCCTTGAAGGCACCAAAACCTACGCAGCCGCCGATTACCATAATGGCAATCAGGGAAATGAAAATGATGCGTATAAAAGAAACATGGGCTTTCTTCCCCATCATGGTAGAGCGGGAGGAAAGCGAATTACGCTTCTTGTCAGTCGCACGTTTTCCAAAATTCATGTAGTTTGCCTCCTTTTCCTGATTATATACCATACCCATACCATCTATACAGAATCAGGCCGAACCATGGCCTGCGGAATCCGTTTTCCGGTAAAGATAAGAGGGCAATATAAGCAGTATACGTCCCTATTATAGCAAAATGGCATACCGAAATAAAGTAGAACTTATAAATTTAATGGAATTTAAGAGAAAAGTTATAACTTATAGCAATTTTTTTGGAGTGATATTGTTGTGTACAGCAGAAGGTGTGATAGGATGCCCACCATCTTGTAAGGGTAGAAAATTTATGGTACGCAGTTTGAAATAAATATTATTTAAATTGTAAACGTTTGCAAAGATGGATCATAAATTCAATGAAATAAATATAACAACAATATAAAAGGGGGTAAATGAACAAAAAACTGTGAATTAAAGAAAAAGTTTTTCATAAACTGTAGCAAATGCGATGTAACTTATGCCCAAAATGGATGAGATAATTTTATTAAAAAGGTAAAAATGCACAAAATGTATTGACAAAATCTGAAATAAAGGATACGATAAAAAATGTAAACGTTTTCGTAAATGAAAAAGGAGGTTTTTATGCGGGTAGCTGTGATTGGAGCGGGGGGAATGGCTGCATCTCATTTCAAAGCATACCAGAGGATTCCGGAATTTGAGGTAGTTGCTGTCTGCGATATCAGCCGGGACGCGGCATTGAGAGCAGAAAAAGAGATGGGGTGCAGGATTTTTACAGATATGGATGATATGTTGGATATCTGCAGACCGGATGCGGTAGATATTTGTCTTCCGTCATTTCTCCATTATGAGACAGTAATGAAATGTCTGAAAAGAAATCTGCATATTTTCTGCGAAAAGCCAATGGCCCATACATGGGCGGAAGCAGAACGTATTCTTGAGGAAGCAAAAGTGAGAGGACGTGTCATTCAAATTGGACAAGTATTGAGATATTGGCCGGAATATCAATATCTTCATGAAACAGTCCAAAGAAAAAAGTTGGGTGAATTATGCCATCTGTTGATGCAGCGTCAGTTTGGCGCACACGAAGCAGGTAGCTGGTATATGGATCCGAACAAGTGTAAAATGTCTTGCTTTGAGATGCATATCCATGACACGGATTTTATCAACAGTATGTTTGGTATCCCTGATTTTGTAGACAGCGTGGGGGAGGAAAGGCCGGAGATACATTTGAGTTATATCTCCACAAGGTATGTGTATGAAGGTGCAGAAACCGTGATTCAGGCTGAAGGAGGATGGAGTGACTCGTCGCTGGAATTTGCAGCCGGATATAGGGCTGTGTTTGAACATGGAGTTCTGGAATACAAGGAAGGAGTGGTAAAAGAATACCCCGCAAATGAGAAAGCAAGAGAAATAAAACTACAGGGGAATAAGGGAATACCTTCAGATATTGTGGGGGTTATCAGAGAACTGAAGGAATTTGGGGCAAAAGTAGAAGGAAGAGAAGTGATTCCCCTTATATCAGCGGAAAGTGCTGCTGATACCATTTGGATACTGCAGAGAGAGCAGGAATCCGTACAGCAGGGGAAGAAAATTTGCTGCAGGAGGAAATGCAGAGTCGCCACAGAGCGGAAATAGGAGGGTCTTACATATGAAAAGAAGAATGGTTGTATTATTAGCCGGGTGTATGGTGATAACGGCGCTTGCAGGCTGCGGGAACACGAAGGGAGAAGAAAAAGCCTCCAACACAGAAGGAAATGAAAAACAGGAAGACACAGATAAGAAAGAGGATATACAGAAGGGCAGTGATGCAGAGAAGTCTGTCAGCGGGGAGGTGACCATGTGGACAGGAACCTGGAATGACGGCCTGATGGACACGCTTTTGGAGGGATTTTACAAAGAGTACCCGGATGTTAAAGTGAATTTTGAATATCTGCCATGGGATGGCATGGAGGATAAATACCTTTCTGCTCTTCAGGCGGAGGCAGGACCGGATGTGCTGGATATGGCCATAGCTTGGACAATACCCTACGCGTCGATGGGAAAACTCCAAAAATTGGACGAGTACATAGAGAAAAATAGTATTGATGTGTCCGATTATTACGAAGGTGCGGTAAAGACGTTATACGTAGACGGTAGTTACTATGCACTGCCCTATCGCAGTGAGACCATGTGCCTGTTTTATAACAAAGATTTATTTGAAACAGCAGGTCTTGATCCGGAATCTCCCCCTGCCACTTGGGAGGAATTACGGGATGATGCCGTGAAGCTCACCGGCGGGGATGTCTATGGATTTGGTCTGTGCGGCAGCAATGCAGGCAATACAACGGCACAATTTTACAGTATGATGTTTTCAAAGGAAGTATCTTTGCTGAATGAGGATATGACAGAGGCGGCATTTAATACAAAAGATGGCCTGGATGCATTCTCCTTCTGGGCAGATCTTTATCTGAAGGACGCAGTGGTACCGAAAAGTGTGTTGGAAAATGACAATACCACCAACAGAAATCTGTTTGCAGAGGGAAAGCTGGCAATGTTTGTTTCTGGAAGCTATGATATTGAACCGATTATGGAAGCGAATCCTGATATGAACATGGGTTTTGCACTCTGTCCGGGTTTTGAAGGAGAGACAAGTGCTGCACAGCTTGGAGGATGGAATCTGGGAATGTCGAATACCTGTAAAAACCCGGATGCAGCTTTTGCTCTGATGAGTTATCTGGCTTCACCGGAAGTTTCGGTGGATTTCAGCAGCACGTTCTCTTCCTGTAAATCAGCAGTCAGTAATGAGAAATATGCAGATGAAAGTCTGAAGGTATTTATTGAAGCCATCAATTATGGTGTTCCCCTTCCTGGCAGTCCGCATATGAATCAGATCACTGACATCCTTTATAATGAGGCTCAGGCCGTATTATCCGGAAGCAAGGACGCTGAGACTGCGCTTTCAGATGCAGAGGAAAGTGTTAACAAAGCACTGGATAATTAACCGGAATAACAGGAGCCGGCCATCCAGGCAGGCTCCTAAAGTGAGGGGGCGGTATACAGAATGAAGAATAAAAGAAAAACGATAAAGAAACAAAATTGGGGATATCTTTATATTGCCCCGGCGCTGCTGTTTGTTTTTGCAGTTATGCTGGTTCCCCTTGTTTACACATTGGTAATGGGATTTTTTAAAACGGATCTTTTTACAGGCAGTATAAGCTTTGCGGGTATTACCCAGTTTGCAGATGTATTTCAAGATACTATCTTTTTACTGGCACTTAAAAATACGCTTGTCTGGACTGTGGGAAGTGTTGTGTTTCAGTTTCTGATAGGATTCATCATTGCCAATATACTGAACGCAAGCCGCATTCGCGGGAAAAATATAATCAGGATAATTCTGATGGTGCCGTGGGTTCTTCCAAGTGTAGTGAGTGCAATGGTGTGGGACTGGTCTTACCATCCTGATTATGGGATTCTCAATGAGATCTTAAAAAGAATCGGCCTGATATCAGAGAGCCTGAACTGGACATCCTCTGCGAAGACGGCACTTTTATCCGCGATTATTGTGAACGTCTGGAAAATGGTTCCTTTTGTGATCCTCATGACTGAGGCGGCGCTGCAGGGGGTTTCACAGGACTTAAAAGAGGCGGCAAGAGTAGATGGGGCCAAAGGATATCAGGTGTTTTTTCATATTGTCATACCGGAAATTAGTTCCTCTGTGAATACAGTGATTCTGCTTTTGAGCATCTGGACTATGAATTCCTTTACATTTATCTATCTGCTCACAGAGGGAGGTCCTGCCCATGCGTCGGAAATACTGTCATTGTACATATACAGAGATGCCTTTAAAAATTATAGTTTTGGAACAGCAAGCGCTGCGGCTTCTGTATTGTTTGCAGTGACTGCAGTGATTGCGCTATTGTACAACAGATATGTGATAAGGAGGGACAGGGATTCATGAAACAGATACAGTCCAATATGCATTCTAAGATAAAACCGCTGGAAGTCGTTGGGATTCTCTGTGCCTGTGTGTTTCTGGCAATCTGCTGTCTGGCAGCACTTTTTCCGGCTGTATGGATGTTTTTATCCTCCATAAAGCCGGCGTCGGAGTTATTCATATCGCCCCCAAGGTTCTTTACAGAGACTCCGACTTTTTCAAATTTTGCCCGTGTTTTATTTGAGACTTCCATACCAAGGTCCTTTGTCAACAGTCTCGTGGTTGCTTTTGCAGCCACGGTATTTACTCTGATTGTCTCTTTGCTGGCGGGGTTTGGGTTTTCCAGGTTTGAATTCAAAGGCAGCAGGACATTGTCCGCATCACTGCTTTTTGGGCAAATGATGCCTGCCATCGTGCTGCTTCTTCCTCTTTATAAGATTTACAGCAGGCTGCATTTGATCGATACCTATCAAGTCAACATCATTTCTAATATTGCATTAAATGTACCTATGGCTGTGATGACACTGACTGCATTTTTGTCAGGAGTTCCCCGGGAACTCGATGAGGCAGCAATGATTGATGGATGCAGCCGGCCAGGAGCCTTGTTCCGAATCCTGGTGCCGGTCATTTCTCCGGGGATTGTCACGGTCTGTATCTATACCTTCCTGAATACCTGGGAAGAATTTATTTTTGCATTTAATTTTACGAATTCTGCAAAATATAAGACATTGTCTATTGCTTTGAAAGAATTTAAAGGCCAGTTCATCATTGACTGGGGTGGAATGATGAGCGCGGCTGTAGTGATTGCTGTTCCTGTACTGTTGATTTTTCTTCTATGCAACAAGTATTTTATCAAGGGGATCACATCCGGGGCAGTGAAAGGATAAAAACAATTGAGAAAGGTGATAAAAATGGAAAAAATTTTGAGATGTGCAGTGGTGGGGATGGGGCTTTTGGGGAGTCAACATGCGGAACACCTTTACAAACATAAGAATACACTTGTGACAGCAGTATGTGACCAGAAAGTGGAGAAGGCCAAAAGATGGGCAGAGGAACACGCATGTTCCTGGTATGAAGATTTTACGGAGATGTACAAGAAGGAAAAGCCGGATTTGGTGGTGGTAGCAACACAGGACCCATATCATAAAGGCCCCATACTCAAAGCCTGCAAAAGCGGAATTCCGTTTGTCATCAGTGAAAAACCGTTGACCACATCCCTTGCAGATGCATGTGAGATCAGAGAGGTGGCAAAAAAATCAGGGACATGTATCAAAGTGTTGTTCCCTAATCGCTTTTATCCTCTGGACCGGAGTATACGTCTGTTGGTGAGTGGAGGATATTTGGGAGCGCCCCAGTATGGGGAGATGCGAATGGATGATTCTATTGATGTACCCAGGAACTTGTGGGGAAAGGACAGCAGGAATTTTTCTGCGATCTCTTCTCCGGCATTCTTCCTATTCAGCCATGCGGTAGATTTGCTTCACTACTATTTTACTCCCAGGAAAGTTGTCAGAGTCTATGCAAAAGGAAAGAAGAGCGTGATTGGAAGCGAGTATGATTTCCTGGACTGTCTGCTGACTTTTAACGACGGACTGATCATCCGTCTGAAGACAGAGTGGACGAAACGTATGGAAGAACTGGTGGAAAATTATGTGCAGCTCACAGCAGATAATGGCGGGTTTGCATATAATAAAACACCGGGATATGAAGCAGGACAGGGGCTTAGAATCTATTTGGAGGTTTCCGAAGAGAAAGCCAGAGAAGCAGCGGGTATTCTGGAGAGCCAGGGTATTTGTGCAGAATTAGGTTACAGTGAAAAGATGAATGCATACAGGTTCGATTTAAAGGCAGAGGATAAAAATGATTTTGATTGGAATGAGGGCGTCTGTCTGTACGCTGATTCATTTATGAATGATACAGAAGGCGGAATTCCCATCACTGATTTGGAAGAGGGCATCCGGCAGGTTGCGGTGGTGGAGGCTATATTGGATTCTGCAAGAGAAGGCAGGGAAGTGATATTGGAGCTGTGAGAATAGAAAAGGTAGAGGCATATCCTGTTAGAGTACCAATTAAGCCCCTTACAGAAGGCGGAGTTGCTCCATATAGAGGAAGCCGGGAAGCAATGGGGACCTCCTGGGTCACAGGAGTGATCTATAAGCTTACTACAGAGGAAGGGCTGGTGGGCTGGGGAGAGATGAACTTGATTTATTCTCTGGACATTACAATGTGTATCATTAAAGAAATGTTGGTGCCAGCGCTTGTAGGAGCGGAGATATTCCACCGAAATGCTATCAAGGATTCGCTGCGGTCTATATATAATCCGGATATCAATACACTGCACCTGGTATCAGGAGTGGAGATGGCACTGTGGGATTTGGAGGGAAAAGCATTGGGCTGTTCCATCAGCAGACTACTGGGAGGAAAAGTGAGGGATAGAATACCCGCGGCATATGCATTTGGATATCTGGATGAGATCGAGACAAAAAATAAAGTAAAAGAAGTATGCGATGAGGGATTCCGAACCATAAAGACAAAAGGTGGTATCTCTCTGGAGGAGGATATCAGGAGGGCTTTTTGGCTTCGAGAAGCAGCCGGAGAAGGCATGGAGATCCGTGTAGACATGAATCAGGCGTACAGGATGGACCAGGCCGTGAGATATATGAAAGCGGTGGAGCCGTGTGGTCTTCAGTATGTGGAGCAGCCGTTCAGAGTCAGAATGCTGAGTGAATACAGACAGATTCGAGGCAGATGCGGTACGCCTATCGCAATCAATGAGGATACCTATATTCCAGGCGGCATATGGGAGGCTCTGCGGTGTGGTGCGGCGGATGCCGCAGTGGTTGACATGGAGTCGCTGGGAGGAATAGGAGAACTACAGAAAGCGGCATATCTAGCAGAAGCGGCTGGTGTGTCTCTGGCACATCACTGCGCCTGGGACATGGGGGTTAAGACTGCTGCTGTCCTGCAGGCCACGAGCGCGTTACCGGCATTTCAATTGGCAATGGACACAACATATATGTCTCACGGTGCAGATATTCTTTCAGCGCCTCTTGTTATCTCGGAGGGGAGCTATTTAGTTCCGGAGGGACCTGGATTGGGGGTGGAAGTTAACGAGGAAGCACTGGAGGAATACCGATGCAGTGACAGGCGATTGAGATTTGTATTTTGATATTTCAGCAGACTCCGTATCCGGAATAACAGATAGAGGGTTTTCTTGCTCGAATATGGAAAAAAAAGGAAATATGGAATATAATGAATCCAATATCTGTGTATTATACAGTCTGAAGGAGTTAAAAAGATGGGAAATGGAATCACGATCAAAGATGTTGCAAAGGCATCCGGTGTTTCGCTGGCGACGGTATCGAGAGTCATAAATGGGACAGACATGGTAAGTAAAGCTACAAAAGAGAAGGTTATGGAGGCTGTTAGGAATCTTGGATATAATCCCAATAATGCGGCCAGGGCATTGGTCAGTCAGAAAACAAACGCAATTGGTATTGTTGTACATAATCTACATGATCCGTTTTTTTATGATTTGATCAAAGGGTTTGAGGCAGGGGCGCAGCAGACAAGATATAACGTGATTTTCTGCAGTGTTCTTGGGTCTGACATTAAAAGTAAAGAAAAATATCTGAAATACCTGACAAACGGTGTGGTGGATGGAGTGATCCTGTATGGTTCCTATCTGACAGATGAGTCGGTGATGCGCTATCTGAAGGATAGGGATTCTATGAAATATGTCATGATTGAGAATGATATTCCCGATTTTCAGTGTAATAAGCTTCTGATCGACAACACTGGGGGCGCTCAATCGGCAATAAAATATCTCACAAATAAGGGACACCGGAGCATAGCGCACATATGCGGAAATCCAAATAAGAAAGTGACTATAGACAGGTTGAACGGATATCTCAATGGAATGAGACTGGCGGGGTTGGAAATACAGGATGGTTATATCGGACATACATCAACTGATTACAAAAGCGGTTATGAGAGAATGCGGGAGATGATGGAACTGCAGGACAGACCCAGCGCTGTTTTCTGTTCTGACGATGCCATAGCCAGCTATGCAGTCAGGGCAGCGCTGGATTTGGGAATGCGTGTACCGGAGGATGTATCAGTCATTGGCTTTGATAATCAGACAATTCTTCCGGATTGCTACAGGGGGCCGCAGATCACATCTGTTGAGCAGCCTTTATATCAGATTGGATATGACAGCGTGGCGCTGCTGAGCGGGCAGCTGGAGGACAGGAATGCTACCATGAATATCAGAAAGACTTACGAGACAAGGATTGTGGAAAAAGAGACTGTTGGATTCAGGCTATTGGGAGATGGCTGATTAATTGTGGAGGTAATTTTTATGGGAGAGACCGGCGATAGAATGAAACATTTGGGAATCAATCTTCCTGTCAGGAACAGGAGAGGAACAGGGGCGGTGGATGCAGTGCTCAGTGGAAATCTGCTTTTTCTTTCCGCGCATTTACCTGTGGACAGTGAAGGAAATGCGGTATATACAGGGAAAGTCGGCGGGGAAGTGGATGTAGACACAGCATATCAGGCAGCCAGACTCTGCGGCATCAATATGTTAGCCACCATAAAGGACTATATTGGAGAACTGGACCGTGTGGAGTATGTGGTCAAGGCCCTGGGGCTGGTGAACAGTACAGGAGAATTTTCCGGCCAGCCGGCAGTGATGAATGGTTTTTCAGATCTTATGGTGGAGGTTTTTGGCAGACGAGGACAGCATGCGCGAAGCGCTATGGGTGCATATGCACTTCCTATGAACGTGCCGGTTTGTGTGGAGGCGATTGTCCGCATTCGCAGCTGACAGGAGGGTGGCATTTATGGATAAGATCAATAAAGTTATTTTAAATGAAACGGAGATTGAGCTGCAGTATAAAAAGAAAAAGGGAATTATTCTTCTGAGAAAATCAGATGACCTGATTTTTGTTTCAGGCCATGGCCCTGAGGACCAGGTTACAGGCGTACCCCTATATTGCGGTAGAATTGGAAAAGAACTGACTCCTGAGGAAGGATATTTGGCAGCTCGCGAGTGCGGAATCATTATACTGGGTGCCTTAAAGGACACTCTGGGAAGCTTTGAGCGGATAGAACGCGTTGTAAGGGCTTTTGGTATGGTGAATTGTGAGGGGGCGGATAATGATTTGGAAGGCATTATGGATGGATTTTCCGATGTAATGACAGAGGTGCTTGAAGAGAGGGGATACCATGCAAGGACAGTCATGGGAACTCATAATCTTCCCAATAATAATATACCGGTAGAAATCGAAGTGATAGTATCAGTAAGGGGATAGTGATGATGACAAATTTAAATGTGCGAGAGCAGGTGATTGGTCTTACTAAGGAATGGGACCAAGAACGCTTTGAGGACGGAAGACCGCGTGTTCCGGATGAATATCTTGAAATCTTGAGAGGAATGACGCTGGAGGAAGTTTGGCTGCCACTATATATAAAAGGGTATCGCTTCCAGTTTGAGGGGAGTTTAAATCGGCTGCATCCGGCAGTGAAAATGGTTGGACGTGCGGTGACATGTACTTTTGTACCTGCAAGACCGGACCTTTGCAAAGCAGTCAAAGAATATGGAGAAGGCCGTGGCTGGAAAGGCACCTGCAACCAGTGGGTGATAGACAGTTTGACACAAGGAGATGTGGTGGTTGCAGATATGTATGATAAGATTTATAACGGTACATTTATCGGAGGAAATCTTACTACAGCCATAAAAGCCAGGACAAAAAACGGAGGGGCTGTTATCTGGGGCGGAATTCGGGATGTGGAGCAGATGCGGAAAATAGAAGATATAGAAGTCTGCTACAGAGGTGTGGACCCAACGCCTATCCGGGAATGTGTCATGACGGGATTTAATGGACCGACCAGAATCGGCAAAGCTGTCTGTATGCCGGGAGATGTGGTGTTTTCCACAGAGAGCGGTGTATTGTTTATTCCCCCTCACATGGTGGAGACAGTTATCAATGAAGCCAATAAAGCCCATGCAAAAGATATATTTGGTTTTGAAATGTTGAAGAAAAAACATTATACTACAGCCCAGGTGGACAGCACTATTTGGAGCAAAGATATGCTGGCGGAAATGGAAAAATTTCTGGAAGAGGATGAAAGAGGCGAGAAATATCGTTCCCTGGACTGGAACCTGGAAAAATTGGCAGCAGATGGAGACCCGGATGCGGAAACGGAGATATTGAAGAGGTGTCTGGAATAAAAAGGAATGCGGGAGTACAGGAATCATATCTTATACTACCCGCATTTTACAATTTGTGATATGATAGTTCCAGAATCATTATCTGCTCTTTGGCAGCAAAAGGAGGACCCCATGCTGGAACAATACAACACGATCTACGAGGGCGGTGAGGGTGAGATCACAGAAAAAAAGTCACGTTTCATCGCCACAGTAAGACTTGTAAAGTCTGAAGAGGAAGCCCTCAGTTTCATCGAAGAGATGCGGAAAAAATACTGGAATGCCACCCACAATTGTTATGCTTATATCATTGGTGAGCGCAGAGAGACTGTGCGCTGCAGCGATGACGGAGAACCCTCAGGGACCGCGGGCAAGCCAATGCTCGATGTCCTTTTAGGTGAGGAGTTATGCAATACAGCCATAGTGGTGACCAGGTACTTTGGCGGCACTCTCTTAGGAACAGGCGGTCTTGTAAGGGCCTATTCAAAGGCAGCTCAGGAAGGACTTGCCTGCAGCCGCGTCATTACAAAATATCAGGGTGTTCTTCTGGAGATAGGAACGGATTATAACGGTGTGGGGAAACTTCAATACCTCTTTGGACAGCGGGGTATCCCCATTATGGAATCCCAATATACCGAGGAGGTAAAGCTTCAGATACTTACCAAAAAGTCCGAAGAAAACTCCATAAAAAAAGCCGTCACAGAAGCTACCAGCGGCCGGGCAGTCATTACGGCCTTAAAAGAGCTGTACTATACCTCCCTGGATGGTGAATATATCACATTTGAAGACTGATATATAATAAGGTGCCGCACAAAAACAGTGCGTCATCTTATTTTCTGCGAAAAACCCAGTGTTCCACATAAAAAGGGGCTGTCACACCTATGATCTTTTGATCATTTGTGCGACAGCCACGTGTCCACGGTATCAGGAACTATGATTTAAAACTTTTCTGGTTCCGGATATTCCTCTCCGAAGGTCTCTACAGTCATACTTTTGATCGTCTGTGCTTCCATAGGACGATCACTATAGTCTGTCTGAACCTCAGCGATAGAATTTACCACATCCATTCCGTCCGTCACCTTACCGAAGGCTGCGTATTGTCCATCCAGATGCGGTGAATTTTCATGCATGATGAAAAACTGACTTCCCGCAGAGTTAGGATCCATAGCGCGAGCCATAGACAGAACCCCGACGTCATGCTTCAGATCATTCTTAACTCCGTTGGCGTTGAATTCACCTTTGATAGAATATCCCGGGCCGCCCATTCCGGTTCCCTGGGGACAGCCGCCCTGGATCATAAATCCACGGATCACTCGGTGGAAAACAAGTCCATTATAAAATCCGCTTTTAACCAAACTAATAAAATTATTCACAGTATTCGGCGCAACATCCGGATACAATTCCGCTTTGATCACGCCTCCATTTTCCATAGTGATCGTAACAATAGGATTACTCATATTAAAAATCTCCTTTTAAACATTTTTCTCTATTATAATCTCTAAAAATAAAAGGTGCAAGAAATTTCTTTTTTATACTTGTGGCGCAAAAGATTATATTATATTATAACTTATAGCATCATTTTACAGGAATATCATTTCAGGTGAACGTCATTTATGATGAACATTAGGCAGTAAGAATATTACACAAAATGAGCATTACAGCAAAATATGTAAGTAATTATGTAAGTAAAACAATATACACAATATATTAAACTTCCGCAATAATCACAGTTCTGCAATAACCATAACCTTCAGCATTCCAACCTACCGCCTGAGAACACCAGGGGAGGCCGTTGGGAGGGGCAGGGCGTGTGATGGCGGGAGCGATGTATAGTGGAGCGGGCAGAAGATCCACCTGCCCCAGACACTTAATGAGGAAGCCTTTGCTGACGAATTTAGTGACTGGGAGCAGGTTAGCTTCTGACCAAGCGCAGCGCTTCGCTCCCGCCATCACACGCCCTGCCCCTCCCAACGGCCTCCCCGTCCGCTTCATATAAAAAAAGGAGCCACCCATAAAATGAAAATAATAGAAACCACCACCCCAAAAGAAACATTTTCCTTAGGCTATTCCATCGCCCAAAAAGCCACCCCCGGTCAGATTTACACCCTGAACGGTGACCTGGGCACCGGAAAAACCGTCTTTACCCAGGGCGTAGCCAAAGGCCTTGGCATAGAAGAGCCGGTCAACAGCCCAACCTTCACAATAGTTCAAATATACGAAAGCGGCCGCCTCCCCTTCTACCATTTTGATGTCTACCGCATCGGAGATATTGAAGAGATGGAGGAGATCGGATACGACGATTACTTTTTCGGTGAGGGCATCTGCCTCATAGAGTGGGCAGAGCTGATCGAGGAACTTCTTCCCCCGGATGTTATAAAGATCACCATAGAAAAAGATCCTTCCCAGGGATTTGATTACCGCAAAATAACTATAGAAGGCTTAAATGAATAAGGAGATAAAAAACAATGAAAATATTAGCTCTTGACAGCTCCGGACTTGTAGCATCAGTTGCTGTTGTGGAAGATGACATACTGGTAGCCGAATACACCATGAATTATAAGAAGACCCATTCCCAGACGCTGCTTCCCATGCTGGATCAGGTAAAAAAAGCCATATCCCTGGATTTGAATTCCATTGATGCCATAGCAGTAGCTGCCGGACCGGGTTCATTCACCGGTCTCAGAATAGGCTCCGCAACAGCAAAAGGTCTGGGTCTTGCACTGGACAAGCCTCTGATAGGAGTTCCCACAGTGGATGCCCTTGCTTACAATCTGTATGATACAGCGCCGGATACCCTGATCTGTCCCATCATGGATGCCAGAAGAAAACAGGTCTACACAGGTCTGTACTGCTTTGAAAACCATGCTCTGAAAATATTAAAAAAACAAGACGCCCTGCCCATGACTCAACTGATAGAGGAACTAAACAAGACAGGAAAATCCGTCATTTTTCTGGGTGACGGCGTACCTGTATACAGAGAACTCATAGAGCAGTCCTGTTGTGTTCCCTATTCTTTTGCGCCGGCGCATGTAAACAAACAGAGGGCTGCTGCTGTGGCTGCCCTTGCCCAAATCTACTATAAAGAAGGAAAAACGGAATCTGCGGCTGACCACCAGCCTGATTACCTGAGAGTATCACAGGCGGAGAGAGAACGGGCAGCCCGCCTGGCAAATGAAAAAAATGCTGACAATTAGAGAGATGCGTCCCGAAGATGCAGAGGCAGCAGCGCAGATCGAAGCGGAAAACTTTTCCCGCCCGTGGAAAGTGTCCGGTTTTCTGGAGGCTGTACAGTCTGCCAATGCAGTCTATTTTGTGGCAGAACTTGACGGTGTCATCACAGGATATGCAGGTATGTGGACCGCTTTAGACGAAGGCGAGATAACGAATGTCTCTGTAAAAGCTTCCGGCTGGGGAAACGGCATAGGACGGCAGCTTGTGGAAGCACTTCTGGACGCGGGTAAAAAAGCAGGGGTGTCCTCCTTCTATCTGGAAGTGCGCCAGAGCAACGTGAGGGCAATTTCCCTGTACCGCTCCTGTGGATTTGAAGAGGCAGGAATAAGAAAGAATTTCTATGAGGCACCTAAAGAGCACGCCGTGGTTATGTGTAAAAGATAGCAGATCTGCTATCTTTTTCTATATCTGCAACTGTTTCCCACTGGGTTTTTATACATATTTTCTGTATAATGACAGAGAAGACACAAAAAAGAGAAATGGTTTGGCTTACAAGCACAAGGCAGGAGGACAAAGACGATGCGAAAATACGAAAAAAAGGAAACGGGAACGCTCACAGAGCTATACTGCAACCGCTGCGGAAAAAAACTGCATGTGGAAAATGGCATAGCTATGGAAGGGGTACTCCCTGTTGACATAGCCTGGGGATACTTCTCCAAAAAAGATACACAGCGCCATCAGTTTGACCTGTGTGAAGATTGTTACGACGAGATCATCCGCGGATTTGCCATACCTGTTACAGAGAAAATTGAAAAGGAATTGTTGTAGTGGAAAAAAATGTGTGCTAAGATAGAAACGCAGTCAATAAAGAATGGAAGAGAAATGAGGAAATGACAGATGCTGGATGTTTGTCTGTTGGGCACCGGAGGTATGATGCCGCTTCCAAGGCGGAAACTCACCTCACTTATGACCCGTTATAACGGCAGTAATTTTATGATAGATTGCGGCGAAGGCACACAGGTCGCTGTAAAAGAAAAAGGATGGAGTTTCAAGCCGATTGATGTGATCTGCTTTACACATTATCATGCAGATCATATCAGTGGGCTTCCGGGGCTTCTTTTAACCATGGGAAATGCAGAGCGGACGGAACCGCTGACTCTGATCGGTCCCAAAGGGCTGGTTCGGGTTGTTTCGGCCCTTCGGGTTATCGCTCCGGAGCTTCCCTTTGATATACATTGTATAGAACTGACACAGCCGGAGGAAAAGATGGAAATCTGCGGATATCATATCACAGCGTTCCGTGTAAATCACAACGTAACCTGCTATGGCTATTCTATTGAGATCAAAAGAGGCGGCAAGTTCGATGCGGCCCGCGCAAAAGAGCAGGGGATACCTCTGCAATACTGGAATCCTCTTCAGAAAGGCCAGACCATTGAGGCGGATGGGAAAATATATACTCCGGATATGGTACTGGGGCCTGTCAGGAAAGGGATCAAATTGACCTATACCACAGATACCCGCCCAGTGAGAACCATTGCAGAACATGCAAAGGATTCCGATTTGTTTATATGTGAAGGTATGTATGGAGAGCAGGACAAAGAGGAAAAGGCAAAAGCTCACAAGCACATGACTTTTCAAGAAGCAGCACTACTGGCAAAAGAGGCACAGGTAAAAGAATTGTGGCTGACACACTACAGTCCTTCTCTTGTCCGCCCGGAGGAAGCTCTTGTGGAAGCGGCAAAAGTATTTCCAAACGCTATAGCAGCCAGGGACAGGCAGTCCGTGGAACTGCAGTTTGAGGAAGAATAAGTTCTGTGAAAAAGGAGAATGTAAAATGGAGAATACCAAAGAGGATGTATTGATCCTTGCAATAGAAAGCTCCTGTGATGAGACAGCCGCATCTGTGGTAAAAAACGGAAGGACCGTATTATCTAATATTATATCGTCTCAGATAGAGCTTCACAAACTGTACGGAGGCGTTGTTCCGGAGATCGCTTCCAGAAAGCACATTGAAAAAATTAATCAGGTTATTGAGGAGGCTCTGAAAGAGGCGGATGTAACGCTTGATGATTTAGACGCCATAGGTGTCACTTACGGGCCGGGGCTTGTGGGTGCGCTGCTTGTGGGAGTGGCGGAGGCAAAGGCTATCAGCTTTGCGAAAGATCTTCCGTTGGTAGGAGTGCATCATATAGAAGGCCATATTTCGGCAAACTATATTGAGCACCCTGATTTGGAACCCCCGTTCCTGTGTCTGGTAGTGTCTGGCGGTCATACGCATCTGGTGATCGTAAAAGATTACGGTGAGTTTGAAATCCTGGGCAGAACAAGAGATGACGCAGCAGGCGAAGCCTTTGATAAAGTGGCAAGAGCCATCGGGCTGGGCTATCCGGGCGGCCCAAAAATAGACCAGCTTTCCAGAGAAGGAAATGCCCACGCCTTTGATTTTCCAAAGGCAAAAGTAGATGAGGCACCATATGACTTCAGCTTTAGCGGTGTTAAATCTGCTGTACTGAACCATTTGAATAAATGCAAAATGCAGGGAGAAGAGATTGTGGCGGCAGATGTAGCGGCCTCTTTTCAGCGTTGTGTTGTTGAAGTGCTTGTAGAACACGCTATAGCAGCGGCAAAAGACTATAAGATCCACAAGCTGGCAATAGCAGGAGGCGTAGCCTCAAACAGCGGTCTTCGCACAGCTATGGAAGAAGCCTGCAGGAAACACAAGATCCAGTTTTATTATCCGTCTCCTATTTTTTGTACAGACAACGCAGCCATGATAGGAGTGGCAGCTTTTTATGAATTTGAAAAAGGAACCAGGCATGGCCTTGATCTGAATGCAGTTCCAAATCTGAGATTAGGAGAACGCTGATGAAATCCACCGCAATTGTGCTGGCGGCAGGCCAGGGAAAGAGAATGAACAGTAAAGTACAGAAGCAGTTTCTTCTTATTAAGGGGAAACCGGTGCTGTACTACAGTCTGTCCTGTTTCCAAAAAAGCAGGGAAATTGAAGAAATTATTGTTGTTACAGGAAAAGAGAGTATAAATTTCTGCAAACAGGAAATTATAGAAACATATGGTTTCTCAAAAGTAAAAGCAGTGATAGCAGGCGGTAAAGAACGCTATGATTCTGTATATGCCGGTTTGCGCGCCTGTGAGAACTGCGATTATGTGTTCATTCACGATGGAGCCAGACCTTTTTTGACGGATGATATGATCATAAGAGGAAAAGAGGCGGTTCTCGCCTATGGTGCCTGTGTGACTGGGATGCCTTCTAAGGATACCATAAAAATTGCAGATGAAAATGGAATGGTAGTGTCTACACCCAGGCGAAGTCTGGTGTGGAATATTCAGACACCCCAAATTTTTTCATACACTGCGATCCGGGAAGCATATGAGGAAGCGCGGCAGCAGAGCATGGAGGATATTACAGATGATGCCATGGTCATGGAGCGCTTTGGAAACTTGAAAATTAAGTTGGTGGAAGGTTCCTATGAGAACATTAAAATCACTACGCCGGAGGACATTCTTGTCGCTGAGAAAATTTTGGAAAAAAATTAGAGAAATCTATTGACAACTTCCGACATAAGTGATAAGATACCACTTGTCGCTGACCGAGTGACAAACATGGAGAGATATCGAAGTGGTCATAACGAGGCGGTCTTGAAAACCGTTTGTCCGCAAGGGCGCGTGGGTTCGAATCCCACTCTCTCCGTTCCCGAAAGCAGATATCGAGAACGAATCAGAGTGACGAGTTCAAGATTAGTTATGATGCTTTTGGATATATAGAGAAGCAGTTATTTGAAAGCTTACTTTCAAACTGTTGTTTTATTCAGCCTGGAGAAGTACCCAAGCGGCTGAAGGGGCTCCCCTGGAAAGGGAGTAGGTCGTTAATAGCGGCGCGAGGGTTCAAATCCCTCCTTCTCCGTTTTCTCTTAAAAAAAGAGAAAAAAGTTGTTGACAAGCGATCGGATATATGATAATCTATTATAGCTGTCGCAAAAACGACAACGATTTATGACGTTGAAAATGAGCTTTGCTTAAAAGCTTTGTGAGTAAATGCAAAGGTTTAGCGTAGTTGAAAGAAGTTTCGACACAACGTAAAAAACTTAAAAAAAGTTCTTGACAAGCACAAAACGATATGATAAAATA